>Ga0163150_10007248_pt1 | contig 13169 bp, 25 predicted proteins | sample OliLakLV19P2IB_FD_148628 | JGI IMG/M metagenome (GOLD analysis project Ga0163150, IMG submission 148628) | Freshwater microbial mat bacterial communities from Lake Vanda, McMurdo Dry Valleys, Antarctica - Oligotrophic Lake LV.19.P2.IB | ecosystem: Environmental > Aquatic > Freshwater > Lake >...
CGCCGCAGGGGACGCCGCAGGGGACGCCGCATGGGCCGCCACAGGGGCCGCCGCAAGAATAGCCCAGCGCAACAAACTACTCGAACTACTACTCAGTGCGTAAGAATTTGAAACGCTAATAAAATGACAGACGAGATCAAACAAATATACTGGGGCATGGGCCAGGTCGCCGAGATGCTGCACGAGTCGGTCCCGACTAGTGGACTGAAAATAATAATCCGCTAACCAAAAAGCACAATGAAAAAAAAGAATGTCATTGCGGTACAGAAGCATCTGGCAGTAGTGCCATCGTGGTCAGAGACGGAGGCGACACCCAACACGTTTCTTCAACTCGCAATCGAGAAGGGTTTGGCGATCGATCAACTTGAACGATTGATTGCTTTACAGGAAAGGTGGGAGGCAAAGAAGGCAAGAGAAATGTATTCAGTAGCATTTTCTGCATTCCAAAAAATTGCTCCTGATTTAAAGAAGAACAAGAGTGCTGACTTTGGGCCGAACAAAGCGAAGTATCAATACCAGAGCCTTGATGACATTGCTGCCCACATCCGGGGACCGTTGGCATCCTGTGGACTTTCCTACAAGTGGGGCCAGAAGGATGAGGGTGATGATATTTCTGTATGGTGCATTGTAATGCACGTTGGAGGACACGTGGAAACAGGGGAACCATTGAAAGGCAAAATGGACACGTCCGGTAACAAAGCCGGAATCCAGGCAAAGGCATCAACGATCAGTTACTTACGCAGATATACCTTGACAGGAATGTTGGGTCTGAGTTCAGCCGATGTTGACGATGATGGGAAGAAGGGTGTTGCATCAAAGAAGCAAGATAATCCTGATTCACTCGGTCCTATTGGTGAAACACAATTCAAGGCCACCATGAAGAAGGTGATTATTGGTGAGGCTACTGTTCAGAAAGTGAAGGAGTACTACCAGCTTACAGTCGATCAGGAGACAGCGTTGAAAACAGCGTCACCATTTTGTTCATGTGATGTTCCTGAGATTCCGAAGGGTATCAAGGATTTGAAGGAAGTCAAATGTGAGAAGTGCAAGAAAGGATTTTACGCTGAGAAGAAATGATTAATAAAATCAGCCAAAGTTTCATCAAGTCCATGCGCTCCTACATTGCAGGAACGGAGTGTGGGAATATCACAAAAGCCCAATGGATTGATGACAGACTCATTGAACTGGATTCAAAAGCAGTTGCACTTGGGTCTTACTTTGAATACATTCTGACAGGGGCATTACCAAAGAACAAGATCATTCCGAAGCCTGAAATGATGGCAAGCGGAAAGGACATGATGGCTCCTTACAGACTCGCTCACAAGAACGCTGAGAGGGTTAAGGCTTATTTCCTTGCAATGGATTTGGAGATTATTCACTTTGGAAAGAAATACACGAAGGGCAGACATGAGGGGACTGTTGACATTATTGCCAGGTTGCACGGGAAGAACATTGTCATTGACACAAAGTATTCTGGACTCATTGATGACAGGTGGAGTGAACATGGATGGCAGTGGTCGGACATTCAAAAGAAATATCATGGAACCCAGGCTATTCATTATCACATTGTAACCGGCCTACCTTTTTACTTTCTTGTTGTATCGAGTGCCAATGTAGAGGATGTGAAGTTGTTCCATGTTCCGGTGAGTAAGGAAATGATTGCGGGGCACATTAAAGAAGGGAACTACCTTTTTGCTGAACTTAATAAGTTGAAGGATATTGGATTCATTGCCAGACCGGAGATTTCCAAGTGTTTGAAGTGTCCTATCAGGGAGGGATGTGAGGACAAGCATACCTTTCCTCATGTAGAGATTGTTGACTTAAATATAATATCAAATGACTGAGCAATTAGAAGTAAAGAGTTTGGAATTACAACTGAAGGATCACTTTGCTCCATTTGAAGCACAGGCGAAGGAGTGGATGGAAAAGGCGCATAGGATTAATGTCACCAATGCAACTCAGACTGAACTTATGGCTGGTGCCAGGGAAGCGAGGCTTGCCCTGAGAGGCATCCGAATAGCGGTTGGCAAGAAGCATGAGGAACTTAAATCGGAGGCTCTGAGGTACAGCCAAATGCTTGACAAGATCAAAAGGACAATGAATGGGTATATTGAACCCATTGAGGAACATCTTCAGGCGCAGGAGGACTTCAGAAAGGTTGAGGAAGAAAAGGCCAAACAAAAACTATTCGATGAGAGGTTCAAATTATTGGAACCGTTTTTGGGGGAGGAGGCTATGAAGATGGCTTTGGCTGATTTGAGTGAGGATGTGTTTCAGATAACGCTCAAGGGATGTAAGGCACAGAAGGAACAGCGTGAGGCTGATGAGAAGGCCATACTTGCTGAACAGGAGAAGAATCGGAAAGCTGCCGAAGCGGAGCAGAAGAAAATAAGGGATGAGCGTGACCAACTCATGAAAGAGAATGAGAAGGTGCAAGCCAAACTTCAAAAGGAGAAGGATGAGCGAAAGAGGTTGGAGGACGAAGCGGATGTTGCCAAAGAGAAAATTGAGCAGGAGAAGCGTGACAGGATAAATGCTGATCGGAGGTCTAAACGTGCGCCTGACAGGGATAAGTTGGAGGCGTTTAAAAACAAATTGGAGGAGTTGACTTTTCCTGATGTGAAAAGTGATGAAGCTAATTTAGTTGCAAAGAATACGATGGGGTTGATTATGAAAGTTGTTTTGTATTTGGCACTTGAAATTAAGAAGTTATGATACAGCACATCCTATTCCTGGACATTGAAACGGTTCCAATACAAAAGGACATTGGTGTTGATGAAGTATCTTGGCTATACTTCAAAAAATTTCGTAAGGAGTTGCCAGAAAATCCATCCATCGGAATTATGAGTCCCATTTTTCAAGATGGGGTTGTGGTCAGAAATCATTGGGAAGATAATGCTGGACTATCGGCAGAGTTCGGAAAGATTGTCTGCGTAAGTGTAGGGGTTGTTTCAAAAGAAACAGGCATCCTTCGCATCAAGACAGTATGTTCAAGGGACGAGAAATTCATTCTCAAGGAGGTTTCTGAGATCATGAAGAAAATGGTGGTACTGTGCGCCCACAACGGCAAGGGCTTTGACTTCCCATTCTTATTCAGGAGGTATCTTATCAATGGATTGGAGGTTCCTGATATTCTTGTTATGTACGGTAAGAAACCCTGGGACATTCCGCACATTGACACAATGGAGATGTGGAGCCACATGGAATACAAGTATCGTTGTTCCTTAGATTTGCTGGCTCATTGCTTTGGGCTATCATCACCAAAAAAGGACATGGATGGATCACAGGTTTCTGAAGTTTATTATTCGATGTTTGATGATGTAAAGAGTACCGAATTGCCTTTTGATAAAGAGGAGGCTGTCCTGAAAAAAATTGGTGATTACTGTGCCGGGGATATTGTTACGCTTGTGAATGTTTACTGCAAGATGAAGGGATTGCCTATTTTCACGCAGGATAAAATACAGGTTGTATGAAGCCGGTGCAGGATGAAATGCCCATCGTTAAAAGGTATTGGCTGATTTCAGAAGCTGCTGAATATTTAGGTGAACCCAGATCAAAAGTAAGGTTTTGGGTAAATAAATTTAAGGCACACCTTGGCCGCCCTGGCAGGGGGGTACACAGGAAGCTAACTATTTCAGACATTGGGGTTCTTCGGAAGATCAGAGACTATCGATTAAAAAGACTATCAGCAGTATTGATTTCTTCAATGCTTAATGGAGATGAAAGACAAGAGCAGATAACCCTTAACCCCTAAACAATGAGAAGCAAAATCACAAAACACCATGAAACAGGAAGACATTGACAAACTGAAACTTTTAGGAGATTGGTGGGATAAGTATTCCAACCGAGACTACCAAAGTTTTTATTTTGGGAACCTCGAATGGATGGATGGTCGTGTTGGTGACGACCTCCGCCGTATCGCAGACGAGGCAGAGAAGGAGACTTCAGAAATAAAATGCACCCACACGCCAGAGGAAAGAATAGGCGAAACGCATATGTGGGTATGTAATATTTGTGGCAAGCCAACGAGGGATTATATTTCAACCCCTGACGAGGATAAGAACCTTAAAAAGGAAAGGTTGCAATTATTGGAAAGGATAACGATGGCCGGACTATTTGATGATGCGGGTAAGCAGATAATTTATGGGACACCACCATCGAAATCAAATTGCTATGTTATTATCAATTTCAAGTCAAAGGCCACAGGGAAGGCACACTCATCCCTGGCAAAAACATCAAGGTTAAAACAGTATGAGAAGGACTTTTACATCCAATGTAACCAGTACAGGAATAAAAATATGGAGGGGTATTTTCAATTTGAGATGGATGTCTATTATCCTAATCAGAAGAGTGATTTGGATAACTCATTAAAGGTAGTGTTGGATTGTTTACAACAGGTAAACGCATTCAAAAACGATAATCTTTGCACCCGCATTGTAGCTAACAAATTTCTTGATAAATTGAACCCACGAATCGAGTTTACCATTAAACAATCAATGCCATGACAATAATGTATTCAGCGAATCCACTGTTAGAAATAGCCGGATTAAGACATACTATCAGAGTAGTTGTCCCTGGTAAAAGGTTACCTATGGATGAGGCTGTGTTTTTTACTTTATGGACTAAGCAGCATTGGAACAGGATTGCAATGGTTGACCGTTCATTTAGTGGGTCAGGGACAATTCAATCTATACTTGATACTTCACTTAAAATGTATAACAATTATCCAGAATTGATTGAGGATTGTGGACAATAAAAACAAACTACTTATGGAGAAGAAGTTGCGTTCAATGACAGTATCCTCAGATGAGGAAGTCAGCATGAAGTTCATCGAAGAAGTTTTTGTTTCCGGGGTGGATAGCGGTGACGATGGAGAGGAAGATGTGGTTGACAGCACATCGGTCAACAAGTATTCAGTTGACTCAGCCAACAAGCCACACAAAGACTTTTGGGATTGCCTCACCAAACTCAAAAAGCATGGGCTTGATGTTTGTGAAATCAAAGCCGAAGGAAAGGAACTTGGAACCTGGGCCGTGACCGGGATCAAGATTGCTGGTGACGTTGTAATGAAGAAAGGCCGGGTTCAGCTTCGTGTTTCAAAGTTGGTGAAGCGTTCCAAGAAAACAATTCACCTTTGGAGTCCACAGGTAACCATGTTCCCTGACAATGAGGACATGACCAAATATGAGAATGCAAACAAACTCACGGAATGCGTGGAGGCATTGATTGACGAGTGTTGGGCATATCTGCATGGTAAGTATGAGCAAGCTGGACAGTTTCCGTTGTTCACAGACAAAGAACTTGTAGCGTGAACATCAAGGATAATGATGATAAAATTTACTCTCGTTCAGAACGGAGGCGGAGACAGCGCATACTCAAAGAAGCCAATCTGTATTTCAATCGCTTGCTTCTCATCTTCGCTCAAGGACTTGACGAATATCATGGTGACCCTGAGTGTGAGGATATGGCAGAACTGTTTGATCGACTTGATAAAAAGTGGAGAGGGTATGTTCCTGGAAGGCTGGTTGAATCAGGTAGTATGTTTTCAAATGAAGTAAAGAGGATCATTGAAAGGTTAAAGCAGATCGCAGAGGCAAAGCAACTTGAGTTATCTAAACTTTCAGACTAATTATGAAGAACAAAGACATTACATTATTTGATTTTGTGAAGGTGATGATTGCTGTTGCGTTAATAGCAACCTTCATTATGCTATTTGGGTGTGTTTCTGGTAATGCAATTTACAAGTCAGACGTTAGGCGTGGGGCGGTTAGACAGCCAGGGGCAAGCCGATGAGTGATCTAATAGATAGGTTCAAAGAAGTAATGGAGAGGGCTTCTGTGAGCGAACTTGAAATGAGTTGGAGTATGGGATGCGCTCCTGGAGAATTCAAGGCTATCATGAATCGTGAAAAAATAATGACTGACAGGCAGGAGAATGTTATTTTGAGAATCATTCTGAAGCAGACCATAAACTTTGACCCATTAATATAGTTGACATTTTAAAACCTTAACACTACATTTGACGTAAACACATATTGTATGACAGAGAAAGGAAAGAAATTACTGCGTGGCGTTATCAAGGATGGTTTGAAAGCCATCATCAAGAATAAGTTTGGTAGTCTGTCACAGTTTGCCCGTCAAGCTGGCATAGACAGGTACAAATTACAGCTTCAGTTCGCCCTGAAGTATCCTGATTCTAAATTCATGGCCCTTGTCAACAGGAAGGCTGGTTCCTTGAAGCCGGAGCCGTTTCATGGCCTGATAGACCCAAAAAAACTAAAGTCGCTCAGAGGGGCTATAAATGCGTCTGGTGGGGTAGGGGCTTTTTGCCGTGAAAACAAGGGTTTTTCCAGGGACTCGGTGAACCAGATCGTTGCTGGCAAGTATAAGAGGATGAGTCCAGGGGTCAAGCGGTTGTTTGGTCACTTCAAAATCTGAACATTTTAATCTTAATGACATGAAACAAAAAACAATTTCTTTTCTGTGGTTCATTGCCATGATCCTTTGGGCGGTTCCTGAGTCCATTCACATTTTACTGTTCCATGATGTATCTGATTTGGGCTGTTACATTCAAGAAATGGCATGGCAAAGCTGACAGATGAATCAATTCTCACTTTTGGAAAGTTCAATATTATTCAAATGGAAAACGAAAAGGGACTGAATATGGAGAACTTGTTCCTACCGGACAGTGTGGATCAGCAAATCATTGATATGACCAGCGACAAAATGGACACAGGAGACAGAAAGATATGAACACCTACTCAATCGACCTTAGAATCTATGAACGTGCTGAAGCACATGAGATTCCATTCCAACTGCCTCCACACATATTCAGTGATTCAAGACTTAAACTTGGATACCAGAGTATTACCGTAACATGGATGGAGGAAACCTGGGTTCGATTCAATGATTGGACATCACGCAACGGTAGTGTAGTGAAGGTGATTGGTTCAGAAAAATATTCTATTGAATTATGAAAAGCAGAGTCCACAACCCAAAGTATTTGGAAAAATACTTCACTCAGTTTCCAAACATCATTGATGATTCAGAACTGACCCCTTTTGAATACAGATTATTAATCCATTATTATCGTGTTGGAGAGTGTTGGGAGGGTGTAAGAAAGACATCGCAAATCTGTAAAATGAGTGTTGGAAAAGTGGCTGGATGTAGGAAATCTTTGGAGGAAAGGGGGTTCGTTTCTATTCAAGAAAAGGGGGATGGAATTATAATCACTTTGGTTGATTTGTCAGTACAAAACCTTGAAAAATATAATATACCTAGTGTTCATGGAGTGAACAGTAGTGTTCATGGAGTGAACAGTAGGTGTTCACCTGGTGAACATAAGAAGAACCAATTTAAGAAGAACCAATTAGGAATACATGATGAATCAAAAGATTCATTACACCAAGAAGCTGTATTAGTTAATGAAATAACTATTGATAATAAACCAAAAGAGAAAGGTAAAAATCCCGTATTTGTGGCTTGTAAAAATCATTGGCTGGATGAACTTCATCCTGATTGGACATTTAAACCGATTGATGGGATGGCAGTAAAAGGGATTATTACTCAGATGCGATCCTACTCAGCGAAGAAGAATGAGGTTGATCCAACGGACGAGAGCTTGGTTGATTTCTTCCGGCACTTTTGCCGGTCGTTGCCAGAGTTTTACAAGAACCAGACGCTTGCAGTACTGAATTCAAAATTTGATTCTATTATTTCAGAAATAAAAAGTGGAAAACGAATTACAAGCAAACCAACCACAAGGGACATCATTAATTCTCTCTGAACCTGTAAAGGAAATTGCCAGAGTGATTATTGAAGTGAACTCTCTTTTGGGTTACAAACTTGATGTGCAGGATGTGGTTCAGTGGTCCAGAGACATTGATAGGTTGCTTCCTGGGATCGAGCCGGAGAGAATTGCGTTTCTGTTGGACCAGTACAAGACAACACGGTTCACATGGGACACGAAACTTGGGATTCAAAACATTTTCATTGGATTGAAGTGGATTGGTAAAACAGAAAGCGGGTACGAAATTAAAATGTCACACACATGGTAATCAGAACGGGAACATAGCGCATGAACAAGGTTGACCAAGCAATCAGCGTAATACAGTTTATTCTCAAAAAGAAGAAGAAGCGAATTGAGTCATTAGGAAGAAAGATTCAACCAAGCGAGTCGGAGAAAATATTCATTGGTCAGGAAGTTGAATTATGTCAGAACGTGGAAATACTAATCACCGCAATGACAAAGGAATTGGATAAGAATTTAGGCAAAATTCCACCACAGGCCACAGACCTAGAGGAATCCATTCTTGGAGCCATTATTCTTGATTCATCTGTTTCCAGGGTGTCAGGGTTTTTAAAGGCAGAGCATTTCTACCTTGAAACAAACAGTATTATCTATACGACAATACTTTCGATGTCACTTGGTGGGCATCCTGTGGACATGAGAACAATAGTTGCCTACTTACGCAAGGCTGGAAGGCTGGAAGTAATTGGTGGGGCACACAGGATTGCTGAGTTGACATCAAAAGTTTCATCAACTGCAAATCTGGAAGCACACGCAAGAATTTTGATTGAGTATGCGATTAAGCGGGAACTCATTCGTTTGGCCGGGGACACATTATCGGACGGATACGATGATACTGTTGACTGCTTCGACATGGTGGACAAGGCATCGAAGTCGATAAAAGAAATTGAAGGATGGATAAAGTGAACATTGATTCATTCTACTATCCACCGGACATAGCCTCACTCACAAATGAGTGGGCCGATGGGACCAAGACAGGAGAGCCATCTGGCATAACGGTACTGGACGATATTTTCAAATGGATGAGAGGACACCAGAATGGGTGGTATGGTTGGAGTGGTGATGGCAAAGGATTGATGTTTGATTATTTGTCAGTCGTGAAGGCAAAAAGGGACAATTGGAAATTTTGCTTTTATAAGCAAGAGGACATGGGATCATTCAAATATGCAGACGGCTCCATACGCATGACGGCTAATCCTATTCTGAACAATTTAGTCTGGACGCTCACAGGCATTACTCCTTACAAGCATATTGCAGCCAGATACAATAAACCACAACTCTCCCTTCAACAGTATCATGACTCAATGGAGTGGGTGGAGAAAAAATTCTTTGTGGTCTATCCACAGGACAGGCAGTACAAAAATGTGAAGGACAATTTGTTATTCATGTACGAGAAGTTTGGTATTGACGTATTTCTTATTGATCCATTCAAGGCACTCATTCTTCCAGATGGTGAGAGGGGTGACCGCCAGATGACAAACTTGTTTGCTGACACAAAGGAATTTGCATTAAAGACTAATACTTGTTTCAACTTCATATCTCATGCAAAGAGCATGACAGAGCAAAAAGAAAAGGACGGTCGGTACAAGGTGGTGAATCAGTTCATGCAGCTTGGAGGATCAGCGTGGGACATAAGCATGGACGGGCAGTTTTCGGTTTACTCCCCGGAGCGACATCTTGAACCGAATGATCCAAAGAGATTTCTATTCAATCTGAAACAACGGCAAGGATTTGAACTTGTTGGAGCCATGAAGGGAGTGTATGAGAAAATAAAGTTTGATGTATTCAAGCACAGGTTTTACTTCGATGGAGTTGACCCGATTGATGGGAGTCTGAGTCCAGAGAAAAAGAAGGAGCAGACGATTGTAGATTTTACCGAGCCAAAGAATGATCGGGAGCCAAAAAATATTTCTGACAGTGATATGCCATTTTAATGAAAGTCTGGAAGCCAAATAAGAACGACACAAAGCGGGTGAGACTCCTAAAGAAGTGCGCTCACAAGCTGCATCTTGAATTGATGGAGTTTGGGACACGTCCGGTTGACATAAAAAGTCCACTTCAGGAGCGACTTATTATCGCAGATATTACTAAATTGAATAGGAGAATCAAGATGGCAGAGGATATTGAGGCGAAGGGCAGCACAGGGAAAATTGGACTTTAATCGCATTCCTGTTGTTGTTAGGATTGAAGCCTCATTAATAAAAAATTTAATTGATGCAATTAGAAAAGGATTTGAAAATTGGTATGAACGCAGAAGCAAAAGATTTACGTCCAATCAAGGCTGAAGAACTTGTGGCTGGAGGAATTTTCTACAAGAAGAATCCAGACGGATCGTACTCCACCTGTTGCTTTCACGCAGAAGAAATGAAGAAGAACGGAAATTGGATTTTATCTATGACAAAAAAATACGTTAAAGAAGGCTTGCTGTTCGTGAGGATTAATCAGCCCTGGAAATCGTTTTTGAAACATCTTTAAACAATATTAAAATGAAAGCCTCACACCTAATCTACCGTCCACAAATAAACAAACTGAAATATGATACCTATTGAATTTCCAGAACAAAAACCCATAAACAATAACCAGAAAATGAAGCACCTCCTCTACACCGTCCTCGCCGGATTCCTCATCGTCTACGGAATTATCACGGCCATAATCTACGGCAATGAAATTGACGACTTCATGACTACTCACAGTGTTGGAGCCTCATTGGTGCTAATGGTATTCCTATTAATTTTTTCGATGACTTGCTTCTTGCAGACAATCGAGTGGTTGAGGAACTGTTCACCTGGTGAACATAAGAAGAACCAATTTAAGAAGAACCAATTAGGAATTGTATTAGTTAATGAAATAACTAATAGAGTTTTTTCTCAAAAAGAAGACGAAGCGAATTGAGTCGTTCAACAATTTTTAAAACAAAAAAGCGATGGATTACAAACTAAAAGAAGCGTATTCTGAAATACTGGATACATTGAAAAAACACAGAGATGTTTGCATTTTTGACATTGATGAATTAGAAAGAAAAGCTAAAATTCATTTATTTGGGGTTCAACTGAAAGAAGAGTATGGATTAGATGTTGAACCAAAACAAGTCCAATCATTAGATGATGTAAGTTTTGGGGATCATAAAAAAATTGCGTGGTTTGGAGAAAAATATAGGAGAACTGTTAGTTCGTCGGTTGATGGGAGACAGCCAGATGATGAGCTTTTATTTACAGTTGGTTTTTCAACAGGGGCTTATATTTTTGGAGTTGGTGAAATGTTTGATAAAGATTATCCTATTGAATTTTTCCAAAAGTTTTGGATGGAATTAAAAACATACAAACCTGATTACATAGATGAGAATAATCACTATTTGTACTGGAACATAAAAAACGCAAAAGATGCTTTTAACTCTTTTGATGACATTCTTAAAAAATACTATGAGCTAAATAGAGAGGATGTTAAGCAGCGTAGAATTAAAAAAATGAAAGAAGATTTATTAAAACTTGAAAATAACTAATCGTTTGTGCGGTGGGTTTTTGTTTTTAAAAATTGTTATGTGTCTGGTTTTAAAAAAGAAAAAAGAAGGGGAGATTTTTTTAATAAATTTTTTTAATTTAAAATGATTTTGGAACTGAATAAAATATACAACGAAAGCAATTTAGATACTATGGCAAGGATGCCTGATTGTTTTGTGGATTTAACAGTTACATCACCGCCCTATGATAATTTAAGGGATTATAAAGGCTATTCATTTGAGTTTGAAGAAGTGGCAAAAGAACTGTATAGAGTTACAAAGCATGGTGGTGTTGTAGTTTGGGTTGTGGGCGATGCTACAAAAGACGGCAGCGAAAGCGGCACAAGTTTTAGACAAGCATTATTTTTTATGGAAACTGGCTTCCGATTACACGACACAATGATTTACAAAGATTGCGGACTGACAATGAACCATAACAGATATGAACAGGAGTTTGAATATATGTTTGTGTTTAGCAAGGGAAAGCCAAAGACGTTTAACCCGTTCAAAATACCTTGTAAACACTTTGGCAAACATTCGGTCCGCACAGGGCAATTTACAAAGGAGCATAATGTGAAGGGAAAGAAATTGCGGTCCAATAAGGAAAGAACAAACACATTATCAGAGAAGATTAAAGGCAATGTTTGGGAATACCCGAATGGATTTGGCAAAAGCACAAAAGATGAAATTGCCTTTAAACATCCTGCGATATTTCCAGAGGCATTGGCAGCGGACCACATTTATAGTTGGAGCAATGAAGGAGATACTATTTACGATTGCTTTGGAGGAAGCGGAACAGTTGCAAAAATGGCTCACCTACAAAAAAGAAATTGGTTATTGTCAGAAATAAGTGGTGAGTATTGTCAAATAGCAGAAAAACGAATTGCTCCATACTTGGCTCAAACCTCTTTATTTTAAATTAAGAAAATTTATTAAAAAAATGTGCGGGGGGATTTTTTCTTTTTTAAAACTTGCACATAACCGTTTGGTGCTTTGCGAAGGCGGGGCATTTAACCACAAAACTCAATACGAAGCAATGAATTTCAATCAAACACAAATGTTCAATCTAAGCACAGAACCCCCGCTTTTGGGTAGGTGCTGTTATAAGCTGCCTTTTCTTGTCGGATTTGAGGAAAGCCAAGCCATCACAATTGAATTAAGAGCAAAAGGAATTGAAGCTTATAGCTGCGACTTGCAAGAATGCTCAGGCGGTCATCCTGAATGGCACTTACAAATAAATATATTCCAGGCTATCAATTTAAAAAAATGGGGTGGAATAATATTACATCCTCCTTGCACATTCACTGCATTGTGTGGCAATCGCTGGTATTGGGATAGTGAAAAAAGAATTGAAGGTATTGAGCTTTGTAAATCCGCCTGGATTGAAGCCTGTAAGGTTTGTGATTATGTGGCTTTGGAACAACCTAAAACAATAATGCAAAAGCACATTGGACAAAGAAGCCAAACGATACACCCTTGGCAATTTGGACACGGGGAAACAAAGGAAACTTGGTTGTGGCTAAAAGGATTTTCAAAATTAGAGCCTACTGAAATTGTAGAAGGTCGTGAAAACAAAATTTGGAAAATGCCACCGTCAAAAGACAGAAGTAAACTTAGGAGCAAAACCTATCCTGGAATTGCAAAAGCTATTTCGGAGCAGTGGTTCTAAGGTTGCTTATAACAACCAAGTACACACATTGCGTATATTTAAACCCCAAACAAAATGAAAGATAATTTAAAAACAAATGTTTCTGATGAAACACAAAGCCCCGCCTTTTTGGTAGGTGCTGTTAGCAGATGTAAAATTTCCCTTTTGAGCGTGGGATGCTCGTAACATAAAACAAATTCAAAATGAAAATTACAA
>Ga0163150_10007250_pt1 | contig 13168 bp, 16 predicted proteins | sample OliLakLV19P2IB_FD_148628 | JGI IMG/M metagenome (GOLD analysis project Ga0163150, IMG submission 148628) | Freshwater microbial mat bacterial communities from Lake Vanda, McMurdo Dry Valleys, Antarctica - Oligotrophic Lake LV.19.P2.IB | ecosystem: Environmental > Aquatic > Freshwater > Lake >...
GCACAACCATCATGTCCGATCAAAGACTTTGTGGCAATACTTTGGACATCGGAGCCATCCCTTGTAAATCCATCCGCCAAACTCATTGCACCATCCAAACCATAGCAATTTTTTGGGTAAGCATTTCCGATCAGAAAGCGAACCTTGGTTTTTGCAATCACTCAGTTTCGTGTTTTTCATGGATTTTACTGCTAAAATCGATTGCGGATCACGAAAACCACCCACAGTTTCTGCGGAAGAGCCTTAATTTAATGGACACTCAAAGGGACCGCGTGTGAATAGACCGCTCTCTTAGATTCGTCTTTTCTTGCAAACTTTCACGAAGATTGACCAGACGTGTCTTCGTGATGCGTCATTCTGCGTTCAGACGCATGTTTGCAACCACAGAAATGGAGTTCACAAATGACACTGAAACGCGGTCGTCTGGTTAAAGAATTTGATCTCGACGCGGAGTATCAAAAGCATGTTGATCATGTATCGACGTTCATCGGAAAACCCATTCCGCTTAGTCGTGCCTACACCCAGGGCGAACAGCCTACATTGATGTCCATCGAAGGCGACACAGCCACACTGCGGTTCCGAAATGGAGCAGTACTTACCGGTGCACCATTGAAGGATTTGGTAAACGACGCCGGCTATTGGAAGTCATAACGACGATAGTCGCCCCTTTGGCACCTTTTTTTCCTGTCGAAAATGGCTATGTATTCTGCAAACTACATTTGGCGATCAGAACACGCCCTCCTGAGAGGAATTGAAAAATCGACAAATCGGATTTCTCCATCAGTGATTCCAATAGGCATGTATTCTGCGCCGCCTAAGAAGCCACAACTTTTTTACATTCATCGCACCCATTAACCGCCATCCTGAGCGACCATTCCAATTAAACTATCGGCCCGCAATTGAGCAACTGGATGGGCCATAGAAGCGACTAACGGTACCGACGTCTGAATTGGGACTAAGAAACATCTTCTGAGAAAAGTCTTTACAAGCCGGTTAACCGAACGTGAGTGATTACATCGCCTTGTGTTGCCGGCTTCCTTTGATCTTGTACTTCTGCATTTTGCCGTACAACGTAGTTGGTTTGACATTCAACTCAGCGGCCGCGCCGTCTTTGCCGTAGACCTTTCCATGACACCGTGCGAGTGCGCTGAGGATCGCTTGGCGTTCGATCTCTGCTAGCGACTGTTTGCTGGGATTCGTTCGTTGCGATTCAACTTCGGATGGATTGGCTGACGCCCCTTCGCCCGCTAGCCAAGAAGCGTCAATTCGCAGCGTGTCGCTTTGACTGACAATCAAGGAGCGTTCCACGATATTTTCGAGTTCACGAACGTTGCCGGGCCAATCGTATCGCATCAGCGCGTCCATCGTCTGACGTTCTATCCGCGTGATTGACTTGTTCATCCGTATCGAGAACCGGGCGATGAAGTGATTCAGCAACGCTGGGATATCCTCTCGTCGCTCGCGAAGGGGCGGGACGTGGATCGGGAAGACGTGCAAACGATAGTACAGATCACTGCGAAAATGGCCACCCTCGGCATACTTTTTTAGATCTCGATTGGTCGCGGCGATCACACGAGTGTCAATTTCGATCGGTTCGTTACCGCCAACTCGTTCTATCAAACGCTCTTGCAGGACTCGCAACAACATCACTTGTGTTTCCGGCGGAACTTCCGAGATTTCGTCAAGAAAAATGCTGCCACGATGCGAAAGCTCGAAACGACCGCGGCGGAGCTCTGTCGCTCCAGTGAATGCACCCGCTTCGTGGCCAAACAGTTCGCTCGTGATCAGGTTGGGAGCTAACGCAGCACAATTTACTTTGACAAGCAGATTTTCACGGCGGGCACTGGCGTCGTGGATCGCTCGCGCAACGAGTTCCTTTCCCGTACCAGTTTCGCCCAGGATCAGCACGGTGGAATCGGTCAATGCGACTTGCTCGATCGCGATTCGCAATTGCTGCATCGACCGGCTTTCGCCGACGATATCACCCGAGGCATGTTCGGTATGAAGTTCGTCTCGCAAATAAACGTTTTGTTGTTCTGCTTCGCGCTTGAGTCGATCAATCTCGCCGTACGCAACCGCGTTATCTAAGGCGGTCGAAAGTTGGACGCAGACCTCGTCTAACAGTTGTAGATCCCATTTGCCGGCGCGGCCGTCGTGTCGCGATGCGATGCCCAGCATGCCAACTTGTTGATCTCGCGACGTCAACGGCAAGTGGACGGCGGAGGCATAACCGGCTTCTTGGAGACGTTTCTGCTCAGGGAAAGTGTGGGATTTTTCTAAGCGTTCCGCCACTAGCGGCTGCCGATTTCGATGGACCCAATGGAACGCGGAGTCCACTTGCAGTTGCGACGACAGCTCAACCCAATTCTTTTTCCCGTCAATGAACTCGATTGCGAAACCGACCTGCCGTGATTCGACGCCCGAACCGAGGATCAGACTAACACGATCACAATCGAGCAGCATCTGGATTTGTTCGGCGGCGTGCTCGAAGACCTCGCGCCGGTCCAAGCTCGAGTTCACGATTTGCCCCATCTTCACCAGCGACCGAAAGCGACGTTCGGAACGCCGAATTTGTTCAGTCCGTTTTTCGACTTCCTGCCGTAGCGTCTCCAGAAACCGATCCTTTTCCGCGTTCGCGTCGGCTAGCTTTTGGTTGGTTTGCTGGAGCTCGCTGATCAGTCGGCTGCGTTCAAGGCTAATCGCGATGTGACCGGCCAAACGTTTCAGCAGTTCGGCGTGCGAGAGGGTGTAGGTATGTGTGTGTCGGCTGGAGAAAAAGATGACACCGATGGGTTTATTGTCGGCCAAAAGAGGTAGCGTTAGGCTCGACAGCATGCCTTCGCGATGGATCAGCGACGTTGATGCCGACTCCGGTTTTTCCGACAAATACGTGTGCAAGTCATCTATGATTCGCGGTTGTCCCGTTTGCAACAGCGGAGCTAGCGTTGAACCGCTGATACGCGCGGCATATCCGACTTTCAACATGACATCGCCGTCCGATCGGCAGGAGATCAGACGCAACAGCTTGCCGGATTGCTCTAGCAATGCCACCGCAATGCGGTTGTACGGGACCACTCCGCGGAGTTGTTCATAGACGGAGCTCAATAACTCGTCCAAGCCTTGCCCCATGTTTATCTGTTCGAGCATCCGCTCGACGAGTCGCTCATACTTTTTGGGTACGTTTTTCATCGATGCTCCATCGAAATATCGTCACATGACGAAATTTCGACAAATGGTCTCCTGGGTTAGGTTTCGAGAACGCAATGCCTGTAAATACTAGCACACTCGGCTCGAATCTGTATCCAATCTCATCGTGGCCTACTTGAGTGACGTTATTTCGTCATTCGGTAAGACGGTGGTTTGGTTACAGCGAATTTCGCTAAACCTCTTTCAGTGAACATGTTAGGGTGCAAAACGATAGCCATCGTGTGCCATGGCACACCACTTGCTTAAGTTTTTATAAGCGTTCTCATCATTAAGGGGGCAAACGTTCCGTCTGACGGCGGCGCACGCCCTCGAATTTCACTCCATCAATCATTAGGAAACAACGCAATGGCGATCAAGGTCAGCGAAAAGGCGGTCCGGGAACTCAAGAAGGTCATCGCTGAAAAGCAATTACCGGAAATGGTGGCACTTCGCATTGGAGTTACCGGCGGCGGCTGCAGCGGTTTTGAATACAAGCTCGATTTTGACGAGAACGTCAGCGACGACAACGACATGCTGAGTGTTGTCGACGGACTTCGCGTCGCGGTTGACAAGAAGAGCGCACTGTATCTCGACGGAACCGAACTCGACTATCACGAGAGCCTCGAGAAAAGAGGCTTCACTTTCAACAATCCCAATGCTACGAAGTCATGCGGCTGTGGCAGCTCTTTCTCGGCCTAAGAATCGCGTTGTCGTCCCGCGAATCGGACGCTGTTTAGATAGAAACCAAGAGGTTCACAGATGACATCCGAAACTGCAATGCTCGAAGAATTCGCCCAGCGCGAATACGAATTTGGCTTCGTCACCGACATCGAAGCCGACTCGATTGCGCCGGGCTTAAGCGAAGATGTCGTGCGTCTTATTTCAAGCAAAAAGAACGAGCCGGAGTGGTTGCTTGAGTGGCGATTAAAAGCCTACCGCCACTGGCTGACGTTAGAAGAACCCAATTGGCAGAACGTCAAGTTCGCGCCGATCGACTATCAAGCTTCGGTCTATTACTCCGCTCCCAAACAGAAACCAAAGCTCAACAGCTTGGATGAAGTCGATCCGGCGCTGTTGGAAACCTACGAGAAGCTGGGCATCTCGCTGTATGAGCAGAAGGTCTTGTCGAATGTCGCCGTCGATGCGGTTTTCGACAGCGTTTCAATCGCGACGACTTATCGCGAAACGTTAGAAAAGCATGGTGTCATCTTCCGTCCTTTTTCGGAAGCGGTTCGCGACCATCCCGAACTTGTCAAAAAGTACCTCGGCTCGGTCGTACCATACTCGGACAACTTTTTTGCGTCGCTCAATTCGGCAGTATTTAGCGACGGATCGTTCTGTTACATTCCCAAGGGTGTCCGATGCCCGATGGAGCTGTCCACCTACTTCCGGATTAACGCTCAAAACACCGGTCAGTTCGAGCGGACGCTGATCATCGCCGAAGAAGGCGCTTACGTAAGCTACTTGGAAGGCTGCACGGCGCCCAAACGCGATGAGCATCAACTGCACGCTGCAGTTGTAGAGTTAGTTGCGATGGACGACGCTCAGATCAGATATTCCACTGTCCAAAATTGGTACCCAGGTGACTCCGAGGGCAAAGGCGGCATTTACAATTTCGTGACCAAACGCGGAGCGTGCCGCGGCAAAAACTCGAAAATCTCTTGGACGCAAGTGGAAACCGGTTCGGCCATCACTTGGAAGTATCCCAGCGTGATTTTGCAGGGTGACCATTCGGTCGGTGAGTTCTATTCGGTAGCAGTGACCGCCAATCATCAGCAAGCAGATACGGGGACGAAGATGATTCACATCGGCAAGGACACCAAAAGCACGATCATCTCCAAGGGTATTTCAGCGGGATTCGGCCAAAACAGCTATCGCGGAGAAGTGAAGATGATGAAGGGGTCGACTGACGCTAGGAATTTCTCTCAGTGTGATTCGCTACTGATCGGTGATCGCTGTGGCGCTCACACGTTCCCCTACATCGAAGTTCGCAATTCGACCGCGAAAGTGGAGCATGAAGCATCGACATCGAAGGTCGGCGAGGACCAGATCTATTACCTTCGCCAACGCGGACTTTCGAACGAAGACGCGGTAAACATGATTGTCAATGGTTTTTGCAAAGAGGTTTACGACTTGTTGCCAATGGAGTTCGCCGTTGAAGCGAGGAAGCTGCTCAGCATTAGCCTGGAAGGTAGTGTTGGATAAGTTTCCAACGCCAATTAGCCGCCAATGGTAACCCGAAGCGTAAGGTTACCAAACACATTTTTTTCTATAAGGTCATCATGCTTGAAATCAAAAACCTTCACGCTCGATCCAAAGACACCGAGATTCTGAAGGGGATCAACCTGTACGTGGCGGCTGGCGAAGTCCACGCGATCATGGGGCCCAACGGATCTGGCAAGAGTACTTTGGCACACGTGATCGCCGGCCGCGAAGATTATGAAGTCACCGAAGGCCAGATCCTTTACAACGGCAAAGACTTACTCGAATTGGAGATTGAAGAGCGGGCGGCCGAGGGAGTCTTCATGGCTTACCAGTATCCTGTCGAAATCGCGGGCGTCAGCAATAAATATTTCCTAAGAGCCGCAATGAATTCGATCCGCAAGTATCGCGGCGAATCGGTGCTGGGCCGCCGTGAATTTATCGCCCAGTTAAAAGAGAACCTGGAGCGACTAGGGATGGACATGAACATGATGGACCGATCGGTCAATGAAGGATTCTCTGGTGGCGAAAAGAAACGCAATGAAATTTTGCAAATGGCCATGTTGAAACCCAAACTCGCAGTGCTCGACGAAACCGATTCGGGTTTGGACATCGACGCTCTCAAAATTGTTGCCGATGGTGTCAACTCGCTACGAAGTCCCGAGCGCTCAACGATCATTGTGACGCACTACCAGCGTCTGCTCGACTACATAGTACCGGACAAAGTCCATGTGCTTGCCGACGGAAAAATCATACGTTCGGGCGATAAATCGCTCGCGTTGGAATTGGAAGACAAGGGCTACGGTTTTCTCAAAGAGTTAGCCGCTTCGTGATCGTGTGGGATAGGCTTCCAGCCTGTCATCAGCATAGTTCGACAGGCTGGAAGCCTATCCCACGTTCAGCGACGCCGCCTTACGAACAGACCGCCATCAAACCGCTTGGAACAAACGAATGACTATCGCTACCGAAATCGAAACTTATCAAGATCAGCACGAAGCTTTCCAGCGGCAGAATGCCTCGGTGCCACCATGGCTCAGCGAACTCCGGCAAAAGGGGCTGGAGACATTCACGCGTCTTGGGATCCCCAATAGACGAATCGAAGATTGGCGGTTCACGAACGTCGCGGGACTTGCGGACCGGCATTACAACTGGATGCCTCCGGTCGATTCGGTTGACGACCAAATAAAGACTCTCCTCCAACGAGCCACACTGGACGATGAGGCGTATCGTCTGGTGTTTATCAACGGTCGCTTCTGTAATGAGTGGTCAGCCATCAGCGAATTGCCCTCGGGAGTTGTTGTCGAAAATTTAGCGGGCAGCATTCGTAGGTGGCCGAATGACTTGCGTGGAATGCTCTGCGACAGCTTCGAAATCGAAGCCTCTCCGTTCGCCGCGCTCAACACGGCCTTTCTTCACGATGGCGCGAACATTGCAATCGCCGATTCGGTACATTTGAATCGGCCAGTTCATTTGGTGTTTCTTTCAATCGGGGAAGGTCAGGGCGTTTCGCATCCTCGGATTCTGATTCGCCTTGGCAAGGACAGTAAAGCGCAAGTCATCGAGAGCTTCACGGGTGATGGGGACGCCTATTTCACCAACGCGATCACTCAAATTGAAGTCGATGCAAACGCGGAACTCGATCACCACAAGCTCCAGCATGAGCAACTCGGAGCCCTGCACCTTGCGACGACTCACGTGACCCAGCAAACCAGCAGTCAGTTTCGCTCGCACTACTTCTCATTTGGCGCGTCGTTGGCTCGCAACGAAGTGAATTGCACGCTCAATGGCGAGCAAATCGAAACGATGCTGAATGGGCTTTACATGCCGACGGGTAATCAGTTGATGGATTGCCGCACGCGGATCGACCACGTGAAGCCGAACTGCAACAGCTCCGAATTGTACAAAGGCATTTTGGACGACGAAGCCAGAGGCGTTTTCAGCGGCAAGATATACGTCCATCAAGACGCACAAAAAACGGACGCGAAGCAAAGCAATCAAGCACTCTTGTTGTCCGATGATGCCGTGGTCAACACGAAGCCACAGTTAGAAATCTACGCTGATGATGTTCGCTGTACCCACGGTGCCACGATCGGCGAGCTCGATGAAAAGGCTCTCTACTACTTGCGTTCACGAGGCATACCGCTTGAGCTTGCCAGAAAGATGCTGATTTTTGCTTTCGCAAACGACCTTGTCTTGGCTGTCAAAGTCCCGGCTGTCCGCCGGCACCTCGAATCAATCCTGCTTGCTAGTCACGGGTTGCCAGACGTATAGGCCTGAGCATTCATAACCCGACGCGTAAGCGAGGGACAGCCTTGAGATTCCTCGCTTACGCGTATGGTCACCGTTGTACGCTCAACCCAATTTTGAAGGAAAACTGAAAATGACACATGTCGTTGCCCAAGCCTGTTCGGGCTGTAAGTACACTGATTGTGTGGTGGTCTGTCCCGTGGAGTGTTTTTACGAAGGCGAACAGATGCTCTACATCCATCCGGATGAGTGTATTGACTGTGAAGCCTGTGTCCCGGAATGCCCGGTCGAAGCGATTTTCCACGAAGACAACTTGCCCGAAAAGTGGTCGTCATACACAGCTCTAAACGCGGAGATGGCGGAAAAGTGCGAAGTCATCACCGAAAAGAAGACACCCCTCGCTGACTCAGGAAAGAAAGATCAATGACAACGAAGAACGAACTGTACAACGAGGCGGATCGATTGAAAGACGATGGCCAGTTTGACGCAGCGATCGAGAAGCTGAAAGAGTTACTGTTGATCGACGATCGTTACGTCTTGGCTCACTCCGCGTTGGCGGTCGTCTATGGAAAAGTGAACCGGCACGATAAGGCGATCGAGCACGCCGTCTTAGCAAGTGAGTTAGAGCCGGACGATTCCTTCAGTTGGACCGCACTGAGCGTGACGTATCAGAGAGCTTTCGCAGGCACTAACGAGCACAAGTACATCCAAATGGCCGAGGACGCGATGGCGAAATCAAAGATGATGACGGGCCATTGAGCGTTGTCGTGAGCGTGGCGACAGTTCAAATGAAACGAGTAGCATTCACCGTCTGATCCGAAAGCCGAATGAAATGATATCGCTGCCAAACTCAACACATATCGACAATTCCGACGTCATTCTGATCGGCAGCGGCATCATGTCCGCGACGCTTGGAGCCATGCTCAAATGTCTTCAGACTGATCTCAGCATCCAGCTCTACGAAGTGACCAACGAACTCGCTCAGGAAAGTTCGCACGGCTGGAACAACGCCGGCACTGGCCATGCCGGCATCTGTGAACTCAGCTATCCGAATCCGAAACGGTCAGCAAGAGTGCGCGTAAGTCGCGATCACTGGATCGAATCGAGCCATGAAACAAAACGCGAACCTTCAACCACCATCCTGAGAACACCGCCTTGCCCTCTTGTGCTGGCGCGAACTGGATCGACAAACACCAACCCGAACGGAAATTCAAATGAGCGTCCTGTTTCTCACTAAAGATTTGATGTTTTCATCACGAGTATCGGCATGCGCGCAGACGTTGGAGATTGATCTGTCGGTCGTTTCGGATCAAGAACGGTTGCTCGCCAGCGCAGCGCGAGAACAGGCACAACTCGTGCTGCTCGATCTGAGTACACCGGGGCTTGACCCAATGCAGATCGTTCCTCAACTGCGGCAACTCGCCTTCTCGCCGAAAGCCATCGTTGCCTATGGCCCACACGTACATGAGGCGAAACTCGCCGCTGCACAAGAGGCTGGATGCGATGAAGTTCTGGCTCGCGGCGCGTTCAATAATCGCATGGCGAAAATACTCGCCAGTCATGTCACAGTCGCCAGTCGGGCGGGCGATGTATCAGATTGGCGGATGAAATTCATGGGCACGGAATGATTGAGCGACAAGTAAAAAAACTGGCCAGGACGTTGCGTGACGAAAAGCTGATGCGCGAATTGCTGAATGAAAGGAATCAAACATGAATCTACAGATGATTGAACAGTCTCCGCTTGTGCTTGGGGCCGGGGAATTGTGGCCACAGGCCACCAGCGGAGAATTTCGGGCCGTATGCCGAATACATCGAACGCTGGTCAAATTCGCTGTTTGTCGACTACGTGGCCGAGCTACTCGGCATTTGCGACCACGATCCGGATGAAATCCAGCAGCGGCAGTTCAACGAAGTCTTGCGACACGAGCGAGACTTCTGGTGCATGACATGGGAAGGATAAATAGATGTTACACGCATCCCTTTGGCAACAGAGACCAGATCATCCCTACGAACAGTGGATCAAGACCTATGCCGGGGACGATTTCGGGCAGCTCTGTGCGCGGCTCGAATCGCTGCTGGACGAGATCGCATCGAACAGTCCAGCAGTTCATGACGCCTATCGTTACGCTATGCAATGCGAATTGGATTTCTTCTCGGCCCCGATGGAGAGCGCACCATGATACCGATCGCTTTGACAATCGCGGGTTCCGGCTTGGGCAGTGGTTCTGGTCCGGTCAACATGCATGCGATCGCCGGGCCGCCTTCGCAAAGGCATGGAAGCACTGGACTGCTGGATATGCCCAAGACCCGGCTGAATGTCTAAAAGTGTTCGAAGACGGGGCGCAGGAGTACAACGAACTCATCGTGGTACGAGGCATCCCTGTCTATAGCCATTGCGAGCACCACCTGGCGCCTTTCTTTGGTCAAGTCACGATCGGCTATGTTCCCGACGGAAAAATAGTGGGCCTGTCAAAGCTGACGCGCCTGGTTGATTGCTTTGCCCATCGATTGCAAGTGCAAGAACGGCTCACCATCCAGATTGCCAACGCCTTGATGACACATCTGCAACCGCAAGCGGTTGGTGTAGTCATTCGCTGCCGGCACATGTGCATGGAAAGCCGCGGCATTCGCACCCAGGGAGAGGAAACCATAACGTCAGCCATGCTCGGCGAACTTCTAATTAATCTTGCGCTGCGCACGGAATTTCTTGCTTTGGCGCGTGAGGCGTAACATGGCTACTCAGGACACCATGACAACCGAAACCGTGCCACGTTTATACAAGGAAGCACGCCCCGGTACGGATTTTCAAAACTCGCTCAAACTGTTGCAACGCTTCAGGGCCCTGCATCCCAACATACCGACCAAATCCGGCCTGATGGTCGAGGGGGCGCCAGCCTGGATGGAAGGCGCGGCGCGGCCTGCTGGATCGCAGAAGACCCCGATCGGTTTCCTCCAGCGCGATCCGCGTACCTTATCCATCCTCTGGGAGGACGGTCATCGCGACGACTTTGACGTCCGCGACCTGCGCTTGGCATGTCGTTGCGCCCTCTGCATCGAGGAGATGAGCGGACGCAAGCTGCTCGATCCAAAGACGATACGGTCTGATGTGAGCCCGCGACCGATCGTGAGCATAGGCAACTACGCGATCAATTTCGATTGGAGCGACGGCCATAACAGCGGGATATATTCGTTTGACGCCCTGCGTGCCTTAGGCGCGAGCGCTGCGGCGAGGAGCATTGAAAATGTCTGATTTCCAGCTTGCGGATTTGCCGGTCAGCATTCGCGCAGAGACTTCGCTCGTCGACCCCGACACTTGCAAGTTCATCGTGAGCCGTACCTTACATCCTGGCGGCCCCTTCTTTTTCGGCAACAAGGAACGCGCAGACGGATCGCCGCTCGTCGAGCGACTGTTCGCCCTCCCCGGCGTGGCCAACGTGCTCATTGCCGAGAGCGTGGTGACCATCTGCAAGGAGCCGACCGCCTCGTGGTCAGGACTGAAAGCCGCCATCGGGACGGCCATCCGGACGCAGTTGATGACTGGCGTGCCGGCAATCTTGGAGATGCATGCCCACACCGGCACGCAAGGAAGGTCCGATGCAGAGCTTCATACGACTATTCAGGAACTCCTGGACAAGCAGGTCAATAAGTCAATCGCTAGCCACGGCGGGAAGATTTCGGTTGTGGAGATCCGGCAGCAGAAGCTTTACATCGCCATGAGCGGCGGTTGCCAGGGATGCGCGTCCTCTCAGGTGACGCTGCGGCAGGGATTCGAAGTCATGCTGAAAAGGGTCGCCCCGGAAATCGAAGAAATTGTGGATACCACGAACCACGCAGCCGGGAAGCAGCCATTCTACCCGCGCCATGAGTCTGGAGTAAAGCAATGACAAATCGACCGTTTCAGGAAATCTCCCCAACCATCGCGACGCTCGACGATCTCGCAAGGTCGGTTGGGCGTGTGGGTACGCACTTTCCATCTTCGGCACCGAATACTACCAGCAGTGCCCGTTCCAAACCGGCAACGGATACGGCGACGGTCGCGCTAAACAGATTGGTGCGGCCATTCGGGCGCACCTCGCGACGGGCCAGCCCGCCGTCTCTGACGCCCTGCGCGCGGCAATTCCTTCGGCCGCGGAGATCCGGGCCAAAGTCGCGCAGGTCCTGGAGAAGGAGATCAACCCGTCAGTGGCGGCGCACGGCGGCCGGTTTCCTGACACCCGTTTTACCATCTAACACACTCGAATTGAAAGACGCATTATGAATCCTGACGACACAAACACAGTTACCGCAGCACTGCCCGCGCCGGACAGTACGAGTCGTGCGGCGGAGTCATCCACCGTCGATGATGCCGCGTTGACCGATGCTCTGCGCCAAGTGCTCGATCCCGACTTGATGATCAACATCATCGACCTGGGCCTCGTCTATTCGATCAACCACGCGGACCGCCAGGTCGTGATCTTGATGACGCTGACCAGCCCGGCCTGTCCCAACGGCCCACAGATCATGTCGGAGGCCAGGGGATCGCTGGAGAGGCTCGACGGTGTTGATGCGGCCGAGATCAAGCTCACGTGGGACCCGGCGTGGAGCCCTGATCGAATGACCGACGAAGCACGCGATCAGTTGGGAATGTTTTGAGCGCTGCTGAACTGCGGACGAGGATGGCCTGCTCAACGAACACGCCCGGCAAGATTTCGAGCCGGGCGGAGAAAAGGAAAGGGAGAAAACAATGGCGTCGAAAACCGATCGTGTGGAATGACTCCTCCGTTTTTCGTGCCATTCGTTCCTAATACATTAGTACTTCCCGCTTATTTTTCCAGAGTATCAAAACCAACAAACACAAAGAGAATCAAAACATGTCAACGGAATATGCTCACCCGGACGTGCTGGTGACGACGGAATGGGTGCATGATCATCAGCAGGACCCGCAGGTGCGAATTATCGAATCCGATGAGGATTTGCTGCTCTACAACCAAGGGCATATTCCCGGAGCCGTCAAGATCGACTGGCATACCGACTTGCAGGACTCCGTGGTTCGTGACTACCTCGGCAAACAGCGGTTTGAGGAACTGACCCCCTTTTCCTCGCCCGTTTGCAAAGTCTCAGCGTTTCAAATTTTGACCTCCACTTAAGGAATGTTTTGCCATGATTAAGTCCAATCTGAATGTCACCGATCGCAACGACTCACTGCTGCCGCCGGACCTGAAGTTAAGCCCACAAAGGAACCAAATGAACGCCAAACCGAAATTCCTGTCCGCCACCGCCATGGTGGATGAACGCGCTATCCTGCCGCTGCCGAATTCCCGCAAAATCTATGTCGAAGGCTCGCGCCCCGATATCCAGGTAGCGATGCGCGAAATCAGCCAGTCGGATACCGAAGCCCCCTACGACGTGGAAAAGAACCCGCCGATCTACGTCTATGACTGCTCCGGGCCGTACACCGATCCCCATGTCAGCATCGACATCAGTTCCGGCCTGCAAACGCCGCGCACGCCATGGATTATTGATCGTGGCGACAGCGAGGAGTTATCCGGCCCGA
>Ga0163150_10007253_pt1 | contig 13164 bp, 7 predicted proteins | sample OliLakLV19P2IB_FD_148628 | JGI IMG/M metagenome (GOLD analysis project Ga0163150, IMG submission 148628) | Freshwater microbial mat bacterial communities from Lake Vanda, McMurdo Dry Valleys, Antarctica - Oligotrophic Lake LV.19.P2.IB | ecosystem: Environmental > Aquatic > Freshwater > Lake >...
GACGACTCTTAGGGGGCCGCGAAAACCCAGGCATGAATGCCTGGGCTAGGGAAAAGTAGCGATCGATCGACAACCAACAGATCATTTGGGTTGCCCGGGCGTAGCCCGCTCTGGGTTTAATCCGTGGCAAAAAACCGCTCAAGTTATTTCTGTACGAGCTCTAACGGCGTGGTTTGGCGATCTACCACGCCCTTCGCTGCGTTCAGGGACGTGCCACCCAAGAGCGGCGCAGCAATCTCCTCGCGGCAATGTCGTCGCCATCGCGGCGGACGCCATCAATTACCGCGAGATGCCGTCAACCGATGTGTCATTCCCGTGCAGGCGGGAATGACGGTAGTGCGGGAATGACGACCGGGTGGTAAAGTTAGAAGTTCTTACTAACTTGCCATACAACTCTGGGGAGGCGCTCGTCATGCAGTTCCGCTTTGAGATCGTACTCGCGCTGGCTGTCATTGCTTTGCTCAGGCCGGCTCTCGCGGCGGATCAGAACGCAGCCCATCCACAGCAGGCCGACATCATCATTCGCGGCGGCACGATCTACGACGGCTCGGGCGGCAAGCCGATCACCGGCGACGTGGCCATTCAAGGCGATCGCATCGTGGCCGTCGGCGATCTCAAGCAGCTTACCGGCGCAAAGGAGATCGACGCGCGGGGTTTGGCCGTCGCGCCGGGTTTCATCAACATATTGTCCTGGGCCACGCAATCCTTGTTGGTCGATGGCCGCTCGCAGAGCGATATTCGCCAGGGCGTCACGCTCGAGGTCTTCGGCGAAGGCGTGTCGATGGGCCCGCTCAACGCCCACATGAAGAAAGACATGCTGACCAACCAGGGCGATCTCAAGTTCGACGTGCCTTGGACGACCTTGGGTGAGTATCTGACGCATTTGGAAAAGCGCGGCGTGTCGTGCAACGTGGCCTCGTTCGTCGGCGCGACGACCGTGCGGATCCACGTGCTGGGTTACGACAATCGCTCGCCGTCCGCGGTCGAGCTCGATCAGATGCGCGAGTTGGTGCGGCAAGCCATGGAAGAGGGGGCGCTGGGCGTGGGCTCTTCACTCATTTACGCGCCTGCTTTTTATGCCGACACGAATGAACTGATTGAGCTCTGCAAAGTCGCGGGTCAGCACCACGGCATGTACATCTCGCACTTGCGGAGCGAGGGCAACCAGTGGCTCGAAGCCATCGACGAGCTAATCAAGATCTCGCGCGAGGCCCACCTTCCGGCCGAGGTCTATCATCTCAAGGCGGCCGGCAAGGAGAACTGGCCCAAACGCGACGCGGCCATCGCCAAGATCGAAGCCGCGCGGGCCGAAGGCTTGAAGATCACGGCCGACATGTACACCTACACGGCCGGGTCGACGGGCCTCAACGGCTCGATGCCCCCTTGGCTGCAGGAAGGCGGACTCGACCAATGGATCGGCCGCATGCGCGACTCGAGCACGCGCGAGCGGGCCCTGACCGAGATGCGAACTAAGACCGACAAGTGGGAGAACCTGATGCTGGCGGCCGGTACGCCCGACAACGTGCTGCTGGTCGGATTCAAGAGCAAGGAGCTGAAGCACCTGACAGGCAAGACGCTGGGCGAGGTGGCCCGGCAGCGCAAGCGCACGCCGGAAGAGACGGCCATGGACCTGGTGATCGAGGACAACAGCCGCGTCGATACGGTGTACTTTATGATGGATGAGGAGCACGTGAAGAAGAACGTGGCGTTGCCCTGGGTCAGCTTCGGCTCGGATGCGGCCTCGGACGCGCCAGAAGGGGCGTTTCTGCTCTCGCAACCGCATCCGCGCACTTACGGCAACTTCGCCCGGCTGCTGGGCAAGTACGTCCGCGACGAAAAAGCAATCCCGCTGGAAGAAGCCATTCGCAAGCTAGCCGCACTGCCGGCAACGAACCTGGGCCTCACCGATCGAGGAATGCTCAAGCCCAACTACTTCGCCGACGTGGTCGTCTTCGATCCCAAGACGATCATCGACCACGCCACGTACGAGCAGCCGCACCAATTTGCAACCGGCATGAAGCACGTGCTGGTCAACGGCACGCAAGTCCTCAAGGACGGCGAGCACACGGGCGCGAAGCCGGGGCGCGCCGTTTGGGGGAAGGGGAAGAAGGGGTAGCGGAGCAGTAGTCGGTGGGCAGTAACTCTTGGTTAGCCGCGACCCAACGGGGAGCGTTTCGGCCCGCTTGCACTTCCGGCCGGTTTTCTCCCGTCGCCATCTCTCTGGCCGCACGCGCCGCACAATCGCGCCAAACGGCGCTCACGTCACCATCGCCATTGGGCCATCGATAATCCTTGCGGTTCGCGTTTTGACCCGCCACGGAGCGCAACCTAGTTTTTGACGACGACTTTCGTCAACGGGCTGGAAGCGCACGCATGGCGTTCATTCTCGTTTGCGCGAAGGGTGCGCTCGTTTTCTAGCTCGATCGCTGTGCGGCCAAAACCGGGCGTTTACCACCAGGGAAGTTTGGGTCGATGGAAGTACATCCCACAACAGAATCGAACTCCAGCTCTTCTTGCGCGGAGGCCGTGGTTCCCACCGTCGTCGACGATCGCATGGCGGAGATCACCTCGCTCTTGCGGGACCTCGACGAATCGGTTCGGCCCGATCCGATCGGCGTGCCGCCGCGCCTCAATCCGCCGCAGCAGAACCAACTGGTGCAGGTGCGGCTGGGCATCGCCAGTAGTCTGTTTGCCGCGCTGCGCTGGAAGCACGAGCCGACGGCCGAGCACTGCCTGCGCGTGGCGCTGGGCTGCTCGTCGTGGGCGTTGAAAATGGGGCTTCCCGAATCGCAGCGCGACGAGATCGAGCTCGCTGCGCTGTTGCACGATATCGGCAAGATCGGCGTGCCCGACCGCATGCTCGCCAAGCCCAAGCCCCTCTCGCCGCAGGAGTCGGCGGTGATGGACGGTCATTGGCTGATGGGCGGAGAGATTCTGCGCAAGTGTTGCGCTGCGAGCAATATCCAAGAGATCGTGAGCTACGCCCGCGCCTGGTACGACGGTTCGAAGCAAGGCTTCCAGCGTCGCGGCGAGCAATTGCCTTTGGGCGCGCGGATGTTGTCGATCGTCGACGCCTTCGACGCCATGATGTCCGACCACGTGTATCGGCGGGCCTTTTCGCGCGAGCGGGCATTCAACGAGTTGTATCGCTATGCCGGCCGGCAGTTCGACCCGGGGTTCGTGCAGGCCTTCAGCGAGTTGCACGAGTACGATCAGTCGAAGCTGCAAGAGACCGTCTCGCGGCGCTGGCTGCACGACCTGGACGCCACGGCCATCAACGCGCAATGGCGATTGGACGAATCGTCGCGTCCCTCGGCTCACCCGGCGCCCGATGCGCTCTTTCAACAGAGACTGCTCGACAACATGCACGACGCGGTCGTGTTTATCGACAGCAATCTGCGGATCGTCGGCTGGAATCACGGCGCCGAACGACTTTCGGGCATTTCGCGAGAAAGCGTCTATCAACGGGACTGGCTGCCTAGCCTGTTAAATCTGCGCGACGAGCACGGCAATGCGATTGGCGACGCGGATGATCCCGTGGCCTACGCGGTGCGCAACGGCGCCCAGTGGCGGCGGAGACTTGTGATTCGCGGTCGCGGCGGAGTGTCGAACGCAGTGGACGTTCATGCCATGTGCGTCACGGCCAACGACGGCACGACGCAGGGCCTGACGCTCGTGCTGCACGATGTCTCCCCCGAAATCTCCCTCGAAGAGCGCTGCCAGAGTTTGCACGAGATGGCAATCCGCGACCCCTTGACAAAGTTGGCCAACCGGGCCGAGTTCGATCGTGTGCTGGAGGAATTTGTCGCCGCGCACCTGAAGAGCAAGGTCCCCTGCAGCCTGATCATCGCCGACCTGGACCACTTCAAGCACGTCAACGATACCTATGGGCATCCGGTTGGCGACGAGGTCATCCAGAGTTTCGCCGGTTTGTTGAAGGCCTCTTGCCGATCCGGCGATCTGGTTGCCCGCTACGGCGGCGAAGAGTTCGTGATGCTGTGTGCCGGCTGCGACAGCGGCGCCGTGGTGCGGCGGGCCGAAGAGCTGCGGTACGCCTTCAGCGAAACGCCGCAACCAGGCATGGGAAGCCGACCCGCGACGGCCAGCTTCGGCGCTACGGAAATTCAGCCCGGCGACACGCCCGAGACGATGCTCCGCCGGGCTGATCGCGCGCTGCTCACGGCCAAGGAAGAGGGCCGCAACAAAGTCGTGCAACTGGGCAGCGGCGGCGATACGCTCCAACCGCCCATGCGGTTGCGGTGGCAGAAGACAACCGCGAGCGCCGAAGTGCTTATCCAACAGAATCTGGTCACCGAAGTGCCGCTGTCGGTCAGCATCGAAAAGCTCCGCGGCTTCGTGTCCGACCATCATGCCAAGATCGAATCCATCGAAGGCAGCCGCGTGCTGCTGTCGATCGGCGGCGGACCGGGAGGGCTCGCGTTCCGCCGCAGTACCGATCGTCCCATCGGGTTCCTGTTGGACGTCGAACTGGCCGAGGAACGCACGCCCAACATGGGCCGCGAATCTCCAACTGCCGGCGCGGTGCTGCGCACGCGAATCCACATCGCCATCAGCCCGCAACAATCGCGCGATCGCCGCCGCAAGCCCAGCACCGATCGTGCCCGCCAATTGCTGGTTAGCTTCCGCGCGTACCTGATGGCCAGCGAAATCCCCGGGGAAGGCGAGGCGGGAGTGCTGAATCGCGCCAAGCTGCTGCTGACGCCGTGGCGGCACCGGAAGTGAGCGCCGAGTGTCGGGTTAGTAAAGGATCGGGGTGACGTTCATGGGTCGAATCGGAGCGACACTCTCCGGCGTCGAACGCACGCTGTTGAACCGGCTGGCCGATGCCAACGCCGCCATTGCGCTGGGCAACCTGCGGATGGTCACCGGCAAGAAGATCAACTCGCCGGCCGACAACCCCACGGCCTTCGTCGAGCTGGCCCTGATGCGCAGCCGACTGAAGACCGTCACGTCGACGCTGTCGAACGTGACGGCCGCCTCGAGCCTGGTGAGCAAGACGCAATTGGCCTTGGACCAGATCCGGGCCAACCTCGATATCATTCGCACCAAGGCCGTGGAGGATGAGAACCAAACTCTCACGGCCAATCAGCGGGCTGCCAACCAGGCGGCCATCGACGCGGCCATCGTCGAGATCAACCAATTGGCGGGAAGCGACATCAACGGCCGACGCGTGCTCGACGGCTCGGCCAACTTCCGCTTTTCAGGGTTGAATCCCAATCAGGTCGCCGATCTGCGCGTCTACTCGACCGGCGGCCCGCAGCCGGTGGTTGCCGCGGAACCGGCCGAGCTGAGCTACACGGGCAGCGGAGGCAAGATCGCGGCCAATGCCACGGTCACCTTCACTGGTAGCTCGGGCAGCACGACGTTGTCGCTGACGACATCCGACACGCTCACCGGCGTGGCCCAACGCATCAACGATCAGACCGCGACGACGGGCGTGGTCGCCACGGTCGATGGAAATCAACTTGCGCTCAGCAGCCGCGTCTACGGCGCCACGGGAAAGGTCGCCGTGTCGGTCGGTGCGGGCTCGTTCGCCGTGTCCGGCGGAAACGGCGCGGGCACGGACTTCGGCGTCAACGCCGTCATGGGCACTGGGCCAGCCGTTTCGGGCCGCGTGCTTACGGCGGCAACACGAGCGACGCTCAGCTACGATGCGGGCGGGGCCACGATTGCCGCCAATGCCACCATCACGTTGTCGGGCAAGCTGGGCAGCGCCAGCATTACCGTCACCACGGCCGATTCGCTGGCCGCGGCGGCCGCCCGCATCAACAACAAGAGCCATCAGACCGGCGTCACCGCCACGGTCGACGGAACGAAGATCGCGCTTTCGAGCGTTGACTACGGCACGCGGGCCAATATCGACGTGGACGTCACCAGCGGCGCGTTCGCCGTCACCGGAGGCAATGGCGACGGCACGGCGAATGGGACCAACGCCGTGGCAGTTCTCAACGGACGCACGATCCAAGGCGACACGGCGGCCCGTCCGGCGGAACTGGTGCATGCCGGGCCGACGGGTGCGATCGTTGGCAATTCGACTTTCGAGCTTACCGGCACGCTGGGTACAGCCACGATTTCGCTGACCAGCGGACAAACGCTGGCGCAAGCCCGCGACACGATCAATCTGCAAAACGGCGCGACCGGCGTGACTGCCTCGGTCGACGCGAACAATCTCAATTTGATCTTCACGAGCGACGATGCGGGCGAGGACGCGACCATTAAGCTCGAAACGACTGCGGGCATATTCGCCGTGTCGGCAGGCAGCGAGTTGACGCTAACTGACATCACTCCCCGCCGCGCCGCGGAACTAGTCCACTCGACGACCAACGGCACGATTGCGGCCAACGCCAATATCACGCTCACGGGTTCACTGGGAAGCGGCACGCCGCTGGTGATCACCGCGGGACAAACGGTTGCCCAGGTGCGCGACGCGATCAATGCTCAATCGGGCGCTACCGGAATTGCCAGCTCGATCAGCGGCAACCGGCTCTTGTTGACGAGCACGACCGAAGGCCCCACGGCGCAAGTGACGATTGCTGTGAACAGCGGCACGTTTGCCACCAGCGGCGGCAACGGCGCAGGCAGCGATTTTGGCACGAACGCGGCGACCACCGTTGCCGGCCAAGAAGCGGTGACCGACGTCACGACCGTCGATGGGAATCGCTTCACCGTCAACGACAACCGCTTTTCGTACACGATCGAATTTCAGGGCGGCTTCTCGGGCGACTTTCATACGATCGAGATCGGGCCCGGGGCGCTTGGCTTTGCCCTTGCGCCAGATGTCGGCTCGCTCTCGGTCCTGGCGGTTCCGAGTGTCCAGGCGGCGCGATTGGGCGGGCCGAGCGGCATGCTCAGTCAACTTGCCAGCGGCGGCACTTACGCTGGACTGAACGGCAATGCCTCACGGGCAATCCGCATCGTCGACGAAGCGATTGGCGACATGACCAGGATTCAAGGCGCCGTCGACGGCTTCGCCAATGCCACGATCGCTTCATCGGCGGGCCTGATGCAGGCGATTCAAGAAGACTACGAGGACTCGATCGACGCCATCGACAAGGTCGACGACAACGAAGAGCTGCTGTTGTTGGCCAAGAACGAGATCCTGGCGTCGAATGCGGTCGCGGGCCTGGCGATTCTCGCCCAGCAGCGTCTGAGCATCATCGACCTGATCCGGCACTCGGCCGGCTTGAGCTAGAACCAATCAGGCGAGCGGGGCGGCGTAAGCCCCCAGGTTCGTCGCGACACATTCCGGATTGATTCGTCGACAACGCGTCAATTGTGCTGTTGCGCCAAGCTCGCGTCAAAGAAACAGGGGGCTGACGCCGCCCCGCTCGCCATTTAACGCGCGCGAACTTTTGACGATTCTTCCGTGCGTGCCGGTTTTCTCCCCAAGGCAAGCCGTACTACGCCAGCGGTTCTGCCGAACGATTCGCATTTGCAGGTGCCGATAGGCTGTAGGGAAAACCGTGTGTGCGGTCTGGCGCGGACGCTACGGATATTGGGCTGACAAAGTCTGCACCTTGTCTCGAAAATTCCATTCAAAGGCGGAACCCATGCGACGAAGTTTGCTGCTGACCTGCGCGCTAGTGTTGACGGGCGTGCTGGGGACGCAACGTGCGAATGCCGATCTAGGGGCTCCCTACGACGCCAACGCCGACCTGCATCGGCGGATCGAGGAGCTGGAACGAATCGTTGCCCAAATGCCAGGGGCCCAAACGCCGATGCTCCAGGCGCCCGCCGGCGGCCGGATGATGCTGATCTCCGACGGCCAACAGCCGACTCCAGCCACGGCGTCGGCGACGCCCGATGCCGATATCCCAGGGATCGATGCAGCGTGTGGTGATGCCACCTGCTGTTACGATCCCGACCACGTGGGCCAGGATTTCTTCAATTCGACCTGCCGCACGGGTGGTTTTGTCGCGGGCGCCGAGGTCGTGTTTCTCAAGCCGTTCGCTACCAACGGCGATCTGCCGGGCTCGTTTCCGATCATCGGCACCCAGGCCGACTTCCAGTTCGAGAGCACGCCGCGGTTCTGGCTCGGCTACGTGCGGCCTTCGGGGTTGGGGAGCCAGTTCCGCTATTGGGAGTTTGACCACAGCGTCGACGGATCGTTGAACGACGATCCCAACGATCTGATCACGGGCCGCTTGAAGTTCCGCACGTTCGATTGGGAATTGCTGCAGCAGGTCAACTTCAGTCGCTGGTGGCTGCAGATGTCGGGTGGGCTGCGGTACGCCGAAATCAATATCGATGAGAGACTTACCCTGAACAACTCCTCGATCCTCAGATCGAGCTACAACTTCGGTTCGGGCTTCGACGGCGTCGGCCTGACGGCCGGCCTGCAAGCAACTCGCGCGCTCACGAAAAGCGGCAACCTGCAAATGACGGCGGGCGGCCGGGCATCGCTGCTGTTCGGCGACCGCAAGTATTTCTTCGACATCGAGTTCGCCAACATCGACCTGTTCGATTTCAATACCCGCAACGACAACGATCTCGTCGGCATCTTCGAGCTGAATGTCGGCCCCCGCTACACGCGGCGACTGGCCAACGGCGCGAACGTCTTCGTGGGCGGCGGGTTCGAAGGCCAGCTCTGGCAGGGTTCGGGCACGGCCTTTAGCACGCCGTTCGACACGTCGCTGGGCAGCATCGGCTTCGCTGGCCTCGGTGCGAACATCGGCTTCACGCGGTAAAGTGTGTGAACGCCGACGGATCTGGGCGCCACGTCCTGATTTGGGTGGCACGTCCCTGAACGCAGCGAAGGGCGTGGTTCAGCGCCACACCACGCCCTTCGTTCCTCAGGGACGTGCCACCCTCGTCGTTGATGCCATCCAAGGTTCCAGGCACCGACCGTTCCCCATTTGCCAGTGCCGAAATCATCGGGTATGCTGCGCGGCAGATGACGCGTTTTGAGGATTCTCGCGGCGCGAAAGCATTCGCACCGAAACAAACAGGGTGGCTTCGAACACCCAGGGCGGCTGGGACGCGCCGCCGTTTTCGCACACCGCTTTCTCAGGAGACCCGAACCATGGCTTTCACCGTACCCGATCTGCCTTATCCGTTCGACGCGTTGGAACCGCATATCGACACGCTGACGATGCAGATTCATCACGACAAGCATCATGCGGCTTACGTCACGAATTTGAATAACGCCATCCAGGGCACCGAGTTGGGCAATCAGTCGATCGAAGCGTTAGTTTCGGCCATCGACAAGGTGCCCGAGAACATTCGCATGGCGGTCCGCAACAACGGCGGCGGGCACGCCAATCACTCCTTGTTCTGGACGATCATGGGCCCCAAGGCGGGCGGCCAGCCCAGCGGCGAATTGGCCGACGCCATCACGGCCGAGTTGGGCGGCTTCGACGCCTTCAAGGAAGGCCTGACCAAGGGGGGCGTCACGCGCTTTGGCAGCGGCTGGTCGTGGCTGAGCGTCGACAAGAACAAGAAGCTCGTCCTGGAAAGCACTCCCAACCAGGACAGCCCGCTGATGCACGGCAACACGCCCATTCTGGGCGTCGACGTGTGGGAGCACGCCTACTACTTGAAGTACCAGAACAAGCGTCCCGACTACCTGGCCGCGTTCTTCAACGTGATCAACTGGGCCGAGGTTTCGCGCCGCTACGCAGCCGCGAAGAAATAGCGGGATAAGAAATGCAGGGTGGCAAACGACCGAGGACGCATCGTTACCGTCATTCCCGCGCAGGCGGGGATCCAGGGGCTCGAAGTTGCGAAAAAACCCGTGCGCGGCGGCGTGCGAAACTGGTGGTGTAGAGCTGTCTTGCGCCTCGCTGGATTCCCGCCTGCGCGGGAATGACGGAGGGGATGCCGGACGCACAAGGGGCGTTCATGCTTTCAAGGGGTTAGGTTAGGGGCCCTTTGCTGATTCTGCGTGAATCACGCTGCAAAATCACTTTCCAAAAATTACTGGCCCGCGCTGGCCGGATCGCATAGCGTACCGGATTCGCTTTCGAGCAAGGCCTGGTAGCGGGCCTGCAACTCTTGCGAAGCCACCTTTGCCAGGTTGGCCGCGAGCGCGACGTTCTCGGCGAACCGCAGGAACCGCTGGCACTTGGCCCAGCGGCGTTCCAGGTCGAGCGACTGCGTGGCACGCTGTTCGAGCTCGTCGTGCATTTGGTTCAATGTCGAAAAGCTCTCGTGCGATTCAATCGCCGCCACGATCTCGGGGCCGTTGGACCTTAGATCCTCCATCGATTGCGGATGCCAGGGGTTTTCCAGCTCGGGCCAGCGGAGTTTCAACGACTCGGCGATCTGACGCCGCGCCGCCTGGTACTTGTCGTTGAGCGGCTTTTTGCCGCGATTGAGGCCGCCGCGATCCTTCTCGACCTTCGCGGCGAGATCTTTGGCCGCTTTCGCGCGGGGCGCACCCGACAGGCCCAACTGCGACGACAACCCCTCGAGGACGGCACGGTCGACGGGCGAAGCCGTGGCCAGCAACGCGTCGTAGGGCGAATCGACCGTAAGCAGCTCGGGCTTCGCTTGGTCGGCCTTGTTCGTGCTGAAGGCCCGCAGAAACGCGTCCGATGTCTTCACCGGAATGTCGATCGTGTCGGAGGCCAGCACCGTGTACGCATGGGCCTCGGCAAATGAAACCTTGCCGTTGCCGTCGTAGTCGGGCGGCGCCACAACCTGGCCCGTTCGCGAGCGGCCGCAGATGGCCGACCAGAACGACGTGCTGTATTCCTTGTAATTCTCGTCGCGAATGTCGGCCGTGCAGCCGGCGGCCGGGCGATCGGGCACCGTCGCATAAAATCCGCAGCGGTTGGCGGCGGACATGCCGGTCTTCGCGTCGCCGTCCTTGAAAATCGCATTGGCGAATCCGCCCGAATAGCACTGCACCATCACCAGCACGACGGGCACGCTCTCGGGTAGCTTATCCAGCTTGGCCGAAAAGTCCTTCATGCTCATCTGCTTGCGATTCCACATGAAGAAGTGCGGATTCTGGATGTCGCTCCCTTTACCGCCGTGACCGGTGAGATAAATGATCAGTCGATCGCCCGCCTTGAGCCGCGAGCCGACCTCGCTGAACCAGCGGTCCAGATTATCGGGCGACGACGCCCCCCTAATGCCCGGCACCTGGTGCGTTCGGAAGCGGTATTCCAGCAAGTCTTCCTTACTGAATATGCGGGCTAGCAGCAGATTTGCGCGCGGCGCGGGAAGCGAAGGATCGGCGAACTCAACGTCGCGGCGAGGGTCGTCGCCGTCGCTGAAGAAGATCTCGTGCGGCTGGCTCGCCAGATGCATGTCCGAAAGCAGCCGCTGGAAATAGAGCACGTTCTTTTCCAGCGAAACCTGATTGCCGGTGGGCGAGTAGCCGCCGCCGATCGTCAGAAAATGATCCTCGCCGCGGGCCGCGCCACCGGCCAGGGCCAACAGCACCATCAATCCGCGACACAACAATTTGCCGTTGCACGACATGATCAGAGGCCTCTCTTTTTAGTTCCCAAGACGTGCCATCCTAACGCGAATCTCACACTGCAAGGCTAACCGCGCGGTAGGCAATGGTCAAGAAATGGCGCTGACGGCGCCACCGAAGGTGTCAGGAACCTTTGACCGCCGACGCGATTTCCAATGGTGAACGGGATGACGGTCAAAGGTTCCAGACACCCTGTGGATCGCGCGAGTTTCCTCAATGGGTTGAGTCTGCCGGCAGCGCTTGCGGTATAATCGCTTGCGGCGGTTGTGAGCTGCTGCATGCCGCCGCGAAAGCGAGGGCCTCTCATGTCAAATCAAAAAATACCACGGGCCGTGGGGCGAGCGGCCCAGACTAGTCCGCCGAATCGCTTCGAGACGACGCATTTGGTCCGCGATGACGAGCAGTTGGAGCACGATGAGACGCTCTGGGCCGATCGCCGCGTGTTGCCGACCGAGTTTCTGCCCGATCACACGCGCTCGATCATCAGCGAGAACGACAGTCCCGACATTGGCTTTCGCTACAGCATCAATCCCTATCGCGGTTGCGAGCACGGCTGCGCGTATTGTTACGCCCGGCCCACGCACGAGTTGCTGGGGTTGAATGCCGGCTTGGATTTCGAGACGAAAATTCTCGTCAAGCATCGGGCCGCCGAGTTGTTGCGGAATGAGCTTTGCAAGCCCACCTGGCAAGGTGAGTTGATTGCGCTTTCGGGCGTCACCGATTGCTATCAGCCGGCGGAGCGGCAGTTGCGGCTCACGCGGTCGCTGCTGCAGGTGATGCTCGAAGCGCGGCAGTGCGTGAGCATCGTCACGAAGAACGCGCTAGTGGTCCGCGATCTCGATTTGCTCGCGCCGCTGGCTGAACTGGGGCTCGCGCACGTCAACGTAAGCGTCACCACGCTCGACGCCGAACTAGCCCGGGCCATGGAACCGCGCACCAGCACGCCGGCGGCCCGACTCGCTGCGATCGCGCAGCTGTCGGCGGCAGGCGTGCCCGTGCGAGCGATGATCGCGCCGATCATCCCGGGATTGAACGATCACGAGATCCCTAGCCTGTTGAAAGCCGCCGCGGATGCCGGCGCTAACTCGGCCAACTACATCCTGCTGCGGCTGCCGTTGGCGGTGAAGCCGATATTCATGGCCTGGCTCGACGAGAACCGTCCGCGGATCAAGGATCTCGTCGAATCGCGGATCCGCGCCACGCGCGAGGGAGCAATGAACAGATCGCAATTTCGCGTGCGGATGCGCGGACGAGGGGAATACGCCGAGCAGATCGGGCGGACATTTCGCGTGTTCGCCAAGAAACACGGCTTAGATCGCTCGCTGCCGAAACTCGACACGACGCTGTTCCGGCCGCCGCGACCAGCGTCAGGGCAACAGATGCTTTTTTGAATGGTAGTGCAACGAGGGTGTCTGGAACCGCATGTTATGGCATGGTCTCCTGACCATGCCATTGCGTAGGGGAGCAACGGTCAGGAGACCATTGCAAAACTATTGTCGGGAGACCATTGCACAACTTGTTCCTGACACGAATGGCACTGTCGCTTCCGTACGGGGTAGTTGGGCGCGTAGTGCGATCGACGCGAGGCCGGGTAATTGTTATTTTTCCGGCTCGCTGTAACTGATCTTGTGGCGATAGCCGCCCTTGGCTATTGGTTGTGTGCCCTCCTTGGCTTGACTTGCGATTGAAGCCAAGGAGGGTTTTCCATGCGCAGC
>Ga0163150_10007255_pt1 | contig 13159 bp, 15 predicted proteins | sample OliLakLV19P2IB_FD_148628 | JGI IMG/M metagenome (GOLD analysis project Ga0163150, IMG submission 148628) | Freshwater microbial mat bacterial communities from Lake Vanda, McMurdo Dry Valleys, Antarctica - Oligotrophic Lake LV.19.P2.IB | ecosystem: Environmental > Aquatic > Freshwater > Lake >...
TGCTTCACCGCGCCTGCGCCGAGGCGCTTGCCGACCATACCGAGCGCGCGGTCGGCGTCGACTACGTCGCCGAGCTCGCGCGCCACTGGGATGCGGCCGCCGTTGCGGGTCCGGCGTTGCAGTGGGTCGTCGCCGCAGCACAGCAGGCCGAGTCCCAGTACGCGTTCGAAGCGGCGGCCGCAGCGTACGAACGCGCGTTGTTCTGGTGGGACGCGGTTGCCGACGCCGAGAGCGTGGCCGGCCTCGACCACGCCGACTTGCTCCTTGCTGCGGCCGAGGCCACGGCGCTCGCCGGCAACGTGCAGCGCGCTGCCGATCTCGGGTGGGCCGCGGTGCAGGACGCGACGGCCGTCGACCCGAACCGGGCGGCGCGTGCCGCGGCCCAGGCGTATCCGTTGCTGTGGACCACGGGCCGTGCTCGCGAGTTGTACGAGTATGCATCGACGACGCTCACACCCGTGCTCGACCGGGTCGAGCCGCGCGCCCGCGCCGCGTTCCTCGTCACCACCGTCGAACACCTCATGGATCACGGGACACTCGCCGATGCGATCGAAGCCGCGCCCGGCATGATGGTTGCCGCAGCCGATGCGGGAGACCCGGCATTCCATGCGCGCGCTCACGCGGTCGTCGCGCAGGCGTATGAGCGCTCAGGGGAGTTCGACCGGGTCCACGCCGAGTTGGAAGCGGCGGCGCGCATCGCCGGCGATGCCGAGGACCATGCGGCGCTTGCCTACGTGCTCTACAACCACGCGGCCTTCTACACGTCGGTGCCGGACTTTCCGCAAGCCCTGAGTTTCGTCGACCAAGTCGACGACGTGGTCGCCCGCTTTGGGGTCGGTCGGTACTTGGTGCCCGCGCGCGCACTCCGCGCCCTCGTGGGTTGCCTACAGGGAGACCTATCGAGCGCTCGGGCTGTCATGGCTCCGCTCGACGAGGTCGTCCTTCACGGTTACGAAGCCTTGTTCCGGGCCATGACGTGGGGCCACATCGGCGTCGCAGCGGGCGACCACGACTCGGTTATCGCCGCGCTCGACGCGGTTTCGACGAGCGTCGACGCGGAGTTCGGCATCGAAGCGGCGATGCTTCGGGCCGACGCATTGGCGTGGAAGCGTGACTTCGACGCCGCTCGTGTCGCGGTGGACCAGGGCCGCGAAGTGGCGCGGCGCAACGACACGTACTGGCACGGCTGGCTGACCATGGTCGCGCTGCGGGTGGAGGCCGATATCGCGGTTGCGGCCACGGAAGCGAAGGCACTCGACGCTGTCGAAGGCGCGCAGGCCCGGGCCGCTTCGATGCTCGACGACTGGAATGTCGCGGTCGCGCGGCTCCGTTACCGGCACCCGCTCGTCGTTGCGTACTCCCGTGCGTGCGATGCCGAGATGGCCCGACTCCGTGGCGAGAACGTGGCCGAAGCTGCTGTCGCTGCCGCGGAGTCGTTCGACGCGATCTCGATGCCGTATTACGCGACGTATTTCCGGTGGCGCGCGGCCGAGGCCGCGCTCGCGGCCGACGATCGGCGCACCGGCATCCCGCTCCTCGAACAAGCACGAGGTATGGCGCGTCAGCATGGCTTTGCCGGGCTTGACGCCGTGCTCACGAATCTGGCCCGTTCGCATCAGCTCCGGATGGGGCCGGGCCGGACGACGGTCGACGGCGACGTGCCGCTCTCGGCGCGCGAGCTCGAGGTGTTGCGGCTGATCGTCGACGGCAAGAGCAACCCCGAGATCGCCGAGATCCTGAGCATCAGCTCACACACCGCCCGCGCCCACGTCTCCAACATCTTGCGCAAGCTCGAGACGCCAACCCGTGCCGAGGCGGCCTCTGCTGCCGTGCGCGGTGGGCTTGTCTGACCGGTACGGGGTTGCGCACAATGGGTAGTTCGTGAGTAGTCCGTTGCGTACCCCGCATTTGATCGGCCGTGAGGGGCCGGTGCGCGAGTTGTTCGACGCGCTCGCCGAGGTCGGCGAAACCGGTTCGCTTGTGTTGGTGGGTGGCGAGGCGGGTATCGGCAAGACCCGGGTCCTCGACGAGTTCGCGGCCCGGGCCGACGGGGCGCGAGTCACCCGCGGCGGGTGTATTGAGGGTGTGGCGTACGCGCCGTGGACTGACGCGTTGTGGTGGCTCCTCGGCGGGCCCGAGCCGCTGGCCGACCAGTTGCCCGAGGGCGTGCGCGCTCAGCTCGCGCGGCTGCTCCCGGAGTTGGGCCCGGTCGCCGCCTCTGACGGCAGTGAAGAGGACGGCCGGCACCGGTTGTTCGAGGCGGTCGTGGCGTTGTTGGTCCAGGCCTCTGCGGGTACGCGACTTGTCGTGGTGATCGACGACGTGCATTGGATAGATCCTGCGAGTCGGGAGCTGTTGCGTTATGTCGCGGGGAATCTGCGCCGTATCCCGATCCTGTTCGTGGTCGCGTACCGCCCCGAGGATTCGGTTGCGCAGCGGGAGCTGTTGGCGTAGCTCGGGCGGTTCGGGCGCCGCCGGATCATGCTCGAACGTCTGGCCGAGGATGCGACGTCGGAGATGGCGACGTGGCTCCTCGGTGACAGCTCGGTGGCGCTCGATCTCGACCGGATCACGCGCGATGCGGGCGGCAACCCGCTGTTCGTGGAGGAACTCGTCGCGGCGCAGGATCCGGCGCGGGTGCCGCACGCGGTGCGTGATCTGATGCTCGTACGGTTCGACGCGCTCGACGGCGACGCCCGCCATTTCGTGCGTACCGCCGCGCTCATCGGCCCCCGCGCACCCCGTGCCTGGTTGGCCGCAGCGACCGGGCTCGACGAGGATCGTGTGCATTCGGCGTCGCGGGCGGTGCTCGACGCCGGCTTGTTGCTCGGCGACGACGACGGCCGCGGGTATCTGTTCCGCCATGCGTTGTTGCGCCAGGCGATCCTCGACGACCTCGGCCCCGACGAACGGGTGCGCTTGCACCGGGCGATCGCGGGTGCGTTGACCGATCATCCCGAGCGCGCCGCGGGCGTCGACCAGGCCGCGGAACTCGCATACCACTGGGACGCGGCCGAAGAACCGGGCCCGGCGCTTCGGTGGGCCGTCGCCGCCGCCCGCAACGCCGAATCCCGTTACGCGTTCGGTGCCGCGGCCGACGCCTACGAACGCGCCTTGTTCTGGTGGGACGCCGTCGTCGACGCGGACGCCACTGCGAACGTCGATCATGCCGCACTCCTCCTCGCCGCCGCCGAAGCGGCCGGTCTCGCCGGTCACGTCGAACACGCCGCCGACCTCGGGCGGGCGGCCCTGGAGTCTGCGACCGCGATTGACCCCAGTCGGGGCGCCGACGCGGCCGCTCGCGTCTTTCCACTCTTGTGGACTGCCGACCGAACCCCGGAGCTCTTCGAGTATGCATCGCGCACATTCGAACCGTCCCTCGATGTCGTCGAACCGCACGCCCGCGCCGCGTTCCTTGTTGCCTCGGTAGTGCATCTGGTCGAACATGCCTCGTTGTCCGAGACGCTCGATGTTGCGCGGCGGATGATGGAAGCCGTCGAGGAGGTCGATGATCCGTCAATCGCGGCGCGCGCACATGCCGCGATGGCGACGTGCTACGAACTTTCGGGCGAGTTCGGTCGCGTCGACGAGGAGTTCGAGGAGGCAGCGCGGCTCGCAGAATCGACGCGCGCATACTCGCTGCTCGCGATGGTGCAGTACAACCACGCGGCATTTTGTCTCAGCACCCCCGACCTGCGTCGGGGCATGTCGCGGGTCGACTCGGTCGAGGAACTGGTCGGCCGCTTCGGGTTGCGACTTTCCACGTCGCGGCGCGTTGCCTGCGCGCCCAGTTCCTACTTCTTCAGGGCGATCTCGAGGCGGCGTCTGCGGTCATTGCGTCGGTGGAGAACGAGCCGGCCGAGGGCAAGGATGCGAGGGTTCTCGTCATGGTCAGGGGCCTCGTCGACCTGATGTGTGGCGACTACTCGGCAGTTTTGGCCGCGTTCGACGAAGTCGACACGACGCAGGAAACAGTGTCGGAGTTCGCGGTGATGCATCCAATGATTCGTGCCGACGGGCTCGCCTGGGTCGGCGACCTCGAAGGCGCACGGCCGTTGATCGACCGCGGGCTCAGGATGGCCGAGATCTATTCGGATTGCTCCACCCACGGGTGGTTGGCGATGGTCGGGCTGCGGGTCGAGGCGGACGTCGCGGCCGCGGCGACGACAGCCGGTGACATCGACGCGATCGAGCGCGCGGAGGTACGCGCCCGGGCGATTGTGGACGCGTGGGACGCGGCACGCGCGCAGCTCCAGACGCAGCACCCGCTCGTACTTGCGTACGCCCGTGCGTGTGATGCCGAGATGGCGCGGCTGCGGGGCGATGGCGTCGTCGAGGCTGCGATTGCGGCGGCCGCGGAGTTCGACGCGATCTCGATGCCGTATTACGCGACGTATTTCCGGTGGCGTGCCGCCGAGGCCGCGCTCGCGGCCGACGATCGGCGCACCGGCATCCCGCTCCTCGAACAAGCACGAGGTATGGCGCGTCAGCATGGCTTCGCCGGGCTTGACGCGGTGGTGACGACGCTCGCGCGTACGTATCAGTTGCGGATCGGGCCGGGCAAGACGACGGTCGACGGTGACGAGCCGCTGTCGGTTCGGGAACTCGAGGTGTTGCGGCTGATGGCCGACGGGAAGAGCAACCCCGAGATCGGTGACATTCTGAGCATCAGCCGCCGCACCGCGGCGGCGCACGTCTCGAGTGTCTTGCGCAAGCTCGACGTGACAACCCGTGCCGAGGCGGCCTCGGCGGCCGTGCGCGGTGGGCTTGTCTGACCTCGGCGGCTACGGCGCCCGGAACGGGGCGCGCAGACCCTTGAACATCGGGTAGTGGCGGACGTTGAGTGTTGCGAGGTCGAGACCCCGCACGTCGGCCGTGCCCGCGATGAGGTAGTCGCCGAGTCCGATCGCGCCGTGCGATCGGCGGTACCGCCGCATGAGTTCCCCGGCGCGTCGGGCGATGAGTTCGTTGACATCCTCGACGTGCATTGATTCGAGGAGGCGCCAGACGTGTCGTCGTTCCCCCGAGCGCATGCCGCCCGCGATCTCCGCTACCGAAACGACGCTGATCGCGAGTGGTCCGGTCGCCTGTCGCGTGCGGACGAGCCAATCGTTCGCCCGGGCATGGCCGCGCAGATGTGCGATCAGCACGTCGGAGTCGACCAGTATCACGCTCCGAGCTTCCACATGCGGTCGAGATGGCGTTGACGTTCGTCGGGGCCGCGCTCGTCCGGTTCGACGTCGGTGAGCGCCCCGAACGACGATCGAATCGCATCGAGGTCGACGTCGAGATCGTGGTCTCCGCCCTCGAGCGCGCGTGCGAGCAGCCGACGGATGACCTCGGCGCGCGACGTCCCTTCTTCAGCGGCGATCCGGTCGAGCGCCGCGCATTGCTCGGGTTCGAGGTAGATGTTCGTCCGTTGCATACACCAGATTATACACCACGGATTTCGGCGTTAGAGCGCCTCGCTGTCCATGTCTTTCGACATCGCGAGCAGGGTTTCCTCGTCGTTGCCCTCGGGCGGGGTCGAGAGTTCGGCGACCGTCGGGCCGACCTTCGCCGCCAGTGGTGCGAGGGCGTCGAGGTCGAAGTCGTAGAGCTTGGCCGCGTTCTCCGACAGCAGCATGCGCCGTTCCTCGTCGTTGACGTTGTGGAACCGGCGCCGCAGATGGTCGCGGGTGTGGGGGTGGGTGCCCTCGTCGTGGGGGTAGTCGCTGCCCCACATGAACCGGTCGATGCCGACCTCGTGGCGTGCCGCCATGTCGGCGGGTCCGGGGCCGCTCACACCCATGTAGCAGTTCTGGTGGAAGTACTCGGTTGCCGAACGCGGCGGGAGCAGCCCGTCGGCGTACTTGATCTCGCCCGTCTCGCCCGTGCCGGTGATGCGGCCCATCATCATGTCGAGTCGTCCGAGCATCTCGGGGATCCACGCGCAGCCGATCTCGGTCATCACGAACTTCAGGCGCGGGAACCGCTCGAACACGCCCGACACGATGAGATGCATGAGCGGCCGCTGCGTGTAGAAGCCGACCTCGTTGATGTAGAGGATCATCGAGATCGGGTACTTGCCGTAGTCGGGGTTGCCGGTGCCGCTGTGTACGTTGACGGGGACGTCGAGGTCTTCGCACACCTTCCACAGCGGGTCGTAGTACGGGTCGTAGAGCGGCTTCACCCACTTCACGTCGGGCGCGACGTTCGGCAGCAGGATGCCGCCGCGCAGCCCGTTCTCCTTGATCCACTTCACGTCGTCGATCGCGTCGTCGACGTCGTTCAAGAAGATCTGTCCGACGCCGGCGCGCCGCGGCGCGTACTCGTTGCACCAGTCCTTCAGCCACCGGTTGTGGGCGCGGATGCCCGCGAGCCGGTGTTCGTACTCGTCGGGCTTGGCCGGTTGCGCGAACAGCACGAAGCTCGGGAAGAACGGCGGCACCGTGTTCGGGAACACGACTTCGCCGACGACGCCGTCGCTCTCCTGGGCGCCGTTGCGCATCTCGTTGTCCCAGTTGCGCAACCGTCGGTTGTCGCCGAGATCCTTGTAGGGGTTCTTGTACTTGCCCCGCCAGGCGTCGAAGTCGGCGAGGTACTTCGGGTCGAGGTACTCGCGGTACGTCGAATGGCTGGCACCGGCGTGGGTGTCGGCCGAGATCACGGTGTAATGGTCGGTGGCTTGTGAGGTCGTCGTAGGCGCAGTCATAGGCCCATGCAGTGTGCACCCCCGGGCGCCGCCGTGTCACGCCGGACGATGGAACGGTTTGTCCCGGACTCGGGGTGACGGCCCTATGAGCTTGTCGTGACCAGCTCGGCGTTCGCGCCCTGAGCGCGGATCCGGTCGGCGTGCGCGTCCGCGACGGCGCGCCCGGTGCCGGTGGGCGCGGAGAGCGCGGGGAGCTCGCGACGGGTGCCGTCGACGAGTTGGAGATACGGCACCGCGACCATGTGCCGGCGAGTGGGCCAGACCCAGTGGTACTCGGTACCGTCCGCCACCAGGGCGCGCCGCTCGACGACGCCGAGGTCGACGATCTCGTCCCAGCGGAACTGCTGCATCCGACCGAACCGCAGCACCGTGACCCCCGTGTGGTCGACCTCCACTGCCGCACTCAGCGTTCCGACTGCCGGAACGAACGTCGCGAGGCCCGCGAGCGCGATGAGCCACCACATCACCGGCGCGAACTGGCCGGTCACGATCGCGACGCAGGCCGCGGCCGTGAGCGCACCGGCTCCTATCGCAGTGAGCAGCGCGATGCGCCAGCTCGGCGCGGTCGGGTGCAGTTCCACCCTCAGGTCATCGGCGCGGCCCCGGCGCGACCTGACTCCCAATAGACCTAAGGTCATTTCGTGGTGGCGGAGCGGGCCGATGTGGTCGTCGTGGGTGGTGGGATCCTCGGACTCGCCACTGCGTACGCGCTCCGGGGCCGGCGCGAGGTGGTCGTGATCGAGCGTGAGACGGTCGGTAACCGGCACGCGGGGTCGCACGGCCGCTCGCGGGTGTTCCGACTCGGATACCCCGATCCGTTCTACGTGCAGATGGCCCAGCACTCGCGCGAGGTGTGGCGCGCGCTCGAACGCGATACGGCTACGACGTTGCTCCACGAGACCGGACAGCTGTCGTTCGGCCCGGGCGCGGGCGATGTACTCGCCGCGCTGCGCGAGTCGGACGCGCCGGTGTCGGAGCTCACGGCGGCCGATGTGGCCGAGCAGTTCCCGATGTTCGAGGGGTGCGGGGCCGCGGTGTTCGAACCCGCGTCGGCCGTGATCGATGCCGCGTCGACGCTCGCCACGCTGCGTACGGCGGGCGGTGCCGAGGTGCGCGAGCACACGCTGGTCGAACACGTCGGCGACCGCGAACGTGGCGTGCGCGTCGAAACCAGTGGCGGACCGATCAACGCCAAAGTCGCCGTCATCTGCGCGGGTCCGTGGACGGGCCGGCTGCGCGACATCGGTCCGTCGGCCGCGACGCTCGAGACCGTCGCGTACCTCCGCCCGGTCGTGGCGCGGCCGACGCCCATCTTCATCGCGCACGCGGAACCGGCCGTGTACGGGCTGCCGACGCCGGGATCCGAGCTGTACAAGATCGCGTTGCACCACGGTGGGGTGGTGATCGACCTGGACTCGCGCGATCGTGACCCGGACCCCAGGGCCGTTGCCGCGCTGGAGTCGGCTGCCCGCGACTGGCTGCGAGACTTCGACCCGGTTCCGGTCGAGGTCGAGACCTGCGTCTACGACAACACGTCCGACGAGGACTTCGTCGTGCACCGCAGCGACGACGTCGTGGTCGGCGCGGGCACGTCGGGTCACGGCTTCAAGTTCGGGCCGCTCCTCGGGCGGATCCTGGCCGACCTCGTCGAAGACGTCCCGCCGAGCATGCCGCTCGAACGATTCGCACCGAACCTTCCACCGGCGGGCTGAACTCCGTACTATCGGGAGGTCACGGGGAGGTCGGCAGTGCGCCGGAGATCCTCATACCCGCCCGAGTTCGACGACCCGCTCGAACCGCTCGCGGTCTACGACGACGGCATCGCGTTCGACCCGATGCCCGCGGTCCCCGACGGGCGTCCGACTGACGCGCGCGCTGTCGTCCGCGAATGCGTCGCCGTCGTCGCCGAACTCGTCACCGAGAGCACCGAGGTCAGGGCGCAGACGCCGTGGCGCGCGATCACGACAGCGCCCGTCGTGTCGAGTTCGGGTCGGCTGCTCTCGACGTTCACCCGCATGATCGGTGTGCAGCCCGCGCACCTGGGAGATCTGCCGGGATGGTGGCGGCGTTGCGCACGCGACCAACGCGTCGAGGTCGGAAGCCGCCTGGTACTCGACGAACCGCGCGCCCAACCGAGTGGTGCGTGGCGGATGCGGGGGTACCTGCGCAGCCCCGGTCGGCTCCGTGCGATCCCGGTCGAGCTGTTGTTGTGGCCGCACCTCGGCGAGTGGACGAAGCTGACGCTCGAACCGCAACGGCATGTGCACTGCGGGCGCCGCTACTTCCGCAGCGGCCACCACGTCCTCGACCAACTGAGCTACCAGCTCATCGCCGAACTCGACTAGCAGAGTCCCTGAACGAAGGGCGGGTCAGGAGCCAGATCGCGAAGCCGAGCACTGCCAGGCCGCAGATCAGGTCGTCCCCAGATGAAGAGCCGCTCGACTGACCGTCACGCGATGACGCGGACGACGACATCGTGGTGGCCTGCAACTTCGACGAGCGGACGATTGTCGTCGGCCTCGGCGAGGCAGATGGTGGCGTCAAGGTGGCGGGCCGCCGCGAGGGCTTCGAGTGACATGAGGTTGAGTCGAGCGCCCGCTTCGATCAACGCGGCCATCGGCCACGCGAGCGTTCGCAATGACGCGAGGCCGATGGTGTCGGGGAGCATCGTAACTGCCCCGATCACGCGGGCGGCGGCTTGGTCATCGATGTTGCCGAGCGACCGCGACATCGTCCCGACGACGGTGGTGTCAGCCAAAGCGCGACACAGGCGGTGGTACCAAAGGCCCGTCGTCGACAACTGACCCCCGTGCTGACGAAGGGCGGGAGGTTCGTCGCCGAGGAGGACCCGCAGAAGGAGATGGTCGTCGACGACGACATCGCCCTTGCTCAAGCGAGTTCGGGGTCTTCGGTCGCGACGCGGCGTGCGAGCTCGTGGTAGCCGCCGGCGCTGTCGATTGCGTTGCGCAGCAGCGCTCGCAGGCCGCCTCGATCGGCGGGGACAATGACGAGCGCGTCGCCCAGGTCCGCGATCTCGACCGCGCCCCCCTCGACGAGGTTCCAGCGGCGTCGGGCATCGGCCGGAAGCGCCATCTGGCCCCGATCGGATACGCGGAACACGCCAACTGTCATTGAGCTGAGCTTACGCCTTACAAGGCGGAATGACAAGGTTGCCTTGTCATCCGCCCACGCGGTCGAGCGCGGCTTCCCTCGGGGGCAGGGGCCCGAGGGCGATGTCGAGCGCGCTGAGGAACAGCTTGGCCGCGGGCACGAGGACCAGCGGCTCGGCCGGCGGGATCGACGGCAGGTGCAGCGACAGTCGCTCGCGTACTGAAAGCAGGCTCAGCGCGCTCGCGGCGAGCACCGCGTACGGCGGGAGCAGCACCCTCGGGAGTGGCGGGAAGAGGAGGAATCGCACGGTGCGGCGCGCGTCGGGTGTCACCTGGCGTTCCGGCACCGACGCAACCCAGGCGCGCAACTCGCGCGCGGTGTCAGGCAGCTGGTCGGCGCCGACGGCGCTGCCGACGCGCATCATCTCGCGCACGTACTGGTTCGACTCGGAACGCGACAACCCGGGCCCGAACCGCTGGTACGCGATGAGGATGCTCTCGACCTCGACGTTGTGCACCCACGACAGCAGCGCGGGGTCGCCGGCACAGTACGGGCGCCCGTCGGGCGCGACGCCGCGAACGTGGACGTGGACGCGGCGGACGATTTCGATGGCCCGGTTCGCTTCCTCCGTCGTGCCGTACGTCGTCGCGGCGACGAACTCGGCCGTGCGCCGGAACCGGCCCAGCGGGTCGTCCCGGTAGTTCGAGTGCTCGGCGATCCCCGCCATCGCGAGCGGATGAAAGGTCTGGAGCAGCAGGGCGCGCAGACCGCCGACCAGCGCGCTCGGGTGCGCGTGCACCCGCCACGTCACCGAGTCCGGGCCGAACAGCCCGGGATCACCCGTCATGTTCATTGATCGGGCGGCGGGGCCCATGCCTTCACTCCAATGCCCGGATAGGGTCGTACGCCACTGGAAACCACATCGAGGAGTAGCGCGGAATGAGCAGCGAATGGGGCCCCGGGCCGGCTTGATCGGCGAGTGGGAGGGCGACGGTGGGCTCGACCCGGCGTTTTCGCACGCCAAGGGCGAAGTGATCGACACGCCGTACCGCGAGAAGGTCACGATGAAGCCGTTCGGTCCGGTCGACAACGGCAGCCAGCACCTCTACGGCCTCGACTACCGCTCCGCGATGTGGCGGGGGAGCGAAGAGAACCCGTTCCACACCGAGGTCGGCTACGGCGAGAACATGTACCTCGCGAAGAACGCGAGCACGGTGAACTACGAGGCGGAGGTCACCCTCAACGCCGACGGCACGTGGAGCTACCACGAGCCCACGATGCTGAAGATGAACGAGTTCCCCGACCTGTTCCCCCACGTCGACCACAACACGTTGCACAAGGTCGGCTAGACGTCGGCATCCGGTGGTTGCGCAAAGCGCATCCTGCGCCGGGTGTGTTCATCGGTCAGGTCGGCGACATCAGCGACCACGACCTCGGTTTCCGTGACCCGGCCGCCGACGATGGTTCGGGCGAAGCCGGCATCGCGCACCCGTGGTCGACATCGAAGCCGAGGGCTTCGACATCGACGGCCCCTTCGACTCGTCCGAAGCCGCGTACGAGGACGAGAACGAGAACTACGTGACGTCGGAACCGACCATCGACGGCACCGCGAACTCGATCTTCGTGGTGGCCGCGCTCTCGTCCGGCTAGCGCGCGCGGGGGTGGTAGATCGCGGTGTGGTCGACGCGCATCACCGGCGTGTTGCCGTTGGCGACGACGAGGATGTCGAGCGTCACGAACTCGTGGCCGCCGCGCTCGAACAGATCTGTGACGTGGCCCAGCGTGCTCACCTTGTCGCCATCGCGCACGAGGCCGAAGTGCTCGACCGTGCTTTCGACGTGAATCCACGGCCCGAGCACGACGTTGCGGGCGAGGATGCGGTTGGCGCGCCGCAGTAGCCACCCGGGGTGCGCGATGCCCTCGAGCGCGTACATCGGGTGGGTTTCGCGAACTGCGTCGAGATACTCCCCGGCTTTCTCGGCGTCGAACACCGTGTCCACGGTGCCGAGCGGTTCGGTCGCACGCAACGCCTCTGCGGTCGCGGGAGGTGCCGGGTTCGGCAGTTCGGCCCGTGGGTACTTCTCGACCGACGGCAACGGCGCGCTGGGTTCGGCGCCGGCACGTCCGGCTGCACACTCCTCGCCGGTGTCGTCGCGTACGACCAAAGAGAGCTCGTCTGTTCCGGTGGTGTCGATGGTGACGAACCGTCCGTCGTACACCGGACGACGAAAGCGCGCGTGCATTGTCCCGCGTTCGAGGAACGCGCGTCCGAAGCGCGCGACGACGGGATGCGTCATGTACGCGTAGACGTCGACGCCGGGTACGAGTCCGCCCGAGAAGCCGTACTGGCGCGCGACGTCGTCGTCGTGGATCTTGTTCGTCGACGCGGTCGCAGTGTTGTTGGCGCGTACGCGGTACACGTCATCGGCTCCTAACCCGCGGGGCGTTCCTCGGTCTCGTACTTCGCCCGGCTCGGCACACCGAACGGCAACAGCCCGCTGTCGATGACCGCTCGGCTGAAGTGCCGGCCGATCTCGCCCAGGCGCGCGGTGCCTTCTTCGCCGAGTGCTGCGTACGCGGGCACGGACAACGCGTCGGTGCGGTCCTCGACCCACTGACGGTGCGTGCGGCCCGCTTCCGTCAGCGCGAGGTCGCCGGTCGGTTCGACGAGGCCGCGGCTGCGCATCTCGTCGATGGCCGCGTTCCATGCGTCGTCACCCCACGCCCTGCTCTGTTGGAGCGCGGCGGGCGGAACCTCGCCGGTCGCGCCGTGGATGACGAGTGCCTGCACGCCGGTGAGGCCCTCGACGAGGAGCGCGCCGATGTGGCCGTCGCCGCGGAACTCGCGCAGCAAGCTCTGCGCGTGCCACAACGCGAGATGAGGTTCGTCGGGCCACGGCAAGTGCGCGTGACCGGCGAACAACGGCCGGCCCGAGATGAACTCCGACCCACCCTCGGCCGCGATGCGTGCGAGGCCCGCGGCTTCCTTCATCTCGGGTGACCCGATCGTGTCGCCGAGCGCGCGCCGCAACGCGGCGTCGACACCCCGCAGGCGCGCCGCGAGGATTGTCTCCGGAGAGGCGATGGCCCACGCGGCCGGGATGGCGCGGCGGATCAGGTCCGGGTTGAAGTTGAAGAACGTGGCGACCACGACTTCGGCGGGCACCGCGCCCATCGGCGCCGACCGCGACGAGAAGTACTGCATGCGGTTGTGCTCGATGCCGACGGCGGCGTACTGCTCCACCGCCTCGGGCGCGAAGTAGACCATCCCGTGCACCGGTTCGAGCCGGCGCCAGGTCTTGCGGGCGAGTGCGGGGTCGATCATGGGGGGATTCGACCACACTTTCTCTGGTC
>Ga0163150_10007256_pt1 | contig 13158 bp, 11 predicted proteins | sample OliLakLV19P2IB_FD_148628 | JGI IMG/M metagenome (GOLD analysis project Ga0163150, IMG submission 148628) | Freshwater microbial mat bacterial communities from Lake Vanda, McMurdo Dry Valleys, Antarctica - Oligotrophic Lake LV.19.P2.IB | ecosystem: Environmental > Aquatic > Freshwater > Lake >...
GTACTCAACGGCCATGACAGACGTATCGAAACGGCTCCTCTCAAGGGGCAATCACTCTGGGGTCGCCCGGTGCGTGAAACACGCACGCCGGTAAATGTGGGGAATTAACCCCACCGCGACAACGGGGAGGGGCTGGCCTTCGGCCTGCCCCTTACCCACTTTTCAAGATGAAGCAGCGGCATCCATGCCGCTGCACTTCTTAAAAAATGTCCAATCTCCAGCTCCCCTCCTTGGATAAGGAGGGGAAAGCCGCGGCCACAGGCCACGGCGGGGGTGGTTCGAACGGTCGAGGAAAAGCCAAATCAATAGCGGGATCGCAGCGACTCGCACCACCCCAGTGCCGCTGCGCGCCACATCCCCTCCTCAGCCGGAAGCTGTGAAAAAATTCAACGGTAGGGACGCGCTGCCGCGCGTCCACAACCGGAAACCCAATCCGGACGCGGGGCACCGCGTCCCTACCGGATCAGGTTCATGCGGCAAACGCAATTTTTTCACAGCTTCCCGAGGAGGGGAGTTTTCCTGCAATCTTCCAGTTTCGCGACAGAAACTAGCTAGACTGCTAGACGGAGTGGTCTCAAACCACTCAATTCCTCGACGAGATCAACGATGCGTTCTGTCGCATCGGGCCGTCCCAAGGCCCGGCTGTTCTGTCCTATACGCCGAAGCGCATCCTGGTGCTCAACGTAATAGCGAATGCGTGCAGCGAGTGTTGGGCCGTCCAGATCCTTCTGCAAAATCATCTCCGCAGCACCCGCCTGTGCCAGCGCCTCCGCGTTCATTCGCTGATGGTCGTCGGCGGCCTGTGGGAAAGGAACCAGGATGGCAGCCTTGCCGGCCACAGTCACTTCCGCCAGCGTGGTCGCGCCGGCCCGGCACACCAGCAAATCTGCAGCGGCAAATTGCTTGGGTATGTCACCAAAGAACGGACGAACGTCCGCATCCATCCTCATTGCGTCGTACGCCTGTTTGATTCTCGAGTAGTCGCGTTCTCCGGTTTGGTGAATCACCTGCAAACCCGGAAGCTGCGGTTTCAAGATGGCCAGAGCCTCGATCACGGATTGATTGATGGGTTGCGCCCCCTGGCTCCCGCCGAACACCAGTAACGTGAAAGGATCAGTTCCAGTGCGACCGAGCACTCGAGAAAAATCCGCACGTACTGGATTGCCCGTGAGAACGGCTTTGCTACCAAAGTAAGCCTCGCATTCCCGAAAAGCAGTCGCCACTTTGTGTGCGACCCGAGCCAACAGCCGATTCGTCAAACCAGGCAAGGCATTCTGTTCCTGCAGCATCGCAGGAATCCCCATCAATCCGGCCATTAATACCGGTGGCCCCGAAGAATACCCCCCCACGCCGACGACGACAGTGGGCTGAAACCGCCGCAAGATGCTTCGGGCATCCAGCAAACTCTTGGGAACGGCCAGCAGACTCTTCAGTTGCTTGAGAGGCCTGGTGCCCTTCAATCCCGAAATCGTTATGGTTTCCAGCCGGAAGCCTTCCGCCGGCACAATCTTCATTTCCATGCCCCGCTCCGTGCCTACAAACAACAGGTCAGCAGCCGGATGCCGCCGCTTAATCTCCCGGGCGATGGCAATGCCTGGATAGATGTGGCCCCCGGTTCCACCGCCAGCAATGAGAACGCGGAGTGGCTTCACGGGTTTTGGCAAACTGGACTCCATCCTTCATTGTTCATTTCCCATTGGCCATCTATCTGTCGCCTGTTGCCGGCACGCCCTTGAAAAATGACATCTGACGAACGATCAATGACAAATGGATCTTAGGCTTCTCGCCCATACTGCGAAATGTTCAAAAGCACGCCCACACCGAGCAGGCTGATGAGCAGTGACGAACCGCCCGAGCTGATGAAGGGCAATGGAATGCCTTTCGTGGGCAGAAGGCTCGTGACAACGCTCATATTGATGAACGCCTGGCAGACGATCATCATGGTCAATCCCACCCCCAGATAGCGGCCGAACGGGTCAGGCGCCCGCAACGACAATCGCAACCCTCGCCACAGGAAGACCGCGAATAGCAGCAAGATGGCAACGGTTCCGACCAGGCCCTGCTCCTCACCGATGACAGAAAAAATGAAGTCAGTGTGCGGCTCGGGAAGGTAGAAGAGTTTCTGCTTCCCCTCCATCAGGCCGAGACCGAAAAACCCTCCTGAACCGAGAGCGATGAGCGATTGCGTGATCTGAAATCCAGCGCCCAACGGGTCTTTCCAGGGATCCAGAAACACCAGCACGCGCTTCCAGCGATACGGAAAGAAATACACCAGCAGAAACAGCACGGGAATGGCAGTCAGGATCGCACCGGCCGCGTAGCGATATCGCAACCCAGCAGTGAATAGGAGAATGAACGCCACAATCGCTATACATACCGAAGTTCCCAAATCTGGCTCGCGTACGATAAGCACAACGAAGGGGAGCGCAACCACAAGACACGGCAGCAGCGTGTGACGCCAATCGTTGATCTGTCCCATGCGCTTCTCTAAAAAGAATGCGAGGTAAGCCACGATAAAGAGCTTGCTCAACTCAGAAGGCTGAAACGAGAAAGGGCCAAGGCGAAACCAGCGGTGGGTGTTGTGATTCTTGTCGAGGAAAAACACCGCGATCAGCAGGACCGCACAAACGAAGAGGCCTGTGTAAATCAGCAACGGCCGCCGGTACTGGCGGTAGTCCACGTGCATCAGCACCGACATGCCTGCCAACCCAAGCAACGCCCAAATCCCCTGCCTCATGAGAAAGTAGAGCGGACTGTGGAACTTGTCGCTGGCCAGCACGGCTGAAGCGCTAAAAACCATGATGACTCCGATGAGTACCAGTGCGACCGTCACTCCAAACAAGCATTTGTCCGCACTCAACTTTCTGGACATGCCAACCTCCTCAATTAGGTTACAGGGGACACGGCCGGATCGGTTTGCAGGAAGGAAAGCCCGTCTGTCACCTGTTCCCTGTCACCTGCAACCTACCAACAGCTGCCTTGAACTCCCTGCCCCGATGCTCATAGTTCTGGAACATATCGAAGCTGGCGCAGGCCGGCGCCAGCAGAACCGTGTCCCCCGGCGCCGCCTGCTGAAAAGCAAGCTTCACGGCATGATCCATGCTGGCCGCCTGCGTCATGGGCGCCGTTCCTTCCAGCTGCATTCTAATCTTGTCGCTGGCCTCTCCCAGCAAAACCAGACTCTTGGCGCGTTGTTGAAGCAAAGTGGAAAGGACGGTGAAATCGCCACCTTTGTCCCTGCCACCCAGAATCAAGATGACGCCCGATTCGAAGGCTTCCAGCGCCTTGAACGTGGCATCCACGTTCGTCGCCTTCGAGTCGTTGAAGAAGTGCACTCCGCCGATCTCGGCGACGGGTTCGAGGCGGTGCTCGACTGCCTTGAAGTTTCGGACATTCTCTGCAATGGAACTTGACGGAATGCCGGCCAGACGGGCGGCGGTAATCGCGGCCGCTACATTCTCAATGTTGTGACGCCCTTTCAAGGGAACGTCGTCGCACGCCATCACCCGTTCGGACTTCTCTCCGGACTCAAAGACAATCTGGCCACCCACCGCATAAGTGCCGCACTGCACTTCGTGTCTCCCGCTGAACCAGAAGACTTGAGAGTGGATCTTCGCAGCTGCCTTCTGCAGATTTGGGTCTTCGTGATTGAGCACTGCGAAATCGCTGCTGACCTGGTTCTCGAAGATGTTGAGCTTCGCTTGCGCATAGGCCTCAAAGGAGGCGTAACGATCCAAGTGGTCAGGCGTGATGTTCAGGATCACCGCAATGTTGGGTCGAAACGTGGGCACCGCCTCCAGTTGAAAGCTGCTCAACTCCACCACGCTCCAGGTGTCTTCCGTAGAAGACTCCACCAGCGAAATCAAGGGCGTGCCGATGTTGCCCCCCACCTGCACAGGGAAACCGGCCGTCCGAAGAATTTCGCCTATCAACGTCGTGGTGGTGGTTTTGCCGTTGGTGCCCGTAATAGCGATCACGCTGCCTCTGAGATACCGCGACGCCAGTTCGATTTCGCTGATGAGCGTCTTTCCTGCCTGTGCTGCCTGCTGCAGAACTGGAAGGCTCAGCGGCACACCCGGACTCACCACAATCAGGTCCGCCGAAGCGAACCGCTCGGTGGAATGGCCGCCGATTTCATACCGGATGTTCCGCTCATCTAGAGATCGAATCTCCGACTCCAGCGCGGACGCGGGCCGGTTATCCGAAAGCGTGACACACACACCTCTCTTCCAGAGAAACTCTGCAACTGCCATACCGCTGCGAGCCATGCCGACAATGACGATCTCTTTGCCTGCGAGGTCTAGAGTCATCCTGGATTCAGTCTGAGGATCGAGGATGGAGGATAGAGAAGTGAAGCTCCTGGGAGGGCCGTGTTTTCAATCTTCTATCGTCCATCCTCGATCCTCAATCCTCAGCGCAACTTTAGCGTCGTTAAGCTGAACAGGGCAAAAATGAGCGCCACGATCCAGAAGCGCACCACGACCTTGGTTTCCTTCCACCCCAACAACTCAAAGTGATGATGCAGAGGCGCCATCTTGAAGACTCGCTTGCCACGCAGCTTGAACGAAGCCACTTGAATCATCACCGAGAGGCCCTCGATTACAAAAACCCCGCCGATAGCGACTAGCAGAATTTCCTGTTTGATGAGTACCGCAATCGTTCCGATGGCGCCGCCAAGCGCCAGCGACCCCACATCTCCCATGAACACTTCCGCCGGATGGCAGTTGTACCAAAGGAAACCGAGTGAGGCCCCCACCAAGGCTCCTCCAAAAATGGTCGCTTCCGAAACCTGGGGTAGATGCTGTATGTCCAGGTAGCTGGCAAATCGTCCGTGACCGGTGGCGTAAGTCAGCACCGTCAGCGCTCCGCTTGCGATCACGACGCAGCCGATGGCTAGACCGTCCAGGCCGTCGGTGAGGTTCACAGTGTTGGACGACCCAACCATCACCAACGAAATGAAGAGCAAAAACGGGATGAATGCAATCACGTACAAATATGGAGAACTCAAGAAACCTTCCACTACCAGGCTCGGGGTGACGTGTTTGAAAAATGGAACGATCAAGTTGGTTTTATACTGTCCAGCGGCACTCAGCCAGACCAACGTCAGGCCAATGCCAAAGCTGAGGCAGAACTGCAAAGCGAGTTTCATCTTTCCGGTCAAACCCAAGCTTCTCTTTTTGACGAGCTTGATATAGTCGTCCGCGAAACCGATGGCGCCAAATCCAACGATGGAGACCAGGAGAATCCAGGTGTAGGCGTTGGTCAGATCGGCCCAAAGAAAGGTGGGCAAGACGGTGCTGATGACAATGAGAATGCCACCCATCGTCGGCGTGCCCGCCTTCACCTGATGGTGCGACGGGCCTTCCTCTCGAATTTGCTGGCCAATCTGAAAAAGGCGCAATCGATGGATCAGCCATGGCCCCATGATCAGCCCCAGCGCCAGCGCGGTCAGACTCGCGTAAGCGGTGCGGAACGTGACGTACTGAAAAACATTCAGCACCGAGTAACTCGGATTGCTGCGATACAACCATTCAAACAGCAAGTGATAGAGCATTCCGCCTCAGTCAGTGCAGCAGCGGGTCAGAGGTGGGTCGTAGAGCCTGCCATCCAAACTTAAAAGTCATTTGTCATTTCTGGCTCATGGCCGAGATGCTGTCTCATTTCCCCGCCAGAGCATGATCTCGCCTGAGGATCTCGATAACCTTTTCGGTTCTGACTCCTCGCGATCCTTTGACCACAACGAAGTCGCCGCCCATCACTTCCCGCGTCAGCCACTCCCCCGCGACAGCCGAATCCGCGAAGAACGGTGTCTCGGCGGGCAATCGGCCCTTCTCCTGCGCTGCGCGAGTGATGAACTCCGCCAGACCTCGCACGCCAATGATGCGATCTATTCTGGCCGCTGCCGCCAGCTTGCCGCAGTCTCGATGAAACTGCTCGGCATCGGGTCCAAGTTCCAACATTTCACCAGCCACGAGAATCTTGCGCTTGAAACCCGTCAGCGTTTTGAGAAATGCAATCACTGCGTTCATGGCGGCGGGATTGGAATTGTAGCTGTCGTTCAAAACTGCAAAACCATCGTGAAACCGGAGCAACTCGCCACGTCCTGCCGCCGGCTTGAGAGCGCGCAGGCTTTGACGGATGTTTTCGAACCCGACGCCCAAATGATGGGCCACAGCGATAGCCGGAAGCGCATTGTGCACGTTGTGTTCGCCAATCAGTGGCAGCCGCAGCCGGTGCCCCTGCGCCTTGTGGTCCAGCCGAAATTCTTGCCCCTCCAGGCCAAGCGACCGAATTTCGGTGGCCCGGTAAGCCGCAGCGGCTTCAACACCAAACGTCAGAACTTTACCCGGAAACATGCGCCCAAACTTGCGAACGCGCCGGTCATCATTGTTCAGAACAGCCACTCCGTCTGCAGGCAGGCTCTCGATCAGCTCGCGCTTGGCCAGGGCGATGTCTTGCACCGTTCGAAAATTCTCCAGATGCACCGGCCGGACGTTGGTGACCACGCCGATGTTGGGCTCGGCAATCCGGCTCAGCCGCTGAATCTCGCCAGCCCGGGACATCCCCAGCTCAAGCACAGCAATCTCACACTCGTCAGCAAGCTTCAAGATGGAGAGCGGCAATCCAAAGTCGTTGTTATAGTTGCCGGCAGACTTGAAGATTCGGAAGTGTGCTTGCAGCAAAAGACCGGTCATTTCCTTCGTTGTGGTCTTGCCCGCGCTCCCCGTGATGGCGATCACGGTCTTGCCCCACTTGCGGCGGTTGAAGTTGGCCAGTCGCTGCAAAGCAGACAATGTGTCTTCGACCCGAATCACGGGCCAGCCCGCCTCGATCGGACTCTTAGTGTCTGCGCGAGCGATGACCAGTGCGGCACCTTGGTTCAATGCCGCTCCAATAAACTCGTGGCCGTCGAAGCTGGGTCCCTGGATGGCGATGAAACATTCTCCGGCAGCCAGAGTTCGCGAATCGATGGAATAGCCGGACGGCACGATGCTGCCAGCAGCGTCAAGCCGCTGCGCCTGCACCGCGGTGGCGATCTCCTCAGACTTTAGCTTCATGAATCAAACCCCAACTCGCCCAACGCCAGCCGAGCCTCTTCACGATCGTCAAAGTGAATGGTTCGATCGGCCAGGACCTGGCAGGTCTCGTGGCCTTTGCCGGCAATCACGACCACGTCGCCGGGCTGCGCCTGGAACAAGACCGCTCGAATCGCTGTACGGCGGTCGGGCTCGGTTTGATGGCGTGCGGGCCGTGTCTTGAACCCAGCTTCGATTTCAGCCAGGATCTGCATCGGATCCTCGCTGCGCGGGTTGTCGGAGGTGATCCAAGAAAAGTCGGCCAGCGCCTCGGCAATCTGTGCCATGGCCGGACGCTTGGCCCGATCGCGCTCCCCCCCGCAGCCGAAGACAACCAACACGCGTTTTGGCCGCAGCTGGCGCGCGGTCTGTAACACCTTTTCCAACGCATCCGGGGTGTGGGCGTAGTCCACAAATACGTGGAACGGCTGGCCCCGGTCAATCCACTCAAAGCGTCCCGGAATGGCCGGGCAGTTTTCGATTCCTCGCTGAATGGCTGCCGGCTCAATGCCCAAGTCCGATGCCACAGCGACGGCTGCCAGCGTATTCGAGAGGTTTGGTTTCCCCATCAACCGCGTTTGCATCTCGAGTGTTGCCTTCGGTGTCTTGAGCCGAACCCACAATCCTTTCTTCTCCAGCCGTGAATCGAGAACCTGAAAGTCAGCGGACGCATCGGTAGAGTATGTGACGCAGCGGCCCGCGCAACGGGCTTCAAGAACGCCGCTGCGCGCGTCATCACGGTTGATCACCGATTGAACCGGCGGTCCCAACCCTGTTCCGAGAAAGAGCCGTTGCTTGGCAAGAAAATAGTTCTCCATCGTGTGATGATAGTCCAGGTGGTCTTGCGTCAGGTTGGTAAAGACGGCAGACCGAAACCGGCAGGCATGCACACGCTCCATGTCCAGGGCATGCGACGACACTTCCATCACCACAAAGCGGCAGCGCTGCGCTACAAATCTCGCAAACAGTGCCTGGAGATCCAGACTCTCCGGAGTGGTCCGTTCGGCAGGCATCTTCCCTTCAGGTCCGCGATATTCGATGGTGCTCACCACTCCGACGCGCTCTGCGGCTCCGAGCAAAATCGATTCAATCAGGTAGGCCGTCGAGGTTTTGCCGTTTGTGCCCGTAATCCCAATCAGTTCAACAGCGCGGGTGGGATGCTGGTAATAGCTGGCAGCGGCCCCGGCCAATGCCTGGCGGGCGTTGTCCACCTGAATCCAACAACCACTGAATCCAGCAGGGGCGCTGTTTTCCGAAAGGATCGCAACGGCGCCTCGCTCCAAGGCCTGAGCGGCAAAAAGATTTCCGTTCGTCTTCTCACCTTTGATTGCCGCGAAAAGGCAATCTGGTCCCACCTTTCTGGAATCGTAGGCAAGGCCCCGGATTTCAATTTCCTGAATCGTCTTGTTGGAAGTGTGCGTGACATTCTGAAGTAACTGTGACAGCTGCATGGAAAAGGACTCACACTGATCACTGCCGCCGGCTGAGCTTAATCATGACCTTCGACCCAGGCTCCACTTTCGAAGCGGGCGCCGGTGATTGCTCAACAACAAGTCCGGAGCCGAAAGCCCCCAATTGCAGGCCAAGCTTCGATAGCTCTGCGATGGCTGCTCGCATTGACCGTCCGCGAAGATCAGGGACTTCGATGGTTGCCGCCTCGCTGAAGCTGCCCGCCGCCTCCGGCTCGGCAACCGGCAAGGCAGCAGGTGCGGCCGGCACGCCGGGCTGCGGTGCCGGCGGCGCGTCGGACTCCCCTTCCCAGAGAGCGTTCACGGGTTCAAACTGGTCGTGCGCCAAGTCGGGGATGGAGGCTTGCAAGTGGCGTCTCTTCGCCAACTGATCAGAAGTCAGCTCCTGATCAGGAGAGATCGCCAGATAGCGCAGTGTTTGCTCCGCGATGTTTCGAAAGACGGGCGCAGCCACCTCCCCGCCGTAGTAGTGTCCACGCGGCTCGTCAATGGTGACGACCATCGCCAGCGCCGGACGCTCGGCTGGTGCAAACCCGACAAACGAGGCAATGAAGCGCGAATGGGAGTAGCGGCCATTGGGATCAATCTTCTGCGCCGTGCCGGTCTTGCCGGCCGCGCTGAAGCCTTCCAGCTGGGAACTTTTGCCGGTTCCGCGTTTCACCACTCCGGTCAGCATTTCGGTCAGCTCCGATGCCGTACGGGTGCTCAAGATACGGCGGCGCGCCGCTTCCGGTTCAAAGCTCACTTTCTCCACAGTGCTTGATCGCGTTCGTTGCACGATGCGGGGCTTGACACGATAACCTCCGTTGGCAATGGCACTGACCGCCGTCACCAATTGCATTGGCGTCACGCCGATGCCCTGCCCCATGGCAATATTGGCCAATGTCACGGTGGGCCACTGCGAAGATGGGCGCAACAAACCCTTCGCCTCACCCGGTAACTCCACAGCCGTCGGCGCGCCAAAACCAAAGGAGCGGATGTATTTTTCGAATCGCTCCTTGCCAATCCGAAAACCAAGCTGCACGGCACCCACGTTGCTGGAGTAGGCCACGACTTCGCGAACGGGAAGAACGCCGTAGGGCTTGTGATCCCGAATGCGATGCTTGCCAACCACAATGGAGCCGTTCTTGCAATCAATGAGATCATCCGGCTTGGCGAGATGTTCTTCGAGTGCCGTGGCTGCGGTAAAAATCTTGAACGTTGAACCCGGTTCATAGATGGAGAGAATGGCGCGATTCCTCCAATGCTCCGGCGAATACTTGGCGTAGTAGTTTGGATTGAAGGCCGGATAGCTTGCCATGGCGAGGATTTCGCCCGACTGGGGCTCCATCACAATCACGGTGCCTCCCAGGGCGTTTGACTGCTTCACTTGAGCGGCCAGCTCTTGCTCGGCGATGTACTGCACAGTCTGATCGATCGTCAGAACCAGGTCTTCACCCGGCTCCGGCGGCTTCTCACGACGGCTGAAAGAGCGCTGGCGTGCATCCGAGCGTAGCAACATCCGTCCAGGCAAACCGCCGATCTTCCTTTGGTACGCAAACTCAAGGCCGCTCAATCCCTCATCATCCATGCCGACATAGCCGAGGACATGAGCCGCCAGTTCACGGTTGGGATAGAACCGCTTGCTCTCCTTCTCGAAGTAAACTCCGCGTAGCCCGAGGGCCTTCACCTTCGCAGCCTCGGCGTAGTCTATTTTTCGTTTCAGCCAGAGAAAGCCACGCGTGGCCTTCAGTTTGGCGAGGATTGTCTGCTGCTTCAAGCCCAATGCCTGCGCAATCATGTCGGCCGCCCGTCTTTTGTCTGCAATCTCAGAGGCGATTGCGTACACAGAATCAACATTGACGCTGACGGCTAGCTCGCGCCCGCGACGGTCGTAGATTGTGCCTCGCTGCGGGCTGATTTCGAACGAACGGCTCTGCTGGCGTTCAGCTTTGGCGCTGAGATCGACATACTGGAAGATTTGCAGATGAACGAACCTGGAAATCAGCAGAACTGACCAGACCAGGAAGAAGCTGCAGAGTACGAAGATTCTGGCTGGGAATGATTCCTTGGGTTTGGCAGGCATGGGTGCACACCCATTGGACGGGAAAGGCCATCTGCTGACAAAACGTATTCAAAGAAGGCCGGAAACGGCATTAGCGTACGAGGGCGACCTTTGACAACGCCGGCTCGTTGGATGCCTTGTCCGACTTGGCCACCAACGTAACGGGCAGTTCGGTTGGAAAGGGCGTCGAGAGAACAACAATCTGGTCATGGGCTGGCGCACACAGCCCGAGTTTCTTTCTGGCAATAAGGTCAATTCGTTGGGGACTTCGCAGGGAGGCCCGCTCCAGGATCAACTGGTCGCTTTCTTCAGACAACTGTGTGACTTCTTTCTTGAGACCTTCACCTTCGTAGCCATCGCGAATCACTTCGAAATGCTGCCAGGTGACAAACAAAGAAATGAGGAGGCAGAAAAACCCCAACGACATCAACCACAGGCACTCCTTCGTCCGCCGGTAGTCGAGCTCCTTGGTGAGCCGGGTATTGTCAATCTGCCTAACAATGTAAATCTCCGTCATGGCGCCTCCTCATTCGACCCAGACATGCTCGCAGCGCGCTGGTCAAAAGCCTTCTAAGAATCCCGATTCAACTGTTGGTGATCTGTTTCGAATGCGCAGCTTTCAGGCATTCAAATCTTTTTTCGGCCGGCCGTGAGAAGCAGTGCCGGTTTCGCAGGCTTGCCCTGGGTCAGCTCATCATTGACCGCGCTCTGCCGCTGTTGCAGCGGGGCTGATCCGGTGGTGAAACCGGCCGTCAGAGACGTTGGTGCGTCCGCCCCCTCACGAAGCCTCGCTGTGAGTATCCGATAGCTGTAGAGCCATTTGAGAGAGGCCATGGTCAAATCCTTTCAGCGACGCGCAGCTTGGCACTGCGGGCTCTGGGGTTCCGGCTGATCTCAGCTTCGGACGGCACAGCCGGCTTCTTGGTCAACAACGTCAGCAGCTTCTTCTGTCCGCATTGGCACTGTGAAATTCCGGGAGGGCAGACACATTCGCGACTGAGCGAACGGAACGCTTCCTTCACAATCCTGTCTTCAAGCGAATGAAAGCTGATGATGGCCAAACGCCCGCCACTGGAGAGCAGATCAACCGCCGAACGAATGAACAGAGTGAGGCGGCCGAGCTCATCATTGACGAAAATCCTGAGAGCCTGAAAAGTGCGCGTTGCCGGATGAATTCTCTGGTAGCCGTGCGCATGCACTGCCCGATAAACAACGTCTGCCAGCAATATCGTGTTGCGAATGGGGCGTGCCGCTACGATCGCCCGTGCAATGCTTCGAGACCGATGCTCCTCTCCGTAGTTGAAGATCAGGTTGGCCAGGTCTTTCTCGGAATAATGGTTCACAACCTCGCCGGCCGTCAGTTCTGCCTCGCGGTCCATCCGCATGTCCAGCGGACCTTCCCGCTGAAAGCTGAAGCCCCTGTCGGCTGAGTCGAACTGCAAGGACGAGACCCCCAGGTCCGCCAGAATTCCCTGGCAGCTTTGCACGCCTTTTTGAGCAGCAATCTCACCGATTTCCGCGAAATTGGCATGCACCAGGTGATAGCGTCCTTGAAAATCAGCCAGCCGCTGGTTTGCACGAATCAAAGCTTCAGCATCCCGATCGATGCCCAAGAGTTCAACCTGATTCCCGGCTGCCAAAAGAGCCTGGGCGTGCCCACCTAAACCAAGGGTGGCATCGACAAATAGCCCACCGCTCTCCGGTTGTAGAAAACTCAGCACTTCTTCCAGAAGCACCGGTAAATGGATCGACTCCGAGCCCCTATCGGTCATGTCCCAAGTCCAGGATTGAACTGGCAGTGGGAAAAAGTGGGATGGTGCCGTTCCAGCAACTCTCATGGTGGTTTTGGTCAGATTCCCCGCTGGGAGAGCTCGTGGGCATCGTCTTTACCAAAGGGCTGATTCGAAAGCTTTTTCTTGTAATTCTCATCATTCCAGATGGAGAGAAACCGCATCTTGCCCATAACATTCACTTCATCGTGAATCTGCACAGCCTCACGCAAACGCTGTGGAATCAATATCCGCCCCTGATTGTCCATGCTGATCTCAGCCCCGTAGTAGCTGGTAATGTTCACGAACTTATCCACTGAAGCGTTCGTCATCGGTTGGTCCGACAGTTTGCGCTCGATCTCTTCCCAAATTGGCAGCGGATAAAGATGAATCGAATCTATCTCTAAATTAGATGTAATAAAGAACTTAGATCCGTATTCCTCTTCGATTTTAGACCGAAAATCGGCTGGAAGTTTGAGTCGGCCCTTATCATCTACCTTAGCTGGATGACTGCCTCTAAGCATGAGAATCCCAATGCAACCGAAATTCTGGGTACGAAAACTTCGAATTTCAGAGCGCTCAGACCATCTGAGACCTTTTTATTCCACTTTACTCCACCGCGTGACTATACGGAGGCAATATCGGCAAAGTCAAGTAGTTTCTTAGTTATTTAGTAATGCGTTAGTTACGGGGGGCGAAGGCTGGGCGCACGAGTGGCTTGACCGGAGTGCGAGGCGAGAATGGCGGCGTGGAGGCGGAGAGTTAACTGGTGTCAGGAGGAAACAGTAAGCTGAGCGGGT
>Ga0163150_10007258_pt1 | contig 13157 bp, 8 predicted proteins | sample OliLakLV19P2IB_FD_148628 | JGI IMG/M metagenome (GOLD analysis project Ga0163150, IMG submission 148628) | Freshwater microbial mat bacterial communities from Lake Vanda, McMurdo Dry Valleys, Antarctica - Oligotrophic Lake LV.19.P2.IB | ecosystem: Environmental > Aquatic > Freshwater > Lake >...
GGCCGTATACGAACCGATAGCTTGCCCGGCAGCGTGGAAGAGATCGGGGTATATCCCACGGGGTGGGCCGAATCGGAGTGGTGGTCGGCGACGCAGGTCGACAACCTCGGACGCATCCTCGACCAACTCAAGCGCACCTACAACATCGACGAAAACCGGGTGTATCTGACCGGCACGTCCGACGGCGGCACCGGCGCCTACTTCATGGCGTTCACCGACACGACGCCCTGGGCCGGCTTTCTTCCGTTGATTGGCGACATGACCGTGCTGGGAGCCCCCCAGGTGGGCGTGGACGCCGGTATTTTTCCCGGCAACGCCGTCAATAAGCCGTTTTTCGTGGTCAGTGCCGGCCGCGATCGCCTGTATCCGGCCCACGTCGTGCAAATCTACGTGGAACATCTGCGCACGCTCGGTGCGCCGGTCACGTTCCGTGTGTATCCCGACAGCGAGCACTCGACCGCGTGGTGGCCGCAGGAACGGGCCGCCTTCGAGGAGTTCGTGCACAATCATCCGCGCGAGCCGCTGCCCGATACGCTTTCGTGGGAGACGGATCGCACCGATCGCTTCAACCGCGCGCACTGGCTGATCATCGATCGCCTCGGCCGTGCGGAGGGAGAACGCCGCCTGCCCGACAGCAATCTGCTTCACCGCGGCCGGGAGTACGACTTCGGCCTGCGCATCAATTCGGGCGCCGATCGCGGGCGGCGCGTGTCCGAGATCGTGTCCGGATCGAATGCGGCCCGGATCGGCCTGCGGGTCGGCGACACGTTCGTGGAACTGAACGGCACCCCCGTCCAGACGGGGCGCGATCTCGCCGAGGCGATGCCGCGGTGGCAGCTTGGTGAAGACGTACGCTTCGTCGTGGAACGCAGCGGCAATCGGGTGGAGCTGCGGGGCCGCTTCGAGCCGGCGGAGGTGGACGTGCCGCCCGCGCCCATCTTTCCGCGGCGACGGCAGAGCGGCCGCGTCGATCTCGTCCGGCGCGGGAATATCGTCGAAGCCTCGACCCAGGGTGTGAGCGCCTTCACGCTGCTGATGTCTCCCTCGGTGTTCGACTTCAGGCAGCCGGTCACCGTCATCGCCAACGGCCGGACCGTGCTCGAAGGAAGGGTTGAACCGAGCGTGGCAACTATGCTGAAGTGGACCGCGCAAGACGACGATCGGACGATGGTCTTCGGCGCCGAGCTGCGGATCGACCTCGGCACGTGAATCGAAACAGGAGATCAGAGGGCATCCTTTGGAACACCGCATCACGCAGTACCCGCTCGAGCAGGGCGCGCTGGAAATCGAATACATCGAGGAGTTCTTCGGCGAGTATCAGCGCCGCAAGACCTCGTCGGAGATCGTGAGCCGCCTCAAGAACCGCGACCACCTCATCCTGATGGCCACCGCGGCGTTGCCCGACGACACCGGAACCGTGGTGCCGGTGTCTTATAAGGTCGCGCACGAGATCCGCGTCGAGGAAGACAACCCGAAGCTCGCCGACCTCGTCGAACGGCTGCGCGGCCACGTGCAGTTCGACGGGCGCCGGATCCTCTACACCTGGATCGGCGGCACCCGGCGCGACTGGCGCGGCCAGGGGCACTTCCGCGCGCTCACCGAGCAGCAGGAGGCCTGGGCCATGGAGCACGGCTTCGACGAGATCATCGTGAAAACGAAGAACCGCTTCTACGAGATGCGCGGCACGCTCGATCACCTGCACTTCGACGTCGTGAAATACGAGCCGCATCGCGACAACCGGGAGTCCAAGGTGTATCTCGGCAAGAAGCTTGGCGCCGAGGTGCTCGACACACACCGGAGCATGCGGACCGTGGTGACAGTGGGGGACTAGAGATGATCAGTTTCTGCAATCCCCGCAGAAGGTGGCTGTACTTCGGCTCAAGTTCTCGGTAAACTTCATGCGACAAGCCCGGAGCCTATTTACCCAACATGGCACAGCGGAAAAAGCCTACAGACACATTCGACTTCGACCCTCCCGCCGACGCCGCCGGTGCGGGCGGGAATGGCGCCGGCGATGGCGCGGTGCCGCTGCACGAAGCGGCCCAGTCGCGATATCTCAACTACGCGCTGTCGGTCATCACGTCGCGCGCGCTGCCCGATGTGCGCGACGGGCTCAAGCCGGTGCAGCGCCGAATCCTCTACACGATGTGGCAGCAGGGCCTGACGGCCGATGCCAAGCACCGGAAGTGCGCGAAGGTCGTCGGCGATGTGATGGGCAGCTTCCACCCGCACGGCGACGCGGCCATTTACGAGACCCTCGTGCGCATGGCCCAGTCCTTCTCGCTGCGGTATCCGCTTGTGGACGGGTCGGGTAACTTCGGGTCCCTCGACGGCGATCCGGCGGCGGCGATGCGCTACACCGAGTGCCGCCTGACGCGCATCAGCGACGAACTGCTCGGCGAGATCGAGCAGGATACGGTCCCCTACCGCCCGAACTACGACGGGACCAAGACGGAGCCGGTCGTCCTGCCGGCCCGGCTGCCGAATCTGCTCATCAACGGCGCCACGGGCATCGCGGTCGGCATGGCCACCAACATTCCGCCGCACAACCTCGCCGAAGTCTGCACCGCGCTCATCAAGCTGCTCGACAACGACGAGCTCGGCAACGCGCAGCTCTGCCGCTACATCAAGGGCCCGGACTTTCCGACGGGGGGGCAGATTCTCAACTCGCCCGACGAGATCAAGGACATTTACAGGACCGGCAGCGGCAGCATCCGCCTCCGCGGCACGTGGGACATCGGCACCGAGGCTCGATCGACGAAGACGATCCACATCGACAGCATCCCGTACATGGTCGACAAGTCGCAGCTCGTCGCGCAGATCGGCGAGATCATCGAGCGCCGGAAGCTGCCGCAGCTGCTCGACGTGAAGGACGTCTCGACGGAAGACGTCCGGGTCGAGCTCGAGATGAAGAGAGACGCCGACGAAAAAATGGTCATGGCGTATCTCTACAAGCACACCGCGCTGCAGGTCACCTTCCCGGTGAATCTCACCTGCCTCATCCCGACCGAGAACCCGGAAGTCGGGCGGCCGGAGCGGCTCGACCTCAAGTCGATCCTGTGGCACTTCCTGCACTTCCGCCTCGAGGTCGTCACCGCGCGCCTCGAGCACGAGCTCGAGGCGCTGAAGAGGCGCATCCACCTGCTCGAAGGCTTCGAGAAGATCTTCGACGTGCTCGACGAAGTGCTGCGCATCGTCCGGAAGTCGGACGGCAAGGCGGATGCGGCCGAGAAGATCATGAAGCGGTTCGAGATCGACGCCGAGCAGACGGACGCGATCCTCGAGCTGAAGATCTATCGCCTGGCGCGGCTCGAAATTCTCGTCATCCAGCAGGAGCTGGACGACAAGCGCAAGCGGGCCCGCCAGATTGGCACCTTGCTCAAGAACGAAGAGAGCCGCTGGACGCTCGTCAGGGACGAACTGGAGGCGATTCAGAAGACATACGGCGATGCCAAGACCGACAAGCGCCGGACGCGCATCGAGGCGGAAGCGTCGGTCGAGTACTCAGCCGACGACTTCATCATCGAGGAAGACAACGTCGTCATCGTGTCGCGCGACGGCTGGGTCAAAAGGCAGAAAGAAGTGAAAGATCTGTCGACCACCCGGCTGCGCGAGGGGGATGCCGTGTTAGCCGTGCTCGCGGGCAGCACGCGCGCCACGGTCGCGTTCTTCACGAATGTTGGCAGTGCCTACACGGCGCGCATCATCGATATTCCGGCGTCCACCGGCTACGGCGAGCCGATGCAGAGCCTGTTCAAGTTCAAAGACGGGGAACGGGTGGTGGCCGCCGCCAGCCTGGACCCGCGCATGGCCGCGCACATCAAGGCGAAGAAGGAAGGAGGCGTGCCGCCGGTGCACGCGGTCGCCGTCACCTCCGATGGTTACAGCCTGCGCTTCAGCCTGGAACCATTCGTCGAGGTCAGCACACGCACGGGGCGGCGGTTCGCGCGGGTCGGAGAAGGCGCGGAGGTTGTCGGTGTCTCGATCGTCAAGGGGAACGAGGTGCTGATCGCGGCGACCCGGCAGGCCAGGGCCCTGCTCTGCAAACTCGATGAAGTGAACTTCCTGTCGGGCCCGGGCCGAGGCGTCATCCTCATCAAGCTCGGGAAGGACGAAGACCGTGTGTTGGGGTTTGTGGCGTCCAGCGGGGACCGGGACTTGCTCACCGTCGAAACGACGCGGGGAGCGGCGCAGACGATCAGCACGGGGAAATACAGCCTGACGAGCCGGGGCGGACGCGGACGTGAACTCCTCCAGCGGGGGGAGTTCACGCGCGTCCTGCCGGTGATGCCCGAGCTACCGGTTATCCCGGGCTAGAGAGAACCCTTCGCGATACGCGTTGCGGAATCCTTCGCGATACCCACCCTGATAGTCGCTCAAGGTACCGACCTGCGGCGTGTAGCCGGAATTGGCTTGCTCGAGCTCGCGCTGGCCTTCGAGGTCGTACCCCTGGCGGCGCACGAAGTCTTCGCGTCCTGCCGCGCGGCCTTCCTGGATGCCGCGGTCGTACCCGCTCCGCCACGCGGCGCTCCGATTGGCCGGGGCCGACCCTTGCGCCGTCGCCGGTACCTCGGCGTCGTATTCGGTCCGGCTCAACCGGTCGTCCCGGTCGACGTCAAGCCGCGTGAATCCCGGTTCGCTACCACGCCATTCGGACCGCACCAGCCATCCATCGTGGTTCACGTCAACGCCGGCAAACCGGTCGTAATAGGACGAGGGATCGTTATCGCTGTAGGACGAGACGTTCTCGAACTCGAACCGGCTGATGCGGTTGTCGCTGTTGGTGTCGAACCGGTTGAATTCCGCCGTATTCATCCGCGACTCCGGACGCGTCACCCATCCGTCGAGGTTGGTGTCGATGGACGAAAACTGCGCCGGCGAGTATCTGGTGTCGTTGTAGCTCGCCGTATCGTTGTCGAACTCGTACCGGCTGATGCGGTTGTCGCGATTGATGTCGAGCCGGTTGAAGTCGGCCGCGCCCATGTTCCATTCGTTTCGTGTGATCCAGCCGTCGCGGTTGGAGTCAACGTTGGAGAAGGTGTTGGCCGGTCCGCCCTGTGAGTCGAGGTTGAAACCCGCGCCGGTCGTGTACTCCTGGATGGTGAGGTAGCGGTCGCGGTTGGAGTCGAGCCTCGTGAACAGCCGCTGGTCGCCCGGCCACTCGGCGGTCGCCACGCGTCCGTCGCTGTCCATGTCGTACCCGCGGTAGCGCTGCGCGATCTGTGCATCGTGGTGATCGACGATGCCGTCACGATTCCAGTCCTGATTCCAGTGCTGACGCTGGGCACCCGGCCGGACCTCGTCGCCGGACAGCACGCCGTCGCCGTTCCAGTCCTGGCTGCGGAACGCACGATCGTTGCCGCGCCATTCCGCGCGGGTGATCATGCCGTCGTTGTTGCGGTCCATGCCTTCGAACCGCGCTTGCGCCTGCGCGTCGGCGGCCGTGAGGGCCACCAGAGCCATGCCTATCTGAAGTGGGAATCGCATAGTTTTCCGTCCTTTCTTCGTCGAATTCATCGTTCGAACGGGATAGTGCAATCGATGTGCCCGGAAACACGCTCGTACTTTCTTCCCGCCTTTGGTACAATCCACATCCCGACCCGTTTTCGATGAATCACGGTCACCTGTAGAACGCCGTTCAATGGCATATACCGCAAAAGACATCACCGTTCTCGAAGGCCTGGACCCTGTCCGCCGCCGCCCCGGCATGTACATCGGCGGTGTGGGTACGGCCGGACTGCATCATCTTGTCTGGGAGATCCTCGACAACTCCATCGACGAGGCCATGAACGGTCACGCGGCGAACGTCTGGGTGACCCTTCACAAGGACGGCTCGTCGATCACCATCGAGGACGATGGGCGGGGGATGCCGGTCGACAAGCACCCCACGACCAAGAAGAGCGCCATCGAGGTGATCTTCACGGTGCTGCACGCGGGAGGGAAGTTCGACCACGGGAGCTACAAGACCGCCGGCGGCCTTCACGGCGTCGGCGCCAGCGTCGTGAATGCGCTGTCGAAGGAGCTCGTGGCCACCGTCCGGCGGGACGGCGCCGAGTGGGAGCAGCGGTTCAAGCAGGGAAAGCCCCTTGGTCCCCTCAAGAAGAACGGCCCGGCGCGCGGCAGCGGCACCAAGGTATTTTTCCACCCCGATCCGGCGATTTTTCCGAAGATTGAGTTCGACGCCGCCACCATCCGCGAGCGTATCGAGGTGGCCAGCTATATCCACAAGGGCTTGAAGATCTCCTTTGAAGATGAAGGCGCCAGGACCAAGGAAACGTTCGAGCACACCGAAGGGCTCCTGGCCTATCTCAAGAAAATCCTGACCGAGCGGAGTGCCCCACCGGTTCACGAGCTGGTGTTTTCGCTTGAAAAGCAGAACGGCATGCGGCTGGACCTGGCGTTGCAGTGGACCGAATCGACGGAAGAGCACATTCGCAGCTACGTCAACGGCATTCCGACCGCGTCCGGCGGCACGCACGAGAACGGCCTGCGCGCCGGGGTCGGCAAGGCGATGCGGAATTTCATCGACACGCACAGCCTGTCGCCCAAGGGCGCCACGATTACGGCGGAGGACATTCGCGAAGGGTTGACGGGAGTCCTCAGCGTGTTCGTCCAGGAGCCTCAGTTCCAGGGTCAGACCAAGGATCGCCTCAACAACCCGGAGATTCTGTCGGCCGTTGACTCGCTGGTGCGCCCGGGCCTCGAGCACTGGCTGAACCACAACAGCAGCGTGGCCGAAGCCATCGTCGCTCGAATCATCCTCTCCGCCCGCGCGCGCGAGGCCAGCCGCGCCGCGCAGCAGGAAGTCACGCGCAAGAGTGCGACCTCGGGGCGCCTGAACCTTCCGGGCAAGCTGAGCGACTGCACCGGATCTGGCCGCTCCGATTCAGAGCTGTTCATCGTCGAGGGGGACTCCGCGGGAGGATCGGCGAAGCAGGGACGCGATCGCACGCGCCAGGCCATTCTCCCGCTCCGCGGCAAGGTCCTGAACACCGAGAGTGTTCCCCTGGCGAAGGTGCTCGAGAACAAAGAGCTCTCGGACCTCGTGACCGCGATCGGGTGCGGGCTGGGGAAGAATTTCGATCTATCCCGGCTGCGCTACGGCAAGCTGATCATCCTGGCCGACGCGGATTCCGACGGCAATCACATTGCCACGCTGCTGCTGACCTTCCTCTATCGACACATCCCGCAGCTGATCAAAGAGGGCAAGGTGTATCTCGCGCAGCCGCCACTGTACCGGATCGACATCGGCAAGGACACGTTCTGGGCCCTGGATGACGCACAGCGCGACGCCATTTTGAAGAGGCACGGCAGCGGGCGCGGCAAGCCGGAGATCACGCGCTTCAAAGGACTGGGCGAGATGATGCCGAAGGTGCTGTGGGAAACAACACTGAACCCGAAGACGCGGCGTCTTCTGCGCGTGGATGTGTCCGACCCGATCGTCACGGACCGTGTCATCAACGAGCTGATGGGCAAGGACGCCAGCGCGCGAGGCTCCTCACGGCTGTGGCTCGCGGACCAGGCGGAGGAGTTGGACGTTTAATGGTCGATGGTCAATAGTCAATAGTCGATGGTCGATTTCGGCCTGTTGTTCTGGGAGCCACAGCCGTGAGGAGCCTCGCGCGCTGGCTGTCGATCGTCCTCCATCCGTTCGTGATGGTCGGCGTCATGGTGGGCACGGCGGCATCGGCGAGGCAGACTCGCGGCGAGGCCCTCCGCAGCGTCGCCATCGTCTTTCTCTTCACCGTCGTGCCGCTCGCGGTGCTGATGATCCGACAGGTTCGCCGCGGCGCGTGGGAAAACGCCGACGCGTCGAATCGCCGGGAACGGCCGATGTTGTACCTCGTGGGAGCGGTGGCGCTGGTGGCACTGCTCGCGTACATCACCCTGTTCCGGCCCCAGTCGTTCATGGTGCGTGGCGTCGTGGCGACGTTCGGAATGCTGGCAGTGTGCGCGGCGGCGACCCGATGGATCAAGGTGTCGCTGCATATGGCGTTCGCCGCGCTGGCTGCCACCGCGCTGCTTGGATCGCGCGTCGGGTACGGGCTGGCGCTGATGCTCCCCCCGCTGGCCTGGGCGCGCCTGGCGGTCAGCAGGCATACAACTCTCGAACTTGTGCTCGGCACGATCGCCGGCGTCGCAGCAGGCGTCGCGATTCACTATTTTTAAATGGATGAACGCGTCTTCATCTTGTACGTAGTGTCCGCCTTTAGGCGGACCGCGTGAAGTCCGGCTAAAGCCGGACACTACGTACTACACGGAACTGGAAACTGCTCTAGCGGACGAAGACGAGTTTCTGGCCGCCGTTCGGCGCAGCCGGACGCTGCATGGCTCGTGGGTGCAGGCGCCGCTCACCCCGGCCGCCTTCCGCGCGCATCTCGCCCGACAGGAAGGGCAGAGCAGCTCGGTGTTTTTTCTCTGGCTCGAAAAGCCGCGGGCGCTCGTCGGCGTGGTGAATGTGTCCGAAATCGTGCGGGGGCATTTTCAGCGTGCGTATCTGGGGTACTACGCCTTCGCGTTCAGGAAGAAACTCAGCCAGCGTCCGGGACGCCATCGAAGAAGTCGACGATCCCGGTCTCCAGAGAATACTCGGCACCGACGACGAGCAGTCCGTTCGTCTGGATGAGCTCCTCGAGCACGTCCGAGCCGTGCCGCAGGTGGTTGGCGGACACGCGGACGTTGCTGCGAACCGCCTGATCGACGATCGCCTCCAGATCGTGTGTGGCGTCTGTCGCCAGCAGCCCTTCGACCGACGGTCGAATACGGTCGACGATCGACGCAAGATTTCGTGACTGGTTCTCTCGCGGCCGCATCAGCTCTTCGAGCGTGGCCAGCACGGCTCCGCAACTGGAATGGCCCAGCACGACAACCAGTCGAGTGCCGAACCGCTCGGCGGCAAATTCCACGCTGCCGATTTGGGAGGGGGCGACGATGTTGCCCGCGACGCGGATGACAAACAGGTCGCCGAGGCCCTGGTCGAACACGATCTCGGCCGGCACTCTCGAGTCCGAACACCCGAGGATGATGGCGAAGGGTTCCTGGCTGGTCAACACCTGGTTGCGCCGGGTCTGGCTGGTGAGCGTGTCGCTGGTCCGCACGTCGGAGACGAAGCGGAGGTTTCCCTCCCGGAGGCGCTCGAGTGCTTCTCGAGCCGAGATGGTCGCGGGGTGGCTCATGGTATTAGTCGTCGAAGCGTCTGACCGAAACCGACGCATCGTCGTCGCCTTCGATTTCCACCATGACTTCCATTGGCTGGCAGCAGACGGCGCAATCCTCGACGTACTTCTGCACGGAGCCGCCGCTCGGATCGACCGACAGTTCGAGGGGTTCGCCGCAGTAGGGACAATCGACGGAAATTTCCATAAGACATGCCGGGTCTAGAGCACAAGACCCGGCCTACGTGGTGACAGCCTCCCGATCGTCCACGTGCTCCGCAATCCACCGCGCGGTGTCGTCCACGGCCTGCGACTTGCGCGTCGCGTAGTCTTCGAGCTGATCGCGGCCGATCCGGCCGAGCATGAAGTAGCGCGCCTGGGGATGGCTCAGATAGAGGCCGCTGACGCTCGCCGCCGGGGTCATCGCGCAGCTCTCGGTCAGCTTGATCCCGGCGCGTTCGGCGGCCAGGAGATCGAACAGCTTGATCTTCTCCGTGTGATCCGGACAGGCAGGGTAGCCGAACGCCGGACGGATGCCGCGAAACTTCTCGGCAATGAGATCGTCCGTCGTTACCGCCTCGCTGACTTCGTAGCCCCACTCGCGCCGTACGCGCGCGTGGAGGTACTCGGCAAACGCCTCCGCCAGGCGATCGGCGAGCGCCTTGACCATGATCGCGCGGTAGTCGTCGTTCTGCTTCTGGTAGCGCGTCACGAGCTCATCGGCGCCCAGGCCGGCCGTGACGGCAAACGCGCCCACGTAATCGGCGACCCCGGACGAGCGCGGAGCGATAAAGTCGGCGAGCGATCGATTCGGCTGGCCGCTCGGCATGGCCTCCTGCTGCCGGAGCATGTTGAAGCGCAGCAACTCGGCCGTGCGCGCATCATCCGCATACACAATGATGTCGTCACCTTCGCTGTTCGCCGGCCAGAACCCGTACGACCCGCGCGCGCGCAGCAGCCGGCTCTCGATAATCCGGGCCAGCAACTCCTGCGCCTGCGCGTAGAGGTCGGTCGCCGCCACGCCGTACGTGGGGTGCTTCAGGATGGCGGGGAACGATCCCTTGAGCTCCCACGTCGAGAAGAACAGCGTCCAGTCGATGTACTTCGCAATCTCCGCCAGCGGCTCGTCGTCCAGGAGCCTGCGGCCCGTGAACGACGGCACCGGCACGTCGGTCCACTCCAGCTTGGGCGCGTTGCCCCGCGCCGCGCCGTAGGAGAGAAGCGGCCGCCGCACCCGGCTCGCGTACTGTTCGCGGATCGTGGCCTGGTTCTTCTTGTTTTCGACGTCGAACCCGGGTGCTTTGTCCGGATTGAGCAGCGTGGAGACGACCTCGACCGCGCGCGACGCGTCCAGGACGTGCACGGTCACCTTGCCGTACGCGGGAGCCACTTTGACCGCCGTATGCTGCTTGCTCGTTGTCGCACCGCCAATCAGCAGCGGCAGCGTGAAGCCGCGGCGCTCCATCTCGCTGGCCACGAAGACCATCTCGTCGAGCGACGGCGTGATGAGCCCGCTCAGCCCCACCATGTCGACCTTCTCGTCGATGGCCGTCTGCAGAATCCTGTCGGTCGGCACCATCACGCCGAGATCGATCACCTCGTAGTTGTTGCATCCCAGCACGACCCCGACGATGTTCTTGCCGATGTCGTGGACGTCGCCTTTGACGGTGGCCATCAGGATCTTGCCCTGCGCGCGCGTCACCGTCCCCGCGCGCAAGGCGCGCGCTTTCTCTTCCTCCATGTAGGGCATCAGGAAGGCGACCGCCTTCTTCATCGCGCGGGCGCTCTTGACGACCTGCGGCAGAAACATCTTGCCGGCGCCGAACAGATCGCCGACGACCTTCATGCCGTCCATCAGCGGGCCCTCGATGATCTCGAGCGGCCTGGCGTACTTCCCGCGCGCTTCTTCGAGATCCGTCTCGAGAAAGTCGAGCACCCCATGGACGAGCGCATGCGACAGCCGCTGCTCCACCGTGGCGTCGCGCCACTTGATGTCGATTTCGCGCTTGGTGGCCGAACCCTTGACCGTCTCGGCGAATGTGACCAGCCGCTCCGTCGCATCCGGGCGGCGGTTGAAGATGATGTCTTCGACCTGCTCGAGCAGATCTTTCGGGATGTCCTCGTACAGGATCAGCTGCCCGGCGTTGACGATGCCCATGTTCAGGCCCGCCTTGATCGCGTGGAACAGGAACGCCGAGTGGATCGCCTCGCGGACGACATCGTTGCCCCGGAACGAGAACGACAGGTTGCTGATGCCGCCGCTGAAGTTCACGCCGGGGCACACCGCCTTGATCTGCCGGCACGCCTCGATGAAGTTGATGGCGTACTCGTTGTGCTCTTCCAGCCCGGTCGCAATTGCCAGGATGTTCGGATCGAAGATGATGTCGGTCGGATCGAAATCCAGCTTCTCCGTCAGCAGCGTGTAGGCGCGCGAGCAGATGTCCACCTTGCGCGCGACGGTGTCGGCCTGGCCGGTCTCGTCGAAGGCCATCACGACGACCCCGGCGCCGTACTGGCGGACGCGGCGCGCCTTCGCCAGGAAGTCCTCTTCACCTTCTTTCAAGCTGATGGAGTTGACGACGGGCTTTCCCTGCACGCACTTGAGGCCGGCTTCGAGCACCGACCACTTGGAGCTGTCGATCATGATCGGCAGTCGCGAGATCTCGGGCTCGGTCGCGATCAGGTTCAGGAAATGCGTCATCGCCTGCTCGGAGTCGAGCAGCCCTTCGTCCATGTTGACGTCGATGAGGTTCGCGCCCCCGCGCACCTGCTCGATCGCGACGTCCACCGCCTCGCCGAACTTGCCGTCCTTGATGAGCCGCTGGAACTTCTTGGAGCCGGTCACGTTCGTCCGTTCTCCGATCATCTGGAAGTTGCTGTCCGGGCGGACGGCCAGCACTTCGAGACCGGCGAACTGCGTGTGCGGCGACTTGAACGACGAACGCCCGTCGCGCGTCGGGATCTTCCGCGGGGGAGCCGCGAACACCTGCTCCGCAATCGCGCGGATGTGATCGGGCGTGGTGCCGCAGCAGCCGCCGACGATGTTGACGAAGCCGCTGACGGCAAAGTCCTTGATGAGCTCGCCGGTTTCCGGGGCGTGCTGGTCGTACTGGCCGAAGGCGTTCGGCAGCCCCGCGTTCGGATAGCAGCTGACGAAGGTCGTGGCGGCGCGCGACAGCTCCGCGAGATACGGCCGCATCTCGCGGGCGCCGAGCGCGCAGTTGATGCCGACGGCCAGCGGATGCGCGTGCATCACCGACACCCAGAACGCGTCGATGGTCTGGCCCGACAGCGTGCGTCCGCTGCGGTCGGTGATCGTGGCCGACAGGATGAGCGGCACCGTGCCCTCGGGATCGACCTCGGCGGCCGCGAGCAGCGCGGCCTTCGCGCTGAGCGTGTCGATGATCGTCTCGATCAGCAGCACGTCGGACCCGCCGTCGATGAGCCCGCGCACCTGCTCGGCGAACGCGTCCTTCATCTGGTCGAACGTGACCGCGCGGAAGGCGGGGTCGTTGACGTCCGGCGAAATCGAGAGCGTCTTGTTCGTGGGCCCGATCGCCCCGGCGACGAACCGCGGCCTGTCGGGGGTCGTCCACTTGTCGGCGGCCTGCCGTGCGAGCTTCGCCGCTTCGACGTTCAGCTCGTAGACGAACGGCTCGAGCGCGTAGTCCGACTGCGCGATCGTGGTGCCGCTGAACGAGTTCGTCTCGATGATGTCGGCGCCCGCCTCGAGATACTGCTCGTGGATGCCCAGGATGATGTCGGGGCGCGTCAACACGAGCATGTCGTTGTTGCCGCGCAGATCTTTCGAGTGCGACTTGAAGCGCTCGCCGCGGAAATCGGCCTCCGTCAGCGTGTGGCGCTGGATCATCGTGCCCATCGCGCCATCCAGGACGAGGATGCGCTGGGCGAGTAGCCGTTCCAGGCGGGTGCGGGTGTTCATGCGGTTTAAGAGTCCAAGGTCCAGAGTCCAGAGTCCAGAAGTCTATTTTGTGACAAGGC
>Ga0163150_10007263_pt1 | contig 13144 bp, 9 predicted proteins | sample OliLakLV19P2IB_FD_148628 | JGI IMG/M metagenome (GOLD analysis project Ga0163150, IMG submission 148628) | Freshwater microbial mat bacterial communities from Lake Vanda, McMurdo Dry Valleys, Antarctica - Oligotrophic Lake LV.19.P2.IB | ecosystem: Environmental > Aquatic > Freshwater > Lake >...
CGTGCCCATCGAACCATTCAACTTGCCCGTACCCATCGAGCCACTCGGCTTGCCGGTGCCCATCGAACCGTCGGGGCGACCCGTGCCCATCGAACCATTGAGCACTGAAATGCAGCTACCGAGAATCACACCACCCGGGTTCGGTTGCACACCGCGCACCGCGAGAGTTGCCCCGACAAAGACTTGGCTACGCTCAAAGTCCAAAACATGCCGCGAATAGTCCACATCAGTGCCGCCAACACGAATCCTGGCTTGCGACATATCCTTCGCTTTAAGCGGGGCCCTTACAAAAACCTCGCTTGCACCTGGGACATAGCTTCCAGTCAACCGCCGAACTTCAAGAATCTGTTTGTCAGACCGACGAGACCAATCGATTACAGAGGCGTAGTCACCAACCTGAAAACGATCACTCGAACTTGGCATGACAACAAAACCAAGTACGCCGACGCCACGAAATTTGGAAACGGCATCAACTCGACCCACCGCAATCACGCGCGCTCCGATAGTCGCTTCAAGTAACGCGATCTCGGAGCGTACCTGGCGCTTGCTCAAGCCACACGACGTGCCCGCTTGCGAATCGCTCGCACCACCGAGGGCGAGAATTGCAGCAACACTCGAAGCTAAAAACGTACGCATCTGTCCCTTCATTTCTTATATCCCCAGCTCTCGTTGTCAGTCGTACCGATCAGGACTGTTTTTCACTTTCCATCAAATCAGCAAGCATTTCCTGAAATTTCTTGTCCTCAACCAAATCGTCCTTGTACAAATACAGACCGACTCCCACGCTCAAAATCTGATCAGTCCCAGCTCTTGGTCTTCGAAAGAGGGCGAACTGGGTTTCAAGGTCTTCAATCACATCTTGCAAGCGATCTCGGACCATCTCACTAAACGGAACCCAGTCCTCCTCACGAATGCCATAGTCCGGGAATACCCATCGCTCAAATCGACGATTTGTGGCGTCCTGTTCCCCAAGATTGTTATCAACCGTCTCAACAAATCTCCGCACCCCACGGGCGAAAATCTCAATTAATTCCGGGGCCATCTGCTCGGGAATGAATGTGCGCTTTTCAACATGAATCATCCCGCTCTCTTCAGCAATCTTCGCAGCTCGAAAGCGAATCAACTCCTCAAGCATTAATTGCGCATCTACCCCTGACGCATAGCGCCCCACCAAATCCTCAAACGAAAGACCCCCGCCGGCCGCTCTCGAAAACTCTAGATCCCGCGGAAATCCATACGGTCCCATGTACTCGGGATCGTTGTGCCAACCCTGAAGCAAATTCGCGATACGGCCAGCATTACTCTCGAGAGCGCGTCGAAGACGGTCTTCTTCGCCTAGCACGCGATCAAAATCGCGTCGCGCAATTCCAGTAGTAATCGAAAGTCGCGAATAAGACATCGGGCGACCAGGCACCGCGAAGTCAGTGGCTGCAACTCTTGCGTAAGCCCCCTTTAGTACTTCCGAAATCTCGTTAAACGAAATCCCATTCCTGAGCAGGATGCGAACAAGCGGCACCAGCAAGTAACGAAAGGCGGCGAGGAGCCTTAACTTTACCGAATACCCCGCCGACATAACTTAATGTATCCCTTAACTTATTGCGAGTAAACATAACTTTCCCCTATTTACTGGGTCGAACTGGCCGCTCTTTCTATGGAGGCGGTCGGATCGGGGAAAACGGAGATCGAATATTATTTAGTTTTATAAATCAATGAGATATTTGGCATAGTTGCCACTCGGTATGCATACCAAGCGCAACCGCCTAATAATCTGAGCTATTCAGGGTTGTAGAGTTTCTTCCTGCCCTGCCGCTCGCCGAAGTCAACGTAATAGGCGCCTGCCCCGAGCTCAACATATCGTCCAGTCGGGCTGTCAAACCGCGCGTGCCTTTCGAGCCATTCGTCGATGGAGTCAATGAATTCTTGACCCCGGCGTCGAACCAGTTGGTCAAATACTGGCTCAAATTCTGCCGCAATCGTCACTGTGCAAGCTCGCTCAAATCTTGGCTTGCCTTCGCCTGAAACACTCCGAACATTACGGTGCACACACTGGAGGAAGCCTTCTAGATGCTTGAGGAGCGCATCGGTCGCGAGTCGCCCACCTGAACTCGCTCGTCCCAAAAGGAAAGTCGGAGTTTCGGATCGAATATAGCCATCACTTCCAATCGACACGGCACCGAAATCCACAAGTGCCCGCAAGATCGTAGTTGCAGGTTGCCGACAGTTTGCTTTTCTGCATAAGCCTTCGAAACTATGACTCGTAGACGAATCCTGAAGTGCGCTTGGTCCTCCAGCTGCATCAGTGAATTCTAAATCGCGTCTCCACGTACACATAACTTCCATGCAGTCACGCAATAGAGCACCGAGAACAGTGAATTTTTCTGCATCGTATTCCTGCGACTTACGCTCCACGGCAGATTGCATGGCCACTTTTATCATCTGCGCTGTGGCACCACTTGCCTCAAGTAATTCAGCAAAGCGATGAACCACCTCATCAAGCAGCGACTGACCATGATTGTCAGTTTCGTGGATACTGGAAATTGAAGCGACCATCACGAGCTCCTCCCTCAGCAATGCGTCTTTGATTTTTTAGCAGCTGTTTTATAAGTTAATTCAGAACACATCCGAGTGACCAACCCCACTAACCAGTCTGGCAAGACGCTGAATACCAATCAGTCAGTTGTCCAGGCCTGCCTCCGCCTCCTCCGCCCCTTCGCCCGGATCATGTTGCGGCACGGCCTGTCGACTTATGATTTCTCGCGTATTGCGAATATTGCCTTTGTTCGGGCTGCCGGGGATATCCTACGTGAGCAGGGAAAACCGGTGAGTTTCTCGCGCGTTTCGGCAATTACTGGACTGCACCGCCACGTCGTCAGCGATATTGTTAAATCGGCGGCCGCAGGCGACTCCGGTGCCTCGACCGACAAGGACTACCGGCGCAACCGCCTCGCTCGCGTCCTGACCGGTTGGTACGAGAGTCCCCGCTACACGGGTGGCGACGGGCGCCCGCTCGTACTGGTGCCTGACGGGCCGTGCCCGTCATTTGCCTCGCTGGTGCAGGAATTCAGCGGTGACATCTATCCCGGGATCATTCTGGACGAGCTACTTGAAGTTGGAGCTGTTGCCGTGCAGAAGGATGGCAGCATCTGTTCTCTCACGCGGCGCTATACGAGCGGTGGTGCAGAACCCGCGGCCCTGCAACACCTCGGCAGCGTCGCCCGCGACGTCTTCAGCACGATCGAGCACAATCTCGCCAGTCCACCCGAGCTGCGCCACTACGACGACACGGTGGTTACGCTGCACCTGGATCGCAGCGCGCTGCCATTATTCAGACGGTTGATGCGCGAACGTGGGGCGGCCTTTCTCGAGGACATTGAAGGCTGGGTCGCGGAACACGAGAAACCGAACGCCAGCGGCACGGTGCGGGCAGGGGTGATTGTCCAGATGTATGTTGATGAAGAGCCGGAGAAAGCCGACGAAACTGACGAACGCCGTACCGCCTGATCAGCGCGGTCGTCCGACCAGCGCCAGAAACTGATCCTCGTCGAGCGTCGCCAAGCCGAGCTCCGTGGCCTTCTTAAGCTTGGAACCGGCGTCCTCGCCGACCACGACGAAATCGGTTTTTTTCGACACGCTGCTGGAAACCGAGCCGCCCCGCGCGCGAATGAGATCACCCGCTTCGTCACGCGAGAGCGACGAAAGCTTGCCGGTGAGCACGAACGTCTTGCCCTCGAGCTCTCGACTACCGGCTCGGTCGGCGGGCATTTCCGGCCAGCGCACACCGAGTTCAATCAGTGCATCGATGACCTGGGTGTTCCGCCGTTCTTGCAGAAAGGCATGGACATGTCCGGCGGTGATCGGTCCGACGTCCGGTACATCTTCGATCTCGGCCATCGGGCTCTCGCGCAGGCGCTCCAAGGTTCCGAAGTGCCGCGCCAGCGCATCGGCAGTTGCCTCCCCGACGTCGCGGATGCCAAGCGCAAACAGGAACCGCGGCAGACTCGTCTCCCTGCTGCACCGGAGCGCCTTCGCGAGATTTGCGGCGGACTTCTCACCCTTGCGATCAAGCTCGGCGAGGACCTCGACGCGCAGGCGATACAGGTCCGCAGCGTCTTTAACCAAGCCCTGGTCAACAAGTTGGTCAATGATCTTGCTGCCGAGACCTTCGATGTCCATGGCGCGTCGCGACGCAAAATGGCGCAGGGATTCCTTGAGCTGCGCCAGGCAAACCAGGGCGCCGGTGCAGCGCGCGACCGCCTCGCCTTCCTCCCGCTCGACATCCGAGCCGCAGACGGGACATCGGTCCGGGAGCTGTGTCGGTACCGCATTGTCCGGCCTCTTTTCGGGGATGACACGTACGATTTCCGGGATGACGTCTCCTGCACGTCGTAAAACGACGGTATCGCCGACGCGCACGTCCTTCCGCAGAAGTTCATCGATGTTGTGCAGCGTCGCGTTCGCGACAGTCGCGCCACCGACGAATACGGGCTCGAGTCGAGCCACGGGCGTGAGCGCGCCGGTGCGCCCGACTTGCCACTCGATGGCGCGGACGCGTGTCATCTCCTCCTCGGCCGGAAACTTGTGCGCAATGGCCCAGCGCGGCGCGCGCGCGACGAATCCGAGCTCGCGCTGCTGTTCGAGGGAGTCGACTTTGTAAACTACACCGTCAATCTGATAACGCAGCCTGGCGCGCCGGCGGCCAATCTCGTCGTAGTAGGCAAGCAAGCCGTCAACACCTTCGACGACCCGTGAATCGGGCGAAGTTCGAAGTCCCCAGCCACGCAACTTCTCGAGAACTTCGCTGTGGCGACCTGGCAGCTTTGCGCAATCGACGAACCCGGCTCCGTAGAAGAAAATTTCGAGCGGGCGCGATGCGGCAAGACGCGGATCAAGCTGGCGCAGGCTGCCCGCCGCGGCATTCCGTGGATTCACGAATACCTTCTCACCTTTTTCTTCAGCGCGGCGATTCATTTCCTGGAAGCCGGCAATCGACATCAGCACCTCGCCGCGCGCCTCCAGCAGATCCGGGTGATTGCTGCCGGTGAGCCGCAGCGGCACCGACTGGATCGTGCGGATGTTGTGTGTGACGTCCTCGCCGACCGTGCCATCGCCGCGCGTGGCGGCGATCTCCAGCGATCCATGTCGGTAGGTGAGGCAGACCGCGAGCCCATCGAGTTTCATTTCGCAGGCGTACTGGATACCCTCCTCGGTCTCCAGGCGCTCCCGTACGCGCCTGTCGAATGCCTCGATATCCTCGCTGGAAAATGCATTCTCCAGGGAGAGCATCGGCATTCGATGCCGGACCTGGGAAAATCCGTCTATCGGCGCGCCGCCGACGCGCTGCGTTGGCGACTCCGGCGTAACGAGCGCGGGATACTGCCCCTCCAGTTCGTACAACTCGCGCAACAGCCGGTCGTACTCGGCATCCGTGATCTCCGGATCGTCGAGGACGTGATAGCGGTAGTTGTGGCGCTCGATGTCTGCGCGCAGCCGCGCGACGCGTTGCTGAACGCTCGCAGGCGCCTGACTCTTCATCAGCTTCGCCGCAGTCGCCGGTTGCGATGCTCGAAGTGGACCAGTTCCTCGCGCAGATTCAGGATGCGCTGCGCGGTCAGCGTGCTTCCCTGCTCGTCCTGAAGCTGGCCCTTGATCCGGTCGGCCAGGTTTCGCCCCACAGAAAGCACCAGGTCAAATGTCGCAGGCGCGTCGAGCGGCCCGGGTACCACACCGAACAGCGAGATGCCGGCAAACTCCTGTTCATTCATGCGCGCGACGTCAAAAGATCCGGGCTCCATCATGCTGGCGACGTAAAACAGCGACTTTCCGTCTTCACGTGGTCGGTGGAAAATCGAATAGGGTCCGAACTCGAGGCCTTCCGCGTCAAAGGCGGCGCGCAGGTCCGCGCCGGCCCAATTCTGTCCTGCAGTCACGAGCCGCAGGGCCACGATGCGCTGCTGCGACGCTTCTGCCATGCGGCGTTCGATCGGGTCTGAAGAAGGCTCGGGTGGTTCTTCCTCGCGCTTGGGCGCAACTTCGTCCCGCTCCAGCGGCTGCGTGCGCACCCACGGCGCGCGGTGATAGTCGTCCTGCTCGTCTACCGATTCCGCGAGGTCAACGTCATCCCCGGGTTCCGCTTCGAGCGGGAATTGCGCCTGTGGCGGCTGGCGCCGGTCGATGCCGACGAATTCTGAGACGTCGACCTCCATGTCCTCGGGGATCTCGATCAGCGGCGGCCGGCGCTCGACACGCACCCGCTCGATGGTCGGCGCATACGCAGGCTGGATCTCGCCGGCGGGCTCGTCGCCTTCATCGATTTGGGGCGTGGATCTATCTTCGTCCCAGGTGCCGGGGTCGGCGGCTTGCTCGGTTGCGCGCGGCCTGCGAGTTTCCCACCACCACAGCCCGAGGATCAGCGCAACACCGGCTCCCAGCAGAATCCAACGTAGCTCCGGCACAGCTTCACACCCTGCCTATCCGACCGCGGCCATCCGCAAGGCCTCGTCGACATCGACGGCCACCAGCCGCGAAACCCCGGGCTCGCCCATCGTCACTCCGATCAAGTGACTTGAAAGCTCCATGGTGTTTTTGTTGTGGGTGATGAAGACGAACTGCACGCGCTCGGACATGTCGCGCACGATGTCGCAGAACCGGCCGACGTTGTGCTCGTCGAGCGGCGCATCCACTTCGTCCAGCAGACAGAATGGGGCTGGATTGAGCTCGAATATCGAGAACACCAGTGCCACTGCCGTGAGCGCCTTCTCGCCACCGGATAGCTGGTGAATGGTGCTGTTCCGCTTGCCGGGCGGGCGTGCCATGACCGCAACGCCGGCCGTAAGGATATCGTCCCCGACCAGCTCGAGGTAAGCAGCCCCGCCGCCGAACAGGCGCGGGAACTTTTCCTTGAGGCCGTTGTTGATGCGGTCGAAGGTGTCCTGAAACCGCGTGCGAGTCTCGCGGTCAATCTTGCGGATCGCCTGCTCGAGCGTGTTCAGCGCGTCCGTCAGGTCGGCGAACTGCCGATCAAGGTACTCCTTTCGCTCGGTCTGCTCCTTCAATTCGTCGATGGACGCGAGGTTGACGGCGCCGAGACGCTCGATCCTTTCGCCCACCTCGGCCAGACGCTGGTCCCAGGTCACGACCGAGGAATCCTCCGGTAGTGCTGTCGTCAGCTGCTCGAGGTCGAACTGCGTCGCAGTGAACTGCTCGACGAGCGATTCGCGACGCACTCGCGTTTCCTGCATGCCGAGGCTTATCTCCGCAAGCGCCGCACGCGCGGAGTCAGCGACGGCTTCCGCCTTCTGTCGCTCCGCATCCACCTCTCGCACGCCGCCTTCCGCATCCTCGATGGCACGCCGCGCCTCCGCGAGTTCTCGTTCGACCGAGAGGCGTTGCTCGAGGAAGGCGTGCAGCTGGCGCTCCAGGTCCGCGAACGGCTCCTCGCCGTCGACCAGCTGCCGCTCGAGATCGACGCGGCGTGCGTCCAGCTGGCGTGACTGCTCGGCCGCACGTTCGAGGCTGGTCCTAAGCGTCGCAAGCGTCGAGCGCTGCGACTCGACTCGGATTGCCACCTGCTGGGCCGCGCCGGTTTCGCCAGTGTGCCGCTCGCGCGCCGACGCGAGCGTGGCGCGCAAACTGTCGCGCTCGCCTGTCAGCTGCGCGCCGCGCTTATCCAGCGCTCGCTGGCGTTCGAGCTCGCCGTTCAGGCGCGCGCGACATTCGCCTACATCCGACTCGTCGCGGGCCAGATCTCGTTCGACCTGCGTCGACTCTTCGGTGATCCGCGCGACGCGCTCGGCGACCTGCTGCGCCCGGGAACGGTGGGTCTCGTGCGCCCCGCGCACGCTGACCAGGTCGTGGTGCAGGCGATTGACTTTCGCGTGCAGCTCGTCGCGACTGGCATCCAGGGCAGCAAGCAGCGCACGCGTCGAAGTGAGACCGGCCTCCAGTCCCGTCACGGTGCGCTCTTGCCTGGATACTGCTTCCGTCAATCGGCGCAGATCCTGTTCACGTTCAATGACGCCGGCATGCCCTGCTTCGCTCCGGGCGACGCGCACCCAGGTGCGCCCCAGCCAGACCCCATTGCGCGTGATTACCGTTTCACCCGCCTTGAGCGATTTCCTGCGCGCCACCGCCTCCGCCAGGGAGTCGACCGCGACGATGCCGGCGAGCAGTTCCGCGACGACCGCCGGACCGCGAACCCTCGCGAGCAGCGCTTCCGCGCCTGCCGGAGCCGAAGCGCCGCGCGCGACCTCGGTAATCGTGAGTTGCCCGGCACCGAGGCTATCCAGTGATTCGGCGACAGCCTCGATGCCGTCGATGCACACCGCCTCGAGGTAACTGCCGAGCGCGGTTTCCACCGCGCGCTCCCAGCCCCTGTCGACTTCGAGTTGCTGCGCGAGGCGCGGCTGTGCGTCCAGTTTGTGCTTCTCAAGCCAATCCGTGATTCCGGCCTGGCCCTTGCCCAGCGCCGCCTTCTGCACGGCATCGACGGTCATCCATTCGCTCCGGGCGGCCTGCAGCCTCGATTTGGCGACATCGAGCGCCGCCGCCCCCTGCCGTTCCTCGTCGCGCAGTGCCTGCAGCGACGCGAGCGCCGTTTCGAGTTCCGCCTGGGCTTCGCGTCCGCGATCGTGCGCCTGCTGTTCGGCTGCCGCAAACCCCTCCGGGTCCGCTGCCGATACGCTGCCTTCGAGCTGGGCCCGTTCGCCGGACAAACGCTGGCGCTGCGAGTTCAGGCGCTGCAGGCCGGCCTCGATCTGTTCGATGCGCGCCTGCTCGACCTGGGCTAATCGCGTTGCCTCCGCGGAATCCCGGTTGAATTCCTCCCAATGCTGTTGCCATTCCGACATCGCGCCCTCGGCCACCGCGAGCGACTCGCGCGCAAGCGTCTCCCTGGAGCGTGCCGCATCCAATTCCGGGTCGGCCTGCGCGAGGTACCGTGCAAGTTCCGCGAGCTGCTCGCCGTCGCGGGCGACCAGTGCCGACGATTCCGCGTGCTCCACCTTGACGCGATCCAGGTCGGCGCGCTGGCGCTGCTTGAGTTCCCGCGCATGCTGAAGCGACTGCTCGGTGCGCGTCGCGTCTGCGCCGGCCTGGTAATAGCGACCCTGAACTGCCGCCATCGCATCGGAGCATTCCATGTGCCTCGACCGCGCGCGCTCGACGGCGGCCTCCGCTGCGCGCAACCCGGCAATCGCCGCCTGGGCCTCGTTCTCGCGCAGGCGCGCGAGAGAATGCCGTCCCGCGATGTCGGTATCGAGGTCCCGGATCCTGAGGGCGAGCAACTCGGCTTGCAGTTGCCGCTTGAGCTCCATGCTCTCCTGGTAGCGGCGGGCGATGCCGGCCTGGCGCTGCAGGTGGCGGATCTGCTTTTCGACCTCCTCACGCAGGTCGTTCAATCGCTCGAGGTTCTCACGCGTGTGGGCAATGCGGCTCTCGGTCTCGCGTCGGCGATCCTTGTAGCGCGAAATCCCGGCGGCCTCCTCGACGAACGAGCGCATGTCCTCGGCGCGTGCCTCGATGAGGCGCGAGATCATCCCCTGTTCGATGATCGCGTAGCTGCGCGAACCCAGGCCGGTGCCAAGGAAGAGGTGTGTGATGTCCTTGCGCCGGCACTTCGCGCCGTTGATGTAGTAGGTCGAATTGCCGTCGCGGGTAACGAGGCGCTTCAGCGACACTTCCGAATAGGCGGCGTAAGGCCCGGCCAGCTTGCCGTCGCTGTTGTCGAAAACCAGTTCGACCGAACCGCTGCCGACCGGCTTGCGCGTGCGCGAGCCGTTGAAGATCACGTCGGTCATCGAGTCGCCGCGCAGGTGCTTCGCGGAAATCTCGCCCATGACCCAGCGCACCGCGTCGATGATGTTCGACTTTCCGCAGCCGTTCGGACCGACGACGCCGGTCAGGTTGGACGGGAAGGAAACAGTGGTGGGATCGACGAAAGACTTGAAACCGGCGAGTTTTATCCTGGCAAGACGCATTGCGGCTAGTGTAGATTAACGGCCCGCAATTGACGACGACCGAATCCGATCCGCATGAGCCCAACTGCTCCCGCCCGCGAGATCGAGTTGTTTCCGAATCCGCAGCCCGGACGTGACTACACGATCCGGATGCGTATCCCGGAATTCACCTGTCTTTGCCCGCGTACCGGACAGCCGGACTTCGCGACGCTGGAACTCGAGTACGTTCCCGACGAACTGTGCGTCGAACTCAAGTCGCTCAAGCTGTACGTCTGGTCGTTCCGCGAGCGCGGAGCCTTCCACGAGGCCGTGACCAACGAGATTGCTGATCTCCTGGCCGCCTCCCTCAAACCGCGTTTCCTGCGCCTGGCGGCTCACTTCAACGTGCGCGGCGGCATCTTCACGTCGGTCGTCGCGGAACACCGACAAAAGGGCTGGACCACACCGCCGCCCGTCAGCCTGCCCTGACAGCATCCGCGCCCGAAAGCCGACATTCCGCAGCACTGGACCCCGCGACAACGAGGGCTATAATCCGGCGCTCGATTTATCAGGCTGCGGAGAACTAGATGCCTGCCAAGAAGGCTGCCAGACCCAAAAAACCCGCCACGAAAGCTGCGGCCCGCAAGGCGCCCGCGCCCCGCAAGGCGGTCAAAATTGCGCCCCGCAAGGCCAAGCCGGCGGCGCAGCGCGCGAAGGCCGCCAAACCGGTCAAGCCCAGGGTTCACGTCGCGGCCCCGTCGCGCAGCGTCAAAACCGCGACCCCTGCGCCGGCTGCCCGGCAACCGGTGGTCGTCAAGCCGAAGCCCGCGGTCCCGCCTGCCCAGATCGCCGAGGCACGCGCATCGTTCGCGTCGCTCCAGGCGCGCGCCGCCCGCCGGCAGCATGCCTTGGAAGACGATGAGGATGGCCCGAACTCGCACAACCTGCTGCTCGGACCGCGCAACGTCCGCCCCTATCGCGAGCGCAAGGGCGAGATTTACATGGGCCGCGAACAGCTCGACCACTTTCGCGTGATCCTGAACAGCTGGAAGCGCGACCTGATGGAAGAGGTCGATCGCACGATGTCGCACATGAAGGATGAGGCGGCCAATCCGCCCGACCCGAACGACCGGGCGACGCTGGAGTCGGAATTCGCCCTCGAGTTGCGCACCCGCGACCGCGAACGCAAGTTGATCCGCAAGATCGAGGAAGCGCTCAGCCGGATCGGGGATGGCAGCTACGGCTATTGCAACGAAACCGGCGAGCCGATCGGCGTCAAGCGCCTGGAAGCGCGGCCGGTTGCGACGCTCTCCCTGGAGGCGCAGGAGCGCCGCGAGCGACGCGAGAAGCAGTACGGCGACCGCGACGACTGGTATCGCTGACGCAGCCGGGCCGGCCTCCTGCGGCCGGTTCGCACCGACTCCTTCCGGACCCCTGCATCCGGGATCGCTCCTGGCTGCCGCAGGCAGCTACCTGAGCGCCCGCAGCCGCGGTGGGCGCTGGATCCTGCGGATTGACGACCTGGATCGCGAGCGCTGCGTGCCGGGCTTGCGCGAGTCCTTCCCGCAAACCCTCGAGACATTCGGATTCGAATGGGATGGAAGTATTCAATTCCAGTCCGATCGAATCGATGATTACCGGCAGGCCCTGCATCGGCTACAAGCGGCTGGATTGTGTTATCCCTGCCGATGCAGCCGCTCCATGCTGGCTGCCACCGTGGCCGTCGATCCCGGGGCGGAGCCGGTGTACCCCGGCACCTGCAGGAACGATTCGCAGGCCGCCAACGTGCCGCACGCCCTGCGCTTTACGATCGATGGTGACCAGGCGGCGGTCGAATTCGATGATGCATTCCAGGGAGCCATTCGCCAGGAATGCCAGCAGGAGGCCGGGGACTTCGTAGTGAGGCGCCGGGATGGCGGCTTTGCTTATCACCTGGCTGTGGTCGTGGACGATGCACGCATCGGCGTCACCGAGGTGGTCCGAGGTGCGGACCTCCTCTCCTCGACGCCGCGCCAGATTCTGTTGCAGCGGGCCCTCGGGTTGACCACCCCGAGTTACGGCCACCTGCCCGTACTGACTGAGGCCGATGGCCGGAAGCTCGCCAAGTCGCAGCACGCACTGCCCGTGGCCGCGAAAGCGGCACCTCAACAACTCTGGCAGGTGCTGCACTGGCTGGAGCAATCGCCCCCACCGGAACTGGCACGCACCACCGTGCGCGAGCTTTGGGCGTGGGCGATACCGAACTGGAAGCCGGAACGGCTTGCGGGGCTCCGCGAGCGGCGTCTGCCGCCCGCGGATCCGGCCTGACGGCTTATTCGATCCCGCGCATCGAAAGTCGAACGCGGCCCTGCCGGTCGACTTCGAGCACTTTCACCTTCACGACGTCGCCTTCCTTAAGCTTGTCGCTGACGCGCTCGACCCGCTCATCGGAGATCTGCGAGATGTGGACGAGCCCGTCCCGGCCAGGGAGTATCGCGACAAAGGCCCCGAAGTCCATGAGTCGCACGACCTTGCCCTCGTAGACGTGCCCGACCTCGACGTCCGCCGTGATCATCTCGATCCGGCGCAGGGCGTCGCGTCCGGATGCGCCGTCGACCGAGGCGATCTTGACCGTGCCGTCGTTCTCGATGTCGATCGTCGCGCCGGTTTCCTCGGTGATCTGGCGAATGACCGAACCGCCCTTGCCGATCACGTCGCGGATCTTCTCGGGGTCAATCTTGATCGTGATGATCGTCGGCGCCCATGCGGACATCTCCGCGCGCGGCTTGTCGAGCACCTTGTTCATCTCGCCGAGGATGTGCAGCCGGCCAGCCTTTGCCTGATCGAGCGCCACTTTCATGATCTCAGGCGTGATCCCGTTGATCTTGATGTCCATCTGCAACGCCGTGACGCCAGTCGCCGTGCCCGCGACCTTGAAGTCCATGTCGCCGAGATGGTCCTCATCGCCCAGGATGTCGGTGAGCACCGCGAAGCGGTCCCCTTCCTTGACCAGGCCCATCGCCACGCCCGCCACCGGTGCCTTGAGCGGCACACCGGCGTCCATCAGCGCAAGACTGGTGCCGCAGACAGTCGCCATCGAGCTCGAGCCGTTTGATTCGAGCACCTCCGAGACAATGCGCAGCACGTACGGGAAGCTCTCCAGGTCCGGCATGACGGCCATGATGCCGCGCCGCGCGAGGTTGCCATGGCCGATCTCGCGACGCTTCGGGGAC
>Ga0163150_10007267_pt1 | contig 13140 bp, 10 predicted proteins | sample OliLakLV19P2IB_FD_148628 | JGI IMG/M metagenome (GOLD analysis project Ga0163150, IMG submission 148628) | Freshwater microbial mat bacterial communities from Lake Vanda, McMurdo Dry Valleys, Antarctica - Oligotrophic Lake LV.19.P2.IB | ecosystem: Environmental > Aquatic > Freshwater > Lake >...
GGGTGGTCAAGGTCGAGGGTCCGGCGGGTAGCGGGCTACTTTTTGGGAATAGAGTGGCACGGGCAGGCGGCCGCTCGGGGTGGTGTGCCCGTGTTCGAGGAGTATCGTAGATCGCCCCGGGCAAAGCGCGCAAGACCGCGGCCTGCCGGTCATGGCAATCGCATCTACCGAGGGTGGCACTGACAAGGACTGCTCGGAGGCTTGGTCAGTGGGGTTGGCCCTTGCACCACCGACACTGACAAGCTCCGCAGACTCCGCTTGTCAGTGCCACCCACCTACATGCGATCGCCCTGGCCTGCCCATGATGCCACCCAAGGATTTCAAACTGGGTCCACTACCGGCTTTTATGATTCTTCGCTGAACGGCCGCTCGGGCTGCGGCTGCTGCTGCTGTTGCTGCACCGGCCGGGCGAGATGGGACTGGATTTCCGCATCCAGCGATGCCAGCCGCTGGTTGAGGCCGTCACGCTCCGCACGAAGTTTCTTCGCCTCGTTCAACAGGTCTTGAAATGGACTGCTTGGCTGCCATCGCGGGGCATCATAGTGGCCACCGCAGTCCTTGACAGTAGGCATTTTCCTACATCCGCCGGCGTCAACTGAGAGGTGCCGATGGTGTCATGGGTCGGCTGCGACCCGTGTCGTGCCCCGATCCTTCAATCTGCACGGGTCGGTGAGCCGACCCGTGCAACCATCGAAGGACGCCGGCCGCTCTAGTGCAACGTCGAGCTTCAATTGATGGGTGGCACTGACAAGCGGAGTCTTCGGAGCTTGTCAGTGGGAATGCACAAGTAAGTTTCGCCACTGACAAGGCCCAGAGCGGCCTTGTCAGTGCAACCCATCAGATCAAAAACTTGGCTGCTCTACTAGTACGTCTGTTTTCCTACAGGGATCCCCGGTCAGCCGTTGCGCTGCACTCTTCGTTTTTTAAGGGAACGACTTACCCCGCGGCGCGGCAATCCTGCCTACCCGCGGTGTGGTCGATCTGCTTATCGTGATTACATCGGAGTGGATAGGCGGGCAAGGGGCGAGCGATGTTTTACGGCTCGCCCCTTGTCATTTTGCGAGAGGCCCTCGGGAGACGCTCACACCGTGAACGCCGCTTCCTCCCATGTGGCTTTCGTGCTGCCGGCGGCGGCGAGCGGGTCTTGCAGGTTGCGCAGGTCGAGGACGACGGGCCCGGAGCGGCCGGGGGCGAGGTCGAGCGTGACGCGGTAGGCCGCGATGTCGAGCTCCCCTTCGCCCGGCGGGCAGCGCAGGGCGCCGGCGGTGGCGTCGCTGAGGCGGGCGACGGCAAGGCGCTTGCCGAAGCGCTGCGTGGTCTTCACGGCCTTCTCGCCGCGGGCGATCAGAGCGGCGGGGTCGATGGCCGCGCCCAGCGCGGGCATGTCAACGGCGTCGAGCCAAGCCGCCAGGGCATCGAGTTGATCCTCCGCGTGCACCGCCAGCCGGATGGAGCGCCCATCGGCCGCTTCAACGAGGGCCCGCTTCACATCATCGGCGAGCTGCGCCACCGGCAGGGCGACGCTCACCGGCACGCGCCCCAGGTCAGCGGCGAGCTCGATGGCCGCCAGGGCCGCCATCATGGCGCGGTCCACATGCTGCGTCTCAACGAAATGATCGCGCGGGAGAAACAGGTCGATGCCCGCGATCTGGAACCCTTGCCTCGAGAGCAGGGCGACGAGGTCCTTGCGAGCCCGTTGCGAGAGCTCGCGCGGCCGCAAACCGGCGAGGGTGGCGTCGAGCTGCACGGCGGTGAACCCCGCGGCCGCCAGGCTTTTCAACGCCCCGCGCACGGTGCCATCGGTGGCGGCGACGGCGGGCTTGAGCGTCGGCGCCAGCCGGAGGTCGGAGCCGTGGGTGAGGATCGCCATGAGGGCATTGTAAGCGGGGGGTGAGGACGCTCGCGGTCTGCAATTTGCAATTTGCAATGGCCAATCGCCGATTTGCACTTTCTCTTTGGGACTTTGCGGCACGGTGAGGTCAAGCGGAGATTGAAAATTGACCATTGCAAATTGCAAATTGCAAATTGAATGACCGCCGCTCGGCACCATCGATGGCATCCTCCTTTTGAAGGTGAAGGCGCCGCACAAAGTTTTCGGGTCCGATGCAACGATCAGCGCCGCCGCACGATGACCTTGATGACGCCGGCCGCCGGCCGGGGGAACTCATTCCAACCGCCACATTCCGTGGCCCTTCGGGAGGTCTGCCATGTCGATGCAAATCCATCGTGATCCGTTTTCCGGGCTCGGTCGGCTCGCTGATTACCCGAGCGGGCGGCTGCATTCGAGCGGCGGCGCCCCGCGGCAGGCGGGGGCCGCCATCGCCGACGGCGCCATCGACGGCGCCGTCAACTCGCCCGAGGGCAACGCCGCCCAGGGTTTCCAGGCCCAGTTCGGCGAACTGGCCAAGAACCAGGAGAAGTTTCATTCGACCATGAAGCAGGTCTTCGGGGCCAGGTACGACGCGACGAAGGCCGAGCAGTTCCGGCAGATGGCGCTCAAGGGCAACTTCAGCTTCCTGCCGCCGGTGCAGTTCGTCTCGCGCGAGACGCTGCAAGGCGGCAACGGCGCGTACAACCAAGCCGAGGGCGTGATCTATCTCGCCGACGATTTGAAGCGCAACCCGTCGCTCATGCAGCAGACCTTCGTCGAGGAAGCGGGCCACCACCTCGACGCGCAGCTGAACACCGGCGACACCGTCGGCGATGAGGGCGAGATGTTCCGCCGGGTGATGGCCGGCGAGAAGCTCTCCGCCGCCGACATCGCCGCGATCCGCGCCGAGGACGACAAGGGCACGATCACGGTCAACGGCAAGGAGGTGCAGGTCGAGTTCTGGAGCTGGAACCCGATCAAGGCGATCAAGAAAGCCGTGAAGAAGGTGGTCGGCGGCGTGAAGAAAGCGGCCAAGGCCGTGGCCAGCGCCATCGGCAGCGCGGCCAGCGCCGTCGGCAACGCCGTCAAGAAGGTCGCCAGCAAAGTGATCAAGCCGGTCGTCAACGCCGTCGGCGCGGCGATCAAAGGCGTCGGCAACGGCCTGCTCGAAGTCGGCAAGGGCGTCGTCAACGCCGGCAAGAACCTGTTCGAGGGCGTGACGCAGGGCATCGGCGGCTTCGTCAGCAACCTCGTGCGGGGCAACTTCACCGACGCCTTCCGCGCCCTCGTCCGCGGCGCCGACAAGGCGATCTTCGGCACGGCGGGGAGCCTCGCCAACGGCCTGATCAACGGCGCGGAAAAAGCGCTGGACGGCGCGAGCCGGCTGCTGGGCCCGGTCGGCAAGCAGCTCCGCAAGCACGTGATCCCGCGCTTGGTGGACATCACTCGCCAGGGCTACAACACGGCTTCCGAAGCGCTCCGCGACATCGCCCGCTTCGCCGCCGAAGCGCCGATCGGCGTCGCGAAGGACTTGGGCAAGGCCGCCAAGCTCTTGTTCAAGGGCGACATCGGCGGGGCGTTCTCACAGCTCGGCGCGACGGGCCGCAACCTGCTGTTTCGCGCGGGCGGCACCCTCTTCGACGTCGGTGCCCGCACCGCCCAAGGCCTAGCCGACATGGGCCAGGTCGCCATCGGCGCTGCACCTCCGAGCCGCGGCTTGACCGGCGAAGAAATCGCGCTGGCCCGCGAGGTCTATGGCGACTCGATCGACTACAGCCAGGTCCGCATCAAGTACGGCGGACCGTTGAATGCCGATCTCGATGGCAAGCGGCCCCGCGTCATCGGCAGCTACATCTACTTCCCCGCCGAGGACGCGGGCAAGGCGCTGAAGAATGGCAAAGTCCTGACGGAGTACGGCAAAGAATTCCTGCACGAGGTCGGCCACATCTGGCACAGCCAGAACGGCGGCGGTGATTACATCCACCAGGCCGCTCACGCACAGGAATATGGCGATGGGTACGACTACGGGAAAGCGATCAACGAAAACAAAAGCTTCCGCGAGATGAGCCCCGAGCAACAGGCCCAGTATCTCTCGCACAAACTGGGCCCCATCCTCGCCAGTGACGGACCGGCGGATCAGAACCTCATCGCTGCCTACCACGCAGGCGGCCTGAAGTACGACGAGCTGCTCTACGCTCTCGACGCCCTGAACCACGTCCGCCGCGGCTCGGGCACCCCCGAAGGCATCTTCGCCTGAACCATTGAAGGTCCGGGCCAGCGCTGGCGGCGCCCGGGGCTGACGGGCCATGGAATGCAACGATCTTCCTTGACTGGGGCCGGCCGGATCAATCGATCCGCCGGCCCTTTTGCTTTGTTTTCCACGTGAAAACCAGCCATTTCCCGCCCTGCACGCAACGATCGCCCTCAACCCACGATCACCTCTCTGGACGACCGGCGCCGTGCCGGGCACCGAAACCCCAACCCGCCACCCCGTGTGGCCCGACACCGAGAGCAGCCATGTCAATGAACATCCAGCGTGATCCTTTCGCGGCCTTCAAACAGTTGAGCGACTACGCCGGCAACGCCGGCAACCTCGCGGGCAATGCCGGCAACGTCATTCAGCAAGCCATCGCCGCCCTGACCGACGGCACCATCGACGCCGCCGCCACGTCGCCCGAAGCGAAGGCCACCGAAGCCTTCCAGGCGCAGTTCGGCGAGCTCGCCAAGAACAAGGACGAGTTCCACGCGTCCATGAAGCAGATCTTCGGCGACAACTACGACGCCGGTAAGGCCGAGCAGTATCGCCAGATGGCGCTCAAGGGTGATTACAGCTTCCTCCCGCCGGTGCAGTTCGTCTCCCGCGAGACGCTGCAGGGCGGCAACGGCGCGTACAGCGAGGCCGAGGGCGTGATCTACCTCGCCGACGATTTGAAGAACAACCCCGAGTTGATGCAGGCCACGTTCATCGAAGAGGCCGGCCATCATCTCGACGCGATGCTCAACACCGGCGACACCGTCGGCGATGAAGGCGAGATGTTCCGCCGGGTTCTCTCCGGCGAGAAGCTCTCCGCCAGCGACATCGCCGAGATCCGCGCCGAGAACGACAAGGGCACGATCACGGTGAATGGCAAGGAGATCCAGGTCGAGTTCTGGAACCCGTTCAAGGCGGCGAAGAAGGCGCTGAAGAAGGTCGGCAGCGCGATCTCCGGCGCCGCCAAGGCCGTGGGCAACGCCATCAGCGGCGCCGCCAGCGCCATCGGCAACGCGATCAGCAGCGTCGCCTCCGGCATCAAGAACATCGCCAACAAAGTGATCAACGGCGCCCTCGCCATCGGCAACACCGTCTTCAACGCGGTCGGCAAGGTCGTCGAGAAGGTGACCGATGGCGTCAAGGCCGTCGCCAAGGTCGCCAAGAAGATCCTCAAGCCGATCTACAACGCGGTTGCCGAAACCGTCAAGGGCGTGGGCAAGGGCCTGTGGGAAGTGGGCAAGGGCGTGGTCAACGCCGGCAAGAGCCTGTATGAAGGCGTGACCCAAGGCATCGGCGGCTTCGTCAGCAACATCGTCAAGGGCAACGTGACCGAGGCGTTCCGCGCCCTGGCCCGCGGTGCCGACAAGGCCATCTTCGGCACCGCCGGCGCCCTCGCCAACGGCGTGATCAGCGGTGCCGAACAGGCCGCGCTGGGCGCCACTCACCTGCTTGGCCCCATCGGCAAGCCGATCCGCGAGCATGTGATCCCCCGCGTCACCGACATCGTCCGCACCGCCGTCAACACCACCCTCGAAGTCGGCCGCGACGTGGCCCGCTTCGCGGTGGAAGCCCCCCTCGGCGTCGCCGAGGACCTGGGCAAGGCCGTCAAGTTCGCGGTCAAGGGTGAATGGGGCAAGGCGTTCAACCAGCTCGGCCTCGCCGCCGGCAACCTCTCCGCCCGCTTCTACGGCGGCATCACCGACGCGGTCCTCCGCACCGTGCAGGGCCTCGTGGACATCGGGCAGGTCGCCGTGGGTGCCGCTCCCCCGAGCCGCGAGCTGACCGAAGATGAGATCGCCATGCTCCGCGAGGTCTACGGCGATTCGATCGACTACAGCCAGGTCCGCGTGAAGTTCGGCGGCCCGCTCAACGCTGACATCAACGGCCGTGCCCGCGTCGTCGGCAACACCGTCTACTTCCCCGGCGAGGACGCCAACAAGCCCATCAAAAACGCTGACGGTTCCTTGACCGCCTACGGCGAGACCCTGGTCCACGAAATGGGCCACATCTGGCAGAGCCAGAACGGCGGCGGCGACTACATCCACCAGGCCCTGTTCCACCAGAGGTACGGCGACGGATACGACTACCAGAAGGCCATCGACGATGGGCTCAGCTTCAGCGAGATGAACCCCGAGCAGCAGGCCGAGTACATCGCCCACGAGCTCGCCCAGTACCTGATCCTCCCCGGCAGCGTCGAAGACAACCTGCGGGCCTCCGGCATGACCGACGCCGAAATCGCCTACGCCCTGGACGCGATGCAGCACGTCGAGAACGGCTCGGGCACCCCGGAAGGTCTGTTCGCCTGAGCCGAAGGAGGCTGGGACGGAACCCCGGACGGAGCCCGGCGCTAATGGGCCGAAAACAAAAACGGATTCTTCCCTAATAGGGGCCGGCCGGATCAATCGATCCGCCGGCCCTTTTTACGGATGCACGTTCGATGCAGGTTCAATGCTCGAAAAAACCTCCCGCCCCACGTCACTTCTTCTCTTCGAGCAATTCCGCCATCGCACGGCCCATCGCCTCGCCGACTTCCATGTACGTCTCGGCGTTATGGTTGTAGTGGTAGCCCTGATTGACGGGGGACACGTCCGCCTCGCGCCAGAAGGGGCGGGCATCGACCGCCTTTACGTTGCCCTTGAACTGCGGGTACTTGCCCTTGTCGCCGTCGACCGCCAGTTGAGCTTCGGCGATCTGTTTCCCGAACCCGTCCGTGCCGGGATTGCCGCAGCCGGTGGCCAGCACGAACTTTGCATGGGGCGCATCGAAGTCCTTGCGAAGCGAATTGATCAGATGGACCAGGTTCTGCTCGTAGCGGCCGGCGTGGGCGGCGTTCTGGTCCTTGTGCCCCTGCCACCAAAGGAACCCGGCCACTTCGTACCCCTGGCCCTTGTAGCCCGGGTAATACTTCTCCAGATTCTTCACGACCGCCTTGGCGTGGGCGGTGTCGGCGTCGTACTGCCGGCCGGCGTACCAAGTAACTTCCTTCTTCGGCTGGCCTTCGACCCAGACATGCGGGTTGTCCTTGTAGCCGGCGTAAGTCTTGCCCTCGAACGCGAAACGTTCGCTCCCCGGCGGCAGCAGGTCCCAGCCCAGGCTGCGATTGCCGATGCAGGCTTTGAGGATGAGCACGGGTTCCTCATGCACATGGCCCATGATGTGGCCAAAGCCCAACTCCGGGCCGAAATTCCCCTTCACGGTCAGCCAATCGTTCTTCACGTCGGCGAAGTCTTCCATGTTTTTAAAGTCAACGCCCTTCTTGTCCATCACATGAACGTTGCGGACATCGTTGCGCACCGTCCACGCCCCGGCGGCGTCCACGAGGTGCGGGTACTTGCCCTTCTCCTTGATCATGTACTCGAGCGTGCCCTTTTTGTCCGGGGCGGCGACGCGGCCGAAGCCGAGCATGTTCGACTGGCCCAGCAGGATGTAAACCTTCACCTTCTTGCTCATGTCCGCCGGTTTGCCGTCGGGATCGGGCAGCGGCGAGGGAAGCTCCGCGGCCACGGCGGGCAGCGCAAAGGACGCAAAGAGACCAAGCAGCACAGCGAGAACAATCGACCAACGTTGACGGAAGAGCATGGCGATTCCCTTAAAAAGACGGCGATGAACAAGGGGCGAAGCGATGAGCGCGGCAAGCGCTACAGGAGCCGCTCCGAACCCATTAGCCCCGGGCTCCGCCCGGGGTTGATCGAACTTAATGACGCGTGGTGGTTTGCCCCCGGGCAGAGCCCGGGGCTAACGGGCGGGCACGGCGGCGTTCCCGGCGACCAGGCCCACCATCGCGTCACCCATCGCCTTGCCGATGAGGTAGTAGGTCTCCCAGTTGCGCATCCAGTGGAACTCCTGCTTGGAGGGCGACTCTTTCAATGATCGCTGGAACCCGCGGGTCTCCACGCCGGCGACGTTGCCCTTGAACTGCGGGTACTTCGCACCATCCGCCGGCGCGAGTTGGGCCACCATCAGCTTCTCGACGCGCGCCTTGTACGGCGCGTTCGCCGGGATGGTGTAGCCGCCCATGCCGGTGTTGGCGATGACGAACGGGAGCCTGGCGATGCCCAAGTCCTTGCGCATGTCATTGATGAAATGCACCATGTTCTGCTCGTAGGCGTCGACCGCCTTGGCGTCGATGCGGTCGTTCCAGCCCTGGTGCCAGCCGAAGCCGACGACCTCGTACCCCTTGCCGTCGTAACCGGGGAAGTGCTTCTTCAAATCGCCGGTGATCTCCTTCACATGGCGGAGCACCTCGGCGTACTGGAAGCCGATGTCGCCGTCCTTCCCCGGCTTGGGATACTCGGCGGCGCTTGGCGAAAGAAAATGGCGGACGAGCGATCGGCCGCCCCAGGCGCTCTTGATCAGCAGCACCGGGTCTTCGTAGTAATCACCGACGACGAAGCCGAAGGCGTACTCCGGCCCGATGTGGCCGTCATTGGCGCCGTATCCGGTGGTGAGCCAGCCGGCCCGCTGTTTGTCGGCATAGGAAAGATCGACGATCCAGACATCGTCGCGGACGACGTGCTTGCCGTCCTTCCCGACGAGGTGGCCGTAGTCTTTGGGCTTGGCTTTGAGGTAAGTCTCCATAGTGCCCGGGCTGCCGGCGAGCTGGCCGAAGCCGACCATGTTGGACTGGCCGGAAAGGATGAAGACCTTGAGTTTGCCGTTGGCCGGCTGCTTGGTCGGGGCGGGCGCGGCGGCGGCAATCGGGAGCGCCGCGGCGACCAGCACGAAGCCGGCCAGCAACATTCTGACGATGGAGGGTAATGAATGGTTCATGCGTGCATCGTCCTCGCGACTGCCGGGACTAAGCAGGCAGACGCAGTAAAAGAGGCGGCCTGCGACTCAACGCGGCCCGCCCGATGATCAGAATTATGCTCACGTCCCCAGACGGCGACGGCGCCGCATTAGCCCGCTCAGGCCCAGCAGCGCGAGCGTTGCGGTGGCGGGTTCGGGGAGGATCGCGGCCGAAACCACGGGGAACCCCGCGATGCGCACGTTGTCAACGTAGACGATCGGGGCGGAGCCCGAATCGAAGAAGTTGAACCGAAATTTGGCGAGATCCGTGAAAGCGAACGGACCCTCCGTGATGGTGCGGCTGCCTGTGAGGACCGAAGGGTTGGCCCCTTCTCCGGTAATGCCCATAAAGCTGGCGCCGAGCGTCACAAAAGTGAGGCCATCGGCTGCGTATTGGAGCTGCATGCTACGAGTGGCTGACGCCTGAAAGAACCTGTAGTCAAAGTTCACGGTTACGCTGGTGTAGTTTTCCGCGTCCAGCGCGAGCGGGTTGGTCAGCGTGATCGTTCCGTCCGTGAGCCTGGCCGCACCGGTTCCGCTCGAAGCGAAGTTGGTGCCGACACCGGTGAACGAATAATGCCCCGCGTTGCCGGCGGCGGTCCAGTTGCCCAGGCCCGACTCAAAGGCGTCGAGCAGGGGCAGGGTTAGTGCATGGGCAGAGGGCGCAAGCGAAAACAGCAGCGCCATGGCGGGCAAGGCGATCCATCGGTAAAGAATCATGCTCACTCCACTTCTCGGGGTTAACGGATTTCGGGTAGCCCCGTCCCACAATGAAGCACCTCGGCGGACGTTGCCTTACCCTTCGATCAGACAATACCGCGGATCGATTGAACTCGACGCATATAACAGGCATTATTACGCGCTTATTGCGAATCGAAGACGGAGCGTGTCCAGGGCGGTCGCGCCGACATCACCTTTCGATGGCGAGGCGGGCTAGTTGTAGCCGCCGATGATGCGGTGCTTCGGGTGCGAGTCGTAATCGCTGCCGCCGTAGCCCGAGGGCGTGGCGACATCCATGCAGTGTTCCGGGGCCACCGTCGAATCGCCGTTGTCGAGCGTCGGGCAGTGCATGACTTCGCCCAGTTGCCCAAAGCAGGATGCCCGTCGACACCAGCAGACCCAGCCCCAGCGGATCGCGGTTGGCCGCGCCCGAGTAGGGGAAATCGTCGCGCAGGCCGTAGGCGTCGGCGATGCCTGATGCCATCCGCTTGGCCGCGGGCCGCCGCGCCGTGTCGGCGCGGGATCTTATCGCCCACCCCTTAGCCGCAACGCATTTATCGCGTCCAATATCGCATTTATTACGCGACTGGGTGGAAGGCCCGCCCGCATGGGTATGATCGACGCCTTCCGCGAAGGTCCGCCTAATGAGTCGGGCGCGGCGCGCCCATGGTTCCACGATTGAGAGCACCAGCATGAGCCAGCCGATCCGCGTCGCCGTCGTGATCGATCTCGACTGGCCGCTCAAGCGGCATCACGAGGTCTTCTCCGGCATTCAGAACTATGCCCGCAGTCATGCCCCGGACTGGGTGTTGATCCCGGACCTGTTCCCGGCGAAGTGGATCAAACCCACCCGTCGCCTGCCGGGTTACGACGCGGTCATCGGCCGGGTCTCGTTGAATGATGCCCGCGCGGCCAGGAAGGCGCGGATCCCCGTCGTCAATGTCTGGCGCAACTCGCCGGCGAGGCCGCTGGTGCCTTCGGTTTTGGTCGACACCGCCGAGGCGGGCCGCATGGCGGCCGAGCATCTGATCTCGCGCGGACTGCGCCGCCTGGCGGGTCTGGGGATGCGCCGCGACGCCGCCAGTCAACAGTACCTTTGCGGCCTGGACACGGCCGCGAAGTCGCACGACATTCCTGTGTCAAGGCACTACGTCAGCTTCAGTCACACCCGCATCGAGAGGAACTGGCATCGCTATGTCAATGATGTCAATCATTGGATCGACCATTGGCACCTGCCCATCGGTATCGCGGCCAGCTACGACGAGATGGCGCGCAACCTCACGACCATGTGCCTGCGCCGAGGGTTGCAAATCCCCGAGCAGGTCGCCATCATCGGCAGCGGCGACGACCTCATGCACTGCGAGGGCTCCGACCCGGAGATGTCGAGCATCGACATGGGGCGATACCGCGAGGGGTATGTCGCCGCCGACCTGCTCGACCAGTTGCTTAAAGGAGGCAAGCCGCCGGCCGAGCCGATCCTCACGCCGCCGGCCGATCTGGTCGCCCGGCTGTCCACCGACGTCTACGCGGTGGCCGACAAAACGGTAGGCCGGGCGATGCGCTATATCGCCGAGCATTGCGGGCAGACCTTGTGCGTCGGCGACGTGGTGAAGCACGTGGGCTGTAACCGCCGCAAGCTGGAGAAGCTGTTCCAGCGATTCGGCCGAAAGTCGATCAATGACGAGATCGTGGCCCTGCGCATCGAACTGACCAAGCGCCTGCTGATCGGGACGGACGACGCCATCGAGGACGTCGCCGCCGCCGCGGGCTTCGGCACCGCCCAGCACATGCGACACGTCTTCAGGCATCAGCTCGGCACCACGCCGACGGCCTACCGCGAGCAGCATTGCAAGTGATGACAAATCGGGAAATCGAAAAGGCGCGCATCATGACGGCGCGGCACGACCATCAGGCTGAACCGAGACCGTGTCGATTTCAATCAAGAAAGAGACATGCAGAATGCCGACGCCCGGACTTGAACCGGGAACCTAGGGCTTATGAATCCCTCGCTCTAACCAGTTGAGCTACGTCGGCTGCGGCCGGGCATTTTAGGGGCCACGGCGAAAGGTTCAAGGGCGCGGACAGGGACGGGGACGGGAGTCAGGCGACGGGGACGGTAGACAGGGACAGTAGGCAGGGGACAGGCGGCAGGCGGCAGGCGGCAACGCACGAGGAGGCAGGCGGCCACACCAAAGGGTTCCAGCGTCGCGCTTGCCGGCGTACGCCGTCTCCTGTCCCCTGTCCCCTGCCTCCTGACCTCTGTCTCCTGACCCCTGGACCGGCTTCGGTACGGGTCAGTTCGACTTTCCAGCGGGGTTGTGGCCCTGACGACGAGCAGACCGCCCGTTGCCCTCCGGCGCGGCGGGCAGGCGCGGCGGCAGGCCGCTGGCGAGCACGAGATTGATCAGCTCGGCGACGCCGCGCACGTCCATGCGGCGCAGGATCTGCGAGCGGTGGACCTCGACGGTCTTGACGCTGCGGCCTAGCGATTCGGCGATCTGCTTGCTGGTGAGCCCCTGCACGACGAGGTCGAGGACGTGCCGCTGGCGGCGGGTCAGGCGGGCGATCCGCTCGCCCACGTTGTCCTGCCGCAGGCGGGCGAGGCGCTGGCTGGCGTCGAGGGCGACGGCCTCGGCGATGCGGGCGATGAGCTGCGGCGGCTCGACGGGCTTCTCGAGGAAGTAGACCGCGCCGGCTTTCATGGCCCGGGTGGCGGCGTCGACGGTGCCGTACGCCGAGAGAAAAATGATGGGGATGCTCCAGGCCCGCCGGCTGATCTCGGTCTGGAGCGCGAGGCCGGACATTGCTGGCATCCGCAGGTCGAGGACGAGACAGCCGGGCTTTTCGCCGTTGTACGCGGCGAGGAAGGCCTCGGCCGATTCGTAGGCGATGACGTCGTACGCCGGTGAGCGGATCGCCACCGGCAGCGTCCGCCGAATCGACGCGTCATCGTCCACGAGAAAAACAGTTGGCCGCTCGCTCATCACAGCAACTCCACGAGCATTACTACTTCGTTGCCCGCCCCACGAACGCTTGCCACTGCACTGCTGAAATCGGCGCAAACCGTCGGCGCGGGGGATTCCCGCGTGACCCGTTGGAATCGAGAGTTTTTGAGAAGCGAACGGACGCCATTATAGGAAGCGGCCGGCAGTACGCAACAAAGCCCGGCTGCGGCATCCGGGCTTGCTGTACGAACGCGCCGGTTTCGGAACGGAAGCACTGACTCGTCGCGGGTGGCACCGACAAGCGGAATCTTCGGAGCTTGTCATTCGAGTTCGGAAAAGTTCCTGCGCCGGATGCCACTGGCAGTCCGCTGCCGGGTCCTTCGATCCTCGCGATGGATTGCTGTCCGGAGTAGAAGGCACTGGCAGCCGAGCCTGCCAGTGGCATCAGGCAGGAACGGTCCGGAGTCCGTATCAGTGGTCATGGACAAGTGACGTTCACCACAGACAAGGCCCCGAACGGCTTAGAAGTGCCACCCATCAACTGAAGGTCGTTGCGGCTTTAAGGC
>Ga0163150_10007270_pt1 | contig 13132 bp, 6 predicted proteins | sample OliLakLV19P2IB_FD_148628 | JGI IMG/M metagenome (GOLD analysis project Ga0163150, IMG submission 148628) | Freshwater microbial mat bacterial communities from Lake Vanda, McMurdo Dry Valleys, Antarctica - Oligotrophic Lake LV.19.P2.IB | ecosystem: Environmental > Aquatic > Freshwater > Lake >...
ACCACTGTTGGGCGGTCAGGTCCGCTTTGAGGAACGTCAGGAGCTGTTGGGCGACCTTCTCACGACCGATGGTCGCACTCGGGTGAGTGCCGTCTTCACGGAAGTCTTCGCGCTGCCAACTAAGTCCATCGGCGTGGCGCGACTGCGGACCGTTCGCCCAGAGATACGGTCCCCAGAGCAGGACCGGGGCCCGCACTGCGCCCTTGCCCGGCTCGACGTTGAGCTTCGGATCACCGGAGATCTGCCGTCGCACGAGATCGCGGACGGCAAACGCGCTTTCAAAGGCGTACGGTTCCGGATTCAGATTTCCCACCGCATAGCCGCCATAGGTCCGGCTGGAGAAATAGATCAGGCGCAGATGGGGAAATTTCGCGTGGAGCAAATAAACGATCGCTTCGAGATTGGCTTCGAGCTTTTGCGCGTGCGCCGGAAACGGTGCGGTGGGTCGTTTGTCCGCCTGCTTCACCCAGACCACCTGTACTTGATTTTCGGTTACGTCCGCCTTTTTCAGGCGCATGGCAACGGTCTCCCAGATCGGGCTGTTCCCCGACTCCGCCCACTCCGCGGCGGCCTGACCGCCCTGGGCTCCGTCAACGATGACGACCGCCCTGGCCTTGGCCGGTTCGCGGTCCGCGAGTTCCTTGAACCGGGAAAACTCCTGCGTGGTGTTCGACATGCCAACGGACAACAGGACGACCTTGCCCTTCTCGTTCGGCTCGCCATCGGGAGCGCGCGGGATGATTTGGGCCGCGGCTGCAAGATCTCTCCATCAGGGCACGTTCCTCCGCGGTGAACGTTTCGCCCCGCTGGCGCTTTTGCATCAACTGACGCGCCTGCTCTCGATCCTCTGGCGACAACGCCTCCAGGATCGCGCGGGAGGAGCGCTCGTTGCTTCCCTCCGGCTGGCGCACGGCCATCGCGCGAGCAAGATACGCACGTTCGGCTGCGTCCAGAGATTCGCCTTGCTGTTGTTTCTGACGCAGGGAACGCGCAACGTTCCAATCGATGGGCTCCGAATCTGCGCCGGCGGCACCCACATTCGGCGAAATAGTGACACACGCCACGGCCAGTGTGAACCCGAACAGCAGAGGAAGGAAACGGTCAGTGGTCGTGGTATTTCAAGGGGACGAGCAAGCGGGTTCAGGCGGATACATATTCCGACCGTTTTCCTGATGCAACCCTGCGCCCTTAAAGGGTACGGCCTGAGGTCTCCGGGGTTGCTTTTTTAAGGGGACGCTTCGCGGGGTGGGCGCACACGCTCGGCCAACGCCTGCGCCGGGTCGGCCCAATAACAACCAGCGGACGGACCCTCTCGGACTGAGCCCCGCTCCGGCAGCAGATGGATCTCAGGTGCGCCCGGCTTGAGCGGCCGACGATAGACATTGTTCTGCACGACGTACTCCGAAGTCTCCCGCGCGGCCTTTTCTCCCGCTCCCTCGCCAACAGCTGGGTGTTGGCCGCGCCCCGTCCGAAATCGTTCTCATGGGATTGACTGCAACGGCGTCATGGGGTCGATAAAGTGCTTCCCCTTTTCGTGGCCATCTCCTTTGCCAAAGTCCACGTGCTGGATCCTTCGCGCCTCGCGCGGCGGCTGATGTGGCATGTGCTTTCCATCGGCATCGTATCGCGGGACGAACCCGAGGAGCACGTGGGCATGGACAAGGCCGGTCTGTTTCTCTTTCAGGTAAAATCGGGTTCAGGCGTCCTTGTGCTGCCCCACGACCGCTATGAGCTCATCCGGGGGGCGTCGTGGTGGCTGCTCGATCTTGCGCAATCCCGACGTTACGTGCCGGCGGCCGGCGCGCCTCTCGTCACCAGCGGCGTGCGTTTCAGCGGACCGGGAATCGATATCTGGCGCGATGAAGTCTTCAGTGGGCGGGCCGGATTTCCCTCTTCGGACGGGCAGCAATCCTCGCGGCTGCGTCGCGCGGTGGCGGAGTTGACGCGGCTGGCAGTGTGTCCCGCGGTCGGCGCGGAGTGGCGGATGCACGAAGTGGTGACCGGAGTGCTGGGCGTGCTGTTGCAGGAGCAGGTCGGGCTCACCGTGAAACCAGCGGAAGCGCCGCATCCGCCGGTGAGCCGCGTCGTCGAGGCGGTGCAGGCGAATCCATTGCGCAACTGGCGGGCGGCGGAATTGTCGGCTCTGGCCGGCATCGGGTATTCCAGCCTGCGCCAGCGCTTCAAGTCGTCGCAGGGGGAGACCCTGCACGAATACCTCCAGCGCATCCGGCTCGACCAGGCGCGCGGGCGGCTGACCGACATGCGGCTCACGGTGAAGGAAATCGCCCAGCAGTTGAATTTTTCGAGTGAGTTCTATTTCAGCCGCTGGTTTCGGCAGGCGGCAGGCATGAGCCCCTCGCGCTTTCGGACCATGGTGCGCGGGTAGCACCATTCCGGCAGGAGGGAACGCAGCGAAGCAGGTTTGTAACCTGGCAGTTTTGACAAGGGATTCGGCAGTTTTTGCATGGCAGGCGGCCAAGGCTTCCTGTACTCTCGGCCGGGTAGCTGGTCGTTGCTTTCGTTAAACTCCCCGAACGTCGCACCTCCGACGCTGTTTATGATGAACCCCACCCCGTTCTTATTCCTGAATTTGCTGCGTAGTGCCGTGGATCGGTTTTGCCGCGGACCTGCCGCATCGCTCCGCCGAGCGCGAAGTCGGATTTTTTGCGTGCTGCTTTCCTCGGCGAGCCTGGCCATCGCCCCCTGCCTTACCCAGGCGCAGGTGGTCAACGCCCCGGAGGCAGCGTTGGGCAGGCCTGGTACAATCAGCGGTTCGGTGGTTGCCGGACCAAACCAAACTCCGGTCGAGCGCGCCGTCGTGCGCGTTGTCGACACGGAGATGAGTGTGACGACGGATCGTTTCGGGCGGTTCGAGCTCGTGGACATTCCAGCGGGCCGCAAGTCGCTGACGATCACGGGGGCCAACGTACAGCCGGTCCGGGTAAACGACGTCGTGATCGAGCCAGGCCAGCAACTGACGCTGAGCCCGATTTCCGCGGCGGTGGGAGACGGTGCGGCACGGCGCGGTGAAACCGTAGTGCGAGCGGGCTCAGAGGTTGTGACGCTGTCGAAGATGGTGGTGGAAGGATACCGGGCGGGACGGTCGCGCGCGGTCCAGCAAAAAGCGGATGCGGCCAACATCCTCGATCTCATCTCGGCCGACGCGATCGGTAATCTGCCGGACCGCAACGTCGCCGAGGCGGTGGCACGGCTGCCGGGCGTGAGCGCGGCCCCGCTCGACGGGCCCTTCGACCAGCCGCAGGGCGGCGAGGGACGTTATGTTTCGATTCGAGGGATTGATCCGAATCTGAACCAGGTGCTCGTCGACGGAAACACGATGTCGGCGCCCGGGGGCACGCGGCTCGGTCGCGCGGTGCCGCTCGACGTGCTGGGCTCGACGCAGATTGCGCAGATCGAGGTCGTGAAGACGCTGACGCCGGACATGGATGGCAACGCGCTCGGTGGCACGATCAACGTCAAAACGGCGAGCGCCTTTGATCGCAAGGAGCGGTTTTTCCAAGGTTCGGCGACGGTCAACTATAACGAAACGAGCACGAAAAAGAGTCCGTCCGCCGACATCAGCTACGGAGATCTCTTCGGGGCGAACAAGCAGTGGGGATTCACCGTCAGCGGCACCTCGGACAAACGCAGCTACGGCCAGGAGCGGCTGGACTTCAGCCGGCCGGTGGCGAACACCGCGGGCGGGCAGACCTTTCTGCTGCCCAACCAGATTCAAATTCGGCCGACGTGGGGTTATCGGTTGAACGCCGGCATGACGATGAACCTCGAATATCGTCCGAACGACGCCACGGAGGTTTATCTGCGCACGATCTTGAATCAATCCCGCACGGACCAGAACTGGGATGAGTTCCGGTTGGATTCCGGAGGTATCACCAATACCATTACGCTGACGTCGCCGACGAGCGGAGTGTTCGCGGCGGCCCGCACCCAGTCGCAGTATCGTGAGCACCGGCAGCTGAGGACACAGGCGTTGTACAACGTGGCGACCGGAATGAAAAAAATCTGGGGCCCCTTTACCATCGAGCCGGGTTTCAGCTACTCCTACGCGGAGGAGGTGCGGGACAAGCTGCGGCAATGGCGTTTCCAGACCACGCGCGGAGCGCTGGGCCCGCTGCAGTTCGAGCTCAAGCCGGGCGAGCGATATCCGAGCCGGTGGGAGGGCATCGGGGCGGAATTCACCAACCCTTCCAAGTATCAATTCAATCTGCGCCGGATCGACGACGGCGGCGTGATTGAGGATGAAACGATCGGCGGAAAGCTGCACGTGAAATGGAATCCGGATCGGCTGCTCGGCGGCACGGGCTTCATCAAGGTCGGCGGGAAAGTAAATCGCCGCGACCGTTTCGTGGATCTCATCTCGGCCATGATCGGACCGGGCAGCGCGCCCTGGACGCTGGCGAGCGTGCCCAATTCCATCGGCCCGGGCCGTTCGATCTACGACGGTCGGTACGCCACGGGCTTTTCCGTGAACTGGACCCCGCTCGTCAACTACGTCGAGGCAAACCCGAATTCCACTCTCATCAACCTCACCAGCTCCGCGAGCAATTCCGTCGAGGACGACTACGCGATCATTGAGGACATCTATGCGGCCTATGTCATGGGCCAGGTCAGGTACGGCCCGTTGACGTTCTTGGGCGGCGTGCGCATGGAGCGCACCGAGGCGAAGATCTCCGCGGTGGAAAACCGGTTTGCGAACGGCCGCGATTTGGGCCGCTTCCCGATCACGGGCAGCACCGCGTACGATTCTTATTTTCCGAATATCCAGGCAGTATATCGCCCGAACAAAAAGCTCGTCCTGCGCGCCGCGCTGACCCAGAGCATCGGCCGACCAGCCTACGAGGACGCCCGGCCGCTTTCCACCTTCCGCTATGACGAAATTCTCGGCTCGGCGGCGCTGGATCCAAACTTCCCGTATGCGGGGTCGCTGACGATCGGCAATCCGGACCTGAAGCCGTTCCGAGCGTTCAACAGCGACATCTCGCTCGAATATTATATGAAGGGCGGGGCAATGCTTTCCGCGGCGTTTTTCCGCAAGGAAATCCGCGACCCGATCTATGGCTATTCGCAGGTCGAGGAAAACGTGATTCACAGCGGCATCGGCCTGGAGCGGCTGAACGTCAGCACGCGGCTGAATGGACGCTCCGGAGAAGTCAGCGGGGTCGAACTCAGCCTGTATCAGCCGTTCCGATTCCTGCGCGCGCCCTTCAACGGTTTCGGCGTCGAAGCAAACCTCACCTTTATTTCCTCCGAGGTCGTGGTCATTACGCGCCCGGGCGAAAAACTGCCGTTCTTCCGCCAGCCTGACGCCATCCGCAACTTCACTCTGTTCTATGAAAAGAACGGCTTCTCCGCGCGGGTCTCCTACAACTATACAGGGGAAATGATGACCAGCCTTTCGGCCGCGGCGGTTACGGATAATTGGGCTGATGCGGGGAAGCGCGTGGATGCGCAGGTGCGCTACCGCTTCAGCCGCAACTACGCCGTCACTTTCGCCGCCCGCAATCTCACGCGGGAGCAGGAATACTATTCGTTCGGCCGGGGAGGTCCGCTGCGGGAGACCTATCTCATCGGCCGCAACTACACCTTGGGCGTGGGCGTGAATTATTGACCCGATGGAGCGAACGAGCCTGGCCCTGGCGATCGTGGCGGTTTGGGGTGTGGTGTGCCCGGTTCAGGCGGCGAACGTTTCGTCGGCACCACGTCCGAACATCGTCTTCATCATGGCCGACGATCTCGGCTACGCGGATCTCGGCAGCTACGGGCAGAAGCTAATCCGCACGCCGAACCTGGACCGGCTCGCCACGCAGGGCACGCGGTTCACGGACGTTTACGCCGGTGCTCCGATCTGCGCCCCGTCACGCTGCGTGCTGATGACCGGCCTGCACACCGGTCATTGCCGGATTCGCGGCAACGGCCCCCGGGTCGGCGGCGAGATCGAGTCGTTCGGCGAAGGTGGCCGGCGGCTCTCGCTCACGGACGACGATCGCACCGTCGCCGAGGCGCTGCAGGCCGCGGGTTATGTCAGCGGCGCCATGGGCAAGTGGGGTATTGGAGAACCGGGTACGGCGGGAACGCCGAACCGCCGTGGTTTCACGGAGTGGTTTGGCTACCTCAATCAGAATCATGCGCCTTATTACTACACGGACTTTCTCTGGCGAAATGAGGCCAAGCAGATGATTCCGGAAAACAGCGGCGGCCGCCGCGGCCGTTACAGTCATGATTTGCTGACGGATGAGGCGGTGGCATTCCTGCGGCGCCACCAGCAGCAGCCATTTTTCCTCTATCTGCCGTTCACGATTCCGCACCGGCGCTTCGAAGTGCCTTCGCTCGACTGGTACGCGCAGGAAGCCTGGCCCGAGGAAGCGAAGATCTTTGCGGCCATGGTGACGCGGCTGGACCACGACGTCGGGCGCGTGCTCGACGAACTCGATCAACTGGGTCTCGGGCCGAACACGATCTTGTTTTTCACATCGGACAACGGGGCGGAGAAGAAGCCGTTTGGGAAACTCTTCCAATCCGGCGGACCGTTCCGTGGCGACAAAGGGACCGTTTACGAAGGCGGGCTGCGGGTCCCGATGCTCGTGCGCTGGCCGGGAAAAGTTCCGGCGGGCAAGGTGAGCTCGACGCCCTGGTGGTTTGCGGACGTGTTTCCGACGTTGCTGGCGATTGCGGGGGCGAAGGAAGAAAAAGCGAAGCTCGATGGTCGCGATGTACTGCCGACCTTGCGTGGCGAAGCGCAGCCCGCGCTCGCTGGCCGGCACTTCTACTGGGAAGATCCGGGCAAGGTTCTCAGCCAGGCGGTCCGGCAAGGTGACTGGAAGGCGGTGCGCCTGGCCAGGAATGCTCCGCTGGAGCTGTACGATTTGAAATCGGACCCCGGCGAAACGCGGAACGTCGCGGCATCGCATCCGCAGGTGACGGCCGATTTCGCGCACTTTCTTGAAACGGCGCGGACTCCCTCGCCGCACTGGCCCGACGGCCCGTAACCGCATTTCGTTTTGACCGCACTTTTTTTCATGACGTCTCCCCACTCCACCGCCTCCCCCATTGGCTTGATTGGTCTCGGTTTGATGGGTGGTGCATTCGCGTCGCGGCTCTTGCGGGGCGGATTCGAGGTGGTGGGCGCGGACATCGATGCGACGCGGCGCGAGGCCTTTATCGCGCAGGGAGGGAAGAGCACCGGCTCAGCGGCTGACGTTTTTCGCAGCTGTGTTCGTGTCATCCTCAGCCTGCCGTCGCATCGCGAGGTGGCGCAGGTAATCGCCGCGGCCGGCGACGCTTTGCAAACCGGCCATCTGGTCATCGACACCACCACGGGGGATCCTGAGCACACCGCAGGGTTGGCCGGTGAACTCGCGACGCGCGGAATCATTTATCTCGACGCGACCATTTCGGGCAACAGCGCTCAGGTGCGGGAGGGCGCGGCGGTGGTCATGGTGGGTGGCGATGCCGACGCCTACGCTGCGTCCGGGGATCTGCTGGCCAAACTGGGTGGCGCGTCGTTTTACACCGGCGGCTCGGGGAACGGTGCCCGGATGAAACTCGTGACCAATCTCGTGCTGGGACTGAATCGGGCGGCCCTGGCCGAAGGGCTAGCGCTCGGCGAGGCGATCGGACTCGCCCCGGAATTGACGCTGCGCGTGATGCGGCGAAGTCCCGCGTATTCGCGCGTCATGGACATAAAAGGGGAGAAGATGATCCATTCGGAGTTCTCTCCCGACGCGCGGCTGTCGCAGCATTTGAAGGACGTGCGGCTCATGCTCGAGATGGGCGAGCGGTCGGGTTTGCCGATGACCTTGACTACGGCCCATCGCTCGATTCTGGAACGGGCTGACGCGGCCGGTTTGGGCGCACTCGACAACAGCGCGCTGATCCAAGTGCTGCGCGGACTGACGCCGAAGGAGGAACGGTCGTGACCGTCGCACCGGTTGCGGCGTCAGCGCCCGCGGCAGTGACGCTGCCTCCGGGACAGCGGGTTTTCGTCCTGGTCGTGGCGTTCCTCGGTCTGGTTGGAGCCGGGTTTCAGCTCGGGTTGATGCCACTCGCGGCGTTGTCTGTTTCCCGCGACCTGCTCGGGGCGACGTTCGAACATGGATTGGCGGGGCATTGGTTCGCCCGTTACACGGCGGCGATGATGCTCGGGGCGGCGTTTGGGGGAATTTTTCTGGGCTCGCTCGGGGACAAAATTGGCCGGGCTCGCGCGACCGGCGTGTGCGTGCTCTGCTATTCGTTGTTCGGCGCGGCGGGCGCACTGGTGAAATCCCAGGAGCAGTTGCTCGTGCTGCGGTTTCTAGCCGGACTGGGCGTCGGCGGGATGTGGCCCAACGGCGTTGCGCTCGTATCCGAATGCTGGTCATCGGCGACGCGTCCAATGGTGGCGGGAGTGATTGGGACCGGACTTAATATCGGAATCCTGTGCGTGTCGCAGCTCGGCCGGGTGCGAACGGTGACGGCTGAATCGTGGCGCTGGTTGGTGGAACTCGGCGCGGCGTCCGCGGTGATTGGACTGGTCGCACTGCTCGTGCTCCCTGAATCGCCCCGCTGGCTGGCCACGCGGGGCGCGCAGGCCGCCAAGTCCGCGGCGCCGATTCGCGAGCTCTTCAGCCCGAGCCTGATTCGGCTCACGATCATCGGCATCCTCCTGGGCGCGATCCCGTTGATTGGCGCGTGGGGGGCCAGCAAATGGATGATTCCCTGGGCGGACAAACTCGGCGGCACCGAGCAGGCCGGCTACAAGGCGCTGACGCAAGGGTGGTGGGCGGCGGGGGCCATTATCGGAAGTTTCTTCGGGAGCCATCTGGCGCACCTGTTGGGGCGACGCGTGGCGTACTTCGCGATCAGCCTCGGGTCGGTGGTGCTCACGAGCGGAATTTTTCTCTTCTCGCAGCCGCTCAACCCCTCGTTCCTGCCGCTGGTCTTTGCGCAGGGATTGGTGACGACGTTGTTCTTCGGCTGGCTGCCGCTGTGCCTGCCGGAGCTTTTCCCGACGCGGGTCCGCGCGACCGGTACGGGGATCGCGTACAATTCCGGACGTTTCGCGTCGGCCGCGGGCGTGCTGGGAGCCGGCGTGCTGATGGCCTGGTCGGGCGGCGACTATGCCAAGGTTGGCTTGATCAGCGGTCTCGTTTACGGTCTCGGCATGATTGTGATCTGGTGGGCGCCGGATACCGGAAAACGTGGTTTGCAGGAATGACTTCATATAGCCCACGGAACACCCGGAATACACAGAACTCCCCATTCCTTCCGTGTCGTCCACGGGTTCCTTGGGCAAAACTTTCCCTCTTCAAATTTCCTCTTATGAAGTCGTGCTTTTTTGGCGTGATACTTTTTGGCGCACTCACGATGCGCGGTGCCGATACGGCGTCGCTGCCCAGTGTGCCGGCCGGTTTCAAGGTCGGGTTGTTTGCGCAGGAGCCGTTGGTGCGCAATCCGTGCGCGATGGCGTTCGATGCCCGGGGCCGGCTCTTTGTGGGCCAGGGGCCGCAGTACCGTAACCCCAAACCCGATACGCCCGGCGACACGATCGAGATCCTGCTCGACACGGACGGCGACGGCGTCGCGGACAGGACGAAGACATTCGCCCGTGGTTTGAATTGCGTCCAGGGGCTGGCGTGGCGGGGGCGGGATCTGTGGGTCGCGAATTCGCCCGACCTCACGATCGTGCGCGATCTCGATGGCGATGACGTGGCCGACGAGTACGTCCTGGTCTACACCAACCTCGGCAACATCGAGCACGGAATCCATGGCCTGAACTGGGGCCCGGACGGCAAGTTCTACATGAGCAAGGGGAATTCCAAGGGCCTGCAGCAGGACGTGCATCTGACCCCCGGACCTTTTCGCGATCTGTTTGGGGTGACAGCGCCGGCCGGCGCGCTGGGCACGCCGCCGCCGCGCGTGTTCAAGGCGAGCGAGTATCGCCACTCGTATCAAGATCCCCAGGACGACTGGGGTCGTGAAGGCGGGGTCCTGCGCAGCGACGATCTGGGCGCGAACCTCGAAATCGTTTCACGCGGTTTCCGGAATCCCTTCGATATTTCCTTCGACGATGCATTCAACTGGCTCGGCACCGATAACGATCAAAGCGAGGGGGATCGCGTCTTCATGCCGTTTTTCAACGCCCACTTCGGCTGGGCGCATGCCTGGAGCGCCAACTGGACCGGCGATGGTCATCCGCCCACGGCGCCAATTAGCGGCCCGGTGTTCACGGGGTCGGGCACCGGTGTCATCTATGCGGACACGCCCGGCTGGCCGGCGTCGTACCGCGGCGTGTGGTTCATCAACGATTTTCTGCATCGGACCACCTACGTGTATCGTCCGCGCTGGGACGGCGCGCTGCTGGTGCCGGCCGGCGGAGGCTGGGAGCCATTTGCGCGGGGCAGCAACCCGCTGTTCAGCCCGATCGACCTCGAAAACGGGCCAGACGGCGCGCTTTATCTGACCGGCTGGGGCACGCGGCTCGACGCCGTGGTGGTCAGCGGCCAGCAGACCAACGAAGGCCGGGTGTTCCGGATCGCGCCGGAGGGCTTTGCGCCGCTGCCATGGAACACGCCGAAGCGCGCGAAGCCGGCGGCGCAGTGGACCTTCGCCGAGTTGGCCGAAGATCTCGGCTTGGGCCTGGCGACGTGGCGGACGGATGCGGCGGACGAACTCGTGCGGCGCGGGCCGGGCGTGCGTGCGGAACTGCAGGCCTTGCTGACAGCCGGGAAGTTGCCGGTGGCGAAGGAAACGTGGGCGCTGTGGACGCTCGGTCGAATTGAGCCGAAGAATCGCGCGATCGACGCCTGGTTCGCCGAAAAGGGGCACCTGCTTTCCCCCAACGCCCGCTTGCAGGCCGTGCGCATCGTGGCGCATCGGATACGCGAGTGGCAGCCCGGGGCGGCGCTGCCGGCGTTCGCCGTGGATGCGCTGGCGGATTCGGATGCGAAGGTGCGGTTCGCCGCCATGCAATCGCTCGGGCAGGCCCGGCAGAAGGGGCTCGTCACAGCCGCATGGAGCCGGCTGGCCGTGGAGGGCGATCGACTGACTTTCTACGCCGGCTGGCACGCCATCCGGCAGTTGTGTTCCACGGCCGAGCTGCGCGCCATGTTGGCGGATTCGCGCGGCGGGGTGCGGCGGGCAGCGTTGCTGGCCCTGCTTGAAGGGGGTGCCGCCGAGGAAAAGGCCGTCGAGTCGATGGTGAAGGATAGCGACCCGGCCACGGCGGGAATCGCCGGACTGTGGCTCGCCAAGCGCAACGGCAACTCGCTGCTCGTGATCGAGCCGCCAGGCGGTGAGTTCACAGACTCGGTGCGCGTCGCCATCACACCGGGCCTGAAACCTTCCCGAGTGAGTTATACGGTCGACGGGTCGGAACCCGATCCGAAAAAGAATGCGGGCACGGCACGCTTTAACGTGACCGACACCACTACGGTGAAGGCCATTCTCCTCGTGGACGGCAAGAAGGTCGGCAACACCGCCGAAGTGATCTATCGCAAGCGCCGGCCGCTTGAAGCTGGCGAAGGGGTGGCGCTCGGTGCGTTGAGTGAACCGACGACGATCGAAAGCGTACTGCCTTTACTCGTGCGGGCGGATGCGACGCGCGGTCGGGCGGCATTTGTCGCGGCGGGCTGCGCGGTTTGCCACCAGGTAGGCTCCGAGGGTGGAGCGTTTGGCCCGGCGCTGAGCGAACTCGGTGCACGGGCGAATCCGGAGCAGGTCATTCGATCGATTCTGCAACCCAACGCCGATATCACCGAAGGGTTCACGCTGCTGTCGGTTGCGACCAAGGATGGGAAAACCTTCGCCGGCCGGCGCCAGGAAGAGACCGCGATGGCGCTGACGTTGATGCAGCCCGACAGCACCTCGGTGACGATCAAACGGGCGGACATCGCCAAGCAGGAAAGTCTGCCCACGTCGCCGATGCCTCCCTTTGACCGCGTGCTAACGGCCCAGCAGGTCGCGGACGTTGTGGCGTGGTTGAGTGCGGGTTCGCGACCAACGACGGGCGCGCTGCCGGCACCGGCGGCGGCTGCAGCCGAAGGCTTCGCGGTCCAGTTGATGCAGGATAAGCTGACGATCACCGACGGTGGCCGGCCCGTGGCGGTGTTTGCTTTCAAGGATCCTGAAACCCTCCGGCCCGCGTTCCAGAATCTGCACGCGCCCGGTGGCGTGCTCGTGACCCGGCGGCATCCGGCAGCGGCGCCTGATGCGGTCGATCACCCCACGATGCACCCGGGAGTCTGGCTGGCGTTTGGCGATATCAACGGCGCGGACTTTTGGCGCAACAAAGCCAGGATCGAGCACGCCGGTTTCACGGCCGCCCCGTCCGCGGCGCGCGACAGGGTGTCGTTTCAGACGGCAAGTCGCTTCGAATCGTCAACGGGTGAGACGCTGGCGACGTTGCAGTCGGCGTTCACGCTGACGCGTCAGCTCCACGCGTATCTCCTTACTTGGGACGCCGCGATCACCCCGGCGGATCGCGATCTGGTTTTCGGCGACCAGGAGGAGATGGGACTGGGCGTGCGCATGACCGGAACCCTGATCGAGAAGAACGGCGGCAGGGTGACCCTGAGCGACGGCCGGAGTGGGGCCAGGGCGGCGTGGGGAAACGTAGCCGACTGGTGCGTGTATTCGGGAACGTGGGACGGACGTTCGGTGGGCGCGGCGATTTTCGCGGCGACGTCGAATCCCCGCCGGCCTTGGTGGCACACGCGGGACTACGGCTTGATGGTGGCCAACTCCTTCGGGACGCGGGCGCTGCCGGCCGGCAGCGACGGCAAGCTTACGGTCAAACGGGGCGAGACGCTGCGCTTGAAGCATGGCGTGCTGCTGTTCAATGCGCCGCAAAAGTCGCCGCCGGATATCGCGGCGGCGTACACGACGTTCAATGCGATCCCATGAACCAGGCGGGCGGGAGCTGAGGATCGAGGGCGTGCGCGTTGACCCTGCCCCGCGCCTGGTCTGCGGCGTGCCTCCTGAAAGCGCGTGCGGAGCCACCCGATCCACCTTGTGAAAAACAAAACCGAAACGCCGGCAGGTTTCAGCCGCCGGGAGTTTATCGTCAAGACCTCAGCGGCCACGGCCCTGGCTGCGGCGGCCCCGGCGCCGGTGCGAGCCGCCGCAGCCAGGGCCG
>Ga0163150_10007274_pt1 | contig 13125 bp, 18 predicted proteins | sample OliLakLV19P2IB_FD_148628 | JGI IMG/M metagenome (GOLD analysis project Ga0163150, IMG submission 148628) | Freshwater microbial mat bacterial communities from Lake Vanda, McMurdo Dry Valleys, Antarctica - Oligotrophic Lake LV.19.P2.IB | ecosystem: Environmental > Aquatic > Freshwater > Lake >...
TACTTCCCGTTCCTACGGCTACGTTACCGGAATCATCTATTATGACTGCACTGCTCTGAATACCTTTTACTCCACCATCTCCGCGTACCACAGCGTTGTCAGTAATACTTGCAGATGAAGATACATCACCTGTTCCTCCGGCACTTGAGGCAATGGTTACATCTACTTCGTTATCAGTAGAATCATCAGTAACAGTTAAAGTTACGTTAGACCCCTCTATAAGATTAATTCGTCGTCGCTTAAAGTCACTCCCCGTGGAGTTTTTACGGACGATTGATTTTTGGCTCTTAAAGACAGGCATTATGCGTCAGTAAACTCAACAACTCTAGCTGCGCCAGTCGCTGACCCCCAAATACCATCTATAACCCCCGTGTATTGGAAGGGAACCTCATAGTAACCATCCTGATCTAATTTAATAGTAAAACTAGTTGCGGAAGCAGTAGCCCCTAGTTTCACATACAAATCAGCCGTGGAATTATTAAAAATGGCTGCCCCTAAGCGACTGGGGTTTGCGGCTAAGAGTGTGACCGATGAGGCAGACCCTGCCACGTTAGCGTGTGTACCCGTATCACTTGGAGCGGCTGCGATTACTGCGGCGACTAATAAACGCTTGGTAGTGGGATCAATTCTCAATAGAAGCTGCATCCCATCTTCCGCTGATGAGACACCGCCCATAGGAGCACCAGCACGATGGTTACTGGTTGGGGAGAATATTTCGTTTGCCATAAATAGGGTCTCGTTTGAGCATTAGAAATTGGATACGTTGCTCTTTTAGTATAGCCTGTTTTTGTTCTATTTGCTTTTCTCTAGCTTCTAAATGTTCTTCAAGTGCATCTTGTTTTACCTTTCGTTCGCTAAAAGCCCCTAGTAATTCATCAAAAGTCTCTGTAATTACCCCCAGGTTTTCTTTACCTGTCTGATCGAGTAACTCTAGGCTGCGCATCCGCCGAGACGCAGCCAAGAGCAACCCCATAATCTCATGCAGTACTTCCTGACTGTCCGCTACCGCCTTGGTCTGTATTTGTTCGGCCTTAGCAATTTCCTTTTCTAATCTAGCGAGCTTCTTGTCTCGTGCAGAGAGAGATTTATTCTCAGCTTTGTTCGCCTCATGCTCTTTATTCACCTTTAAGGCGAGCGTTGCTACTGCTTGTTTCTCCTCTTCTAGCTTGTCCCTTAGGCGCATAGCGTCATTCCGGGCTTTTGTGGATGCAGCAATGATTATACGAGCCTTGTCTTTAGCTTCTTTAACTAACACGTCACCTGACTGCCTAGCCTTCTCTTGATTTACCTGTAATTCACGATTAAGCTGCGTAATCTCTTTACGCTTAGTTTCAGCCACTTGTTGTAGCTTCTTTGCCTTTTGAGTCAGCGTATGTTCCACCCTTTGTGGTTCAAGCTGTTTCTCTTGTTTTTTGTGGTGGCTTGCGCCGTCTCGAATGTCTCTTAAAGAGCGCACATTTAATCACCTACAACTGCTCCATCACTGGAGAGAGGCCGCCAGAAACAGTAGAAGTCAATTACACCGGCAGTTATATCGGCAGTAGTAATAGTACCGATTACATCTAATCCTCCACCAATGGGATGAATTTGAGGCGTGAATCCTTCCGCTAGAACCGAAGTGTCGTCATGCCATCCTTCATTGACTGCAATTGCTGTAGCGGCGGCTACTTGGGCAATCAAGCTTGCGGTGCTACCTGCTACTCCTACTTCGATCGTAGCTGCACCAACTAAGGTTGTCTTACAGATACCAAACACATATACGAGAACATCCCCTGTCACCGTAAAGATAGTGAAGGGGTCTAGTGCTCCGCCATCGTCACCGATAGCATTAGCTGTTCCACCTAGAAAGGTGATTCTTTTACTAGCCTTGAACGGGAGCCAACCAGCTAAAACAGCATAGTTGGCGTCCCGATCTTGCGCTTGGTCGTACTTACTCATGAATGAATTATATCACTTTTCAAGAAAGTAGCTACCCTTGAAGATGGATTAGGTGTTATCGAAGAGTGTGCCAACAGCAATAATCGTGCCGACTTCATCAGTACCAGCAACGTAGTTATTAGCTGCGTAGACTTTTGAAGCGATAGGGATAGCCACGTTAGCAGAAGCGTCAGCTGTTTTCATGTGGTTTTCAACGATACGACCACTTGACGCAGTACTAGTGGTGATTACCAGAACCCCAACCGTACCGTCAGTTTGGCCTGTCTGCACATGGTTACGTACAACATCAAGTCCTAGAAGATCTGCCGCTCCAGCGGTCAAAAGACCAGCCGCAGTCGCAGCGTGGACGACATAGTTATCATAATACTTCAAGTCATTGTGTGCTGCCGCAGTGATTGCCAGTGCAAGTTGACCAGCGTCAGCGGTGCGTAGGTAGTTACGTTCCCAACGGCAACCATCGGAAATGTTAGCTGCTCCAAGTGTGTAACCGTTTATAAAGTTGAAGGTCGATGTAGCGAAGAACTCAATATCAAGGTATCTCGTGTTCTGTGCCGCAGTAGCGTGTAAGACGGCAGTTACAACGTCACCAACAGCAGCTTTCAAACGAAGATTCTGTAAAGTACAGTTTGCCGCTGTTACATTGATTCGAGAGTTAGTTGCTGCAAAAGTTAAGGTAGGTTTCATTGAACCACTACCAAGACCGATAATCGTTACACCAGCAACATCAAGAGTAGTACTAGTAGAGGTAACGGCTTCAGTGTGACCAGGAAGCATGATAATAACGTCACCGTTATTTGCAGTACATTTGCCAATAGTAGCGTCAAGTGTCGCTAAAGGCTGTACTTCGTCTTGACCTGTATTGGCTGTATCAGAGCCGGTCACTGAATTAACAAAGAAGATGTTACCGAAGGTCATTAAACCTGCACCTTGTAGGTTTTTTAGAGCGAGCTTATGCCCATATCTAAGTGGTGATAAAAATTGTGCTAAATCTGACATAGTTTTAAGTTATTTATGAATAAACCCCTTCCAGGAAAGCAAGGGGCGTATCCTTGCGTATCCTGAATATTACTCCCCGAAGGGACTTTTAACTCTCGTCAATACGCCTATTTGATTGTCAAACTAGTCAATCGTCATGTGAATGTATCCGATTGTTGAGTCTACTGAAGCTACTTCACGGGAAAACCCGATGTATGAAGGTGCAGCATCAGTTTCAGCGGCTACCTTGACCGAACCAGCTACTGCGGCAGAGGGAACCACACCACCAATTTCGTTGGCTGTGTTGGAACCTGTGTCAAATAAGACACAAGTGTCTCCACCTGACTGCAACCAGCCGAAGCTAGAGGCGGCCAGTGCTGTCAAAGCTGCGCCTACTGCACCACCAGTCTGCGTAGTCACAGGGTACTGGATAACAGCGGCGTAGGGATTCTTACGAATGGTGATCTGTGAAGAAGTCGTAATCGCTACAGTTAATGGGCGGTCAAGCGTAATTGTGAGCGTACCAGTCGTGGACGCTTGCACATCGTGGGCTTTTACGCGGAATCTTTGGCCGATACCAGTTGAGGATTCGATCCATACTGAACCTTCACCAAAGAGGTTAGCGGTTACAGCTGTTCCACCAAGCGTGGCTTTGATTGAAGTTGCACCAATTGCAGCTGCTTCGGCGCATACCATCGAACGAAAGTTTGTGTCTTCAGCACCTTCTTGGATAAGGTTGCCAGCTACTAAAGCTCCACCTGAGCCCGCTTTTACATAGCGGAAGCGGTTACCGTATTTGTCTTGTCCTAATGTTCCTAGATTGTGCTGTTGCGTTGTCGAGGAATCGTATAGGGTCTGAGCGACTAAATTGACCATATGAGTGATTTCTTAATTAAGTGAATTAGACTCCAGTTACACCAGTCAAGCGGCCGTGGCGGCGAGGCTGAAAAGTAACTTCGTTTCCAAAGAGGTAAATGTGTCCAACTTTGGCATACTGTGCGACAGGTTTCATGAATCCTGAGAACTGTAGACCAGTGTTGTTGGTTGGAGCTTCACTGTAGGTACCGTCATGAGTTGCACCAAAGCTGACTTGTGTCATTTCTGGGTCTTTCGCACCGTACCAGTCGAGGTAGTTTTCGTTGATCATCCACACTGTTCCAGTTGGAGCTTTTTCATCAGCTACCCAAGGGATACCGCGGTAGATTACTGAGGTGAAGCCTTGGCCGCCCTTTAATTCGCCACCTGAAACAGGGGCAGAACTGGTGCGAGTCACCATTGGGTATCCATTAGCTTGGTAGTTAGCGTGGACAGTAGGAGTGAGCAAAGATTCGTAGAGGTTCCATTCTGCTTCACTTGAGATGATTACCGTTGGTTTCTGGCGAAGAGCCGAGCCACCGGAGACGGCAACATGTAGAGCACCCAACTTAGTTAAGGTCAATGTTCCACCCGAGGCAGTGCGAGTACCAGCTAGACTTGGGTAAGTTGAGCGGGAAAGTCCACCAATCGTTGTGACTGAAGTACCGTCATCAGCTAAAGCATCTAAACCGATAAAGTTCTTGTTTGAGTTACCAGTACCGTCTTGGTAGAACATAGTACCGATGTCATCAGCTGCATCCATGGCTGCTGAGTCAGTCTCAGCTTTCATCAAGTTGATTACTTGTGTGTCGCTGATACCGTTCACTAAGAGGTCGAGCCCTGGGATGCCAACTGGCATTTCATAGGCTCGTAAGTCGTAGTTCATCGTCTGACGAGTTTCAACTGCATCAGTCGAGTGCTGATCCATTCCGCTGAATGATCCACCAAGTGTGGACTTTACCAGCTTAACAGGGCGCTTTAAAGTCTCCCCTGACCATTTGAGACCGTTGGAAATGAAACGAAAGGTAGCGAAGTTATCCGAAAGGATGTTGTCGTATACCTTGGGTAAGATTTTGTCTTGAGTAACACTGGTTACTCGTGTTGAGAATGTCATTTCTTTTTTTTAGTTAATAAATAAAAAAAGCCCGCCGATTAACAGGGAGCCTTGAAGACTTCTATACACACTATTTACTTTGAGTTTACACTAACTCTTTCTGCCCTATTCCGTCAAGTCCATTTCTTCGCCTACCTTCCGTACCATTTGCTAATTCCATTAGATTATTGGCTAGTTCTAATACACACTCCTTTAAATCTTTCTTTTTTTCCTCGCGATATTTCGCATAGGCATCAGCTACAAGCTCATTCACTACAGAAAACTCGTCATCCCCTGAGTATTCTGGTGAATCAATGACTCTCGCCTGCATCGCTTGCTGTCGTTTATCAATCATTTTCCTACGTTCTCTTTAAGAAACTTCACACCACCCTTCAGGTTTTTGACAGGTTTCTTGATTCCTTCTTTCACATTTTGTTTTAGTCCTGTCCCAAATGTCTTTTTCATAGATCGGTCAATCATGGCTGCTGCGACGGCTGAGGTACCCGCGATAGCTCCAGTTCCTGCAAGCGTTCCTACTAATCCTGTAGTGCGACTCATAAACTTGCCGGTTGATTTGTTTTTCAAAGTTGCTTTAGCTCCACTGGCCATTACCTTACGTGCTGCTCCGGCACCAGCAAGATAACTTGCCGCTGCGAGATGATCGGGCAAGGCTGCTTTTTGGGCAGCTCCTATTTGCTTTTGAGAGAGTCGAAGGTTAGGGGTGTCTGTATTCAATAGTGCATCAGCGGGGCCGCCACGAATCAAGCGTGGTAATGTACCAGCTAAGTTGTGCCCTGGCTTCTTAAAGTTACTAATCAGTTCTTTACCAACACCTGCTGCTTGCTTTGCATTGTTACCAACTCGCATCTTCATTGCCTCTAATTTTTTGTTCATAAATATAGTTTACACCCCACGCACAGTATTGACTACCGACTTAATACCACGAGTCAGAAAATTACCATCATCAGGCGGTGGAGTTCCTGCTGCTTCAGCTGGTAGTTGCTCACCTGGGGCTTGCTCTGTCGGTGCGGTTTCTTCGGCGGGGGATTCACCAATTCCCTGCTTAGCTACATCAGCCACTTGTTGTGAGAATTGCATTACTTTCATTTGCATATCTGGCTCTAATTGCTTGAAACCATCACTCTCCACAAACATTTGGAGTGTCGCCATGTATGCCTGCTTAGGATCATCCGGCACTTCTACCTCTCTATCATTGAGGATGGACTGAATATTGCCCAACGCTTTAGAGTCAGTACCATCAAACCCACCATCGAGTATTTCATCAACATACTTATCCATGAAGAACTTGTAATACACCTGCCGTTTAGCCCATTCCTTGGGGTTAGGCTTGTCTAATCCTTCAGCAATAGAGAGTGGATCAAGCATAGGAGCCATTTGGACTGTTTCATTGCGAATAGCTTGCTTGTCTTTAGGTAAGCCAGAGCCTGCCTTCACCCGTACTTGAATACCGTCCTCAATTTTACCTCGATTCCAGTTAATGAAGCGTGTTTGTCCCTCAGAGTTTTGGAATCTGATGAGTGTCGTGTCGTCCCAGTACACTTTCATCATTTGCATCATGGCTTGGTAGAACCGCGTCATACCATCCTCAATCGAGTCAGAAATAGCTTGTAAACGACCCATATTGGCTCGTTGTGAGATAATCTCTTGTCCTAACGTCTTGACCCCACTGGACTCACCTCTAATAGGCGCATTGGCACCAAAGATATTATCTATTTCATCCCGCGCATCAAACTTATCCTGCAACACATAGGCAGGAAGCTGCGCCACTTGCAGCCGAGTCGCGGCTGCACGTACATCACCATCCACCATGATAGTCTCTCTGTGGTCACCACGAATCTTAGCCGCATCGTCTGGGCTAATCATATTAGAGTTCAATACTTTGCCACCTTCAGCTTGGTCAGCGTTATCAACTATCTGACGGCCACGCTTATTAAGCACGTCTTGTAGGTACTTAGCTTGCTCAGCCAAGGAAGTATCATCAATAATGTACTTTCCTAGGTTCAAGTGGTTGAAAATGATATAGGGCTTTTGAGGAAACTCAAAGAAGTTGAGATTTACCATATTACCCTCTTCATCTGTCTCATATTCATCGTAATTCCAGTTCGGGTTCTGTATGGCATCAAGAATGATCTTATCTAGCTTCCATGCCACTGCTTCTTGTGAGTTACCTTCCTTATCGTAGTAGGTGAACCAGACTTCGAGGTATTTAACGATCTTTTGGAGCTGCTTGTTTGTAGACTTATCGTTAATGCCATACTTTTTGTAGATTTCATCCTTCTTTTTAGGAAACTTTATAACCAGTTTCTCAATCGTTGTGGTTAAATACTCCGCAACGAGAGAAATGTCATTGGGGTCACTGGCTTCAACCTCAAATACAATCTTTTCTGGTCGTACTACATCGGCACATATCTTTCCCTCTCGGGTGCCATCAGCTCGTAGGCGTCCTTTATTGGGCTCATAGCGGTATTTCAATACACCCACTCGCTTACCAATCATCAAATGTCGGGCAATAACCCCTAATTTGGCCTTAATGTTCAAATCTTCGTAGAGAGAGAGCAACACATTACCCCCATCCAAAGCTAATTGTCGTGATTCGTCGGTGTCCTTAGCCTCTGTAACAATAGGCTCCGCTGGTTGAGACGTAATCATGGGCACTAACGTCTCTACCGCTGTAAGAATACGGTTGTTTTTGTAAGGAGTTTGGAAGTCGTCTAGCTCGTCATCTTTGTATGTCTTATTGAGATAGTAGCGTTCACCTTCTTTACGAGCGCTATCTAGTCCTAATTCCTTTTCCCACCATTTCTCTGCATCTTCAACGCGACTACCAATAATATCGGCAATTTTCTCGTCAGTAAGTTCAAGTGATAAAACTTCACCTTGGTCAGCAATAATACCTTCCTGGCGTTCTTCGTTTTCTAAACCTTCGTCTTGATTATCAAAAGTTGACATTACACAATTCTATATACTAAGTGGCAGCGTGAACACATTATGTCTAAAGGACGCGACACTGCACGCATCTCACCAGGAATAATAACATGAACATCACTGTAGTAGTTAAAAACTATGCGTCCACAATCAATACACCGCATGTCTCGGCTCTCTTTAGGAGTGCTGCCTAAGACTACAGTAACAACCTCATGGGCTGTCGTACGCAAAGGAATCATGTGGAACAGGTGAGAGTTGAACTCACGTGGTTACGCCAGCAGTAGGATGGCACAACCTTCCCGTCTGTCCCTAATGTGTTTTCCAAGACCTTGGCTTGCGATTAATGCGCTGCTTTAACTCGCTTAAATCCATCGCTGGTACCGTGTGATCAGGTGAAATAACGAGCCCATCTTTTTCTTTTTTACGCATCCCCCCTGGACGTATGATGCCACTCTCAGTATACGTCTTTTCTAAGGCAATACGCCAATAGACTGTAGCGAAGGGAAAGTCTACTTTACGACCCTCAATCTTCTTCCATGTAGGACGAGGAATACCCCGTGGTGTTTCTTCGATCGTACGGTAGATCTGCCCCCACTCAACGATATATTGTTCAAGCTCACTCACCGTGAGGTTAAAGATTATATCCTTAGCGTTCATCTCACCCACCAACTGATCAATGATTTGAGTACGATCAGACTGAACAATGTATTGCTTATCGCCTTCACCCCAGTCAATCACGCCTAAGTCTTTCTGGTCATGCACAAAGAAGTGATTAAAGACTCGCCCCCTAAATCTTTTAGCTAGCTCTCGTGGCATACGGGGATACGGCATAGCATCAATCACACAGTATGCGTTGAATCGCTTAATATCATTTGCAATTTCTTCCCAGTCCTCAGTCTCATAGACACGAAATATTCCATGGGAGTTACCAATCACTACTGTTTTAGTTACGCCATTATCCACACCTATTGCCACTTTAGTTTGTGGGTTAGTGCCAGGGGCTACACAGTCAGTGATCGTCTTTCTCGTGACTGACATATCAGGTGAGGCGTACGGAAAGCCCAAGGTGAAGTTATAGAACACTTGGGGTGTTTGCGCTTTCTTCTTCTCAATGATCTCTGTAGCTGGCTTATTAAGCATTTGGCTCATCCAATAGCCTACCCATAACCGGTCTTGATACTTTTTGACCCACTCACCTTGTTGAATATCAAACATGGTTAGTTCCACACGACACTCAGTGCATTGGTACACTGCTCGCTCTTCATCCAAAGACTGTGGATAAAGTAGGGCTGTCCTATGACCTTTCTTACATTTCACAAACCAGTGGCGTTGATCTGATTGCTCCCAAAACTCACCTACACCATACCCTGCTACTGAGGGGTTAGAGAATGCCCACTCTGTCCGCATCTCAGGGTCAGCAGCGTCTAACCGTGAGCGATAGATACGCAATACATTCTGGTCAGCACGGTCGTACTCGTCCATGAATAAGACATCAGCACTGATCGCAATAGCCTCTGTCTCTCTAAATGCTCCACGCCAGTAAGCATAGTTATCACCGATACGCTTCAAGTTGGCATTGTTAGTCTCACCCGTGAACTTAGAGAGGATGGGGTTGTTTTCGAGAATCGGGCTCAACTTAGGAATCAAGAACTCCGCCGAGAGATTACGCGAGGGAAGAATATAGATCACATTTGCCTTACGGTACACACACCAGTGAATTGTTCTCAGTAGAGCTAAAGTACTAAACCCTAACTGTGAAGCCTTCAAGACCACGACTCGTTTCTCCCATGACATGTACAACTCGCGCAAGAAGCGATGCTGCTGAAACTCCATGGGTGTACCACGCTCACTTGTGATCTGGTGTCTCTTTATCCAGTAATACGCACTGAGAGCCTCTAAATCCGGCTCATTGTATGGCATCCTCGTCGTCTTTGATCAGATTGTTAAAGGCTTGGGCGAGAGAATGATCAAACTTGTGCTTCACCTTTATCGGCTCATCATCCTCATCACCACCAACTATTGCTTGCTTCGCTTTGCCATAGACTTGTTCCAACAAGAACTTGAGTAAATTAGTGTCTGGTCTTTCACCTTCAGTTGCCAATTGCACAGCCAAATCAACCATTTCATCCACGGCTTGCTGACTTATACGATCAGTAATACGAGGCTTAGTAAATGAGCCCTTTGGTCTACCTTTAGTGTTTCCGGATTGTCCTGGCTTAAATGGCATTGTTATTTGTTGATACTATCAGAGTCTGCTACAACAATTCTGCTTTGTAGTTCCCTCGTAGTCTTCCAATTAATAATTGTATCTGCTGGAGACAACTCTACAAGCTGAACCACCTCACAATTACTATAGTCTCCCTCAGAAATTCGTTTCAGTATTATGTCGCGAGCATCATCAACCTCAATAAGTATTTTTTCCATTATAGTTGTCTCAATTGCTCGTTATTAAAGTAGCTACTGGCGTGCTCGGGGTAGGCTTTCACAAAATCAGGGTTAGGCTTATTCCCTTTACCACTCCAAGGCTGGATCACATCTTTAGCATTCTTATCTCTATCGGCTTGTACTCTGCTTGCCTGACTCATGGTGGCAAACTCAGGCTGGTGTTTTATTTTTGTTCGTCGATCTTCTAACTGACATTGTCCACAGGGCAGTATGCCAAATCTAATGTTGACCTGCGCTACTCTCCCACAGTTACGCGGGCAAGGTGTTGTGTTTCTTTTCATAGGCCAAGCGTTGTTCTAAAGTAAGCTCTCTTTCCTTTTCTTTAAGCTGTTCGTGTTTGTATTCTTTGGGGCTAAGGTTTTTGACCACTCCCCCTCTTTGCTTAGGTTGGGGTAAGGGTTCAATTGTGCTCGTAACGCTTCCCCCTTTAATGCTAGCCAATTGTATCCCTTCGAGCGTGAAGTATGTTCGTTCATCCCCATGCTCTAAGAGAATAACATTAACAATTCTTGCATTCATTTATTGTTTCGGTGGCTCAAAATCAATTAATACATCAGTCGTCAGAGCTGAGGTAGCCACACTAATAGAGTTCTCTATACAGAGGCGTATCACCTTAACAGGGTCAATAATCCCTGCCTTTACTACATCCACAAGTTTCCCAGCCATTGCATCATAACCAAGTTTGTAGTCACTCTTTTGGGCGTGTACATCTATTAGCATTAAGTTAATCTCTGGTCGCTGTTCACCGCAGTTTTCCATTACTTTACGAAGAGGTTGCTCTAAGACTTCACGTAAGAGTTTGTCACCTTCAGTATCCCCCTTAATCGCTTGGGCTAAATGTACAAAGGTAACCCCTGAACCAGCCACATATCCCTCAGATAAAGCAGCTTGCGCGGCACCAACGGCATCTTTGACACGTTCCACCTTTTCACGGCCTTCAATTTCTGTCTTAGCTCCTACTCGAATAACAGCCACACCTGAAGTTAATTTAGCAATACGTTCTTCGTATATTTCTTTCTCTGGGTTGGTAGCTGCGATACTATAAAGTTGTCGTATGCCTGCAATCTGATCCTTCACAGCTGACTTCTTTCCCTTCCCACCGACAAACAGAGATGCTTTCTGGTCTACTACTACTTTCTCGCATTTGCCCAAGAAGTCAGCGTTAAAGGTTTTCATAAACTCTTCCATATCTAGGCCGAGTTCCTTACTGATTACCTGCCCACCAGTCAATACTGCGATGTCTTCTAAGTAACCGGCCTTATTTTCCCCATAGCCTGGCGGACGAATCACTACACAGTTGATTACGCCTTTCATTTTGTTAGCGACTAGGGTTTGCAAGGCTTCACCACCCACTTCACCTACAATCACAATATTTTTGCTCCCCGCGCGGTCAATAATAAATTCCACTAGGGGGATAACCTCTTTATTAGTCGTTATCTCTTTATCCGTCACTACGATTACTGGCTTATTGACAGTGGCTTCCATCCTAAAGGGATCAGTCACAAAATAGGGCGAAGCAAAGCCACGATTAATACTCATACCCTCTGTTCTATCCACCCACGTATCGTATGTTCCTGATTCTTCCACAGTGACTAAACCATCTGTGCCTATTTCATGCACCGCCTTACCTACCATCTCTCCTATATCGGGATCGGCGGATGCTACGGTGGCTATTTTCACCAGATCGTCGTACTTCTTGACCGGCCGAGCCAGTTCCGACAACCGCCGTAGCGCATCAATCTGAGCCCCTTTTAACTCTTCACGCAGTACCATCGGATTCACACCCTGTTCTTTGAGTTTCATGCCCCGCGTAATTAACTCATAGGCTAAGAGCGTACTAGTAGTCGTACCGTCTCCAGCCTCTTCATTAGTCTTTTGCGCGGCTTCTTTAATCAAATTTATCCCCATCTGTACAAATCTGTCCCGTGATTTAACTTCCTTGGCTACAGTTACTCCATCATGCATCACTATTGGTAACCCCCAAGGTCGTTGAATAGCCACGTTTCTACCTTTCGGGGAGAGGGTAGTACACACGCAGTCATACATAAGTTTCACACCCTCCAAAATTTTATCTTGGGCTTCTTGCCCTAATATAATATACGGTTGTTCTGCGGTACTCTTGGTACTCATGTGTTTTAGTTAGAGTATGTTCTCGCAGTTCACTAGCTTGGTTCCACCTCCGGCGGTAACCGTGTCGTTACCCGCTCCACAGTCAATCTTTGCACCCCAACCAGTGTGGGTAATCGTGTCGTCTCCTGCTCCAGCTTTTACATAAGAACCATCGCTCACAGTTATCGTGTCATTGCCACCCTTGGCATTAACGTAGTCCCCACCACCGTTGCCATTAATCGTATCGGCACTATTCGTACCGATCAAACTATCGCCACCTGGCGTTCCATTAATGGTCGCTGCCATAACAGGCGTAGCGACGAAAATTAAAGCTAACAAAAGTAGTTTCTTCATGGTATTAAATTACGGCTAAAATATGCTCAAACTTAACAAAGTTATAATCTTTACCGTGTATGGGGATAATGTTCTCGGTGTATTTCTGAAAGACAATAACATCACCGACTTTACATTTAACTGGCAGGTCGCCTTTACCAATTGCAATTACTTTGCCTTGTTCAGGCTTATCTTTACCGTCGGAAGACATAACCAGACCACTTTTTGAGGTGTCGCTCAATGGCTCACAAATAACGATTTTAGATGCTGGTTGCATGAGGAGTTATTACGTTAATAATAGCATTTCGCTTCCGTTCGATCAAGTACCGAGGTAGTCGTCTTGTTTGAAATCTGAAGCCAGTCCAAAAACAAAAATTACACAAATACGTCTTAAAGTAAATTTTAACATTTCGACTACGGCAATTACCACA
>Ga0163150_10007275_pt1 | contig 13124 bp, 10 predicted proteins | sample OliLakLV19P2IB_FD_148628 | JGI IMG/M metagenome (GOLD analysis project Ga0163150, IMG submission 148628) | Freshwater microbial mat bacterial communities from Lake Vanda, McMurdo Dry Valleys, Antarctica - Oligotrophic Lake LV.19.P2.IB | ecosystem: Environmental > Aquatic > Freshwater > Lake >...
GTTGATGGCAAAGATGTAATGCCTGAGATCAACAAAGTACTCGATCAAATGAAGTCCTTCTCAGAACAGCTACTTAGTGGCCAATGGAAAGGCTTTTCAGGTAAACGAATTACAGATCTTGTCAGCATTGGTATTGGCGGATCTGATTTAGGTCCACTTATGGTAACAGAAGCCTTGCGGCCATACCGTAGTACAATCAAACCACACTTTGTCTCTAACGTTGATGCCACCCACATTGTCGAGACTCTCAAAAATCTAGATCCTGAAACAACACTCTTTGTCATAGCTTCAAAGACTTTTACCACCCAGGAGACTATGACGAACGCTGAATCAGCGAAAGCATGGTTTAATGAAAAGACAAACGGCAAAGGCGAAGTGGCCAAACATTTTGTAGCTGTTTCCACAAACACAAAGTCGGTAACTGAGTTCGGCATTGCCCCTGCAAACATGTTTGTGTTTTGGGATTGGGTTGGTGGCCGATATTCATTATGGTCATCTATTGGGCTTTCAATAGCCTGCACAATTGGATTTGAAAATTTCACGCAACTTCTACAAGGTGCCCATGAAATTGATAATCATTTCAAGGAGCAACCTTTTGAAAAAAATATTCCTGTAATCCTTGCATTGATAGGAATTTGGTACGGCAATTTTTATGATGCTCATTCGGAAGCAATTCTTCCATACGATCAATACCTGCATCGCTTTGCAGCTTACTTTCAACAAGGGAATATGGAGAGCAATGGCAAGTCGGTTGATCGCAATGGCGAAGCTGTGCTTTATCAAACCGGTCCAATTATCTGGGGTGAACCAGGCACAAATGGGCAACATGCTTTTTATCAGTTAATCCATCAGGGAACAAAATTGATTCCTTGCGATTTTATTGCGCCCGCAGTTTCCCAAAATCCTTTGAGCGATCATCATGCGAAATTGATGTCCAACTATTTTGCTCAGACCGAAGCACTGATGCTTGGCAAAACAGAGGCAACCGTAGAAGCTGAACTTAAGAAAGCAGGAATGAATTCGGAAGAAATAAAATTCCATCTTCCTTATAGAGTATTTTCAGGTAACCGACCTTCTAACTCTATGCTGTTCAAGAAACTCGATCCGCATACACTGGGATCATTGATCGCTATGTATGAGCATAAAATTTTTGTTCAAGGGGTTATTTGGAACGTGTTTAGTTTTGATCAATGGGGTGTTGAATTAGGAAAAGTACTTGCTAAAAAAATCTTACCTGAGCTTACTTCAAATGACCTTATTAGTTCGCACGATAGCTCAACTAACGGGTTGATTAATCATTTCAAACGATTGAAATCCGAATAAACTCATAATCCTTGCAAAACCCTTTCCATCCCCTATTTTTGACTTCTTTTTAAAAGGAATGGATTCTAATATTTCTAAGATTGGCGTTTTCACTTCGGGTGGCGATGCTCCTGGCATGAATGCAGCATTGCGGGCTGTGGTTCGTGCTTCTATCTTCTACAAGAAGGAAGTGTCTGGCATTATGCAAGGCTATGAAGGCATGATTAGTGGTGACATTGTAAAGCTTGGTGCCCGCTCGGTTGGTAATATTATTCAACGTGGTGGCACCATTCTTAAGACTGCCCGAAGTAAAGAATTCCGCACCCCAGAAGGACGCGCAAAGGCTTATGAAAATTTAAAGAAGCATGGTATTAACGCCCTGGTAGCAATAGGTGGAGATGGAACCCTAACAGGGTTGCACAAACTCTATGAAGAGTATGGCATTCCTTCTATCTGTATGCCGGGCACAATTGACAATGATTTAACGGGAACTGATTTTACAATTGGTTTTGATACGGCAACAAACACCGCTGTTGAAGCGATCGACAAAATCAGGGATACTGCCATTTCGCACAACCGATTATTTTTTATTGAAGTGATGGGGCGCAACTCCGGATACATTGCTATTAATTGTGGTATTGCTGGTGGTGCTGTGGCAACCATCATTCCCGAGGAAACAATGACACTCGATGATCTCTTCGCCAAGTTGGATGAGGGTGGTAAAACGAATAAGAAATCAAGTCTTGTAGTAGTTGCTGAAGGTAGCAAGTTGGGTGGTGCAATGGAGTTGGCTAAAAAATTCTCGGAACGCAATAATTACTTTGACATTAAAGTAACCATACTAGGGCACCTACAACGTGGTGGCAGTCCTACCTATTTTGATCGCGTACTTGCGAGCAAGATGGGAGTTGCTGCGGTAGAAGGTTTATTGAAAGGTGAAAAGGATTGCATGGTTGGCATTCTCAACAATCAAGTTGTGTATAACAATTTTAGTGCGATCATCGGCAAGCATCACGAGATTGATAGCGAATCGCTTCGCATAGCAAAAATTCTTTCCATTTAATTTTTTAGTATGAAAGATTTAACCGTTGGCATCGACATTGGCGGAACAAATACTAAATATGGTATCGTTGACCGAAAGGGAAACGTGTTTCACCAGGGTAATATTCCCACTACTGAATATGATGACTTTCAATCGTATTTCGATGGTATGGCCGATGCCTTGAGAAGTGGCATTCAGGATTTACCCTCCGATACAAAAATTGTAGGCATCGGTGTGGGCGCAGCAAATGGTAATTATTATACGGGTAACATTGAACGTGCTACCAATTTAAAATGGAAAGGTGTTTTGCCATTGGCAAGCATGTTTAAAGAAGAGTTTGAAGTGCCTTGTATTCTTACCAACGATGCCAATGCTGCCGCAGTAGGTGAAATGATTTATGGCAACGCCAAAAACATGAAGGACTTTGTGGTGATTACGTTAGGCACCGGATTAGGAAGTGGTTTTGTGTGTGGTGGGGTTTTATTGAACGGCCATCATGGCATTGCAGGTGAAGTTGGTCATACTTCTGTGAACCCTACCGGACGGTATTGCAATTGCGGTAAGCGCGGTTGCCTTGAAACCTATGTATCGGCAACCGGAATTAAAAGAACCGTATATAAATTATTGGCCGACCATTTAGAGCCAAGTGAATTGCGCGGAATCAGTTTCGAAGATTTGAATACAAAAATGATTAGCGAAGCTGCACACCGTGGTGATGTGGTTGCCAGTGAAGCCTTTGAATATACTGGCAGAATTTTAGGAATGAAGTTGGCTGAAACGGCCGTACATACTGATCCTGAAGCGATCTTTTTGTTTGGTGGATTAGCTCAAGCCGGGGACTTAATCTTTCGCCCAACCATCCGCCACATGGAAGCGAACCTGATGCCGTTATTCCGCGGAAAAATAAAAGTACTTCCTTCAGCTATGCAAAATCAGGCCGCACCAATTTTAGGTGCTAGTAGTTTAGTTTGGGATTATCTTGATAAGTTGAAGTCTGAGTTAGCGTAATGGACTCATCGCAATCAAGTGCGATTGAAAAGCCTTACCTTGATGAAGGTAATTCATTAATTGAGAAACCCAGAAAACTTTCAACACTACTCGCCCTCATTCTTGCAGGAGAAGCCATCTTCTTTCTTCCGTTTGTAATCGCACGAATTTTTCGCCCTACCCTGCTGGCAGTATTTCATATTACTAATACTCAGCTTGGCGCATTCTTTTCTATCTATGGAATTGTTGCCATGGCCTCTTACTTTTTTGGTGGTCCCCTTGCCGATCGATTCTCAACCCGAAACCTAATGGCGATTGCACTGTGGTTAACAGGACTAAGCGGAATCATTTTTTCAACCATTCCTTCAAACCAACTCGTGTATGGACTGTATGCCTTCTGGGGCATGACAACCATTCTCTTATTTTGGGCTGCGTTAATCCGGGCAACACGAGAATGGGGCGGTGCGAACTTTCAAGGTCGGGCTTTTGGATTTCTGGAAGCCGGCCGAGGAATGACCGCGGCATTACTAGGTTCACTTTCTGTTGTAATTTTCTCCTACTTTAATCCGGAAGAGACAGCACAATCTTTTGTACAAAGTCGGAGCGATTCATTTCAATATGTGATTCTAATGGCATCCGGTATTACCTTCATCAGTGGCATTCTTGTTTGGTTTTTTGTACCTGTAAGAAAATCGGAAAGCTCAAAAGATACGGCCATTACCTTCTCCATCTTTACGAAGATATTATTCACACCTATTGTATGGATGCTGGCGGTAATTATTGTTTGCGCCTATGTTGGCTATAAGATCACTGACAATTTTTCACTGTATGTAAAGGATGTTCTTGGTTTTACAGAAACCCAAGCAGCTACTGTAGGCACGCTGGCATTATGGATGCGGGTAGTTGTTGCACTTGGGGCTGGTTATATTGCTGATAAGATTAGCGGTGCAAAAATTATTATTGCCTGCTTTGCTATTAATGTGCTTGGTAGTTTAGCGATTGGTTCCGGACTTCTAAATACATCACTTTGGTTTGTAATTGTAACCTTTACATCCATCCTGATTGGGGTCTATGGAGTTCGAGTTCTTTACTTCGCTGTTTTGGAAGAGGCTAAAGTGCCGCTATTCGCAACAGGCACCGTGGTGGGTATTATTTCTTTCATCGGTTTTACGCCCGATATTTTTATGAGTCCGTTGGCCGGATATTTACTTGATAGTTTTCCGGGAGTAATCGGTCACCAATATGTGTTTCTTGTGCTTGCGGCTTTTTCTTTGGTTGGGTTAGTAACTTCTCTGAGATTCTTTCAGCTTCAAAGGAATCGAAACTAATATCTTAAGCCGCTATCTCAAAACCAAACACGGGATAACCAGACAGATCAGGCGTTTGCTTAATAAGATGAAACCCATTTTTAGTCATCATCGCCAGAAATTCATCTATCGTAAGAAGTCGTTTTCCACAGTCTGACGCGGTACAAAATTCACCTTCTTTATGATCTCCTTTAAAACTATCGCGAATAAAAATTCTACCAGTAGGGTTTAATTTCATACGAAGATCTTGCAACATACTATTCGGTGAGTCGAACACATGCACCGTTGCATTCAAATACATGACATCAATGGAATCATCCGGTAAATTAGATTGTGCAACTGTGCCGTACACCAATTGCAAATTATTTCTTTGGCCAAGATTATATCCAAGCTTCTTTGAATAATAGGCTATCATCTTATCTACATTTTTTTGCTGTAATACCGTGGTATCAATATCCTGAATGAATACCGTGCAGCTATCCATGTGAGTGGCCATAATAACCGTGAGCGCACGTGAACCTGCGCCCACATCCGCTACGACCATTCCTGGTTTTATCTCCATAAACTCGATTATCGGCTGAGATGTGTTTTTAGCATTTTCCTTTGTAAAGACTGGGCCTTTGGCATAAGGTGCGCAGGCAGCTAATAAAAGAAAAACGATGCCTGTTTTGATCTGGTTCATTGAATGGGGTTTTCAAATGAAACGCACGAAAACTAGCTTTCGCGTATTCTTAAAGAGGAATTATCCGAACTCAAATTAAGTTTAAGTATCGTTTCAGAAGGGATGTTTCGAAGCATATTGTAATTTAAATAAACATCGTCCTTGAAGAGACGATGCTTGAATTTAAGCTTATCTCATTTTCAATATCGCAGCAGCCGCATCAACTTGCTTTGAATAATTTGTCAGCTTGCTTGCTACTATTTCAATTTGTTGTTGCGCTTCTTTCCAGTTGCGTTGTTCAATTGCTTCGCGTACGCCCGGCAGTGTTTTTACACCATACCCTGTGTAATAACCCGGTGCATAGATGCTGTGCCTGAACCACGGCCTGCGTGGCAGTCCTTCTTCAATCATTAAGTTTTGTTCGGCTGTGTAGAGCAATTTGTTAAGCCTTTCCAAATTTGTATTTGGGTTAGGATTAAACTTTGCCAATTCTGAATAGTTGGTAGTACTATTTTCAAGTTGCGTAATAGCATTCAACAACCTACTGAAATTGAGATACGGTACTGATTCCTTGGCAGTCGGCTGAACAAAAGTTTTTGTAGGATCACTGGCCAGTTTATACCGATTTTCTTTAATCATTTGATTTTCGATTTCTGTTGACTCGCGCATGTTTTCGATCAGTGTATTTACTTCACTCACATAGCCAGTTACTGTTTTAGTAAATCCTGTAAAGTCAAATGGCAAAATATTAGCATTAACAAAGCGTAACGTTGCCCGCCCTGCTGTCTTTGCCAGCACTATTCCATACTCAAACTTCGGATCTTTGAATCGCTTGTAATGATCATACGAATCGTAAATAGAATGATATTCACCACCATTATCTTCCCCAGCAAAGCCAACGTTAAGCGCTGGTATACCAAGATGCTGAATAAACGGACTGTAATCTGAGCCCGATCCCATCGCGTCAATTATCATGGATGAAGAATTCAAAATTTCCTTTTTAGCTTTTGCTGATGCGGCATTTGCTGCCATAGCAGACTTCCGTCTTTCTAAAACACTCACTCCGGTTTCTGGATCTGTTACATCTCTCGCTACATCACTAACCAGTTGCTGCAACGTGTGCGAACCTTCTACGCCAATAAAACCTCGGCCATTGCCATCAGAGTTGATATACACAACTGCCTTTTGCAATAATTCGCTCGCATGATCTTCCACCCATTCCGTTGAACCTATTAACCCGGGTTCTTCACCATCCCAACCACAATAAACAATAGTGCGCTTTGGCTTCCAACCTGTTTTGGTAAGCTCTGCAACCGCACGTGCTTCTTCCATTAAAGCAACCATTCCACTAATTGGATCAGCGGCACCATTTACCCAGGCATCGTGATGGTTTCCACGAATAACCCATTCATCAGGCAACTCGGTACCTTTCATTTTTGCAATCACGTTATGGCAATCCACCAGCTTCCAATCGAACTGTAAGTTGAGATGAACCTTAACAGGTCCGGGACCAACATGATACGTTATAGGTAATGCACCACGCATATATTCCGGTGCAACGGGTCCGGCTAACGCACTTAGCAATGGCAATGCATCTTCATACCCAATAGGTAAAACAGGAATGTGAATTAAGTTATCAGCTTGCGCGCGTTCAATACGCTTAGCCTCGGCTGTTGCACCAATGTTGGGTGTAAGTGGATCACCCGGACGAACCGGCAAGTCTAACACCGAACCTCGTTGCGCACCAAGTGCCGGACGAAACGGACCTTTAGGATAAACATCGCCTTGATAATACCCATCATTTTCAGGATCGGAATAAATGATGCAACCAATAGCTCCATGCTCTTCGGCTACTTTTGGTTTAATACCTCGCCACGAACCACCGTATTTGGCAATTACTATTTTACCTTTCACATCTATGCCCAACTTGGCTAGCTCTTCATAATCAGAAGGCACGCCATATCCTACAAACACAAGCTCAGCGGTAACATCACCATCGGCCGAAAAGCCATGGTAAGTTGGAAGTTGTTCTTTCGTTTGACTGGAAGTAGCATCACCTTTTACGGGCGGCTCAGCTAACTTAGCTTTATATTTAGTGGGGGCTACCATTTCCAACACGCGTAACTTAGGTGTTGGGAAAAGTACTTTGTAGGTTTCAATCTCAGCTTCATAGCCCCAACTTCTAAATTGATCGCGCATCCAGATTGCATATTCTTTACCGACTGCCGATCCAAGGTGATGCGGTCGAGCTGTAAGGCGTTTCATCCATTGATCTAAGTTGGCGGCCTTTAAATAACTATCGAATTTTTCTTCTAAGGTAAATTCGGCCGTGGCAGCTTCGGGTGTAAAACCCTGAATAGTTTTTTGACTAAACGAAAAAATGGAAATCAGTAAGAGTGCGGGAAGTAGCAGGTGTTTCATAGTGGTTAATTTTGGTCTCAATATACACACAGGTTGTTCTGCTTGAATTAACCGATCGTCCTAAAATAAGCCTTTTCAAAAAGCATTATCCTTGACCGGCTACGAACCTTCTGGAAGAAATGAAATATCGATATAGTGATTCTTCTTTGGGTTCTGTGGGTCAATCCATACAATCAACTCTTTGTCCTTCACAAACTGAGTGGGGTCATATTTTATCTTATCGCTACGGAAGGTTATCATCTTCCCATCACTTGGATTCAGCCAATCGGCCACCACAAAAAATTCGGTTCTGTTTTTGTTTTGCCTTGCATCCATTCTTCCCACAAGTTGAAGTTTCTTTCCAGTGCGCGGAAGTTGCGTACGCATCTTTTGCTTATGCATGTTGGTTAGGATTTCATACACACCAATAGAACAAAATAGAACCCCTAACCCCGACATGATTGAGGTCATTAACCACATATCCGAAAAACTTACTAGTTCGGCAGAAGTCGGATCATTTTTTTCGTAACGGACATTTACTGTTTCCCCAATCTCATACGATGAGGATAAACTGCTCGAAACCTTACCTACTATCCGGTATGATTGGCCGTCTACTGTATAGGCTACAATCGGTGAATAATAAGTGCTTCCTTTGGAAAGATGTGAACTCAATTCTTCCACCACTCCCGAAGTTTCAACCGAGTTGGAAATAAACTTTAGTTGATTACGCAAAAAATAAAATCCAACACCAAACAAGCAGATACCAATTAGCAATAAAGATACCCCTTTTAATTTTTCTGACTTCATTCTGGCTAGTTTAGTTCAACAACAAATAAACAAAAACTCAGAGAGAAGAGAAATTTAATTGAGATTATATATGTCTTAAGTTTTCAGTCTGGTTTAAAAACTAAACGTACTTGCACAAACGAATGCGTTACTGAAGAATAAAATGATTACAACTTTTGTTTATGATGAGCCATCCTATTAATATTCATTTTCCAGCATAGTCGTCCAAAGGAACAATACAAAGTACATTCGCATTTATTGGTGCGCCACCGTATTGGTCATTCGCACACAAACAGAGCCGAAAGACTATTTCTCGCCATAAATTAAAAGCGCACTTCCATCCAATATCAGATTTCCATCCGGATATTTTCTATTTAGCAATTCTTGCACCTCTGTTTTTATTTTATCTTTCATAGCATCATCAGCTTTGCTGAGTGCTGCAACAACAGTCGCTGCAATTTCGGTCATCATTTCCCAGTAAATTTCAGTAGTTCCGCATTTCAGTTCGCACGCTACTTCGCTTTCAGAAACATTTTTAAAACCTGCCTGATTAAAAATGTTTGTCATTAAACCGCTTTTGCCACAACGAAAGATTCCCGGAGTTTCAGGTGGAAGAACAGGTAATTGCATATTCCTGTTGATGGTTTCGCTTATAGCTGTTACCCAGAAATTATTTTCTGGCTTATTCCAAACTGCAGTTGCAAATCTTCCACCTGGTTTTAATACCCGCAGTATTTCTTTAGAAGCTAAAAGCATGTCGGGGAAAAACATAAATCCCATTCGGCAACTAACGCCATCAAAGGTGTTGTCAGCAAAAGGGAGTTCGCAAACATCGCATGCACGAAATTCAACATTTGTAATTCCTTTGTTTGACGCATTTTCACGGGCAATATCGAGCATCTCATCGGCCAGATCAGTAATAATAACTTTTCCATCACTAAGCATAGATGCTATGCTTAAACCCGGTTCGCCTGTTCCTGCTGCGATATCTAAAATTATCTGCGACCCGCTGGGTTTTAACAAACTAATAATTCCATTAGCCGCTGGTTGCATGTGGTCATGGAGTTTCAAATCCCATTTTTTCCACCTAGGAGAAATTTTATTCCAAGATGCTTTTTGGTTTTCCCTGATTTCCAGAAATTGTTGCTCCATGATTTTAGCAATTTTTTATTTCGTGGCGAGAGTAATTCATAACTATTTATTGTGCGTTCGTGAGTCACTCACCTTTTATAAATCTCATTTGATAGAAAAATAGTTATCATTTGAAAAGTCAATTGATAAAATTTCTCTCAGCTTACTACAAAGAATTTGAAAGTCGGAAGGCTTTGTTAAAAAAAACTTAGCGCCATATTCTTTGGTGCGTTCTTGGTCAAGTAAATTTTTTGATGTGGTCAAAATACCAATAGGAATTCTACATAACTGATCCTCTTTCTTAATGTGAACAAGGAAATCAAAACCATTCATAATAGGCATGTTCAGATCAAGAAAAATAAGGTCGGGCAAAACGGTGCTGACTTTTAATTTATCTAATGCAATTTTTCCGTTTGTTGAAGTGTCGCAAATCATAGTTGGATCTATAGACTTGATGGCCACTTTAAAAAGAAGTTGATCATCTTCGTCATCGTCAATCAACAATATCTTTTTCATAGTGTAGGTATGTAAATGGTGAATGTTGAACCTATATCACGTTTTCCTTCTGCCATAATAAAACCATTGTGATTAGTTACAATTTTTTTGACTATGGCTAAACCAATGCCAGTGCCTGAATACTCGTTCTTATTGTGCAATCGCTGAAAGATTTCGAATATTTTAGTAGCATATTCATTTTCAAAACCAATTCCATTGTCGACAATTTTTATGACGTTATACTCATTCTGAGTTGCCGATGGATGCTCGATTTTTATGCCTTTAATAATTGAAGCGGTAATTTTAATGTGTGGTTTGATACCGGCTTGGCTGTATTTAATGGCATTGTCGATAAGATTTGTAAAGAGTTGAGAAAGCTGACTATGCAGTCCATTTATGGTGGGGAGATTCTCATATTCGATGATGGCTTGTTTTTCGACAATGCTAACGTGAAGATCATTTTTTGATTCTTCTACAACAGTATTTAAGTTGCAGGATTCGAAAATTAATTCTGCCTTATTGATACGTGAAAACTCGCGCAGGGAAATAATGAGGTTTCTCATTCGTTCGCTTGCAGTTGTAATGCGGCTGAAATAATCCCGTGTCTTCTCAGAAAATTTTTCACCCTCTAAAATGAGTCTGCTGAAAACCTGTATTTTCCGCAGGGGTTCCTGTAAATCATGGCTGGCTATGTAATTAAACGATTTGAGTTCGGCATTAGTAAGTTCGAGTTCAAGGTTTTTTGTTTTTAATTGCTCAGCATCTTCTATGTCTTTGGTTATATCTTGCACCGTGCCTATAAGTATACGGTTGTTATCATCTCCCGTAAAGCTTCCGCATGAACGGAAGTGTTTTATTTTTCCGGTTTTATTTATAAAACGGTATGGTGTTTCTACCAGCTTACCTGTTTGCATTGTTTCCTCCCCGTTTTTTATTACCTGCTGCAAATCGTCAGGGTGAATGAAAGATTGAAACTTTTCAAGAGTAGGAACAAACTCCTGTGGTTCGTAACCAAATAAGCGAAATAAATTATCAGAGTATTCCAATAAGCCTGTGTTCATGTTCCATATATAGCTTCCAAATTTTGCATTCACTTCTGCCACCTTAAAGGTTTCATTTTGTATCTGAAGTTGGTGGGTACGTTCTTTTACGGTTCGATCCTTATCTTGTAAGCGAATAATCTGTTCCTTTAATTCTTCGTTTAATTTTTTGTGCACATCTGAATTAGGTATCGATAAGATTCGCGGACTAATCTTTACCAGCATAAAGGCAGTTCCAAGCGAAGCTACTGCTGTTATCACCCTAAAAGAAGAATCCAATCTATACATTGGATTCCAAATATTGATTACATCCATAATGTGGGTTGCACTGCAGCTCAATATAAACGCTGCAAAAAGTACAATCAAGGGTGTAAAAGTGAGGTCCTTTCTAACCCTTACAATGTATAACAATGAAAAGGGAATAGTTAGATAGGCCAGGGCTATAAGGCTGCCTGAAATGGCGTTTGTCCAAACTATGGCAGGATCCCAGAAATAGCAATGCCCATGTGGCATAAAATCATTGTCGAAGAGTTTCTTAAAGAATTCGATAACCATAAAGCATTAAATAATTTAGTCTGTTAAAATAAGTTTATGCCAGTCTTCATATACAAGTTCTGTACGATGTTCATCATAGGCTCACGTTTTTTTTACGTAAGGCACTCCATTCTACATTAGGTGTTTATGTCCATAGAACAAGTTTCTGCATTGGCCGAATCGTTAGCAAGCTATAAGTACGTTGTCATTTTTTCAATAGTTGCCTGCGATTTCTTTTGGTAATAATATGCGGTGTTCCATTAAAACGGTAAGGATTTTATCATTTCCAAACCATGGTTTTCCTTTCGCCCGCACACTAAGTTCTTTCTTGGTTACAGCGTTTTGAATACAGTAATCAACATCGCAAATTCCACCGAATTCATATTCCAACCCGTTTTGCATAGCCTTTGAAACACGGCTGCTATCTTTTTCAACTATTACTTTTATTGCGAGGGAAAGCTCAATCTCCGTTTCATGGGGCAGGCCAAACCAGTCTTTTAAACCGTTGTTGCCATTAATCTATTTTTTGTGCGGTTATAATCCCACGTGGTTAATTACTATGCTTTCGCGACATAGCTACTTCAAACTAATTGCGAGAAACAAAGGGACAAAAAACTATTTGATGCCACCAACAAAATAAATCTATTTTTAAATTCGCTCACCCAGCCTTCCATACTATAAGCATTGCTGATATATCCAATATATACTCCAACTTCACACCCAAATTCTTACCCAACAGTTTAAACTGTTCCTCCCACTTTACATCCAACTCTTTAGCCATTTCATTTTTTCGTTCTTGAATGACTACTACTTGTTGTTGAGCTTACACTATATGCCTTCGCGCAACGCCAACAATGGCGAACTTGGACATTCAAAAACTCCTTTGATAACTTTTAAGTACTCCATTCTCGAAATAGAGATACTTATTTTCATAAACCCATTGCTGAGACGTACCATTAGTTGTCACAGTTTCGTTAATTTTTGTAGGATAACCGAGGCTTTCTGATGCTTGAATTGAAGTCATACCTATCCAAAATTCATGGTTAATTATTTTAATAGCAGTTAGTTCTCCATATAGTTGTGTTAATCGTTTTCTTCTATCTTCAATCTCCTTCTTATTTCTAGCAATTTCTTGATTTTCTTTTCTTTCATTTTCTCTCCTCTTCTGTTCGAGGAGCTCCAATTTTTTAACATTTTCTAATCGAGCAAGTTCAGCATTCTCAATATTCTTTAATCGTTCAAGTTCAGCGTTCGATTTTGTTTTTTGTATAACTACGAGTCCAATGTGCTCAATTAATAGAGCCGTGGTTTCAAAATAGGGTAGATATACATATCCCTCGATGTCAATATTTATACCAATTACTTTTATAAAATCTTTATTAAAAACATCAATAACCTTAAAAATATCTTTTCTACCTACCTTGGCAATAATATTACGA
>Ga0163150_10007276_pt1 | contig 13123 bp, 12 predicted proteins | sample OliLakLV19P2IB_FD_148628 | JGI IMG/M metagenome (GOLD analysis project Ga0163150, IMG submission 148628) | Freshwater microbial mat bacterial communities from Lake Vanda, McMurdo Dry Valleys, Antarctica - Oligotrophic Lake LV.19.P2.IB | ecosystem: Environmental > Aquatic > Freshwater > Lake >...
TTTTTATTCCTCCGCTGTGCGCCTTTTTTTTATGTATAAGGCGGCACCGGACGGGTGCGAGCCCGCTCGCCCTCTGCTTTGTTCGCTACGCTCACATACGCAGTCTGTCTGCGCAGACCGGATAAAAAGCGGTCAACCACTTTTTATTCCTCCGCTGTGCGCCTTTTTTTTATGTATAAGGCGGCACCGGACGGGTGCGAGCCCGCTCGCCCTCTGCTTTGTTCGCTACGCTCACATACGCAGTCTGTCTTCTACAAAACGAAATACCCGCCTTGCGGCGGGTATTTACGCGACTTTCTTTGAAGCCACAGATTGTGGCACTCACGGGCTCATTATAACGTCCGAACGCGCGGACGCAACTACTGCACGACTGCTGTGCCGTTCTTTATCGATTCAATGACCGGGTCTGCTTGCGCGGCGACACTGGGAGATACGCGCTTTGCTTCCTCGAGAATGGCGATTGCTTTCGATGGATTTCCCATTGAATAGTGTATCGCCGCGAGCGTGAAGTACGACTGCATGTCCCCCGGCTGTGCCTTTATTCGTGCTTCCCAAAGCGGAATCGCTTTAGAAAGCTGCTTTGTATTTGTATACGCTGAGAGAATACGAGGATCTGCAGCCTCGCCCGATGCGATATAGGGAGCGAGGAGCTGATCGGCGATCGCACCCTGTCCGGTCTGAATAGCTGCAGCAGCATAGATAATGGCAGCGGTCATATTCTGTGGCTCGAGCTCGTACGCCTGCTTGAAATACGCGAGTGCGCCCTGCAGATCTCCTCGCGCAAGCGCATTTGAACCAAGCTCGTAGATTATCGTCTGTTTCTTTGGCGAGAGAGAAAGTGCCTTTTCATACGCAACCTTCGCATCCTCAGTGCGCCCGTATGCTTGGTAGATGACGCCGAGAAAGAGAGGATGTCGCGCATCGAGCGGGGACATGTCGGCTTGTTTTTGCATCTCGCTGGTACCCGCGTCAAAGAAGCGCTGCTTTATATCCGGTGTAACGCTTGCTGCACCGCCCACCTGCGCTGTTATTTGCGCGAGCTGCTCCCTCGCCTCCTGCATGCCGTATGTACCCATGTCGATTGATGCTTGGAAAGATGCGAGATTCTTGAGGACGTCGCCTTGCTGACCGAGACCTTTCAGAATGAGCTTGTTAGCGGCGAGCGGGCGCTGGTTGACTCCCCATGCTACTACGAGGACCAAAAGGGCGCTTCCGAGTGCGACATAGGGAAGCCACACTTGCGGGAAAAGTGTTTTTTGATAGACAAGCGCAGACTCCTTTGCGCTGCTCGCGCGATACGCGATGAAAGCAAGAATCGTCCCAAAGAGAATGTAGCTCGTAACATTGTCGAATACGAAGAAATTATGGGCGAAATATCCTGCGAGCAGTCCTGTGAGAAGGCTCCTTTCGGCGATCGAAAAGCCGCCGGAGCGCCAGAGCGCCCAGAGCGCCGCCAAAAATATCGAGATATACGCGAAGAATCCGAGGAATCCGCCTGCCACAAGCCAGTCGAAGACGATATTGTGCACGCGGTCAAACCACTGCTCCTGCTTATACATGCGCGGATCGTAATACTTGTCGAAGACAAGCGCATAGTTCTCCTGACCCCAGCCCAGTATCGGGCGCTCCTTCACGCCTTCCCAAGCGATAGACCAGTTCACGAAGCGTGATTCTACGGTCTGATCGGTAAGCGATATGCTCGCCATGCGCTGCAGGAAGCCCACCTTCTGTATCCAGGCGGCATCACGCACAGACCAAAACGCGCCGCCGAGAATGATAATCCCGGCGACTGCTGCAGCAGACATACGCCACACGTTTCGAGAGTTGCGACCCAGAACGAGAAGCAGGGCCGCGGTGATGAGCGCACCACCGACGAGTCCTATGATAGTACCGCGCGTACCGGTAAGGAGGAGGGCGATCGTATCGAGAACGATAACAGAGCCGTACGCCACTGATATATAGAGGCGCTTACCCGGACCCTTTTCTACCCACTGCTGTGCCCAAAGCATCGCAGCGATGAATATATGGAAGAGCATGTAGACCGCTAGGTAGATCGGATTGCCGAAAGTTGCATCTATGCGTCCCGAAAGTCCCGTCTGGCCGCCAAGGCCGAGCGCGAGCTTACCCGTGACTTGCAAGATACCGTAGAAAGATACATAGGCTGATACTGAAAGAGTCGTATAGAAGAGCCAACGCCAGAGTTTTTCTGTCGTCAGTACTGACGCCGCTACGACGGTGTAGGCGAGGAAGTGCGCGATGGTTACCCAGCCATCCATGCGCTCGTAATTGCTCCAGAGACTTTTGAAAGCGTATGCGCCGAATACGTCCGCAATTCCGATGATGAGGACGAATGCAGCGATAGCTGCGAGTACCCACGATCTACGAGGGCGATAGCTTGGAAACACGAGCGCGAGCGCGAGCCATGCACCGGTCAAAATCTCGACGAGTACGCGGAATACGAAATTCTTTCCCGTGATGTAGGGGAAAAAGAGTGAGGAGGTCACGAGGAGGCACACGAAAGGGAGGGCAAAAATCCCACCCAGTACTATCCATCTCAGAGTTCTCTCGAGCATCGTCATGGTCGGCATTCTAGCACAATCAGGCTCTGTTCTTCATGCGGCCGTGGTCGTCCTCGAGACGGACAATGTCCTCCTCATCGAAAGCACCATAGGCCACTTCGACCACTACTCCCCCTTGTATAGATTCGAGTCGATGTACTTGTTTTTTGCCGACATTATATGTCTGGCCCTTTTTCATGCGAATTTTCTCTATCTTGCCTTTTGCGTCGTGCAGTGTGGCGGTGGCATCTCCGTCCACAAGGAGCCAGCACTCAGTCCTATGATGATGATATTGCAAACTGAGCCGACTCTTTGGTTTTATATATATTGTCTTCAAGTTCCAGCCTCCTCCCTGATCCCATCCGTAGTACTCTCCCCACGGACGTATCGTACGCTTTATAGGACGGCTCGCATTCTGGATCATCCACGATGAAGATTGTATCTTGCCGCCTTGTCCGACGTTGAAGACCATTTTGATATCGATCTCTTTGCATACGGTTGCCTCAGGAATATCAGATATTTTCTTGCGATCTCCCCCATTGGCGAAGACTTGCGGCTTTACAGCTCGTAAGGCTCGCGAAACACTCATGTCGCTGTCCTCCCGTGCATGATCGGTAAGCACCACCTTGTCTACGAAAGGAAGCGATTCTATGAGCTCGAGACGCTCACGCTCCGGCATGAACGCATACCCTTTCTTTTTAAGAAGCCAGTTGTCGTTGTTTACTATCACCACGAGCTTATCACCATGTTTGCGCGCTTCCTTGAACATGCGCACATGCCCGATATGGACGGGGTCAAAGCCGCCCGACACGGCGACCCAGCGATCGCGCGGAGATGTTTTTGTACGCTTCTTAGCTGTCATGAGCGGCAGTATGCATCTCAGCCGCGACCCACGCAAACACTTTTGGCTTGCAGAAGAAGTCAGCCAGGGCTACGATGCAGCTAACAAAAGACTATGAAAAAAGCGCTCATTACGGGTATCACCGGCCAAGATGGTTCTTATCTCGCTGAGCTTCTGCTTGAAAAAGGCTACGAGGTACATGGAATCATCCGCCGCTCGAGCAGCTTCAACACGGGCCGCATCGAGCACATCCTCAAGGATCCGCATGAGAAGAATGTGCGGCTTCTCCTCCATTACGGAGACCTCTCAGACACAAGCAGCCTCAATCGCATCCTCGAGAAAGTGAAGCCTGATGAGATTTACCATCTCGGCGCTCAGAGCCACGTACGCGTGAGCTTCGACATACCCGAATACACGGCCGATGTGGATGCGCTTGGTACGCTCCGCATGCTCGACGCCATTCGCGAGACGGGCATCAAGACGCGTTTCTATCAGGCCTCCTCTTCCGAGATGTTCGGCAAGGTCGCGGAAGTGCCTCAGAGCGAGACCACACCCTTCCATCCGCGATCACCATATGGCTGCGCAAAAGTCTTCGGCTTTTGGATCGCGAAGAATTATCGCGAGAGCTACGGACTCTTTGCCGTCAATGGCATCCTCTTCAATCATGAGTCCCCGCGCCGAGGAGAGACATTCGTTACGCGCAAAGTGACTGCAGGCCTCGCTCGCATCAAGCTCGAAAAACAAGAAAAGCTCTACCTGGGCAATCTCGACGCGAAGCGCGACTGGGGCTACGCGAAGGACTACGTAGAGGGAATGTGGATGATGCTCCAGCAAGATAAGCCTGACGACTATGTGCTCGCTACCGGCGAGACGCACTCTGTGCGCGAGCTCGTGGAAGAAGCTGGCAGCATCCTCGGCTTCGATATCGTTTGGAAAGGAAAGGGAGATAAGGAACATGGCATAGACAAGAACACTGGTAGGGTAATCGTAGAAATCGACCCACATTACTATCGGCCTGCTGAGGTCGACCTCCTTCTCGGCGACGCTTCGAAGGCAAGGAAGGAACTCGGCTGGAAGCCAAAGGTTACTTATAAAGAGCTCATCAAGATAATGGTCGACGCCGACCTCATGACTCTAGAGAACGAGCCCACATGACTCACCTACCCGTTGGCGGAATGCTGCCGCTGGAGCGGTATCGCCAGACGATGGAAGATTCCCCGCTTGTTACGGTCGACGTGCTCTTTTTAGATCGCGAGAAGAAGCGCATTCTGCTTGGCAAAAGAAGGAATGCACCTTACGCGGGAGAATTTTATAGTTTCGGTAGCCGAATGTTCAAAAATGAAGAGTTTATCGATGCGGCAAAACGCATCGCCAAGGAAGAACTCGGACTTAACCTCCGTAATGAGGAATTCACCTATATCGGCGCTCTCAATGAAATAAACGAGACTTCAATATTCGAGGGCGTGAATTATCACGCAGTAGATATATACTTCTATTGCACTATTGATACTTTGAATGCCGTATTGGACGAGCAACACAGCGAGACAAAATGGTTCGATCTCGATGAACCGTCGCTCCATCCGAATGTTGTAACGCGTATTAGAGGACTGCAGAATGTACTCAGCTGATTATGGAAAAGAGCGCAAAGATATACGTGGCAGGTCATAAAGGACTAGCAGGTTCTGCAATAGTCCGCAAACTGCAAGAAAATGGCTACTCCAATATCATAACTCGTACACATGCAGAGTTAGAACTTCTGGACGCTGAAGCAGTTCGCGATTTTTTTGATTCCGAGAGACCCGAGTACGTGTTTCTAGCAGCAGCGCGTGTTGGAGGCATATTGGCAAATAAAACGTACCCGGCTGATTTTTTTCGCGAAAATATCATCGTGCAGACCAATGTGCTGCATCAAGCGTATCTTTCGCAAGTTAAAAAATTGCTCTTTCTAGGCAGCTCTTGTATCTACCCGAAGCTTGCCCCGCAACCCATCAAGGAATCGTATCTCATGACGGGTCCGCTAGAAGAAACTAATAGTGCGTACGCGCTCGCAAAGATCGCTGGCATCGAGATGTGCCTGGCATACCATCGGCAATACGGCTCGAATTTCATCTCGGTGATGCCTACGAATCTCTACGGCCCGAACGACAATTTCTCACCCGAGCGAGCACACGTATTACCCGCGCTTATGCGGCGCTTCCACGAGGCAAAACTAGCCATGGCCCCGACTGTCACCGTCTGGGGATCCGGCTCTCCGAAGCGAGAATTGCTTCACGTCGATGACCTCGGAAGCGCCTGCGTATTCCTCATGGAAACCTACGACGACCCGTCCATCATCAACATTGGCACCGGCGAAGACGTCAGCATCAAGCAGCTCGCAGATATGGTGCGCGATGCGGTCGGTTATAGCGGAGAGATTGTGTGGGACACAACGAAACCCGACGGTACGCCGCAAAAACTCCTCGATGTAAGCAAAATCCAAGCGCTTGGGTGGCACCACAACGTATCGCTCGCCGGTGGAGTTTCTTCGACGTATGAGTGGTACAAAGAGCACGCGGGGGACGCCCGCGGCTAGCGAACGCTAAAACGCCGGAAACTAGTTTGCTAAGCTGGGGTGAAAAAAAGGCCAAAACGTGTATTATGGCTCACACTCCTCTATGAAAAATATGAAGAAAGCAATTATCAGTGGCGTGACGGGTCAGGACGGCTCATACCTGGCCGAGTTACTTCTCGATAAGGGGTATGAGGTGCACGGTCTCATGCGACGCCTTTCCTCTTTTGCGTCAGGGCGTATAGACCATCTGCATTCTCATCCGCATTTCCATACGTATCACGCGGACCTCACAGACAGTCCTTCGATCTCCGGTATTATTTCTGAGGTGAAACCTGATGAATTCTATAATCTCGGCGCAATGTCACACGTAAAAGTCTCTTTTGAAGTACCCCAGTACACTCTCGAAACCAATACCACCGGCGTACTCAATGTCTTGGAATCGCTCAGGAAGATATCGCCTAAGACCAAGTTCTATCAAGCGTCGAGTTCGGAAATGTTTGGTGTGCCGGGGACACCTGCGCCATATAACGAAAATACTCCGATGGTACCCCAGAGTCCCTATGGAGTAGCGAAACTGGCGGCCTTTCATCTAACAAGACAGTACAGAGATGGGTATGGCATGTTTGCCACCACGGGAATACTCTTCAATCATGAGAGCCCCAGAAGAGGGGGTACGTTTGTCACAAAAAAGATCAGCAAGGCAGTTGCGAGGATTAAGCTGGGTCTACAAGATTCTCTCGTATTAGGCAATTTGGACGCCAAACGTGACTGGGGATGGGCGCCCGAGTTTGTGGAGGCTATATATCTGATAATGCAGCAGAAAAAGCCTGATATCTACGTTGTGGCGACTGGAGAGACTCACACGATAAGGGAGTTTGTCGAAGAAGCGTTCTCATATGTGGGCCTTAAGTCAAAAAAGTTTGTGAGAATTGACGACAAATATAAACGGCCCAACGAAGTGCCTCTGCTTTTGGGAGATGCGTCAAAGATAAAGAAGCTTGGATGGAAGCCGAAAATGAAGTTCCACGAAATTGTCCGGGCAATGTTGGATTACGATCTCGCGCACCCAAATGACAACTGAGATCAAATCGGGCGGAGAGATATTTGCAATTCTCGTAGATCTTGAATCAATCCAAGAGGGTTCGTTTCCTGCCACGGACCCCGCTTGGACAATTCAATTACTCCTCATGAATCGTAAGAAAGGCCACCTGGTCGCAAAACATACCCACAAAAAACTTACAAAGACTACCCAGCAGCCCCAGGAAGCCATCGTCGTGATGAAAGGTGCGATAGAGGCTAGTATTTTTGACGAAAAAGGAGACCTTATCGAAAAGAAAGACGTTACGGCAGGCCAATGTCTGCTCATCTTACGGGGCTGGCATGAAGTACGGATCACCGAAGATGCACTCATATACGCCTTCAAGGACGGACCGTTCATGGATGATAAAATCTCCCTATGAGAGTGACAAACTGCCATTTGTGCGGCTCTAGTGAACTCAAGAACGTCCTTGATCTTGGATTCCATCCTCTGGCGGACTTTTTCGTAAAAGAGAGTCAACTTCAAGAACCAGAGAGACGGTATCCTCTTGCCGTACTTCTCTGCCAAGACTGCGGACATGGGATGAACAGTTTTGTCGTCCCCGCAGAAGTCCGCTATCAAGAAAATGATTATAGTTATGACTCCGGCAATTCTAAGATTTCAGTAGGACACTTCACGGATATGGCAAAGGAGGTGACCGAGCGAGCGGGAGTAAAGAAGGGAGAACTTGTAGTAGACATAGGCAGCAACGTAGGCACTCTCCTTGGTGCATTCAAGAATCTTGGAGCAACGATCCAGGGAGTAGACCCAGCTTCAAACATTGTGGCGCTTGCTGAGAAGAATGGCATTCCTACTATCAATGACTTTTTCAACAGTTCGTCCGCCGAAATAATCTTGAAAAAAGGTCGAGCAAAAGCAATTACTATAACAAACGCATTCAATCACATTTCTCCTCTTGATGAATTCATGGGGTCTATAGTTTCCATTTTAGATAAAAGCGGCAGCTTCGTAATTGAACTTCCCTACTTCCTGGAAGTTATCAGGAAAAAGCATTTTGATGTCGTGTACCTTGAACATGTCTCATATATCGCCGTGAAGCCTCTTGTGCCCTTTTTCAAGAAATTTGGTCTTTCTATTACCCATCTTGAAGAAAACGACTATATGAGCGGATCGGTGCGCATCTTTGTCGGGTTCGGCGAAGAAAGCCCCTTGGTCAAAAAGCAAATCGCTTTAGAGGAGGAATCTGGGCTTTACTCTCTAGAAACGTGGGGGCAATTCGCAGCAAGCGTTAGGGACTGCAAGATACGATTGCTTAAAGAATTGGTGGATGCTCGATTAGGAGGCGGGAAAGTTGTTGCGATAGGTGCTGCTGCCAAAGGAAACACGCTCTTAAACTATGTGGGCATAGACACGACATTGATTGACTTCGCCACCGACGCATCCCCCTTAAAGATCGGTAAATATACTCCGGGTTCGCATCTTCCGATTCGCTCTGATGACGCTATAAACGAGGACGTGACTCACGCCCTCATTCTCGCCTGGAATATCGCAGATTTCTTAAAAAGCAAAATCTCTCCGAAATTCCCTCACCTGAGATTCATTACCCCCCACGTTATAGAGTAGCCGAAAAAGAAGGGAGGTCGTTTTTTCTGACGGGGTCTAGTAGATTCCAGTGAAATCCAGAACTTTGTTCGTAAACTGAGCCCATCCGTGTTTCTCTTCGGCAATTCTCCTATTTTCGCGCGCACGCGCCAGAAGATCATCCTCGTCGGAATTTTGCAGATCGAGAAGGGCGCGGACATTGTGCTCGGTATCGTGAGTACGAAGTTCTGTAAGTGTTGGATGGTCGTACCCCGTTTCCGGTGTGCACGCGATCGCAAACCCGAAACACATCTGCTCCACGATGGTAGTAGCCTGGGGATCCGCAGTGCTCACATTGACGAAAATGTCGTATTCTTGGGCGAGCCGCGCCATATATTCGGGCGTCAGAGACGCAAAACTTGCGATCTCATTCCACCCTCGAATCTTGCCTCCTCCAATATGCGCAAATTCGTATTCCGGCATCCGTGCCGCTATCCGCTCGAGCTCAACTGTATTTTTGTACCACGCTGTGTGTCCGATATAGAGATATTTCCGCTTACCTTTTGGATTAAATCGCGATTTGACGAAAGGATACTCCGCAGCGGTGATTCCCATTGAGGTAAGGTGGATCTTTCGCAGCGGCCCGAGATCGGCAAACGGAGATTTACTTTCCCAGTCACGTTCCCAAATCTTTCCCCCTATGAAAACGGCGCCACCTCCCGCTGCTGCGTTCGTCATAAATAAGCTCTTGGCGAAAGTCGAATACTGCGCATCGTGCGCATACGGCATGATGATGAAATTGCGTGCGCTCGGGAATTCGCGGATCGTGCGCGATGTGACTGACAAAACGTCATCAATGTCCGACCGCGTCGTGCCAAAGGCACCGCTCGGCACCGGCTGTCCTATAAAGATATCCCCCGGCTCGAGATGCGCGACGGTGTGCTCATACAGACTGTAGAGTCGCACGTCGTACCCTCGTGCGCGAATAGCGTCGAGAAGGTTGTGCGTGATGCTATGCGGCGCACGTATCGGGTGCTGCCAAGGAATGAGCGCGTCGTGTGCAAATCGGTGTAGCGGAGTCACGTGCATCAGTCGAAGCGCTTTGTCGAGAGCGCGACGCATGAGTGTTCGGCCGAGTGGGACCGTATACGCGAGATGCACGACGGGCTTTCGCGACATACTAAATCGGCAGATTTACATAGTTGAGAATGAAGGAATCCATCGTGAGGGCCGCAAGCAGATACAAAATGATAAGCGGTACGAATGCGTACCAATATCGCTCGAATCGTTTGACGCACAGTCCCGCGAGCAGAATAAGCCCGGGAACAGCGAGGACAAGGACGCGCTGAGTAACCGCAGGCCATAATACGGCCGGAATGGATGACGCAAGCACAGACATGAGGAAGACTTTCTTCTTGTGATCGAGTGTGGGATCAAAAAAGCGACGCACAAACTCGTACGCACCAAACAATGCGACCGGCGCGAGGAACGTCAGCAGTGAGCCGAAGCTTTTAACGTACTCGACGATGATCGACGAATACTCGTAGAGGTCCTGGCTCACGCGGATCCAGTACGTATATGTATATCCATACTCTCGATATATATGTATGTGCTGCCAGACAGCCGGTCCCACAACGAGCAACCCGAGGGGAATAGACTTCGCGAGAAATGTCAGGGGCTTTTTGTAGTACTCAAACAAGAGTATGGCGCCAATCGGAATCGAAGCCATGTATGCATTCTCTTTAAAGAACCCTCCAATGGCGATAATCAGCGCTGCTATTACGAGCGTACGGTACCGACCCGATTCCATGTACGAATAGACGAGCAGCAGCGCAAGGAGGTAGAAAAACCACCCACCGATGTCCATGAAATACTTCATGCCTTGCGAGAGCACGGAGTAATTGCCAGCGTAAAAAAGGCCGCCAATAAAGGCTACGCGTTCGCTCTCGTAGAATCTGGCAAGAAGCAAATACAGCACGATGCTGCCACCAAACAAAAAGAACGTGTTCATGATCAACCATCCTGTTTCAAACGAACCCGACACAGTGGCAAAGAACCGAAGCGTCTCGATGGCGAGCGTCGTCGTGAGCATGCGATGCACAGCGACGATCTCGGGCGTTATGATATCGGACGTGAGGTTAATCTGCAGATGCGTGCCCTGGGCATACGCGCGAGCAGCATCTACGTAGCTGATCGCATCACCCTGAAGGATATGCGGCAAGAAGTACAGTGAGAGTCCAGAAATACCAGTCAGGCAGACGATATATGCGATAAAAAAAGGCTGCCGCAAAGTCGTACTGATGGAATGCATCACCCGTGATACGGTGGTCACACCTACTGCATCATGCATACGTGCCGGATTGTATCATATGGGGTATTACTGGCGTGCAAAGAGCTCTCGCTGTAGCATGAGCGTGATGTTGGCATCGCTAAAGAGGTCTTTCCATTCGTTTGCAGAGTGGAGCCAAGTGTATACAAAAACCGACATGCTGTACGTCATGCATGGCGGTTTTTGGCTGACGCTCGCAAAGGGCATCGGTATTGCGGTATCGCTCTTGGTAGCAACTGCAATGGCCAATCTGGTAGCACCGGAGGTGTTCGGTATGTACCGATTCGTTCTGGCGGGTGCAGGCATTATCGGCGCACTTTCACTGACCGGAATGAGCAGCGTCATTGTGCAGTCGGTCGCTCGAGGATACGAAGGTGCCCTCCGCGCAGGGGCACGGGATTACTTGCGCTGGAGTTTTATTTCGGTCGCAGTATCGCTTGGCGTCGCATCCTACTACTTTGTGCAAGAAAATACCGCACTTACGATAGGATTTCTCTTGGTAGCAGCCCTCAACCCTCTTCTCTCTGCCTATTCTTTTTTCACTCAGTTCATATCGGGCAAGAAAGATTTCAGGACGCAGGCGCTTTTCGATACGATAGCGGATATCATACCTGCTGCGTGTCTTGTGGTCGCCTTATTCGTCATCAAGAACCCTATCGCCATTCTTTTGGTGTACTTTTTGATTGGAATACTCACGAACATTGTGCTCTATTATGCGACGCTGCGGAAATTCCGACCAAACGATCATGTCGATCCGGCAGCGCTTCCGTTCGTAAAACACTTGAGTTTTATGGGCATACTAGGAAAAGTGGGAGAGAATATAGATAAAATACTCGTATTCCATTATCTCGGAGCTGCACCTCTGGCTCTGTATGCTTTCGCGCAGACTCCTATCGCTCAACTTAAATTGCTTGCGGACATTCCCGTGAGGGTCGCACTGCCAAAGCTCAGTGAGCGCCCGCTCTCAGAATTGCGCAGTTCTCTGCCGCGCAAAACGTTCATACTGACTGGCGTCATGTTCGCGGTGGTGGTTGTATATGTAGGCGCGGCGCCTTTTCTTTTTAAATTTCTTTTCCCTGCGTACGGGCAAGCGGTCATTTATACGCAACTCCTTGCGCTTTCTCTGATATTTACGCCAAGTGCCATGTTCAGCGCTGCGCTAACCGCGCACACGAAGAAACGGGAGCTCTACATTTCGCAGGCAATTCTCCCCATACTGAAGATTGGTCTATTTGTGATTTTCCTGCCATTGTACGGAATATGGGGTGCTATATGGGTTACTATCGTGCATCAATTCATAACATTCGCAGTCTTCGGATATTTATTCTGGCAAGCTAAGTCATAAGCCACATGAGTGTCATCAGTCGCATTCAGAGGATGGGGTATCGACGTGCCCTTGCACTTGCAAGCGTCCGTCTCGGTAAAAAAGCATCACATATACTGTATGCACCACTGTGGTACCTGTTCAAGCTGAAAAATCTTGGATTTACGTACAAGAACGATAATTCGGACGAAGACCCTAGGGTCGCCAAGGAGGCCAGCATAAGAAAGATACTGTCGTCCATACCGAGCGGGAGTCTTTTGGAGATTGGTATCGGCGAATTCCCACACTTTGACAGGTTGATCCTCATCAGCGAGCTCAAGATTTCATATACGGGATGTGATTTTGCGGATGTATGCGAGAGCCATGTAGCGGAACTCGGCATAAAAGACTTTGATCAAGCGGACATCCGGTTTGAAAAGAACTCCACCGGTACGTATTCATGGACGCTCTTCGAGATGCTTGAGCGTGGTGAACAATTCGACGTCATCTACGTCGACGGCCATCACACCTTTTACATAGACCTCCCTGCCATACTCCTCGCGGACAAATTGTTGAAGCCGGGCGGCTATCTGCTGTTGGACGATATTCCCTGGAGTCTCTCATTTCTCAAAGCAAATATGATGCGAAGTTTGAGCCAATGGTATTTCTATCGTTCGATGTACAAATTTTCTGACTACACCCAAAAGCAGCAATCCCTCCCCCATATCAAAATGATCGCTGATGAGCTCCTCGTCAACCGCGGGGGGTATACAAAAGACGCAACGCTGTCGCTGCCCAACTGGTGGGCACTGCGAAAAAAGGTAACCTAGTCTATCCAAGTCGCTCCTCGCCACCCTTCGTCACTACGTGCGGATACGGCATGGGAAAGAATAATTTCCCTCCTCCATCAAGGTAGTCCTT
>Ga0163150_10007278_pt1 | contig 13120 bp, 6 predicted proteins | sample OliLakLV19P2IB_FD_148628 | JGI IMG/M metagenome (GOLD analysis project Ga0163150, IMG submission 148628) | Freshwater microbial mat bacterial communities from Lake Vanda, McMurdo Dry Valleys, Antarctica - Oligotrophic Lake LV.19.P2.IB | ecosystem: Environmental > Aquatic > Freshwater > Lake >...
CCGTTAAGAGCGAGCCAGCGGAATTGGAGCCATTGAGGACCATGATGAACGGGCAACTTCAGCAAATGATTCGCCTTGTCGATGATTTGCTGGACGTGTCTCGCATCACTCAGGGGAAGCTCGAATTGCGGATTCGTCGTCTCGACCTGGCGGTCTTGGTGACTGATGCGGTCGAAGCCATTCGGCCGGTTGTCCAGGAGGCCGGCCACCAACTGAAGGTCTCGCTGCCATCCACCAAGGTCATCATCAACGGCGACGGAGCCCGGCTCACCCAGATATTTACCAACGTCCTGCACAATGCGGTGCGATGCACTGAAAAAAACGGCACCATTGAAATTAGAGTGGAAACTCAAGGCAGCGAGGCGCTGGTCGCAATTTGCGACAATGGCATGGGTATTCCCAAGGGCATGCTTTCACAGATTTTCGAGCCGTTTCAACAAATCCATGCAGCTCACAACGGAAATCATGCTGGTCTGGGAATTGGCTTGAGTCTGGCCAAGCAAATCGCACAGATCCATGGCGGCAGTATCGAGGCTCGAAGCGAAGGCACTGGCCAGGGCAGTGAATTCCTGGTGACGCTTCCTTTAGTGTCCTCGGATGACGACTCTCTGGACCCGCCCAAGGTCGAATCTCGCTCACATAACATTCCGCGCCGCAGGATCGTCATCGTCGACGACGCGCAAGAATCGGCGAACACCTTGGCGGCAATCCTGCGCATGAGAGGGCAGGAAGTGTCGGTTGCATTCGATGGCTTGTCGGCTATCGAATGCGTATTGATCCATCGACCGCAGGTGGCCTTTGTTGATCTGGGCATGCCGGAAATGGATGGATATGAGGTCGCACGCCGCTTGCGCGTTCAGCCCGACCTGAACGAATTAGTGCTGGTGGCGCTAACGGGGTTCGGAGACGCCGACTCGCAAAGAAGAGCGCTGGAAGCGGGATTTGACCACCATGTCATCAAGACGGCCGATATCGAGGACTTGGAACAGATTCTCATGCAATTGCCCGATGAATTGCCGAACTGAACTGGAGGCACGGCGAGTTTTTTCGGCCCCTGGCTCCCTGCTGGGAATCCGAAAAAATGCATGGAATTGGGCAAATCGGGTTTCCCGGACGATTGCGCTGAGCATCCGAATCGGTTTTCTTAACATAAGCCAATCGATTCTTCCGGGCGGCACAATTCCACTCGGTCAAGCGGATCACCAGGCAATCCATGATCTTGCCGACTGATCGTTCGTTATCGCAACGCCGGGCGCAGCCCGCACAATCGGCATACAGCGCGCCCCTGCAAGCCGAGTCCTGGCGAATGTCCTGTCGCAGGCTCTGACATTCGACGGACGGTTGCCGATTCGGCGGTTGCAATTGCACGAGTTGTAGGATTCATGGGTTTTGACTCACCGCCTGTGCTGAGCTAGGGTTGCTTCAGATAGGCTCCGAACAGCTCTTGGGCAATCCTGGATGCCGAGAGAGCGGCGGCGCAACGCGCACTGGCGAAATCTGTAAGTTTCTCAGAACCGACAAATCAGCATGCTGGTCGCACAGGTGAGGTGAAGATATGTCACTCGAAAGTTTGGAAGGCTTGTCGTCTGTAATCGACCATCAAGCACTGCTCACGCGTTGTTTGAACAACCTGGCCTTTGCCGAGCGGATGCTGACCTTGTTTCAAGCCCGCTGCGGTGAAGAACTGGCGGAGTTGGAGCAAGCCGTTGACAAGGGCGACATCGAGGCCATCCGTCGTATCTCTCATCGCCTGACCGGAGCGAGTGCGAATGCCGCCGCGACGGGTGTGCAGGCACGCGCCTCGGATCTGCGGCATGCCGCCGACGATGGTGCTCTCGACAAAGCGTCGGAATGCCTGGTCGAGTTGCGCGGTGAATGGCACCGGCTCACGGCAGCCATGGCTGCTGGCGAAAGGGTGTCATCTCCGTAAATCTCTACATCTACGCGCTAGGGGCAGGGGCTAACATGCGGGTTTTAGTAGTAGAAGACGATTGCATCTCGGCCGAGTTTCTTAGAAACTCGCTGACCTGCTTTGGCTATGACGTAACCACGGCAGTCAATGGATGCGAAGCCTTCGAGCTCTTGCGCAGTGGCGAATATCGCATCGTCGTTTCCGACTGGGAAATGCCCGAAATGAGCGGCGCCGAGCTGTGCCGCCAGGTGCGCAAGCGCCAATGGAACAGCTACATCTATATTGTGCTGGTCACTAGCTACGGCGGAGTCGACCACGTCGTCGAGGGTTTGCGTGCGGGCGCCGACGACTTTCTGAGCAAACCCTACCATCCAGACGAGCTCCGCGTCCGGCTGCGAACCGGCGAGCGGATTCTCTCACTGGAAAGCCGAGACGTGATGCTCTTCACGTTGGCCAAGCTGACCGAGTCGCGCGATAAGAGCACCGGCATGCACTTGGAGCGGATGCGAGAATACTGCCGGGTATTGGCCCAGGAACTCTCGGGTTGGAGAGAATACCGGGAGGAGATCGACGGCGAGTACATTCAACTATTGTATTTGACGTCGCCTCTGCATGACATCGGGAAGGTCGGCATTCCGGATCGCGTGCTGCTGAAGCCCGGCCCGTTGACGCGCGACGAATTCGAAATCATGAAGTTACACACAACGATCGGCGGCGAGACATTGCGGGCTGCGACACAGGCTCATCCCGAGGCGCGCTATCTGGCGATGGCTCGTGACATCGCGTTTACACACCACGAACACTTCGACGGCGGAGGCTATCCTCATGGACTGCGCGGCAAGGAAATCCCGCTCTGCGGCCGCTTGACCGCCTTGCCAGACGTTTACGACGCCCTAACGTCGTGCCGGGTTTACAAACCCAAGATGAGTCACGAGGAGGCTCGCAAATTCATTCTTGACGGTGCTGGCACGCAGTTTGACCCGGATGTTGCGGAAGCTTTCTTGAGAAGGGAAGACGAGATCATCCGAATTGCTCGGGCCATGGATGGAGTCTCTCCAGAATCCGTCCCATCTTTCGCCGTCCCGGGCGCCGGCCATCTCCTCGTCTGACGGCCAGTTTGCGGCAGATTGTACCGTCGCAAGCGTGGCGGTAGCCCGCTGCCAAACTCCCTAGCTTACGGCACCGGAACAACCCGTCCGTAAGGGAACTGAGTAAGGTTTGTGGCTGTCGTTTCGCTGGACGCGAATCTTTCACCGGACCGATATGACTCGCACAGAGCGCCTCCGACAAGGCTGTCGACTTCGCGCGGAAAGGAATCCTCCCTGCGAGATTCATCCAGGTTATCTGGAAGAATCTCGCCTCTGGCTCCATTCATGCGCGTCTGGGCGGCCGAGCCTGACTCTCGCCGTTTGTCGGTTGGCACCTTTGCATGGCGGCACATAGCGCCAGCCACGTTTGCGCAAAGCATTTATTGTTGCGACCTCAAACAGCGGACTCTACTCATGACACACTTGCTGAAACACGGCGTGATCTCACGATTGCGAGCTTGTTCTTCGCGCGCGCTCGTTGCCATTGCGATCGCCGCATGTGCGCTGTTGAGCACGACCGCTCCGGCTCGGGCTCAGGGAATCTTTCTGACGAGCACGGGCCCCATCAATCAATCGATGGGCGGTGCGGCGGTTGCGGCGCCACTCGATTCGGCCGGTGCTCTGAATTGGAATCCGGCCACGATCAGCGGGCTCAAGAAGTCCGAAGTCGCCCTTGCGATCAGCTTTGTCTTGCCAACGATCACGCTAGCGTCAGAGGTGCCTGGGTTTAGCGGGTCAACTCAAGGCGAGCCAGGCGTAACCGCAGTGCCAACGATGTCCTTTGTGCTCAAGGATGACTGCTCGCCTTGGACCTGGGGAGTCGGAATTTACGGCATCGGTGGCTTCAGCTCGAACTATGCCGGCAGCTCGTTTGCCGACCCAGTGCCGAACCCAATCCTCACTCCACAGTTTCCGGGCGGAGTCGGCATTGGACGCCTATACACAAAGGCCGAAATCTATCAGATCGCACCGACGGCTTCGTATGCCTTGACCGAAAAGCTATCTGTCGGTTTCGCACCAACGATCGACCTGGCCCATGTTCAGGCGGACCCGCTGCAGTTTGCCCCTCCGAGTGGTCCTTTTGGCACCTATGGGGCGGGCACTGGAACGCGAGCCGCTTGGGGAGCCGGGTTTCAACTCGGTGTCTACTACATCGCGGATTCCAATTGGCGATTCGGAGCGAGCTATAAGAGCACGCAATGGTTCGAGCCGCTCCGCTACAACTCGACCGATGTAAACGGTCTTCCGGTGTTGCAGAAGGTGAATTTCGATTTGCCGCCGATCACTTCGATCGGTGCCGCCTACACCGGTTTCGACCGTTGGCTGTATGCCGTTGACGTGCGCTATTTCGACTACTCGAGCGCCTCAGGCTTCAACCAATCGGGCTACCGTGCCGACGGCTCGGTCGCAGGCCTGGGCTGGAAGAGCGTTTGGGGAGTCTCGAACGGCGTGCAATATATGTTCACCGACCGCCTGGCTCTGCGCGGCGGCTACTCGTACGTCGACAATCCGATCCCCTCGTCGCAGGAGTTCTTCAACGTCGGAACGTCGCTGAGCATGAAGCACTTCCTGAGCATGGGCGCCTCCTACTTGATCCGCGAGAACATTTCTGCCAACGTGGCCTATACGCACGGTTTTCAGACGTCGCTGACCGGTCCGATCGTCATTCCCGCGGGTCCCGTTCCCGGCACGAGTGTTACGAATACGACGTCGGTCGACCAGCTAACAGCCGGTATTTCAGTGCTGTTCTAAGCGTAGAACCAGCACAAACATTGCTTCGCACGGCCAAAAAAGAAAGACGGTCGAGGCCTCTGGCGAGAAGCCTCGACCGTCGTTTTCAGTTCTTTTGGCGTGCCCCAAGCCCAACTGATTCCGTGATCAGACCTGGAAGTTCTTGCGCGCCCGATTGCGGCGCGGCACTCTCGTCACTCGCGGAGCCTTGACCGGAGTGGCGGCTGGTGCGTGCGGTGCGATGGGTGTGCGCGACTCTTTGTCCACTCGTGTCTCGCGAAATGTAGCTGGCAGCTTCGCATCCGAGCCGTGCTCCGCTGAGGCCACGCAAAACTTGTAGATCGAGTAGACCGGATCTTTCTGGCCAAGCAGGCAGACGTCCGAAGGAACCACCTCGAGCGACCGCATGCCAGCACTGCGCATGAACTCAGTCACCGAGGCCGGGCCAAACGTAAACGGTTCGCCCAGAATCTGCATTCCTCGCATGAAGTTGCGCACCGATTCGGGAAATTCTTCAGGGTGCTCGACCGCTCGCTGGTCGACCAGGTCAACCCACAGCAGACTATCGGGGTTTCGCAGCACGGGTTGCATGCCTTCGAGAATTTTGCGCACTTCGTTTTCCTGGAAGTACATGCTCATACCTTCCCAGACAACGAAGGTGCGCGCGTCGGGATCCAAATACTCTGCTAGCGCTGGCGCCAACGGCATGGTCCGCACGTCAATCGGAATTTGGATCCGCGTGACGCCCTCCGGCTCGGCGAGTCCTAACTGGCTCACCCGTCGGCCTCTCTCGGCCAGCGTCGTGGGAAAATCCAACTCGTAGACGCGCGTTCCCGCCGGCAGGGGCAAACGGAACGGCCGCATGTCCCAGCCGACTCCCACGATCACGATGTCGCGACCACCGGAGGCAATATAGTTGGAAAGCGCCGCGTCCAAATGCCAGGTGCGCGCCGCGACCATGCCTCCCAACTGCGGAGAACGCTCGCAGAACCGCTTCGCGATCGCCATGCCGTGTTGTCCAGCCATTTGCGCCGCGTAATTGTCCTCGAACAGCGCTCCGCTCTCGCAAGCGCGCACGCCGGCGATCAATTCGGCGGAGGAAGTGAGCTTCAATTCGTACAATGAATTGACTCGGCTCGTGGAAATACCGTCCGATCGCAGCCGATCGGATTGGCGCGCGAAATAGGTCAACGTCGCTTCACCGACAAGCAGGTCGCCGTTGCGAAATTCGATGTTAATCGACTCGATCACTGCCTGTCCGGAAATAAATCGCCGCTGAATGCGATGGTGCAATTCGGGGTCAATGCGAGCCGACACTGTCAAATCGGCCACGCTGGGACGCATGTATTTGACCTCGACGCGCAGCAGCCACATCGAAACCGATTGTGGCGAACACACGGGATGCACGCCGACGACCGGCCAACCAGTCAGCAGCGATGCCAGCGCCGTACCACCCGTGTAATCTCCGGCCAGCACGAACAGGGCGGCTTGATGGGTGAAATGCTGGTTTGTCGATTGTGGATTGAGCGGCAATACCGACTCGGTCCAGCCCGGTTCGATCGAGGTGATCGTCCACTTTACGAAATCCAACACCGGGACTTGCTCGCGCAGCAGCGCGGTCACGGTGCCAGGGTGCATGCGGAATTCACGGTCTTGATCCCAGGAAATCTCAAATAGCGGCGGGGAGATTCCGACCGGCGTGTCCATACGGAGTTTCTTCATGATACTCTCCAATGATGTGACTACTCCCTTGAAGTGACTCGAAGGCAGCACAACGCCCACGACACAAAATCGGCAACAACGGAGTAACCGATCCAATCGCGACATTCATCCCTAATGTGCTGCCCCTTAGGACGTTTGATTGGCGAATTCGTTATATCACCTGGCCGTCGCGCGTCTCTATACCGACGTAGATTTTTTCAGACGTTTTAATGCGCCGGTGTGATTGTGCTAGCGATTAGGAAAAGATTGCGGCGCGAAATTCGATGACACGACAGCGATGAATTCGATGAGCCCGCGCTCCCGGCGCGCATAACGATCATCGTTGCAACTGCCCTCGACATTACGGACGATCCCTCCCCAGACGAACCTGCGTCAGAAATGACACCCTCCGCGACAACAACTTTGCAAGCTGGTGAAACCCGCGACGCGGGCTGCGCGGAACTGGGGCAAAAAGTCGCCGGGCGATTCACGCTAGAACGATCTGTTGGCGAAAGCCAGGTCGCTTACACGTTCCTGGCGCGCGACGGCGCGACCGGCGCCGAAGTGATTGCCAAAGCCATCCCGGAGTCCGCGCTAACTCCAGGCGCGCTAATGCGCTTAGAGTACGAAGCGAACCTGCTGGGGCGAGTGGATAGCCAGTGGTTCGCCCCAATGCTGCATGCGGGGCGAGAGAAGAATTGCTTCTGGCTGATTTCGCGGTACGTTCCTGGCTGCGCTCTCAAACAGCGCCTTGAGGCGGGGCGACTCGATATTGCCCAGACCCTGGTCGTCGGTCGCGCCCTGTTGTCAGCACTGCGCGATCTCCACGGCCACCGAATCCTGCATCGCAGTGTACGTCCCGCAAACATCATCACCCCCGCGCAGGGACCGATCGGAACCGCCGCGCTGGTCGATTTCGGACCCATTCAATCCATCGAAGTCGACGGTCCGCTTCGGAGCCACACCCTCGAAGTCGCGCTCTACTCTTCGCCGGAACAAGCTGGTTCGATCGAACACGACTTGAGTGCGGCATCCGACCTCTACTCGGCCGGAATCGTGCTGTTTCATTGCCTGACGGGCCGGACCCCGTTCCACGGCGACACCGTGGGTACCATTCTCTTTGAGCACATGACGGCGCCGGTCCCAGAACTAAGATCCGCCGACCAACTGGCGCCCCGAGCGCTTGAAGAGCTGATTCACCGCTTGTTGAAAAAAGACCCTCGAGACCGCTATCAGTCCGCCGAAGCGGCACTGGCCGACTTGGAAGCCATTGCCGAGGGGGTTCGCGGTGGCGATCCCGATCCTCCGGTCGTGATCGGAGCTCGAGACAAGCGGTTCACGTTGACAGAACCCTCCTTTGTTGCCCGAACAGAACAAGTCCGCTCTCTGGATGCCGAGATTGGCAATGCTCGCGCAGGCACGGGCGGACTGGTGCTCTTGGAAAGCGAATCGGGGGGTGGCAAGACGCGCTTGTTGGAGGAGACGGCGCGGCGCGCTGCGCGCGAAGGACTTTGGGTGCTGCGCGGTCAGGGCACGAGCGACGTGGCTCAACAGCCGTTTCGCTTGCTCGATGGCATCGTCGACGGCTTTTTGGCCGCGGCGCGTTCGCGACCCGAAATGGTCGAAGCCTTGCAGTCGCGCTTGGGCGAATACCTGGATGCGGTCACCGCGGCGTTGCCTGCGCTGGCATGTCTGTTTAGTGAACAGGCGATCGGCGCCGCCGCTCCCGAGCAAACCGGCGAAGCACGAACGATCCAGGCACTCGCCAGGTTCCTCGACGCCATCGGCACGGCAGATCGCCCCGTGCTGGTCATTCTCGATGACTGCCAATGGGCCGACGAGTTGACCTATAAGTTGATTCGCCGTTGGCATGCCGATGATGCGAGCTCAAGAACCAACGAGCGACACTTGTTAGTCGTGGCTGCGTTTCGCGCCGAAGAAGTATCGCGCGACAACCTGCTGCGCCGGATTGAGAACGTCTCGCATCTTCGGCTTCCTCCCCTGACGGCAAGCGAAGTTCGGCAGCTCGTCGAGTCGATGGCGGGGCCGCTGCCCGACGCCGTGGTCGAGATGATCGAGCGATTGGCCGAGGGCAGTCCCTTCATGGCCTCGGCCGTGCTCCGTGGAGTTGTCGAAAGCGGTGCGTTATTTCCGCAAGAAGATGGATGGGGCATCGAGCCAGCCGCGATTGCGGACGTCGGCTCTTCGAGTCGCGCCGCATCATTTCTTGCCAGACGCCTCGACCTGTTGCCGCTGGAAACCATCGAGTTGCTATCGACTGGCGCCGTGCTGGGCAAAGAGTTCGACCTGCAAATGGCATCGCGTCTGATCAACCAGTCGACGGCCAAAACGATTGCGGCACTCGACGAAGCTCGCCAACGGCAGCTCGTTTGGATGCGGCCGGACGGAGCGCACTGCGTCTTCGTGCACGATAAGATCCGTTCGGCGGCGCTCGACCGCATGGACCTGGACCGTCGCCAGTCGCTGCATCGCCGTGCGGCCGACTACTTGCTTGAATACTCGGCAGAGAGTGTCTCGGAGTTGGCCTATCACTTCGACGCGGCCGGCGACAGCGAGTCGGCACTGCCCTTCGCGCTCAAGGCGGCCGAACAAGCTCGCACACAACACGCCTTGGAAATCGCCGAGCAGCAATATCGGATCGCCTTGCGCGGGGCAAAGACCGACGCGATGCGGTTTCGGATCGTTGAAGGGTTGGGCGACGCGCTGATGCTGCGGGGCCGCTACGATTCGGCCGGTGAACTATTCGAGTCCGCTACCGCCCTGGCCGAAGGGGCTTATGCGAAGGCCGAAATTCGGGAAAAGCTTGGCGAGTTGGCTTTCAAACGCGGAGATATGTCGACCGCCATCGATTACTTCGATGCGGGGCTTGTTCTCCTCGGGCGGAAAGTGCCCCGCTGGACGCCAGTTGCCGTCGTGATGTTCTTCTGGGAAGGGCTCATTCAAATCCTGCATACGGCGCTGCCCCGCGTTTTTCTGCATCGCGTGCGACGCCAACCAGACGAAGCAGAGCGATTGACCCTGCGACTGCTCGGCAATTTCTCTTACGGCTGCTGGTACTCTCGGAGCAAACTGCTCGCGCTCTGGGCGCACATGCGCGGCCTCAATTTGGGCGAGCGCTATTTACCGAGCCGCGAGTTGGCCCAAGCCTATTCGACGCACGGGCCGGCCATGACGCTGGTGGGGGCCTTCAAACGCGGAATCACCTATGCCCAGCGCTCGATGGATATGCGCAAGGATTTGGACGACCTGTGGGGGCAGGGGCAGTCGCTGGTTTTCTACGGAGTGACTTTGTTTGCCGCCGGGCGATTTGAAGAGTGCGTGGACAAATGTCGCATGGCCGTGCGCCTGTTGGAACGGATGGGCGACTATTGGCAAGTGCACATGGCCCGCTATCAAATCGCGGTCTCGCTTTATCACCTCGGCGACTTGCGCGGCGCCGTCGAGGAATCGCAGCTCAACTACCAGTCGGGCGTCGAATTGGGCGACGAGCAAGCCTCGGGAATCATTTTAGACGTTTGGGCCCGTGCCACCGAGGGAGTCCTGCCACCGGAAATCCTCGATCGCGAGCTGAAGCGCAAGCGGACCGATGCGCAGGGCACGACTCAGGTGATGCTGGCCGACGGCTTGCGACACTTTGCGGAAGGCAACCTGCACCGCGCTGTCGAAGTGTTCGAACAAGGTGCCCAGATCGCGGCTTTGGCGGGCGTGAAAAACGCCTATACCATTCCCTCCGAAGCCTGGGCCGCCACGGCACGTCGCGTCGAGGTCGAACAAATCCACGAATACACGCCCTCGCGGCGCGAATCGAGCCTGCGCGCGAGCCAGAAAGCGGCACGCCGTGCGTTGCGCGCGAGTTGGTTGTGTCGAAACGATCTGGCCCAATCTCTGCGCGACTATGCGCTGGTCCTGGCCATGCGAGGGCGGCTGCGCAAGGCCCGAAAAATGTTCGACAAGAGCCTTCGTACGGCCAAGGCCATGCGCCAACGGCAGCAACAGGCACAAACGCTAACGGCGATGGCACGCGTAGGTAGCGAGGCTAATTGGCCCGGCGCCGAGGCCTGGTCAACCGAGGCTCAGGCGATCTTGGCGGAGTTGAATGCCATTGGCCCCGCGGCCGGAAGCGCCGCATCGCGCGAGACGGGCAGCCTTTCGCTGGCCGATCGATTTGATACAGTTCTCGATTCTGGACGAAAAATCGCATCGGCTTTGGCTGCTTCGACAATTCACGAAGCGGCTCGAGCTGCCGCGTTGCGGTTGCTGCGCGGCGAGCATTGCCTTGTACTTCAGATCGAGGAGGACGTCGATCAAGGAAAGCCCTACGTCGTACTGGAACAAACCGACGTGCCGGTCAATGGGGCCATCGTGGATCGCGCCCTCCAGGCCGGGCGAGCCGTCGCCTGCACCGAGGAAAAAGGGCTCGAGCCCGGCACCAGCGTGGCCGAGTCGGGTGAGCGATCGGTTTTGTGCGTACCCATCCGCGTACGCGGAAGGATCGTGGCTTGCTTGTATGTGACCCATGAACACGTGCGCAAGTTGTTCGGGCCCGACGAGGAACGGCTGGCCGACTTTATCGCCACCATCGCGGGTGCCGCACTCGAAAACGCCGAAGGCTTTGCCGAATTGCAACAATTGAACGAATCGTTGGAACAGCGCGTCATCGATCGCACGGCAGCCGCCGAAAGCCGCGCTCAGGAACTGGCCGTCTCGAACAAGGAACTCGAACGCATCGCTCAGGAATTGCGTGATGCCGAGGAGCAGTTGCTGGCCGCCAAGCAAACCGCCGAAAATGCGAATCAGGCCAAGAGCCGGTTCCTGGCCACGATGAGCCACGAAATTCGCACGCCCATGAACGGCGTGTTGGGCATGACCGAGCTCGTGCTGAATACTCCGCTCAGCGATCAGCAACGAAATTATGTCAGCATCGTCAAAGAGTCTGCCAACGCGTTGCTGATGTTGCTCAACGACATTCTCGATCTGTCGAAAATCGAAGCGGGCCGCATGGACCTGGAACAAATCGAGTTTTCGCTGCAGGACGTCGTCGTTCAGGCGGCCCGGCTGTTGGCGGTCAACGCCTCGAAAAAGGGCTTGGAGCTTATCTGCCGCGTGGCGCCGAACATTCCGCCCCACACGCTTGGCGACCCGAGCCGCGTGCGCCAGATCATCGTCAACCTGGTCGGAAACGCCGTCAAGTTCACCTCGCAGGGCGAAATCGTCGTCGATCTCAGTCTCGAGTCGCGCGATGGCCAGCGAGCCATGATTCACGGTGTGGTCAAGGATACGGGCATTGGCATTCCGCAAGACAAACTGGCGACTGTATTTGAAGCTTTCCGGCAAACCGACAGCTCGACGACGCGTCGATTCGGCGGCACCGGCCTTGGCCTCAGCATCTCCGTGCAACTCGTCGATTTGATGCAGGGCCGCATGTGGGTGGAGAGCGAACTTGGCAAGGGAAGCGAATTCCACTTCCTGATCCCGCTGCAATTGGGCGATGAAACGGCGGCCGACAGTGCGACGCTGCCGGCGCCTGATCGCTCGGCGGCAATACTAATCAGCGCCAATTCGAGCGCTCAGCGCGTCTACGGCGAGATGCTCGGCGAATTAGGCTTCGATGTGCGACCGGTCGACACCATGGAGACGGTCTTCGATCTCTTGCAAAACGTCGACGTTACAGCCGGCAAGCAACCGTCGCTGGCACTCGTCGACGTTGGTGCTACGGAATCGCTCGACATCGCTACCGTCGAACGATTGAAGAATGAAGGCATTTCGCGGAGTCTGGCGCTATTGTTCCTCATACCCGCGGGACAAGTGGACCTGATCGAACAATGCCGGCAGCTCGGGTTGATGCACTGCCTCGTCAAGCCAATCAAGAAAACCGAGCTTGCCAAGCTTATTGAATCCGCACTGCATTCGTCGCTCGACACCGTGACCTCCGAGGATAAGCCCAAGCAATCAGAGCTGACACGGCCGCTGAAACTTCTCGTTGCCGACGATAGTTTCTTCAACCAACAGGTGGCTGCCGGTCTGCTCGAGCTCAAGGGGCACAAAGTCCACGTGGCCAATGACGGTCGCGAAGCGGTTGATTTGTTCAAGAAAGAACAATTCGATCTCATTTTCATGGACGTCGAGATGCCAGAGGTCGACGGGTTCGCCGCGACGCAGATGATTCGCGAGCTCGAACAAGAAACCGGCACGCATATTCCGATCGTCGGCCTTTCGGCACATGCCCTAGTAGGTTTCCGAGAACGATGCTTGGCCGCTGGCATGGACGATTACATCACCAAGCCGATTCAACCCGAAGAGCTATTTGGCGTCCTGTCGCTCGTTATGGCCGACGCGCCCGCTGTCAAGCCGAGTGGCGAACCCGTCGGGGAAATCACGAGCTGATTACCACACCTCAACTCGATCCTCGGGCTGCCGATACATCGTGTCGCCGGGCTTGACGTCGAATGCGTCATAAAATGCCTGTATGTTCGAGAGCGGCACCATCGTGCGAAATTGCATCGGCGAATGCGGGTCCGTGCGCAATAGCAGCCGCTGATCGGCGTCGCGTATTGAACCACGCCACACCTGGGCATACCCGATAAAGAATCGTTGAGGACCGGTGAACCCGTCGATGACTGGTGCGGGTTTGCCAGCGAGAGACTTCTGGTAAGCAGCATAGGCAATC
>Ga0163150_10007283_pt1 | contig 13113 bp, 11 predicted proteins | sample OliLakLV19P2IB_FD_148628 | JGI IMG/M metagenome (GOLD analysis project Ga0163150, IMG submission 148628) | Freshwater microbial mat bacterial communities from Lake Vanda, McMurdo Dry Valleys, Antarctica - Oligotrophic Lake LV.19.P2.IB | ecosystem: Environmental > Aquatic > Freshwater > Lake >...
CTACAATACCGCACGCATACACACCACACTGAAAACAACACCCATGCGATTCAAGCAACATCTTTTATCTCCTAGCAATGTGTTTTAAGAAAGGGGTACTTGCCAAGATGCTGTTCTACTCAATGACTGGCTGGAAGAAAATGAGGAAAGGCAGATTCATTTCGTTAAACAGAGTTTGGTTATACACAAACAATCTAAGTCGAATGAAAAATTCCAGTGGGACATTCATTTGGTCCTTGCTCGGCAATACAGCAACAACCTCTCCGAAGAAGCATCGAAAGGCCTTTTGCAGAAGGCGGAAGAGGGCTGGTGTCCTGCCAGCCAAAAGCGAGGCTATGTCACCGTGGGGATCATCGGAAGGAAGGTATGGCAGATCAATGACTCAGAGGCATCAGAAGCCCCCTATGTCCGTCGAGCCTTCCAGCTCTATCAAACGGGTGAGCACACACTCCTCAGCCTCAGCAAGCAGCTCTACGACGAAGGCTGGAAGGCGCAAGACGGAAACCGATTGTGCAAGACGACACTTCACGGCATTTTGACCGATTGCTTCTACTGTGGTGATTTCAAGTGGAAGGATAAGCACTACTCCAATGCCAAACATGAGCCACTTATTTCAAAAGAGTTGTTTTTCAGCGTTCAAGAGAAGTTACACCGCAAAGTCACGGGAAAATATCGGAAAAACAATTTCCTGTTTAAGGGCATGTGTCAATGCGGTGAATGTGGACGCTCTGTTGTTGGTCAGAAGCAAAAAGGACACTCGTACTATGCATGTACGCGATTTGAGACGAACTGTAGCCAGAAAAAATACATGCGAGAAGAAAAACTCGATGAGCAAGTGTTAACCCTTCTGAAAAGCCTGCAATGCAACGACACTCGGATGCTGACATGGGTGCGAAAAGCACTGAAGGAAAATCATGTGCATGAAATCCACGCACGGGAGAAAGAAATCACATTGCTGCGTCAGCAGTCAGACAAGCAACGGAATCGCATCGACACGCTCTACGATGACAAGGTGGACGGCAAGATCACCGAGGATTTCTACAATCGTAAGTACGCCGAATATGATGCCGAGTTGCAGAAGAGCAAAAGAGACATCCATCGATTAGACGAAGCGAACAAGAAATACTTGAATCTCGGCTCCGCTATTTTCGAACTGGCTCAGGCAAGCGCAAAAATCTATGAATCGTGCCCCTCGGACGTTGAAAAGCGCGAACTGCTGAATACCGTGTTTTCGAACCTCAAAGTAAGAGACGGAAACGTAGTCCCAGACTATCAAAAGGGCATCGCCCTCGTTGCTGCCAGAGCGAAAAACAATGATTGGCTGGGGAGCATGGATTCGAACCATGGAATGGGGGCTTCAAAGGCCCCTGCCTTACCACTTGGCGACTCCCCAACGTGCTTCTATTTTAGCAAGATCCCGCGCGAGACACACGGTGCTTTTATTACTTCAATCCGTCAAAGAACTTGATAATCACTTCCCCCGCCCCATCCGGCCATAGGTGTGGGTAATAGCTGCCGTTTCTTTCTCGGTCAATCTCGTGGGGGCACCACATAACAGTATTTCCACCGTCGCAATTGGTGTATTCCTTACAAAGAAGAGATGAAGGTTGAGCGTCTGCAGTTTCTGGTCTACAGCCATTTGTCTTCAAGCGCAGGTCACGAATCGCTTCCACGCCTTTATGCGGCGAGAGCGCGTCATCGGGATTGTTAATAAGCAGTGCTGCGCTTGGCCCTGCACATGGTGCGACGATGCCCGAACCGCCGACGATGGCGGAGCCGCGTACCACGTCCCCGCGTGCGCAGGCGACGTTATTTGCCATCCAAGCGCCTAATGAGTGACCGGCAGTGAAAATGCGGTCTATGTCGATGCAATTTGCTTCACCTATTTCTGCAACGATTGCATCGAAGAATGCGATGTCACGTAGCGTCGAGAGTTTGTCGTTCGGGTCGGACCAGTGAAAGGTGCCGGTTTCTTTCTGCAATGCGGCAGGGTACGCGATGTAAAAATTATCTGCAGCGCGGTCGAGTCCGAAATACTGTCGGACTTGTTCGTTGGAGTTGGTACGTCCGTGAAATGCGACGATTAACGGCGCGGGGTCGCGCGGCGACGCATCTGCTGGTTCTGTTAGAAGGTACGAGCGTTCAATACCGTTTACGGCAATCGTTGTTCGCGCGTCACGACTCACTTTACCGCAGCCTTTTGAGAGGTTTGGGACGATACGATCTTCATCAAATTGGAGAAAGCGAAGCAATAAATCCGCCGCACGTTCGCGATTCAGTGGTTCCCATGGAATATACGAAGAACGATCAAAGATCTGTGTTTTATCGAACTCGCGTGTGTACGGTTCATACCACGCAAGTCCGCTTCGCACGGGGATTTCTTTATCATATGCAAGCAGCAGCATTTTCATCGCTTCTGCAAAGTTCACCGCTTGTTCGGGTCTAAAGGTGTCATCGGGATACCCTTCAATGATTTCGCGTCGTTTCGCGGCGCAGATATAGGGAGCGTACCACGCATCGGCTTTCACATCGGCGAAACAATCGCCGCCGACCGGTTCACTGTCTGACTTTCCACGAAAGACGATGGTTAAAAACTCCGCGCGGTTAATGGGGTCTTTCGGTCGGAATGTCCCGTCGGGGTTTCCTTCAAGTGTACCGCGTTCCGCCAGTGCTTCTGCCGCATCACGGTAGCGGAACCACGAGCGGTCCATGTCGGGAAACGCTTGCGTAAACACAATGGCGGGCCATCCCGTAATGAAAATGCAGAAAAGGGCGAATGCAGATAGTTGTTGTTTCTGCGAGCACGGAAAAACAATCACGAGATGAGTGTAGCATTTTTTTTCTTACACTCGTAAATCGTACCTTTTTCCGTGGTTAGCCTGCGACCGAGATTTTCTTGGCAGCCAGCTCTTGTGCTTCGATCTGCGCCTTTACTTTCATTGTTCCGATGATGGCTCCGCGCTCGGCTTCGTCCAGCTTCATGCGGATGTACTTCACGGTTTCTTTCAGGTCGGGAATCATCTTGTACTGCAGCGCGTTCACACGGCGGCGGGTGGTTTCGAGTTCAATCGCCATGTTCTCGGCCTGCTTCTCGATTTGCGCCAAGAGAATAAGTGTCTCAAATGCCTTATCAAAGGCATCGACTGCGCTATCGAGCAGTGCATTGGTGGCGGCAAAACCATACGTACGAATTTCTCCTTCGCGCTTGAGGGTGAAGACGGGGATTTTCACACTCATAACGTTCTTGGTTTCCACCGTCAATTCCATGGTTGCTTGGGGGCTGCTGAGTGCGTTTTCCATCTGCGCATCGGTCATCCATGCAGATGCAAGCAAATAGCTGCGGAATGCGGCACCAAGTTCCCGCTCGACCTGTTCACGCAGGCGCTTTGCGTCACGGATGATCACAAGAAAGCTCTTCATCAATCCATCCTGCTTGTCTTTTAGCAGCTTGTGACCGCGCGTCGCCGACACGGTGCGGCGTTTCAGGTCCATCAGGGACATGCGCGTTGGATTGACTTGGAGTTTGGTCATGAAGACGATGAGTTAGGAGGATAGAAGCGCGGCCATTCTTGGTCGCAGATCCAATAATTATTTCTTTGGCAAATACTTGTCGGCGTGGGCGCCTTTGACGCGCTTGAGTTCGCCACGTGGCAGTTCGGTTAGTAAATCCCATCCGATTTCCAGGCTGCGGTAGATCGAACGCTCTTCGTCGTCGCCTTGGGTGAGGAATTCTTTCTCGAAGCGTTCCGCGAATTTCAGGTAGGCCTTATCGACTTCGTTCAAGGAGCTTTCACCGAGAATCACCGCGAGTTCGCGGACTTCGATGCCGCGTGCGTAGGAAGCGGTCAACTGCGCGTCCATGCCGCTGTGGTCTTCGCGTGTGCGCTCTTCGCCCTGTGCCTTTCCTTTTAAGCGGGAGAGGGAACCCATCGGGATGACCGGCGGGTAGTATCCTTTCTGCTGCAGGCTGCGATCGAGGCGGATCTGTCCTTCGGTGATGTATCCAGTCAAGTCCGGCACCGGGTGCGTGACGTCGTCTTCCGGCATTGTGAGGATGGGGATCTGCGTAATGGAACCGCTGCGTCCGCGAATGCGTCCTGCGCGTTCGTAAATGGTTGCAAGGTCGGTGTAGAGGTAACCGGGGTAGCCACGGCGTCCCGGAACTTCTTTGCGGGCGGCGGACACTTCGCGCAGAGCTTCACAGTAGTTGGTCATGTCGGTGAGAATCACGGTGACGTGATACCCCTTTTCGAATGCCAGATATTCAGCTGCCGTCAGGGCTAAACGCGGTGTCGCGATGCGCTCAACCACGGGGTTGTCGGCGGTGTTCACAAAGAGAACCGCACGGGAGAGTGCGCCTGTTCGTTCGAATTCTTGCATAAAGTACTGTGCTTCCTCATACGTCACACCCATGGCAGCGAACACGACGGCGAATTTTTCTTCTGCACGCTCGGAGCCCTCTTTCATGTCTGGGTTGTGCTCTTTCACTTCCGCAGGAGTCAACATGCGTGCCTGGCGGGCGATCTGCGCGGCAAGCTTGGAGTGGGGGAGACCCGCACCCGAGAAGATCGGCAGTTTTTGGCCACGCACCAACGTGTTCAGGACATCGATGGAGCTAATTCCTGTTTGGATGAAGTCATCCGGGAATTCGCGGGATGAAGGGTTAATTGGCGCACCGTTGATATCCAGTTTTTTCTCGGGGATAATGGCGGGTCCGCCGTCGATGGGCTTACCTGAGCCGTTGAAGACGCGTCCGAGAATATCTTCCGACACCGGAAGCTCGAAGCGGCGGCCAAGGAAACGGACTTTTGTTCCGTGAGTGGAAATGCCTTGTGTTGATTCGAACAGCTGAACGACAGCCATGTCCGATCGTGCTTCCAGTACCTTTCCCAAGCGCTTCTTGCCGTCGGGAAGTTCGATTTCACAGAGTTCGTCATATGCGACGCCTTCGACGCCCTGCACAATCAGCAGCGGGCCAGTGACGCTCTCGACGGTTTTGTAGGATAAGGTGGACATACGGAATGAAGAATGAAAAATGAAAATTGTGAATTAAAATCAGGAAACGCTTGCAGCGGAGCCGACACGCAGACTGTCGAGTTCGGTTTCGATTTGCCGTTCAAGCGCGGTGAATTCCTCGTCCATTTTTTCTTCGGCAATAAAGTGCGCCTGAGCGATGGTGTCTTTGACCTTCATCGAGCGGATTTGCTGCATCTGAAAGTCTTCCTGTTCGACGATCGGCAATGCGGAGTCGTAGAAGAAGAGCATCATCTTCAGCAGGCGGAACTGCTTTTTTAGGGATGTGCAGGCATCGTTGGGGTCGAAGGCGTTTTGGAACAGGAAGTCTTCGCGAATCATACGCGTTGTTTCCAGTAGAAGCTGTTCGCGTGGGGAAAGAGATTCCATACCGACAAGACGGACAATTTCTTCGAGCTTCGATTCGTCCTGCAACATGCGCATGGCACGCTCTCGATTGGTCGTGAAGCCTTCATCAATCTCTTTGTCCAAATACCCCGCAAGAGCCTCAGCGTACAGTGAGTAACTCTGAAGCCAGTTAATGGCGGGGAAGTGACGCTTGTAGGCCAGCTTTGCATCCAAGGCCCAGAAAACTTTTGTCACGCGCAACGTGTTTTGGGTCACCGGTTCGCTGAAGTCTCCTCCCGGGGGCGACACGGCTCCGATGACCGATAGTGAACCCAGGCGCTCTTTGCTACCTTGGCATGTCACGCGTCCGGCGCGCTCGTAGAAGCCCGCAGTGCGGGAACCGAGATAGGCGGGATACCCTTCTTCACCGGGCATTTCTTCCAAGCGTCCCGACATCTCGCGCATAGCTTCTGCCCAACGCGAGGTTGAGTCGGCCATGAGAGCGACGTCGTAACCCATGTCGCGGTAATACTCGGCGATGGTTATACCTGTGTAGACAGACGCTTCACGGGCAGCCACCGGCATGTTCGATGTGTTGGCGATAAGCACTGTGCGCTTCATCAGCGGCTCGCCGGTGTTCGGGTCGGTCAGGTGGGGGAATTCGGTCAACACTTCTGTCATCTCGTTTCCGCGTTCGCCGCAACCGATATAGACAATCACCTGCGCATCGCAGTACTTGGCCAGTGTCTGCTGTGTCACCGTTTTGCCGGCGCCGAATGGTCCGGGAATGGCTCCCGCACCGCCCTTTGCCATTGGGAACAATGTATCGAGGATGCGCAGGCCCGTTGCCAATGGAATGTTTGCGGCGAGTTTGCCTTTCACGGGACGGGGAATGCGGATGGGCCAACGCTGCAACATGCAAACGTCGGTGTCTCCGTTGTCGGTCGTGATGACAGCGATGACGTCTTCAATGACGTGTGAACCCGATTTGATGCTTTTTACTGTTCCCTTCATGCCGGGTGGAACCATGATGCGGTGCTCGATGAGCGCTGTCTCCTGCACGGTTCCCAGCACATCCCCCTCCATAACTTCTGTGCCTTTCTCCACGACTGCTTTGAAATCCCACTCCTTTTTTTTGTCGAGGGCAGGAACGTTGATGCCGCGAGCGATGAACGGGCTCTTGCTTGCCTGCTCGATAAGTTCCAGCGGACGCTGAATACCGTCGAAGATCGACGTGAGCAGTCCGGGGGCGAGTTCAACGGACAGCGTGAGGCCTGTGCGCTCAACCGGCTCACCCGGCATGATGCCCGATGTTTCTTCGTAGACCTGAATGGATGCTTTGTCGCCGTGCAGTTCGATAACTTCACCGACAAGCTTTTCGGTACCGACGCGCACCACTTCGTACATTTTGCCTTCGCTCATGCCTGAGGCAACGACGAGTGGTCCTGCGACTTTGATGATGACTGCTTTGGACATAGAAGAAATGAGAATTGAGAATGAAAATTACTGAAGAATATTGGAACCGATCGCTCGCTCGACAATTCGATTGAGGCGCTGAATGCCATACCCCGTCGAGCCAGTATGAGAGGGGAGAGGGATGATGGCAGGCAGGGCACCGCGTGTAAGGCGCTTCTCGTCGTCGGGCGAAAGGTCGGTTATAAGGTCTTCGGTGACAAACACGATGGCGTAGACGTTACGTTCGATACCTTCTTCATCGGGCGTCATCTCTTTTTTAAGCTCGTAGAGTTTCGTCAGTGCTTCTTCTTTCGACTGAACAGGAGCCACATGCATGCCTAGTAACGCAAAGCCGCTTACTGCTTCTCGTGAGCCGACGATTGCTATGCGGTAATTCATAGAACGTAATGAGAGGCGGAGAGGAAAGCGGGAAGCATTTTCTTGATATCCTGAGGACTGAGGTTGTTGCGCTTGCCGATTGTAATGGCACGCAGCAAACGAATTTGAGCCAACGCCGTAGCAGCAAATGCGAACAAGGGTTCGATGCTCAGAATCACGTTCCACATCGCGGCAATGTCCTGCGCCACAATGTCATCAAGAGCTTGTTCGATACGGTTGGTATCATCAGGAGTCTTTTCGATGATGTCTGCGAGATCATAGAACCCTGCAATGCGTACTTGGGCAGCAATTGTTGATCCGGCTGCAAGTAATGATTGAGGCTTAACCGATCCACCTTTTAGCATGTGCATATGAGCTTCGTCGCTCATGTCTGTGGGAAGGCGAAGCGCCGTGCGGATGTTTTGCACATCAAGAAGATGGGCGACAAACAATGTGATGATCTTACTGCCGCTTTTTTTCGCGTACTGTGTACGCATATCTGCCCCGAACTGGCTGACGCGAGCGTCGAGTGCGCGCGGATCATCGATGTCATCAGCACGGACAGATCGAACGAACGACACAAGTTCAACGGGCAGTTCACCTTCTTCGTCCGTCTCAATCAAACGTGCCAACACCGTATGGTCGAACACATGATAGAACGGTTGCGGCTGTATGCTGATGCCAGACGTCATCCCCTTTGATTTCTTCAGAAGATACGCAAGGACGGGTAAATCGCCCTCAAGCCAGAGAATGTTAAAGACAGGCTGTTTATCTGCGGGGCACATCTCGGTTACTTCGCGGCGCACCCACTGTTCACATGCATGGATGATAGCATTTGCATCACGCAGACTTTGGTCAATCAGCTTCGTGAATTTTAATTCCGTGAGTACTTGTTCAGCCTCATGTCTGTCGTGCGTTCCAAGCAAACGGTCGATATCCGACTGTGACAGCAGCGATTGCTGCAACACGCCGGTACGTCCGTGAGCAAAGGCGAAGCGCTGGCCGATGATTGGAGAGGTGGACAGCATGGATTAGGCAAACAGTGAAGCGGCAACATCAACTTCCGTTGCGGGGCGCAATTGTTCTTTAACAAGATTTTCAAAGGTGCAATTGCGCTCTTGTGTCTCGGACGTAAAAATGAAGCCGCCGAGTGCGTCAATCGGCTTGCCGATTGTAAAAAGCTTCTTGTCTGCGATTTTTTCAAGCAGAGCAGCATGTGACTTTGTGGGGTGCAACTCACCTTTTTCTTTAATTTGATCAAGACATGCGATGAGGAATTTCTCCAGTGTGGCAGACTTTTCTTTTGAGATTGTTTCAGCAACATCGTTGTAGAATTGTTCAAGCAGTGCCTGCTTTTTCAGGAGCATGGAATTCCGTCGATAGAGAGACATATGCGTGCGAGTTTTGCTGCGCATTTGCTGTTCCTTTTCGTTGCATTGATTGGAAAATTCCTGCTTCTTAGCCAGAAGTCTGCGGTCGCTTTCCTCACGCATAGCCGACAGCTGCGTACGGTAGGCCTCTTTGGCAGCCGCAATGCGCTGGTCGGTTTCTTTGGTAATGGCGGCGAGAATATCGTCGAGTGCCATGGGAAGGAGAGGAAGGAGGAGCTAGGAAAGAAGAGACAGGAAAAATCGGTATTAGCCGATAATGCCTACGCGGAAGGAGTTCAACATGAAGAACGAGATAAGGAAACCAAGAAGAGCGTACGTTTCAACAAGAGCGGCCATGGTAATGACGCGACCTGCGAGGCGACCATCTTTTGCAAGCATGTGCATACCAGCGGAACAGACCTTTGCCTGGAATGGCGCAGATGTCAGACATGTAATGCTCACAGGTAAGAAAGCGGTGAAGAGTGTCAGACCCTGAAGAATGCTGATCTGTGTTTCACCACTGATAACAGAGGCGTAGTTGAAGATGAACAGAAGGGAGATAACCATTCCGTACAATCCCTGTGAACCGGGAAGAACCGCAAGAGTAATGACTTTACCGGCAAGATCCGGCTTTTCGGATACGAGACCGGCACCACTTTGACCAACCATGCTCACGCCGATAATGGAACCAAGGGAGGCCAAGATGGTAGCCATTCCGGCGCCGATAAAGGCGAGTACAAGACCCCACTGGGAGGAAGTAAGAGCTGCATCGGAAGATGTCGTCATGACAGTATCCGTCATGGCGTCTTGTGCGAATGCAAGCGCGGGAGCAAGTGCTGCTGCTGCAATTGCGAGAGAGAGAACCTTCTTCATAATAAGAGAAGAAAAAGAAATAAAGGAGTTAAAGACTGGAACGACGGAACGGAGAAAACGGTTTCCCGCCCCCTTCAAAGAATTGGCTGAAGAACTCGATAAATTGAAGGCGACCGGAGTGAATGAAACTTCCCAGCGTATTCAGTGCAATGCTCACCAAGTGTCCGCAGATAAAAATGATGACGACCACGGGAATGCCGAGCCAAATCGGAAATAATTTGCCCATCTCCACCGCAACCTGATCGACAGCCTGTGCCATGGCACCCGTTACGAGGCCAAGAGCAAGAATACGCAGGTAGCTTAGGCCATTGCTTAGTAGTCCAATGGCAAGGTTCATGAGTCCAAGCAATCCGAAAATTGGTCGTAGGTACCACTTGCTGCCGTAGCCTTTGCCCCATATAGCTAATGCAACAGCAACATACAGCGCATAGTTGCACCATTGCGCGTACGGGGAAACAGCCGGAAGCAATGGGGCGGCAATAGCGAGGATGGCCGAACCGATAAGAATGTGTGAGGTGAAGTCTTGCCAGAAAGCGGCAGCCTTTTGACCGTGTACCCATTTGTGCCAACCGGACAGAAACATGCCGAACATCAAGTGAGTCATACCGAGTGCCAGTGCGAGGTTCTGAAGGAATGTGATACCTGACTGCTGTGACAGATTCCAGATTTGCCCTTTAAAAAGCAGTGTGCCATCTACTCCTGTCTTTGTCAGAAATTCCGGCATCACGTCGGGTGATAGGCCGAACCATCCACCAAAGGGAATGCCGACGAGAACGGATACAAATCCGCTCATCCAAAGAAGCCATATAAGAGGAGCTTCTTCCACAGACTTGCGCATTTTTAAGAGGGCAATCGAGAATAGAACAAAGAGTGTGAGGCCGTACCCCGCATCTGTTAAACAAAGTGCGAAGAACAGAATAAAGAAGGGTGATAATGCCGCTGTTGGGTCGATATCAGACTGCCTCGGCAACCCGTAAAGTGTTGTAACGCTGACGAATGGTTCAATTAGTTTTGAATGCTTCAACAAAATGGGCGTTTCTTCGCCTTCGTCGGGTTTAACCCTCAGCACTGCGATTGCGGGCGACAGTCGGTGTAATCCTGCTTCCAGTTTTTGCAACTGTGCTGCAGGAATCCATCCCAAGAGCGCAATTGTGTTTTTTGTCGCAGAGATCGCTTCGCGCACACCCTGTTTTTCATTCATCCAGCGCAGATAGGTTTCCGTTTTAACCAAATTGGGAAGTTCGGCAGAAAGCGCAATGCGTTCTTTTATACGGAGCTGTTTTGCTTCTGTTAACGATCGTAACCGTATACGCGCCTGTTCACTTTGCATTGCAGCAGTTCCTTCAATGATGGGCAGATTCACTGTCGTCCATCCGAGACGTGTTGCACCCTCTTCGAAGCGACGAACATCTGTTTTTAGAACAACTGCTGTCATATGCTGCAATCCGTCTTGCACGCCCGTCGGTTCGACGTCTGCGAGAATTTTGCCTTGTGAAAGCGTCTCATGAAGAGCAGGCACCTGTTGCTCGGGGATTGTTCCTATTATGCGAATGGCTTTACGTGTTTCGTGCGCGCTATCCAATAATGCGCTCATGCCGGCCCACGGTTCAAGTATGGAAATCAGATTTTTTTGTTCTTGCACCGTGCGCTCACTCACGGTGTCTTTTTCTTCAAGCTCTTGCAGCTTGTCTACGATAGAGCGAACGTCGGTATGCTTCGCAGCTTTGACAACATCTTCCGGAGAAGCCTTCTTGCGCAGAGCCGATACGACTGCCGGAGTCGCATGCTCTGTCAGTGTTTGAATGGCGAACTGGAGCTCGGCTGCTCGGAAATTCATTTCCGTGTGATCAACGGAGATATCTTGAGATATTTGGCTGACTTCCATTACGCCTTGTTCATGTAAATAACGAATTAGCTCTTCCTCGAGGGAGTGATGAGCAAGGACTGCCACTTTTTGCATCTGCACGATCGCCATATCAGATGTTCAGAGAAAGAAGGGCTTTAGCCTGTTCTTCAATTAAGGCAGGTGCATGCTTTTTGTACGAAGACTCGATTGCTTTTACATCTTCCTTCACTGTTATTTCATGGGCTTCCATTTCCTTAAATGCCTCCTCTTTGCACTGAGAGAGTCGCTTTTTTGCTTCCTCGCGCATTTTCTCTTCCGCAATCTTTTCAGTATCAGACATTCCTTTCTCCGCATCTATGCGTTCCAGGCGCAGGCTTTCCATCGCATTCTGAAGTCGTGCTTCTTCTTGCGTCTCAAGATGTAAAATGTGTTCGAATGGGGAAACATGCGTCGTGTGCGATGCATTGTCCTGTGATGTTTTTTTGGCTGTCATAAAGAAATTTGGAGCAAATTCCACGACTCTATACTCATCTGCCCTCAAAAAGTCAAGGGTCTAAGAGGCCGGTTTGTTTGGAGCGGAGGCCGCCAAAAAAAGAGAGAAAGTCATGCTTTAGAGTCTTGTAATTTTTGTGCGCTTCTGACACAAGCTTCTCCTTTCTCCATGTGCGAGAAGTGTTGAGTAGGAGAAAGGATGTTCCTTCTCTCCATCGGTTTTCTGGTTCTAGACAAAAGAGGGTGCGATATGAAGTTGTTCACTGTGTTGGTGCTGTTTTTTATGCCTGCGGCATTGCAGGCGTCAGAAGATGCTGCGCACGGATCGCATGCATGGACGCCGGAAGTGTGGCAGGTGCTGCCGTTCGTGGTGCTCCTGCTGTGTATTGCTGTTCTCGGATTGATCCCGCAGACATCACACTGGTGGGAGCATAACAGTTCCAAAGCCAAAGTGGCTGCTGCACTGTCGGTTCCGGTTCTGTATCTGGTGCTTGCACACGATGCGTACTTGCTGCAGCATGCAGGGCTGGAGTATTTCCAGTTTCTCACATTGATCGGTTCACTGTTTGTGGTCGCCGGGGGCATTCATGTCACCGGTAATCTGCGGGCGACGCCCGCGATGAATACGCTGATTATCGGATCAGGGTTCACGCTGGCAAGTGTCTTGGGCACAACGGGGGCGTCGATGGTACTCATTTATCCGCTTCTGCGTGCAAACCAGGAACGGGTATATAAGGTGCACACGGTGATGTTCTTCATCTTTCTGGTGTCGAACATGGGGGGACTGCTGACACCACTCGGTGATCCGCCGCTTTTCATTGGGTATCTGCGTGGCATCAGCTTCGTGTGGTTCGCGCAGCACCTGTGGCAAGTCTGGTTGATTAGCGGTGTCGTGATGCTGTCCGTCTACTGGTGTCTTGATGCCTTCTTCTACTATCCGCACGAAACGCGGGAAGATATTCAGGAAGATGTGGAGCATGCTGAGCCACTTGGGTTGTTGGGGCTTTTCAATCTTCCTCTCCTCGTTGTTATTGTTGGAGTAGTAGGGTTGGGTGTCCCGACTCCTTGGCGCGAGATGATTCTATGGATCATCGTCGGAATGTCACTGATCTACTCGCGTAAGACCGAAATCGGAAAAGTTGCCCGCGAGCGCAATCGCTTCGCGTTCGCTCCGATCGTGGAGGTTGCAGTGCTTTTCGCAGCAATCTTCATCACGATGATTCCGGCACTGAAATTGTTGGAGTTACGCGGTGGAGAACTCGGCGTTACGTCGATTCAAGAATATTTCTGGGCGACCGGTGTTTTTTCTTCCTTTCTGGATAATGCGCCGACCTTCCT
>Ga0163150_10007286_pt1 | contig 13109 bp, 12 predicted proteins | sample OliLakLV19P2IB_FD_148628 | JGI IMG/M metagenome (GOLD analysis project Ga0163150, IMG submission 148628) | Freshwater microbial mat bacterial communities from Lake Vanda, McMurdo Dry Valleys, Antarctica - Oligotrophic Lake LV.19.P2.IB | ecosystem: Environmental > Aquatic > Freshwater > Lake >...
CCAGCGCGGCCGGCACGAACAGCTCATGCAGCAATTTGCGCAAGGCGTTGCGGCGTTCTGGCAGGATATGAAAAGGCAGGAAAACACCGATCGCGTGTTGATGATGACCTTCAGCGAATTCGGCCGCCGCGTCGAGCAAAATGCCTCCGGCGGCACCGACCACGGCGCCGCAGCGCCGATGATGTTCTTCGGCAAATCGGTGAAGAGCGGCGTGATCGGCAAACACCCGTCGCTCACACAGCTCGATCAGGGCGACCTGAGATATAACATCGACTTCCGCGAAGCGTACGCCACCGTATTGCAGCAATGGCTCGATTCGCCGAGCAAGCCGGTGTTGGGGCAGCAGTTCAAGCCGCTGTCGATTCTGCGCGCGTAACCACAATTTTGCGTCGGCCGGCACCGTTTCTCAATGGTACGAAGGTCGCGGCTGACTCATTCGTCAAAGACGGCATCGCCGGTTGGCGGCGAAACTGTTTTCACGAACAGGTCCTTCCAATCAAGCGAAAATCGTTTTGCTGTGAATCATTTCACGATCTCCCCCTTTACGAACGCCCAACTACTGGTAGCGTAGTAACCAATGGAATTCTAAGAGGGAGCCGCCAGGGAAGGCCAGCAGGCAGCGCTTGCCGACAAGTGGATTGCGGTAATCTCGCCGTATCGCTTGTGCCGATAACCTTCCATAGTGCTCCCCGCTGGTCGTTCTTTGAAACCCGCAGCCTGCGCCGGTTTGATTTGACACTTTCGTTCTTGCAACGAGATACCCTTGAAAGTGTCGATACGAAAAGGTGGCTTTGCAGGCGGCGCGTTAGCTGTGAATTGGAGTTGACATTATGGCTTCCAAACCGAATCCGATCCTCTCGATCATTGATCGCAAGCTCGATCTCGGCCATTACCGCGATCAGCACTGGGACGGCACGTTCTGGGATTACCTGGATATCGTCTCTGAAAACCCGCTGGTGGGGCGCAACGCGTTTCAGCGGGTGTACGACATGATTCTGTCGTACGGCACGGAGAACTTCACGCAGTTCAAGCACGAGTACACGCGGTATAAATTCTTTTCCGATCCCATCGACCGGGGCGGCGACGCCATTTTCGGGCTTGAACGGCCGTTGATGCAATTGGTCGATTTCTTTCAGTCGGCGGCGCAGGGTTATGGCACCGAAAAGCGCATTCTGCTGCTGCACGGCCCTGTCGGTTCATCCAAGTCGACCATCGCACGATTGCTTAAAAAGGGCCTCGAATCGTACAGCAAGACCGAAGAAGGCAAGCTCTACACTTTCTCGTGGCGGCTGCCGCATAAGGTCAACAGCGATCAGGGCGAGCAGTTCCTCGATTGCCCGATGCACGAAGACCCGCTGCTGCTCATCCCCAAAGAAGCGCGGGCTGAAGTGGTTGAACAGGTCAACGACAAGTTGCCCGAAGGCCGGCGGTTGCGGCTGTATGGTGATGTGTGCCCGTTCTGCCGACGCGTCATGGATGACCTGATGGAAATGTACGGCGGCGAATGGAAGAAGGTGATGGACCATGTGAAGGTAAAACGCCTCATCCTCAGCGAAAAAGACCGCCGGGGCATCGGCACGTTTCAGCCGAAGGATGAAAAGAACCAGGACAGCACCGAACTCACCGGCGATATCAACTATCGCAAGATCGCCGAGTACGGCAGCGACAGCGATCCGCGTGCGTTCAACTTTGATGGCGAACTGAACATCGCCAACCGCGGGCTTGTGGAGTTTATTGAAGTGCTCAAGCTCGATGTGGCGTTTCTGTATGACTTGCTCGGCGCGAGTCAGGAACACATGATCAAGCCGAAAAAGTTCGCGCAGACGCACATTGATGAAGTCATCCTCGGCCACACCAATGAGCCGGAATATAAGAAGCTCCAGGGCAACGAAATGATGGAGGCGTTCCGCGACCGCACGATCAAGATCGATGTGCCTTACAACATTCGGTTGGATGACGAAATCCGGATTTATCTCAAGGACTTCGGCCCGGAGAAAATCAAAGGCATGCACATCGCCCCGCACACGGTCGAGGTGGCGGCTATGTGGGCGGTGCTCACGCGCCTCGCCGAGCCTAAGAAGGCCGGCATTACCAAGATGCAGAAGTTGAAGCTGTACAACGGCAAGCAAATCCCCGGCTTCACCGAAGACAGCATCAAGGAGCTGAAAGAAGAAAACCCGCGCGAAGGCATGACCGGCATCAGCCCGCGCTATATTCAGGACAAGATCAGCAACTCGCTGGTGAGCCAGCAGGCGCAGATTGATAAAGCCATCAACCCGTTCATGGTGATGAACGAGCTTGAGGGCGGGATGACGCATCACTCACTCATTACCGATGAAGAGTTGAAGAAGGAATATCGCGAACTTCTGGCGGTGGTTCGCGAAGAGTATGAAGATATTCTTAAAGGCGAAGTGCAGCGTGCTATCAGCGCCGATGAAGACGCCATCAAGCGCCTCGCGACAAACTATATCGAGAGTGTTCGTGCCTACACGCAGCACGAACGGGTAAGAAACCGCTACACCGGCCGCGATGAAGAACCGGATGAACGGCTCATGCGGTCGATCGAAGAAAAGATCGATATACCGGATAGCCGCAAAGATGACTTCCGGCAGGAAATCATGAACTACATCGGCGCCTTGGCGCTCGACGGCAAGAAATTCGAGTACAGCACCAACGCCCGGCTGCTCAAGGCGCTGGAACTTAAGCTGTTTGAAGATCAGCGGGATACAATCAAACTCAAGAATCTGGTGTCGACCGTGGTGGATGATGAAACGCAGCAGAAGATTGACGTGGTCAAGCAGCGGTTGATCAAGTACTTTGGCTACAACGAAACCAGCGCAACGGATGTGTTGAACTATGTGGCAAGCATTTTTGCCCGCGGCGATAGTAAACAAGATGAGTAACAGCCGTGACAAGGGGCTTCCAGCCCGTGAGTTGACGGCGATCCGTGAGTGAGAATTGGATAGGCACGGATGCCAGAACTGTTTGAGATTCTCGGGTCTTTTCGTGATATCGAAGTGATCGCGTCGGGACGAGGTGTGAAGGTTGGAGCTTGGCTCAAAAGGACATATGGCGGTTCAAACTAGAGGAAACTCAAAGGGCGCGCGCTCGTCCGCGACACGACGGGCGCGGTCTACGATGCTGAAGTCCACTGGTTCGAGTGCCACGGCATCGGGCGGCGCCGCTTCAAGATCAAGCAAACCTGAACAGCGGCCGGCGTTCGCCATCTGTGTTGAAGGCTATGCGCCATTTCTGCAAGTCGGCCGTGCCTACAAAGTCGAGCGGCCACTACGGAACGATCCGCCGGAAATGCTCCGCGTCATTGATGCCGAAGGCGAGGATTACCTCTACCCACGCCGGATGTTCGTCCTTGCCCCGCTACCGCTGCCGGACATGCGTCGCGTGACGCGCGCGCTGGCAGACACGTTTTACGATCATCCCGTGGCGACGTTGGCCAGGTCCAAATCGTCAAAGCTTCGTTCGAGCAGACGCCAATGACTCGCGACACCAAACGTTCCGGCCTGAGCCTGCTGGTTGTCGGCATGCTGGGCGTGTTCTTCTTCTGGGCGACCGACCCGCGGTTTGGGATACTCCGCGCCGAGACCACCGCAAGCCCGGTAGACGCCATTCGCGATGCCGCCGTCGGGACGTATGTCGGGCTGATCGGTAGTGGCGTGGTGGTGCTGATTGGGTTGTGGCTATTGGCGAAACGGACCGCGTGATCTTGGAGGCTGCTTGTGCATCGGTTTGAAATCCTCTCGGAGCTCCGTGATGTGAGCGTTATTGCCTCCGGCCGAGGTGTCCGCGATCGTGATCGGCTGAGTCGTATGTACGGAGTCGGGCATTGGCGAAAACTAAAGGGGCACGCGAGAATCAAATTGGTCGTTTCGGAAGAGATCGTCGAAGCTGAACTACACTGGTATGAAGCGCATGGCATCGGCAAACGCGAATTCAAAGTCAAGTCGTGGTGAACGGGCGATCGCTTACGCGATGTGCATCGATCCGGCCAACTACAAAATGTCGTTAACACTCGGCAAAGCGTACCAAGTCCTCAAACCAGGTCGCGGATCGCCACGAGGATGGTTGCGCATCATCGACGACACTGAGGAGGATTACTATTTCCCGTCGTCGATGTTCGTGAAGGTTGAGCTGCCGGCAAAGGCGCGACGTGCGATTGCAACGGCTTCCGAGACGTAGGGCGCTGCATGGTCATGGTGTGCAAACGGTGTAGAACCGAAGTCGGAACGCCGCGGACGATGGCAGGATTGCTGGTGTTGGGAGTTGGAGCGCTGTGTAGAGGCATTGTGATGGCGCCTCTTGCGAAATGGCATTGGACTGCTTGGTTGATATTGCCAGTTGTTTAGATCGGGTTTTTGATAATTTTACTGATGTTGCCGTGCTGGTCCCAGTGGTCGCTATCGCGGCGAACTCGATGTCCGAAATGCGGTGGGCGGTCGTGCCAAGTCCCGCACTACTCTGGTTTTGGGCTCTAACGAGATTGAGTTGATGATAGTAGTTGCAGTTAGATCTATGAGTTTGGAATGAAAAAACGATGATCGGACCATGAAAGGGACAATTTCCCTTCATCCGCGTTCATCTGTGTCCATCTGTGGTTAAGAAATGGTCCTGAAAATCGAAAAAGATCACCAACGCTTCCGCCAGATCGTCAAAGGACGAATCAGGGAGGACCTGCGCAAATTTCTTTCCAAGGGCGAGCTGATCGGCAAGGAAGGCAAGCACCTGATCAGCATTCCCGTGCGCAATATCGATCTGCCGCACTTTCGTTACGGCGACAACAGCCAGGGCATCGGAGCCGGCAATGGGAAGGAGGGTGAATCCGTCGGCAAGGGCCAGGGCAAAGGCGCCGGCGGAGAGCAGCAGGGGCAGCACATGATGGAGGTCGATCTCACGCTGGATGAGCTGGCCGACCTACTTGCCGAAGAACTGAAACTCCCGCGGATTGAGCCCAAGGGCAAGCACCGCATCACCACAATCCGCGAAAAATACTCATCCCTCCGTCGCGTGGGGCCAGAAAGCCTGCGGCACTTTAAGCGCAGTTTCAAGGAAGCGCTCAAGCGGCAGATCATGGTGGGGAACTATGATCCGGAGAGCCCGATCATCATCCCCGAGAAAAGGGATATTCGCTATCGAAGCTGGAAGGAAGTCAAAAGCCCGCAGAGCAACGCGCTGATTGTGTTCATGATGGACGTGTCAGGCTCGATGGGCGAAGAGCAAAAGGAATTGGTTCGCCTGGAGAGTTTCTGGATCGACACGTGGTTGCGCAAGAATTACGAAGGGATCGAGAGCCGCTACATTGTGCATGATGTGAACGCGAAGGAAGTGGACAAGCACACCTTCTACCACCTGCGCGAAGACGGTGGCACGAAAATCAGCAGCGCCTTTCGCACCTGCAAGCAACTGCTCGAAAGCCACTATTCGCCGCACGAATGGAACATCTACCTGTTCCACTTCAGCGACGGCGACAACTCCAGCGAAGCCGACAGCCGCGACTGCATCAAGCTGCTCAAGGAGCAACTCCTCCCGCTGTGCAACATGTTCGGCTACTGCCAGGTGGCCAGCGCGTACGGCAGCGGGAATTTCATCAACGTCCTGCACGAGCACCTCAAAGGCCATGAAAGGGTGCTGACGAGTCGGGTGAATTCGAAGGATGATATTTACGATTCGATCAAGACGTTCTTTGGGAAGGGACATTGATTAAATCCCAATTGTTTCGATTTTGAGCGAGACGCGCCAGATCGAAATCATCGTAGTGGAACCGTGAAAGCATTGACGGCCGTCCGACGCCCCTAGATTACTGCCAATCAATTGGTATTCTCTACCGATAATGGCGCAATTGAGCCGTCAGTTTCTTTGAAATTGCAATCGGCTACAGTGTGGTCAGAATATCGGCTGCGCAGTAAATTGCAAAGATGCCCGCAGCCTACATTTCTCCAATTGCCGCCGACCCGCGGCCTCCCGGCAGCCCCCATACAGTAACGGGCCATCGATCCTGTCCTTTATGTGGCAATGCGGACTGCGTCAACCGCGGTGAGATTCTCCATCCAGAACCTGCTTTCGTGGCGGGCATGCCTCTTGCACTTCAAGGTTGCAAGTTTTCATTGCTAGCTTGCGGGCGATGTGGTTTTGAATTCAAGTCGCCGGCAATTCCCGACGAGAAATTACTGCAGTGTTACGCGGCCTCGAGTGAATACTTTAGTGGCTGGGTGGTAGATCCCCACAATCGTCGGTTTGATACCATACGCGAGATGTTGCTCCGACACTGCGGCAGTCCGGGCCGCATTCTGGATATTGGCTGCTTTCATGCGAGTTTCTTAAATTACCTGGGTACGCAGTGGAAGCGTTTTGGCGTCGAACCCAGTCAGGGCGCGTCACGTGTTGCGGAGCAGAAAGGCGTATCGATTCTTGCGGCAACATTGGATGCGCTTCCAGCAGACACGCCACCGTTTGATGTTATCACGGCGATGGACCTGATAGAACACCTAAACGAGCCGATGCCTTTTTTTCGGCTGGTCCATCAGAAACTAAAGCCTGGCGGGTTGGTGCTGCTGCTTTCCGGTGACGTCGAGGCGTGGCCGTCGCGGTTGATGTCAAACTTGTACTGGTATTGCTCGCTCCCCGAACATTGCGCATTTTTCTCTAGAAAAAGCCTGGAGTACATCTGCAGTATGGTGGGATTTGAGTTGGTCGAGTACCGGCGGTTATGCCACTCGCGGGCAACGCTGTGGCACAAAACTAAAGACTTGATCAAGAATTTTGGGTATCTGGCCGTGCGACGGTTGGGCGGCTTACGCATTGGAAGACTTCGGCGGGCAATTGACCGCTGTGGCCCAGGCTGGCTAAGCGCCAGTGACCACTTTTACGTTATTCTTAAGAAGCGGTGACGGTTAGTAATCACGCGTTCCCGACCGACGGGCAATCGCCTTCTTCTGCCGATGATTCCGCCATTCGATCAGCGCCCGCCGAACCTTGGGGCGCGAGCCGGCAAGTTTTATCTCCAGCCAGTCGAGCCACGACGCGAACGGCTTCACGCCCGTCGACTCACGCAGTTCCTTCGCGGCCTTAGCGGCCTCCCTGGCGTTATGCAAGGCAAACTCGTCGTCGAGGCCCGTCCACTGCGGGTCGTCCCCGACGTGAAAAGTCAGATACAGGTCTTTGTACACTAATGTGCGCTTCTGGCTTAACGTGTCGAGGTTAGCCATCAGCACCAGATCAAACCACCAGGCACCGATGCACACCGCCGCGAAACGCATCTTCTCAACCCAGGCGCGCGGAAACACAAAATAGTCGTAACCCGGGTGCGGCGAACCGGGGTCTTTGTACATTTCTTCAAGCTCATCCACACTGGCGTACGGCCGTGTAAGCAGCGAACGCCTTGTGATGATAAACGGGTGCATCGGGTTGGCGTTGCCTTGTGCGTCGATCAAGCGTTTGGTTTCCACATAACAGTTTCGCTGCGGGCTGATGTCGATGTTGGTGTAGATTAAGTACTCACCGCAGCCATGTTCGGCGGCGGCTCTAAGAACGTCGCCGAATAGGGGATACGCGCGCTTCTTGGTGAATGTCCCGAAATCCATCATCGTCCGGTTAAGCGAGATGACGGGCTTGATCGGCGGCGCGATGACGTGCGCATCGGCCTGCAGTGCAACCCCTAATGCTTCGACGGAGACGCCGTTTTGACGTGCAAATTCGATAGCGTTCTCGATCGCTTTGAAAGTGACTTTTTGTGCCACGTCGTGCGATTCGGCCCGCGGGGTGAACGGGTTGATGACGTGGGTAAAAAGGACTTTTGGCGCCGGCTTTTTTAAATCAGGCTCAGTTATATTCATACGGCGGTATCTCCCGAATGTGAGATCGCGGGGGTACATTACACCACGGCCAGCCACCCCGCAAACGCAGGCCTGCTACAATACAACAACTCGCGGCCCGGTTGTTGCGATTAGGGGCGAACGGTCGATAGTGACTTTAAGGATTTTGATAAATGCCCTCGCATCAGATCATCCCCTTCCCCCCCGAGCTCCTCGCCGCCAAGAAGCTTATTCGCGAGCAGGCGAAGTCGTACGGGTTGGATTTCTTTCCGACCGTTTTTGAAATGTGCGACTACGAGCAGATGAATCAGATCGCCGCGTACGGCGGGTTTCCGCAGCGATATCCGCACTGGCGGTTCGGAATGGAATACGAACGCCTGCGTAAGCAGCATCACTATGGCCTCGGTCGCATCTACGAGATGGTGATTAACAATGACCCGTGTTACGCCTATCTGCAGGAAAGCAACGGGCTGGTCGATCAGAAGCTGGTCATCGCGCACGTGTACGGCCACTGCGATTTTTTCAAGAACAACGCGTGGTTCAGCCAGACCAATCGCAAGATGATGGATGAGATGGCCAACCACGCCACGCGCGTGCGGCGGTATATCGAGCAGCACGGGCATGATGCGGTCGAGCGATGGATGGATGTGTGCCTGAGCATCGAAGATCTGATTGACCCGCACAGCATGTTCCTCAATCGCGGGCCGATGGAAACGGCGCAGCGGCCGACGGGTTCGGGCGTTGTGCAATCGCGACAGGGGCCCGAGGTCACCAAGTTCAAGTCGAAGGACTATCTCGATCGCTGGATGAACCCGCCGGAGAAGCTGGCGGCAGAGTCGAAAAAGCTCCGCGAAGACGCCGCCAAAAAGCATCACGCCACCCCGGCGCGGCCCACGCGCGATGTGCTGATGTATCTGCTCGAACACGCGCGGCTCGAAGACTGGCAGGCCGATTGCCTCAGCATCGTGCGTGAGGAGGCGTATTACTTCGCGCCGCAAGGCATGACGAAAGTGATGAACGAAGGCTGGGCCAGCTACTGGCACAGCACGTTGATGAGCAAGCATTTCGTCACCGCGGCCGAGGTGATCGATTATGCCGATCATCACAGCGGCACCGTTCACATGCCGCCGGGCGGGTTCAATCCGTACAAGATCGGCATCGAGCTCTTCCGCGATATTGAAGACCGCTGGAACAAAGGCAAGTTCGGCAAAGATTACGAAGAATGTCAGGATTTGGGCGCGAAGAAGAAATGGGACAAAGGCCTGGGCCTCGGCCGCGACAAGATTTTCGAAGTCCGCCGGGTGTACAACGATGTGCAGTTCATCGATGAATTCATGACGCCCGAATTCATCGAAAAGCACAAGTTCTACCAATATGGCCGCGACCCGCACACCGGCCAGCTCCGCATCATCAGCCGCGACGCGCACCGCATCAAGCACACGCTGCTGTATCAGCTCACCAACATGGGCCGTCCCTTCATCTACGTCGTCGACGGCAACTACTGCAACCGCGGGGAACTTTATCTGGCGCAGAAGCACAGCGGAATGGACATCGAAATCAAGTTCGCCGTCGAGACACTGAAGAACGTTTGGAAGGTATGGCAACGGCCGGTTCACCTTCAGGCGAAGATCGACGACGACATGATGCTGTTCAGCTTCAACGGCGACCAGCCGAAGCAGCAGACGATTCACGATGAATTGCCCAAGCCGGCGCATGCGATGGCGTAATGAATCTCGAAGGCCGGCTGATCGCAACTCCGCCGGCGGAATTGAGCCCGCGTTATGGACTGGACACTTTTTCTGTCCACTCATACAATCCTCCCGATGAAGACCATCGCCGCCACGCAGTTCAAACAGCAGGTGCTGCAAATCCTCGACAATGTCGAGGATGAGGGGATCATCATCACCAAGCACGGCAAACCGGTGGCCAAACTCACGCCCATTCGCGGATCGTTTGGCGCCATGATTGGCGTGCTCAAAGGGAAGATGAAGATCAAGGGCAACATTCTCTCAACCGGAATCAAGTGGAATGCTGAATCTGGACACGCACATCGTCGTAAAGTCGCTCGTCGGCGAGCTCACGCCGCATGAGGCTACACTTATTGCCGGCGAGGAATGCGGCATCTGCCCGATCGTCATGTGGGAGATCGAAATGCTTGCCGAACGTGCACGCATTGATGTCGATCTGGATCACCCGCTGATGGCCGAGGCGTTGCGGCGACTGCGAATATGGCCGCTTACGGCCGAGGTCTGTCGGGCCGTTCGAAGGCTCGATTTTGCCAGCGACCCCGCCGACCAATTGATCGCCGCCACCAGCCTCGCCCACAACGTCCCGCTGCTCACCCGCGATCGAAGGATTCTGGCCTCCAAAGTCGTGCCGCTCGCTCGCAACAATCGATAGTCTCGCGCTTCTTTGCGGCGGCGCGATTGTGGTTCGAGGCGTATGCCAGTAGTATTCGCACATGAGCGCTCCTGTTATTAAAGTTGTCAAAGATCAAAACGAGATGGTTGAAGAAGCCGCCCGGCGGATCGTCGCCGCCGCCACGCGGTGCGAGAAAGAGGGAAATCTCTTCTCGCTCTTCCTTTCCGGCGGCAGTACGCCCAAGGCGCTTTACGAACTGCTCGCCACCGACGCCTGGAAGTCGCAGATCGATTGGCGCAATGTCGAACTCTACTTCGGCGATGAACGCTGCGTCGCGCCCGATTCGCCCGACAGCAATTACCGCATGGCCAACGAGTCGCTCATCAGCAAAGTGCCCATTCCGCCGGGGCAGGTCTTTCGCATGAAAGGCGAAGGAGACCCCGAGCAGGCGGCCAAGTCCTACGGCCAACTTCTCAAAGAGCACTTCGGCGACGAAGGCGGAGACGTCATGCTCCTGGGGATGGGCGCCGACGGCCATACCGCCAGCCTCTTCCCCGGAACCACGGCGCTGAAAGAGCAGGAACACCGCGTGGTCGCCAATCGCATTCCGGATGATTACAGCCTGATGCCGATTCCCAAAGGCACGCACTCGCGCATTACCGTCACTTTTCCTTTCATCAACCGTTCCAAGGAAGTCCTCGTCCTGTGCGGCGGCAAGGATAAGGCCGCCCGCGTGGCCGAAGTGCTGGAAGGGCCTAAAGACCCCGATCGCCTGCCCATCCAGCGCCTTGACACCTCGGCGACCGGCGGAACCGTCACATGGCTGCTCGACGCCGCAGCCTCCTCCATGGATCGAGCCGAATGAAACACGACATGAAACACGAAGAATAATTTGATGTTTCCTGCGAATATCGGGGAAGCCCCGAGTTTACACCGATCGTGGTCTTGATATCCTTTCGCCCACAAACGCCATGCAGGAAACGACAACCAAAAAAATCTACGATATTCAATCGATGGTCTACGACGTTACCTTTGCCAAGCTGGTAAAGAAACGCGTGCAGACCGCCATCCAGCACATGAACATCGTGGAGCATGATACCGTGCTGGACCTGGGTATCGGCACCGGCGCTTCCCTGAGTTTCTACCCCGCGCAGGGGCGCATCATCGGCATTGACCTTTCCGACGGCATGCTCCGCGAAGCCCGCAAAAAAATCCGCGAGCAGAACATCACCAACGTCTCGCTCGTTCAGGCCAACGCGCTGTCGCTGCCGTTTCCTGATAACTATTTCGACCATGTATTTATCAGCCACGTGATCAGCGTGGTGAGTGATCCGGTGGTGCTGGTGCAGGAAGCCCAGCGCGTCGCCAAGCCCGATGCCCGCATCGTCGTGCTCAACCATTTCCAGAGCAGCAACCGCTTCGTCGCCATGATCGAAAAGTGGCTTTGTCCCTTGTGCACCCGCCTCGGCTGGCGCACCGATCTGGCGTTGCCGGAACTCATCCGCAAAACCAAAATGCAGATCGATTACCGCTACAAGCACGACGCCATCGACCTGTGGGAAACAGTCGTCATGACTAACAACAAGTCATCGCTCGCCGCAGCGTAATGCCGGCCGCTCCGGTCATTTCCGCCCACGAATTCACACGAATGAGCACGAATAGTTGACCGCCCATCGTGCGTTCGATCAGCAAAGCAACTTCATCGCAGGCTTGCCCGCCGAGCCAAAAAAAAGATGTTTCGACTTTCCATTGCACCAGCCTCTCTGATTTAAGGCCTTATTTCGGTGTACCTTACGAGTCTCTGTTCGACTTCCGAGCTTGGAAAAACCGAGTCCAAACAGGGTCCAAATCGGGTCCACTCGGGTCCACTCGGGTCCCACTCGGGTCCCAATTAGGTCCCAATTGGGTCCCAAACCGTGCCGCTTTCGGTCCCCAACCGTTGCCCAATCTGACCCCAAACCGAGCCAAAACGTTCACGCTTTGAACCTCTTTTGTACGTCGGCGCGCGGAGTTGCTAGCGCCTTGGCGACCGGGCGTCGACGACCATTGAAAGTTACCCGCGCGATACATAACATATTCCTAACAAATGCACAGGGGAAGTCAAGCAAAATCCGCGGTAAAGTCGATATTTTTATAACTTCGACCGCCGGCGAAATGGTGCATCTCCGCCCAAAGGTGAGACGTAACCCCATCACGATCGTGTGTTGATTATCCTGGGCTATGCGGACCGCATCCCAGAATCCCCCAAGAGGGCACCGCCGCCGGGCCACCGCATATGACCCGAATGACGAGCCGCAAGCGTCAGCGACCGGTCACATTGCTGCGGGAATCGGGTCGGTGACGCTCGCCGCTCGTAATGTGCGGTGCGCACGACGCCCTTCATCGGGAAGTAGGTTGCGTCGCCGGAGCCTGGCTGGATTGCAATTTCGCCTGCATTTCGCTCGACCGCACTAAAATCGCATCGAGGTCAATCGCCGAATCGGCGGCGGGGGTAAGGGTGTATTGGTAGCTGCGTTTGTCGTCCAGTGGGAACAGCTCCGCAAATAGATCGAACGGAGGCCATTGCCACCACGGGGCGATCACCTTCTGCCGCGTGCGCAGGGTTTCATTGCCTTCTTTGCGGATCACAACTTCATAAGTGCCGTACCACAGGAAATCTCGCTGCAGGGGGGTTCGGCCGACTTCTTCGCCGTTGAGGTAGACCAAAGCCCCCGGCGGCTCGGTTTGGATCGACATCGATCGCCGGACGCACCCGGCGGCGGTTAAAACAACAGCTAGAATTAGAAGGTGCTTCGTCCGCATGTTACGACTGCGAGATGTATATCATCAATGCAGCCATGTAAAGCCGACGCCGCGTAACCGCCATGCCGATTTTCATCCTCGCGATCATCACCATGATGCTGCTGGCCGACGCCTGGTGGT
>Ga0163150_10007288_pt1 | contig 13106 bp, 6 predicted proteins | sample OliLakLV19P2IB_FD_148628 | JGI IMG/M metagenome (GOLD analysis project Ga0163150, IMG submission 148628) | Freshwater microbial mat bacterial communities from Lake Vanda, McMurdo Dry Valleys, Antarctica - Oligotrophic Lake LV.19.P2.IB | ecosystem: Environmental > Aquatic > Freshwater > Lake >...
TGTTGAATCCGCCGCGCGCGGCTACCCCGTGTGGAGCGGCGAGGTCGCAGTCGTCGCGGGGCAGAGCGCGTTCGTCGAGATCCGCCTCGAGAATCCGGCGCGCGTCGAGGGCCGCGTGCTCGACTTCGACGGCCGGCCGATCGCGAACGTGAACGTGATCGCGGCCAAGGAGGACCGCGGCGGCTGGTACTGGTATGTCTTCCCCTCTCCGCAGTGCAAGAGCGACGCAGAAGGACGCTTCGCGCTGGATTGGATCGCGCCCGGACCGTGCGAGCTGAACGCGCACGATTCCCGGCGGCCAGAGATCGGTCGCGCGCAGACGACCGTCCAGTGCAGGACCGGGGCGACGACGACGTGCGAGCTGCGTCTGGAGCGCGGTCGCATCATCGCGGGCCGCGTCGAGGACACGGAGGGCGCGCCGCTCGCGGGCTGGAGCGTGCACGCGGACACCGAGCTGCGTCAGAGCTACCCGCGCCAGGCTCGCACGGCCCAGGACGGCACGTTCACGATCCTGAACCTGGGAGAAGAAGGGTTCGACCTGTCCGTGCGCGGGCCGGACAAGGGCGCGCCGCGCGTGCGGCTCAACGGCGTGCCCAGCGGCACGCTCGACGTCCTCCTCGTCGTCAAAGACGCGCATGTGCACATGGGCACGCTGCGCGGGCGCGTCGTCGATCCCGACGCGCGTCCGCTCGCCGACGTCAGCGTCACGCTGCATCCGGTCTGGAAGCGCGTGGGCTACTTCGTGAGCCTCGACACGAACGGCAACTTCGAGCGGCGAACCCTGCCCGGTCGCTACTGCCTGAGCTTCCAGCGCGGTGGGCGCACTTTGCTGACCACCGCGATCTTCGTCGTCGAGGAGGATCGCGCGTGCGAGCTAGGCAACCTCGAGTTCCCGCGCCCGGGCGGCGTCGAGCTCACGTTCGCGGGTAGCCTGGGCAACGCACGCCCGATCCTCTCGCGCAGCGACGGGATCGGCGCTCGAGCGACGCTCACCGAGCGCGATGGCGTGTGGTCGGCGCAGGATGTCGTGCCCGGCACCTGGACGATCCATCTCGAGCCGTACCCCCAGACGCTGTGCCTGCGCGGCGCCGAGATCGAGGTGCGCACCGGCACGACGACGCGCCGAGAGATCGCCGTCGAGGGCGTGTACCGCGTCCCGCTCTGGATCACCGGCGCGGATCCCGACGACGTGCAGATCGACGCGCGCGATTTGAACGGCAAGCTCCTGCTGCGCGAGCAATTCGGCTTCGACGCGCGCGACGGGGGCATCCAGTGCAGCGTGGATCTCCCGCTCGGCCGCGCCACGATCGAAATCCGCTCGGGCGAGGGCCGGATCGGGAAGGCCGACGTCGACGTCGACGAGAGCCTGCAGCAGGCGGCGCCGACTCGAATCGTCCTGCCCTAGGATCTCGACTCGGCGCGCTCGGGCACGCGGACGCTGGAATCCCCGCTCGGGGAGAAGCAGACTCGCGGCGATGGCGTATCTGAACCCCGACAACCCGACCATGGGCCGCGCCATGGGCCTCGGCGTGGCGGTCGGCGTCGTCTACGGCCTCCTCGTGCGTTGGGCCGCCGACGACGGCCAGATCATGACGGTGATGTCGTTCGCGTTCGTCGCCCTCGTGCCGCTCGCGATCGGCTTCGCGGCGTTGATGCCCAACCGCTCCCCTTCCGCGTGGGAGGCGATCCTGATCCCGTGGATCGCGGTCGTGTTCGCGAACGTGTGCGCGCTGGCGATCGGGTGGGAGGGCGCGATCTGCGTGGTGCTCCTCACGCCGGCTATGCTCGTGTTGAGCTCGCTGGGCGGCTTGATCGCCTACGCCCTGCGCCGTTCCAAGCTGCGCGACGCCGCGGGTGCGATCGTCGTGTTGCCGCTCGCGGCCGGCTCACTCGAATCGCGCGTCGAACCGCCCGTCGACTTGCGGCGCGTCACCAGCGAGATCGTGATCGAGGCCCCTGCCGACGTCGTCTGGTCGCAGATCGAGTCCGTGCCGGAGATCCGCCCCGAAGAACAACCGCCGGCGCTGTACCTGGCGATCGGCTTCCCGCGCCCGCTCTCGGCCGTCATCGACCGCCCCGGCGTCGGCGGTGTGCGCGAGGCACGGTTCGAAGGCGGCGTCCTGTTCCTCGAGAAGGTCACCGACTGGCAGCCGGGCCGGCGCCTCGCGTTCACGATCGACGCGCAGGAGCACTTGATCCCGCCCACGACGCTCGACGAGCACGTCACGATCGGCGGACCCTACTTCGACGTGCTGACCGGCACATACCAGATCGAGCCGCTGGGCGAGGGCCGCGTGCGCCTGCACCTGGCGAGCGAGCTGCGCATCTCCACGAACTTCAACTTCTACGCGGGCTGGTGGGCCGACCTGATCATGGCCAGCATCCAGGAGAACATCCTCGAGATCGTGAAGGCGCGCTCCGAGCGGCTCGCGGCGGCTGCGCGCGCGCGCTAGCCTCTGCGGCCCGACGCAGCTCCAGACTGTGCCCTCCGCGCGCCGATCCTCGTCGCTTCCGTTCGTCGAACTGCCCGAGTGCCACCATGTCGAACCCCGCCAAGAACCTGCTCTGGATCCCTGGCCCGACCGAGGTCCGCCCCGAGATCCTGGCCGAGTGCGCGCGCCCGATGATCGGTCACCGTTCCAAGGCGATGACGTCGCTGTACGAGCGCATCGACCCGCACCTGAAGCTCGCCTTCGGCCTGGCCGACGGCTCGGGCGCACAGGTCGCGGTCCACACGTGCGCCGGCACCGGCTTGATGGAGTCGTCGCTGCTCGGCGTCGGCCCGCGCGTCCTGTGCGTGACGAACGGCAGCTTCAGCAAGCGCTACCACGACATCGCGGTCGCGCTCGGCAAGGACGTCGTCAAGCTGACCGCGCCGATGGGCTCGCAGGTCCCCTTCGCGGACATCGAGACGGCGCTCGCGACGCAGGGGCCGTTCGACGCGCTCACGATCGTCTCGAACGAGACGTCGACGGGCGTGCGCACGCCGCTCGGGGAGCTCGCCGCCGTCACGAAGAAGTTCCCGCAGACGATGGTCCTCGTCGACTTCGTGAGCTGGATCGCCGGCGCGGCGATCGATTTCGACGCGAACGGCTTCGATTTCGGCTTCGCGGGCATCCAGAAGGCGCTGGCCCTGCCGCCCGGCTTGACGGTCGGCTGTGCGTCGAAGCGCTACCTCGAGGCGGCGAAGCAGCGGAAGAGCCGCGGCTACTACCTCGATCCGATCAAGGTGTTCGAGGGCCATGCCGATCGCGCGACGATGGCGACGCCGTGCATCTCGCTCTACTACGCGCTGGCGAAGCAGCTCGAGGACATCTCGGCCGGCGTGCCGCTGCCCACGTCGCAGCGCGGCAAGACGGGGCGCGCGGCCTGGCAGGCGCGCTTCGACGAGCACGTCAAGATGCAGCAGGTCACCGAGGCCTGGGCCGCGAGCAACGACCTCGAGATGCTGCCTTCGGCCGGACTGCGGTCGGTGACGATCTCGTGCGTCCAGGCCGGCGACCTCGACGTGCCGGCGTTCCTGACGGCGATGAAGACGAAGAGCCACGAGCTCGGGAACGGCTACGGCGACTTGAAGGACAAGACCTTCCGCATCGGCCACATGGGCGACCACACGGAATCGCGCCTGGCCGAGATGCTGCAGCTGGCCGACGACGCGATCGCGGCACAGCGCGCGGCGCGGTAGTACGGAGCCAGGCTCCCACCACCCGGACCATCACCGGGGGATCGCGCTTTGCCCCACTTCGCGGTCCGGGTGGTGGGAGCCGGGCTCAGTACAACCGTTTGCGTTTCGCGAGCGCGACGGCCAGCGTGCGCACTTCCTCGGGTGTCAGGCGGTGGAGCTGGTGCACGAGCGTCCGGTCGCGTGCGATCGACGGGAACGCACCGCGCGTCATCTCGTCGTCGAGCATGAGCACCAGGTCGTCGAGCAGCCGCGCGTAGCCGGCGGCGTGCGGCGTCACGCTCGTGCCGCCCTCGACTCCGTCGAGCACCTGCGCCAGGGGAACGCGCGGATCGGCGACAGCCGCGATCGCGGTCAACTGCGCGCGGTACTCGAGCTCCTCCTGCACGCGCCGCGGCGAGAAGCCGCAGTCGAGCAGCAGCGCCAACGCGCGCGGCCACTTGCGCGAGAGCGGCAAGAACCGCGTGCGGTCGCACAGGTGTCCCTCCTCGTGCGCGCCCGACGTCGAGAGCAGCTCGTCGAGATCGACGCGGCCCAGCTCGCCCGCGGCGTGTTCGCCGCGCGGCGCGCGGTCGTGCAGCACCGCCAGGCGCACGCGTTCGGCCTGGTCGAGCAGCGAGCTCGTCGCGGTGCGCTCGCGACGGCCGGACTCGCCCGCGGTCACGGCCAGCCCCTGCACGCCCAGCGCGAGCCGCACGCGCTCCGGTAAGCCCGTGAACGATCGCGCCAGCTCGGCCCACGACGCGACCTCGCTGCGCACCTGGTCGACGTCGATCCAGTAGCCCTCGTGCAGCGCCGCGCCGGCGATGCGCGCGCCCATCCGGCCGGCGCGGCTGGGCACGTCGGCGCCCTCGCACCACGCGACCGTGCCGCGCCACGACACGCCCAGGTGCTCGCCCGACCGCTCCTCGAGCGCGAGCAGCGGCAGGACCGTGCCGTCGGGCGCGTCGCCCGAGAGCTGGCCAAAGAGACCGAAGCGTCCGAGCCCGGCCAGCAGTTGCGACAGGCCGCCGACCGGCGTGCCGGCCGCTCCGAGGCCGGCGTCCTCGTCCTCGGCCGAGAGGCGCGGCCCGGGGTGCACGACGTGCGCGAGCCCGGCGTACGAGCGCCGCGGCGACGCGACGAGCTCCGCGCGCACGCGATCGAGATCCGTGTCGCCGCCCAGGAACGCGCGTGCCTCGGCCGCGTGCGGCGCCAGCGCGCCGAGCAAGTCGTCGAGCGTGCGCGGGATCTGCGCCGGCGCCCGGGCGCGCGCCGCCATGCTCGCGTGCGCGCTGCCGCTCGCGTCCGTGCGCTCACGCGGCCGCGGGATGCGTTGGCGCGGACGCGCCATCTCGGCGTCGACGCGGTCGAGGGTGCGGCGCGTGCCCGAAAGGAAGGTCAGGCCGGAGAGAGCGCGCGCGTCGAGCTCGGCCGCGGCGTCGAGGTCGACGAACGCGAGCCGCGCCGCGACCGAGCGTGCTTCGCGAAACCAGCCGGCGGCGACGAGCGCGTCGCCCAGCTCGCTCAGCTCTTGCGCGCGCGCGTTCTCGGGCAGCTCGCACGCGAGGTCGGCCGCGCGTGCCAGCCGCGGATCTGCCGGCCGGCCGTCCGGGCCGCGCGCGGCCGAGGGCAGGTCCGCCATCCAGCGCTCGGCCGCACCGCGGCAGTCGCCGGCGGCGAAGCGCGCCGCGCGCACGAGCGCGCCGCTGGGCGGCGTGACGCCCGCGGCCGAGAGACCGCGCTCGAGCAGTCCGAGAGCGAGCGGCGAAGGCGCCTCGTCGAGCAGGAGCTCGGCGCGCAAGCGATCGCGCACGGCCCCCGGCCGCGCCGCGAGCGCCAACACGATGCGGCCCGTGTCGCCGTCGGGCGTCAAGCGCCGCAGCACCGCGACCAGGTCGGCGATCTCGGCGTTCGTCGGATCGCTCGAGCGCAAGAGCGCCAGCGCGCGCTCGTTGGCCTCCGCCTCGGCGTCGATGCCGGGCGAGAGCAGGAGGAGCATCGTGGCCTGCACGGCCAGCGCCGTGCGGTCGCCGGGCGCGGTCTCGGGATCCTCCGCACGCGCGTCGAGCCGCTCGCGCGCCTCCTCGCGCCAGCCGCTGGCGACCTCGAAGCGTGCCAGCGTGGCCGTGAAGAACGTGCGCTCGTAGGGATCCCGCGCCAGTGACAGCGCACGCGCCGCCGCGCGCCGCGCCGCCGCCATGTCGCCTTGCGCGGCGGCCGCGAACGCCATCCCGTGCCAGGCCCACGCCAGCGTCGCATCGAAGGTCAGCGCACGCTCGAAGCGCACGTAGCCGTCGCGCCCCTCGAGCCGGCCGGCCAGGTACAGGGTCGATGCGTCGCCCAGTCCGGCCGCGAGCGCGGCGCGGTAGCCGGCCAGCGCGTCGAGCGCGCGCAAGTCGACGCGCAGGATCTCGTCCAGCGCGCGCCGAGGCGCGACCCAGTCAGGCGCGATGGAAACGGCGCGCTCCAGCGCGTCGCGCGCGCGCGCCGGCGAGTCGGGCAACGCGGCCCGCAGCTCGGCCTGCGCCTCGGCCATCGCCTCCGACGCCGCCCGCGGCACGGGCGCCGCTGCGGTCGTGCGCGGCGCCGCGCAGGCCGGGAGGAGGGCCAGAAGGAATCCCGCGAGGGTGAGGTGCAAAGGGGCGAGGAGCGCTGGCCGGATCACGGGCTGTCCTTCTAGGGCTCCGCGCGCGCGGGCGCCAGCGTCCCGGAGCAACGAGTCCGTACGAGACGCCACCCGCGCGTTGCCGCGCGCGGGCTGGCGGTAGAGACTGGAGGCATGCAGACCGCGTCGTGGACCCTGGCTGCCGCGGGCCTGTCCGCGCTCCTCGCGCTGGCGCCGCAGCCGCAGAAGGGCGGGAAGGACAAGAAGCCCGATCCCAAGGCGAAAGCCGCGCCCGCCGCCGTGGTTCCGCCCCTGGAGGCCTGGCGCGGCAAGCTGGAGGACGCCAAGGTCGTCGCGAAGGCGCGCAACGTGCCGGTCCTCGTCCACATCCTGCTCGAGGGCGAGGAGGCCAGCAACCGCTACCGCGACACGATCTTCAAGGATCCCGAGCTGCAGAAGCGCAGCGCGTCGGCCGTCGTGATCATCGCCAACCAGGGTTCGCACGCGCGCACGAAGATCGACGTGGTCGTCGAGGGCGAGAAGGTGCAGCGCGAGGTCTGCCTCTTCTACCCGATGTTCGAGTCGTGCGCGCACCACCAGGCCGCGTGGGACGAGCTGTACCAGGAATTCCACGAGGACAACGGCGACCTGATGTGCCCGCAGACGATCGTGATCGCGCCCGACGGCACGATCTCGGGCCGCATCAACACGAGCAACGTGCCCCAGCCGAGCGAGATCGGCGCGCTCGTCGTCGAAGCGGTGACGAAGGCCGGTCCGGGCCTGACCGAGGCGCAGCTCGCGGTGGTCAAACGCACGCTCGAGGCGGGGCGGCGCTTGACGGTCGAGGGCAAGTGGGTCCTGGCGTGGCAGTCGTGGGCGGGGGTGCTCCTGATCACGCCGAAGAGCCCGTACGCCGACGAGGCGCGCCTGGATCAGGTCAAGGCGCAAGCGGGCATGCAGAGGGACCTGGACAAGATCTCGGCCGAGCTCGTGCCGGGCACGGCGACGACGGCCTATGGCGCGCTCGTGAAGTACGCCGCTGAGCTGGTCGGCACGCCGCTCGAGAAGGAGGCGCAGGCGCGCTTGAAGAAAGCGGACGGCGACAAGGCGATCCAGCCGGAGATCAAGGCCTGGAAGCTCTCGGCCGAGGCGGACGCGCTGCTGGGCGAGGCCACGAAGCTGACCGATGCGGGCGACGCGAAGAAGGCCGAGAAGATCGTGCGCAAGCTGCTCGCGCCGAGGTTCGCGAGCACGCCGGCGCAGGAGACGGCCCGGAAGCTCTGGCCGGACATCGCGACCGAAATCGGGGCGACGCCGCCGAAGTGACTTGCCGCGCGCCGCGCGCGTTTCCGCGCCGCGCCAACAGAATCTGAGAGGCCGTAGGATCGATTGTTCTCGGTCTCTCAGAGACTGAGAAGAATTCGAAGTCTCTCGCGCCGCGGAGCGGCGCCACCAGGATCGGAGAGGCCGTACGATCGATTTTTTCTCGGCCTCTCAGCGGACCCTCGCACGAGCGGTTCGCGTGTGACGTCGGAGAGCGCCGATACTGTGCCAGGAACAACTCCGACAACTTCGCGCGACACGCGCGGGGAGCGCGGCGTCGCCGGAGAAGCTGTGCGAACCGCGCGTCCGGCCGTCATCGCACCCCACGCGACGACAGCGTGACGCGCGTCTCCTCGCGCTGGCCGTCGCGCTGGAAGGCGACGAGCACGACGTCGCCCGGCTTGTAGTGCTGCAGCGCGTACACCATGTCGTGGATCGTGGCGATCTCGACCTCGCCGATCTCGAGCAGCACGTCGCCGGCCAGGAAGCCGGCCCGTTCCGCTGGCGATCCGGCGGACGTGCCGTCGATCTTCACGCCCGGACCCTCGAACGTGTAGTTCGGCATCGAGCCGAACCAGGCGCTGAAACCCGAGCGCACGCGCTGCTCGCCGGGCTCGGCCGCCGGCGGCTCGACGAAGGCGATCGCGCCCGCGCCGGCCATGCGACGCGTCAGGTCGAGCGTCAGATCGACGACCTGCGCGGCGCCTTCGGCCTCGAAGCGCTCCACGTCGTCCGTCGGCTTGTGGTAGTCGCCGTGCAGGCCGGAGAAGAGGTGCAGCACGGGCTTCTTGCGCTTGGCGAAGGTCGCGTGGTCGCTGCTGCCCGCCATCGCCGACGAGGAGGCGCTGACCTCGAGCGCCAGATCGGCCGCGGGCCCGGCCTCCGCCAGCCAGACCTCGAATTCGGCGCCGGTGCCTGCGCCCAGGACCTGCAGCTTGTTCGTGCCGACGCGCCCGACCATGTCCAGGTTCACATTCCCCACGACCTGGTCGAGCGGCACGGTCGGGTGCTCGATCCAGTGCTCGCTGCCCAGGAGGCCCAGCTCCTCTCCCGACCACAGCGCGATGACCACGTCGCACGCCGGCGGCGGCCCGGAGGCGAGACGCCGTCCGACCTCGATCAGCGCCGCGGTCCCGCTGGCGTTGTCGTCGGCCCCGTTGTGCACCTGGCGCTGACCGGGCGCGAGCGAGCCCGTGCCGCCCATCCCGAGGTGGTCGTAGTGCGCGCCGAGCACGACCGTGCGCGACGAATCCTGGCCGCGCACCCGGCCGAGCACGTTCGTCGCGCTGCCCTGACCGCGGACGACGTCGGCCGACATCGAGACCTGGGGCCCGCTCACGCCGTCGTCCTTCGACGGTTGCGACTCGAGGTCGCGCGCCCAGTTCTCGAGCTCCTGTCCGAACAGCGCCTGGGCGTCGTTCCACGAGAGCGAAAGGCACGGGATCCCCGCGCGTCCGCTGCCGCCTTCGTGGAATGCCAGAACGGGCTTTCCGGCGTCGCTGGGATGCTGCACCAGCACGACACCGACCGCGCCCTTGCGCTTGGCGTTCATGACCTTCATGAACACGAGGCCCGCGCTCGCGAACGGATCGCCAGCCGCGACGAGTCCCGTGTCGCCGTGCGGGTTCGGCGCCGTCTCCTTCGGCGCCGATTCGGTCGGCCGGGTCGACTTCGGCGGTGATTGCGGCGAGCCGCGCACGACGAGCGCGATGCGTCCGGTCAGTTCGCGCCCGGCGAAATCGTCCCAGCCCTGCTCGGGCAGCTCGATTCCGTAGCCGCACCATGCCGCATTGCCGCCCGCTTCGCCGCCCTCCGAGCAGAAGAGCGGCGTCAGCGTCGTCTCGGACCCGCGGTGACGCGGACCGTCGTGGATCTCGAGCCACGAGCCGTCGCCGGCGCGCGGCTCGAGCGGGACCCGGAACTCCTGCTCGTACGTGCCTCGTTCACCGGCCGGCTCGAGGCCGACCGCGCGCAGTCGCTGGGCGATCCAGCGCCCGGCCACGAGGCCCTGCTCGGTGCCGGCGCGACGCCCCTCGCGCTCGTCGTCGGCCAGCCAGGCGACGTCGGCGCGCAGGCGTGCGGCCACGTCGTCCTGGAAGCACGAGGCGACGTCGCCGTCCGGTGCGACGACCGTGTTCGAAGTGTGACAGGCGGTCGCCAAGAGGACCGCGAGCAAGGGGGCAGTGCGCATGGCGCCCATGCTAGGCAGCTCATCGGCTGCACAGAAGCCCGGCCGGGTTACAGTGCGTATTTCGTGCACATCCACGTCCTTTCCAGCGGCAGCGAAGGCAATTCCGCGCTCGTCCGGGCCGGCCAGCTGAACGTCCTGGTCGACGCCGGCCTCGACCGCCACTCGATGGAGCTGCGCCTCCTGGCCGCGGGACTCGGGCCCCAGGCGATCGAGCACGTGCTCGTGACCCACGGCCACCTCGACCACGCGCGCAGCGCTGGTTTCGTGGCCCGGCGCGAGCGCGCGACGCTGCACGCGGCCGAGGCGATGCTCGTGCACCCCTGGGCGCGGCGTGCGAAGCGCTGTGCGGCGCTCGCGATCGGGCGTGACAGCGCGCTGACCTCGCAACGCGATGGGCCGCTGTGCGCCCACACGGACGAGCTGCGCCTGCGCGCCGTCGTGATTCCCCACGACTGCGACCCGACCGTCGCGTTCCGTTTCGAGCACGAGGGCCGCGTGGCCGTGATCCTGACCGACATGGGCCGGCCCGACGCGGACGTGGCGCGCGAGCTGGCGGGCGCGCACGTGCTCGTCCTCGAGTTCAACTACGACCCCGACCTGATGCGCACGAGCGTCTACCCGGCGTCGCTGCAGCGGCGCATCGCTGGCGACCGCGGGCACCTCTCGAACGGGCAGGGCGCGCGCATGCTCGAGCTCTTGGCCTCGGAGAACCTGCACACGCTCGTGCTGGCGCACATCTCGAAGAAGACGAACCGGCCCGAGATCGCGCTCGAGGTCGCGCACGCGACCCTCGAGAGGCTGGGGATCCACGGGCGCGTGCGCGTCATCGCGGCGCGACAGGACGCGGCCATGGAGAGCCTGGCGGTTTGAGAGGCCGAGAAACGATCGATCGTACGGCCTCTCTGATCCTGGTGGCGCCGCGCGGAACGCACGGCGGGTTCGCTATCCTGGGCGGACGATGGTGACCTCGCTGCAGCACGGTGTTCTCCAGCCCGGCGTTTTTCTGGCGCTCCTCGTCGTGCCCGCAGCGCGCGCCCAGGAGTTCGGCCTGCCGACCTCCGGCGGGCCCGTGGTCGCGCCGGCCGACCTGACCGAGCGCTTCGACGTGCCGAAAGGCGTCTCGGTCAAGCTCTGGTCGCAGACGCCGCGCCTCTACAACCCGACCGCGATCGACGTCGACCAGCACGGGCGCGTCTGGGTCGCCGAGGGCGTGAACTACCGGCGCTGGCGCGGGCGGAACCCGGGCTATGCGCACGAGGGCGGCGAGCGCATCGTGATCCTGAGCGACACGGAGGGCACCGGCATGGGGAGCCGCGCGCAGGTGTTCGTGCAGGACAAAGACCTCGTCGTGCCGCTCGGCATCTGCGTCTTCGGCGACAAGGTGTTCGTGAGCTGCTCGCCGAACCTGTACGTCTACACCGACAAGGACCTGGACGGCGTCGCCGACTCGCGCGTCACGTTCCTGACGGGTTTCGGCGGCCACGACCACGACCACGGCCTGCATTCCGTCGTCGTCGGACCGGACATGCGACTGTGGTTCAACACGGGCAACGCCGGGCCGCACCGCGTGCAGGACGCGGCCGGCTGGTTCCTGCGCTCGGGCTCGCTCTACAACGACGGCGGCGCCGAGGTGGCGGACAACAAGCCGGGCCTCGTCTCCGACGACGGGCGCATCTGGACCGGCGGGCTCGTGCTGCGCATGGACGTGGACGGCAAGGGGCTGGCCGTGCTCGCGCACAACTTCCGCAACAACTACGAGCTCGCGCTCGACGCGTACGGCAACGTCTACCAGAGCGACAACGACGACGACGGCAGCCAGGGTTGTCGCGCGGTCTGGTGCCTGGAGGGCGCGGACCACGGCTACTTCAGCCCGGACGGCTCGCGCACGTGGACGTCGGATCGCCGCCCGGGACAGGACACGTGGACGGCGCACTGGCACCAGGACGATCCGGGCGTCGTGCCGGCCGGCACGCAGCTCGGCGCGGGCGGTCCCACGGGCGTCGCGTTCTACGAGAGCGACGTGCTGGGACACGACATGCAGGATCGCCTGCTGTGCGCCGACGCCGGCGCGGGCAAGGTCTACGCGTTGAAGCCGCGCGCGAACGGCGCGGGGATCGAGCTCGAGCCGGGCCTGTTGATCGCGGCCAAATCCGGCGCGGACGAGGGTGAGCGCACGGGCTGGTTCCGTCCCAGCGACGTGGCCGTGTCGCCCGACGGCACGATCTTCGTCTCCGATTGGTCGGATCCCGGCGTCGGCGGGCACGCGGCCGCGGACCGCGAGGCGTACGGCCGCATCCTGCGCCTCGTGCCGACCGGACAGTGGGTCTACCCGGCCAAGGTCGAGCTCTCGCACGCGCTGGGCCGCCTGGAAGGTCTGCGCAGCCCCGCGCCGAGCGTGCGCGCGCTGGCCGCGCGCGCGCTCGCGAACGGCAAGGACGGCGGCACGCGCGCCGTGTTGCAGGGCGCTTTGAGCGGATCCGAGCCGCGCTTGCGGGCGCGCGCCACCTGGATCCTCGCGCGGCAGGACGGTCCCAAGGGTTCGTGGCTCACGAGCGTGCTGAAGCACGAGGACGCGGCCTTGCGCGTCACGGCCGTGCGTGCGTTGCGCGCGATCGGCGGCGACGTGCTCGAGCACGCGCGGCAGCTCGCGGCCGATCCCTCGCCAGCGGTGCGGCGCGAGCTGGCCGTCGCGTTGCGCGGCGTCCCGCTCGAGAAGAGCCAGGACCTGCTGCTCACGCTGGCGCGCGGCTACGACGGCACCGACCGCGTCTACCTCGAGGCGTTCGGTCTCGCAGCGGAGGGTCACGAGGCAGCGCTGTGGCCCGAGCTCGTGAACCAGCTCGGCGACGCGGATCCGTCGCGTTGGTCCGCGGCGTTCAGCCGGATCGCGTGGCGCCTGCACCCGGAAGCGGCCGTGCCCGGCTTCGTCGCGCGCGCGCAGGACGTCGAGCTGCCGCTGGCGGAGAGGCGCCGCATGGTCGACGCGTTGGCCTTCGTGCGCGCGCGATCCGCGGGCGAAGCGATGGTCGACCTGGCCGTGTCGGGACCGGTCGATACGCGCGCGCTGGCCGCGTGGTGGGTCGAGGACCGCGATTCGAACGACTGGAAGGATTTCGACCTCGCGCGCCAGCTCGGTGGCACGGGCCTGGACGAAGCGGTGCCGGCCTGGTCGGGTCAGGCCGTCGCGGGAACTCCCACCGCGTTCGACGTCGACGTGCGCGGCGCGAAGCGCGTGTGGCTCGTCGCCGACCAGGGTCCGAACGGCAACAGTTGCGACTGGGTCGACTGGCTCGAGCCGCGCGTGCACCACGCCGGCGACGTGC
>Ga0163150_10007294_pt1 | contig 13091 bp, 17 predicted proteins | sample OliLakLV19P2IB_FD_148628 | JGI IMG/M metagenome (GOLD analysis project Ga0163150, IMG submission 148628) | Freshwater microbial mat bacterial communities from Lake Vanda, McMurdo Dry Valleys, Antarctica - Oligotrophic Lake LV.19.P2.IB | ecosystem: Environmental > Aquatic > Freshwater > Lake >...
ACCGCACGCATACACACCACACTGAAAACAACACCCATGCGATTCAAGCAACATCTTTTATCTCCTAGCAATGTGTTTTAAGAAAGGGGTACTTGCCATGTCGATGCCATACTTTAATGTATCTGGGTGCCTCTCTTGCTCCAAAAGATGCTCATAGAACTTTCTACTTAAGGCAAAGTCGCCGCCGATTGGCTGTCTGATATATCTTCCACTGGTGGCATAGATAACTGGGAATGCCAGGTGATTAGTGGCACTACCTTCATATTTATTCCTTGAATAACTCGGAGTGACGTAATCCAACCCCTCCATCAATCGGGCCACGTATCGATGGATCCAATCTGCGGTGATCGACACAAGATCTGCGTCAAACATCAGCGCATTCTCCGCCTCAATGCTCTTTGCGCGTTCAAGGAATTTAATAAGATTGATTCCCTTGCCTCGGATGCCCTCTTTGATAATGAGAACTTGTCTCGAAAAAGCCAATTTCGCAGCCTCAAACTCAGCCACGGTAGCATCGGAACTATCACTATCGATAAGCACAATATCTGCATCCTGAGGGGCAACGTTTGAACGCAGAAGGCCATCAGAAACCATTTCGGCAACATTGCGAACTGTTGTCTGTTCGTTATAGGCCGGCAACCCAATGGTAAATTTAAGCATGTGAGATTTCTTTCTGAATAAATTGTGCCACTTCTTTGGAGCGTCCCGAGACATACATGAGAGGCTGATTCAGAACTCGTTCAATGAGCCGCGTTCGCTTCTCAAATAAAACCGGATTATCAAGGCTAGGAAGGCAATACATGAAGTGCTTATCCTTATCTAAGCCTGGAACGCAGGATCCTCGGATGTAGCGGGAAAAGTTCTCATAAATTACCAATCGGCTTACAAGATTCTTGCTTTCATCGCGCACAAACAGCTTTTCCTGAGCCTCATCCACATGAACGAGCGCACTCAACTTCACTTCCACTGAATGATCTCTTGTTTGAATCCCCAGTATCTCAGGCTTTAGAGCCAGTTTTTGTAGCCATGCATCATTCGTCTCTGCAGGAAATAGAGACAACAAATCAGCCAATCCTCTTCTCACAGACTCTCGCCTGAGGTGTAGCACTTTCGTTCCATGCGAAACATAGATACCACCGTTCTCAGGCCCCTCTACGATCGTAAGATCGTTTCCCACAAGCTTTGCTCCAAAATCGCGGCAACTATGGATCGCTACTGTGCTCTTGCCAGCCCCTTCCTTTCCAAGAATAAGTGCTGCTCTTTCGTCATAGACGACAGCAGCAGAATGAGCTGTCACAGCTCCTCTCTTCTGACGCTGATATTCGGTTAATGGATATGCAGCGTAAGAAAGAACCTCAGCATCAACCCTGTCAGCAGGAGCGCACAATACGGCATTTGCCTCCGCTACTACCGTGTACGAAATATCGGCGATAGCAGAATGGCCCAGGCGCGAAGAACATTCCTCTGCATCGGAAATCTCCGTGAAGGAAGGCATGAAGATGCTGAAGCGCTCATTACCTTTGAAAGCCTCATTTAAATCAATGTCGCTTACAAGCTCTACGCACTCGCCTGCGATTGCAATCTTCTTAGAAGTCATTCCCAAGAGTTTGGAAGCAGATAACCATTAAGAATGGCATCCACATAATTTCTCGTGCCCAACACCTCTTTCACTACTTTCTCGATAGCAGCCTGATCCGTAGGCGCCTTGGACAAAACAAGAACATTTTGAGGTTCAAGCAAAGGATCACCGTTATTGGTCTGGATCATCACGGCGCTCTCAAGGCCGAGTTCAGCGAAAAGCTGCTTTGCAATTTCGGCTGAGAAAAACGCATGTACGCGACCAGTGTGATACACAGGGTTCTTTCCAAAAGCAGCTTCCATGCTATGGACTCGCATGCTGGAGATGAGTCCATTAGGGCCGTTCCCTCTGCCAACAAATCCCTCTTCTCCGAATTCAATACAACTACCGGTGGCCGTCATGTATATAAGTTTTCTGTGCTTGTTTTCATCTGCAGTGTTTACGGAGACATTAACACGCATTTTCTCCGAAACGACGGTCTTTGCGACCTCAGAGAGCTCAGAGGTAATCTGCCCCTTCATTTCATCGTAGAACTTTCGATCGGGCGTCTCTGTGCTGATGAAGGGGACGCACACAGTGATATCAATCTCATCCTGTCTGCGCACTGCCATGACCTTGATATCCTGTCCGATAAAGGAATAGCGCGGCTGATACGGCCCTGTATAGAAGTGTCTTTCGAGAGCCTTTACCAAGCTCTCTGTTGGCGAAAGCGGAAAGTGACTCACTGTCACAGAAGTATCATTCGCCCACTGATGACGCGCATCAGGAACGTCGTCAAGGCTTCTCGGCTTGTACCATGTAGGATTCACCGAAAAGTTGGAAGTACCAAAATCAAATTTAACATGATCTGGGTACTTTCCCAGATGAGGCATGACCTTTAAAAGGTAATCATGTGCCACAGCGGCCTGTAATTCTTGAATATCAATCTTCTCTCCTGCGAACTCAGTGCTCATTCTGCCCCCGAATACAACGGTAGCGGGCTTGAGCATTTTTCCGGTGCCGAAGTCGCGCTGCCAATGACCACCCTTCACGCCTAATTTATCAATATTATGGTGAAGAACTGCACCATACTTCTGGCGCGTTAAGCGCGAGTATTCCATGGAAACAGATTCCGCAATCCCGTCACTAAGCGTATCAGGATGGCCAATCCCTTTTCGCTCAACGACTTCAAACGGCAGCTGTTCTACGCCAGCCTGTTGGAATGCTGAAATTTTCATATTCAAATGATCACGGAAGAAATGCCCGCATTCAGGTCTCGCTGGTATTTCACTCCTCTTACAACAACGACAGGCTGACCCTCATCAGACTGACCCATAAGGATGGAAGCTGCTGAAGCAACCTGATCAACAACGTTGATGATGGCGCCCGTGGAATTGCCATAGAAATCCGCCCCTTTTGCCTTATCAAGACCGGCGATGCCTGAGATTCCAATCGCCTGGCCAACGGAGCCATGCCTGCTGGGGTGGCCAAGGCTATCGCTCACAATCACTGCCACCTCTTTTCCCAATAGACTCTCCAACTTCTCGCGTATCTCCCTTGCACTCTTATCCGCGTCCTCAGGCAAGAGGACGACCTTATTGCCATTGTCAGATTCCAAGTTGGATTTATCGACACCAGCAGACGTGCATACCATTCCGTTGCGCAGCTTCGTCACCACAACCTTGCCCTTCACCTCAAGGATCTCAGCAGACTCTTCGATGATGACCTGGCAAAGACGTGCGTCTCTTCCGGAGCGCTGTGCCAGCTCAAGTGCTTCTGGCGTGGGTTGAACATCTCTCAGATCGCGAATCCTACCCTCTGCCTTCGAAATGATCTTCTGGGCAATTACGACGACGTCGTTCTCCTCCAAATCGGGCATGCGTTCAAAAATAATCTGAGCGATGTCGTCACCTTTCTGAATTCGGGGAACATCCGGAATAGCATGGAGAGAAATACTTTTCATATAAAGAAGGGGGAAAGTGCTCAATCGTAGGATATTTCAACAGTTTTGACAAGTTTTGCATACTATATGACCTTTTATACTATGGTTAATCTCCAACTGGGGAAGGATTGATAATCTTAGGATGCCGCTTGTAGCTGCTGGATCTCTTCGCTCCATTTCCTAAAGGTGCCGACATAGACAATGGGACTTGGGGTGTCCTTTGTGGCATCCAAGATGGTTCGAATCAGGAAGATCTGGGGGAGCGTAAGTGCTCACTGACCTTGCAATGAAGTCTCAAATTCAAGCCAAAATTACGCTTTTTTGTAGTTTCATCAGTTTGCAATAATTTCCTGAAAAAGGCTTATGGAAGCCATAGTGCTGTAGACTCAGTGAGCACTTACGGGGGAGCAATATCTACGACCTGTCCCTCATGCTCCCGCAGGAGCACACAGTCGCTCCCTGCACGATCTTCCGCATCTATCGGCGTCAGTACCAATTGTCTGTTGCTACGCGTCTGCCACGAAAGAAGCCTCAGCTCTATATCAAGGAAGTTGTGGGACAAGAGATCCAGATGGATTGCTCCTTCCCGTGGGGTTATGGCACAAAGATCGTCAGCTTCGATTGCGTCGATGATCGTTCACGGTTCGCATTGGCGCGCATCTACGAAAGGCATACTCAGGACAATGCCATTGCATACAGAGGGCATAATGGGACATATCACAGTGTCTTCAACGACAAGGCAAAGGATAACGTACTACGGAAGTGGACACTCATTTACGAACTCCTCACGCGCACGAAGTAAACGAAAGTTATCTTCTAGCGCGTATGCCAGATCGCCAGTAGACTTTATCCATGCTAGATCGCCTCGCTATCTACCGGAATGACGCAAAAACCTACGATCTACTGATCTCACGTGAGGATCATGAAGGTAATTTATTAAAGGCGCTCAAAGCTATGTGCAATTTCTCGGACAAAGATATTGCCGACCTTGGTGCAGGAACGGGAAGACTCTCCGTCTTGCTCTCCCCTTTTATTCGTTCTGCATTTCTTACAGACGATGCCGAGCCCATGCTAAAACTTGCAGCACAAAAATTAGAAGTTCTGCACTTCAACAATTTCACCATACACGTTTCTGATATTGGAACTATTCCTGCAGAGAATGAATCATTTGATATGGTCCTTGCTGGCTGGGCGCTCATAAGCAAAGCAATGCGTGGCAATCCTTGGAATGAAGCTGTGAAAGATACGCTACAAGAAATACATCGAGTCACACGCCCTGGTGGAACCGTTATCCTGATTGAGTCGATGGGCACAGGGCAGGAGCAACCTAGGCCACCAAATCAGCGCTTTGCAGATTATTTCCAGTTACTTGAGAATGAGGGATTTCAGAAGCAAACAATCCGTACCGATTACAAATTCAGCTCATTGGAAGAAAAGGAAAAACTTCTGACATTTTTCTTTGATAAAGAAATGATTGATGCCGGCGTGAAGAATGACTCGCTCATCTACCCGGAATGTACTGGGATCTGGTGGAAGAAGTTTTAGTATGAGTATTTGAAATGGCAGGAATCGTTTTGGTAAATGTCTTGTGATTTTTTTGGAGAGACCGCCGGATTCTTTTGAAAGACGATCTTTATCTGAGCAAAGTATCCTAAAGTTTGAAGCCGGTGTCAGGAAACAGGAGGAAATCGAGATCGAACCGAAGGCAGCACGAAATGGAAAATAAGTATCTTTTGAAAGTAACGCCTCCGCTCGCTGCCAGCCCTACGTCGTTGCCCAGACGCGGCGGCACTCCATCTCATGCTCCATCATATTTCTCCATCGACGCAATCCCCATCGAGTAGTTGGGAATTGGCAATGCAATGACATCAGCTTGGTCTGCGTAGGTTGGATGCTCAAACCATTGAGGTGTCTGTGCCGCATCCAATAGCGGAACGCTGACGATTTTGCAGAAGTCCATGCTCATCATCGCTCGTAGTTTGAAATTGAGTTTGTTGGGTATCCCCTGTGAAACCCCTCCAACAACGACGTGGCGATTGGTTATGAGGAAAGGTGTTTCTTCGCTTTTCACAATAAAGCCCGTCGCCGTAGCTAATTGCGTATCATCTATGAATGGTGCGAGCATCAAGGGTATCAAGGACAAGCCGTCTACATCTATACCGCGTGGCGTTTCCTCGGTGGATTGTCCGTTAGGTGTCATAGATGGTCATGATACAGCTCAACCATTTGGACTGGAAGCACGAACCCCGTGAGCTTTATTTCCCTTCCAAGCTCTACAATTTCCTGCATCCAATCCGTTCGCATATGTTCAAGGATGGGGAGCCATTCTGAATTCGTAGGAACAGAAACACTATTAGACTTTGTCCTTTCTTTTTTGACAATTGAGATGAAATTATAGTCTTCTTTGCCCATTCTTTGCCTCTGGGTGGCAAGTACCCCTTTCTTAAAACACATTGCTAGGAGATAAAAGATGTTGTCCATTGGCTGAATAAATACAGGGACATCCAATGGGATTACAAAAATATTGTGAAGCGGAAAGGTGCATTGGAAAGGCTGCTATGATCGCCATTTTCCCCATTGAAGAGCCGGGCCTTCGGATTTTCAACGATGAGGACAGCCCTCCCAACAACAAGGCATGCGCATGCCTTTGTGCATTTTATCAAGGCCAACCGTTATACGACGGTCTCGGTTCTCGGCTTTTTTGGCAGATGTAATCCAGCAGATGCACTCATTGCGTGACAGTGGGGTGATATCTGCGCATGTATCCTTCACAACAGGGTCATACTCGATCGCTTTGTGAAAATCCGCTGGCATTCTATGGACTGCGCCCACGCCCGCCAGGCACGGATTCTTTTCGGCGGCTTTCAGTACTTTTTTAAGCATGGCAAAGTTTAGGTCTTCCAGTTTCTTAAAGCGGATGCCGCTTTTTCCGTATTATAGAGGAGAATGTGTGAGTCACTTGAGGGAGGAGGGGTAGTCATAGGTGTATGATCTCGTACACGTTCTATGCATTTCATTCAAGAAAAGGCTGCACATCTCAACCTGTATTCTTCTACGGAATCATCGCCACAGACACCCCTGTCATCTTCACCTTCTTCGTCAAATATTTCTCGATATCTCACACGCACTCATGCCGTGCCAAATTCCCCACCATCTTGTTCACTTATACTTCGGGGAGTTAGTAGGTGCCAAGCACTTGAAGCAGCGCTCCTGCGAGATGTGCAAACTCTTCTTTTGATTTCTCAATATCTTCTTTTGTTCCTTCGTGATGATCTTCAATAAGATTTGGATCAAGATCAAATATTGCCACGCCGATCTCCTGACATTTTGCAGGAATTCTCCCATAATCTTGAATCTCTGCGAGAGGGGTTTTCCAACTCTTTTCCACCAGACCATTTCTTCCATGTTTTTCAGATAAAAACTGCTTCACTTTTTTGGGAATTTCCTCAATCCAGCGTCGATGATCTTTGATGGGTTTTTTGCCATAGACATTGTATGAATTCACAACATAACCGACAAAGAGACCGTCGCCGGAGAGCACAAATTTGTTTTCTGTATTACCAGAAAGCGCTTTCCCTGTTACCTTCCAATTTTGCTTCCATTTCTCAAAAATTGTTCCGATATTTTCTATTCCCTGAACACTAAACGCATCGGGCATCATCGGCACGACAAAATAGTCTGCGCCAAGGAAGATCACTTGATTTAAAAGTGACAAACTAGGGGATGTATCAATGACAAAAATATCCACCTCGTCACTCAGTCCTCTTGTTCGCAAGAAGCGGTCAATCGCACTCGTCTGAAAATATCCAAGTTGCTGTCCTGCCGCAGCTTGTCCATACGCTGTAACCAGTATATTTTCATACAGTGAAAGGTTCACACTGCCTTTTAAAAGAGATAGATTCTCGTCTCCTTGGGGCATAGGAATGAACGGCACTGACACATCAATATCTGCGCCGCCCTCAATGACTCCTTTAAGCACATCAAATATATCTTTATAAGTCGAGGAAAAAAGTGTGCCTGTGTATTGATCGTCTCCAAGCGCAAGCCGCAAAAGATTACATTGCGGATCAAGATCAACGAGCACGGTCTTATAGCCCTGTTTTGCAAATGACACCGCTGAATTAAAAGCAAGTGTCGTTTTACCAACACCCCCTTTATTATTGGCAAACAAGAGCTTTTTTGACCGCGGAAATTTCATGAATGGAGTATAGTTAGGTGTACTGCAAAAATGAAATAGCCATACTCACAAAGCACTGCACTCTGAGCCTGCTATGTCTTTAACTTTGGCTTCTAAAACGAAGCATCGGCAAGACTGTCAAATCGTCGCAGCTCTGACAGCCACTCATCCATCTCCTCTTCGATGGCTTGCTGTAATATTGCCAGGTCTTCTGGATCCGTCTCACCTCGTTCGACCATGAATGTGTAGAATTTTTTCAGACTGGCCGCATTGGCACGAATGCTGCTCTTGTTCGCCCAGAGTGCTTTGCGGATGAACCAAGCCCCTAAAAAGCCAGCGATCTCCTTTGCGCCCCCAGCAGCGGGTATGGCGTCTGCATAGAGCAAGTAGTGATCGATATAGAAACCGGCGTTGCCAACATGACGTCCAACGGTCTCTTTTCCGAGCCCCTTGGCAATGAGCCATACCCGAAAATCATTGAGCAGGATCGCATTCTGCTTTGTTATTTTTTTACACGTTGCCTCGAACTTTTTGTAGTAGTCGGACATGATAAATATTACATGGATTCAATCGGACATTCACTCCATTTATGCAATCAAAGCCACAGACACCCCTGTCATCTTCACCTTCTTCGTCAAATATTTCTCGATATCTTGCTGATCTTCCGTATTCTCCAGTCTAATTTTTGCGCTCCTCGGAATGTCATGATTGTATAATTCCTGTGAAAGCTCCAAAAGTGCGTCTTCCTGCCCATCGGTCATCTCTTCAATATCATTCAATCCTCGCTGCGCCATGAATGCATCGGTCAGCATTTCCAGCAAAAGATACTGAATATCGAACATGCGCCTTCGGTGGGCGCCGGCTGCTTTGAGCGTTTCAAAGTAATAGCGGTAGCCGTAATTGTAAATGGCACAAGCTTCGCAGATGGCATATTCCGATCCGTCTTTGTTCTTTCCCCCCGAACCAACAAGAATGTTTTTCTTACGACATTGATCGCAGACCAGATCATTGGCAATACGTTCGCTCTTTTTCGGGCGACGGTTGTATTTGAGCTTGATAGCCGGAATGGGTCGTGAGAGCCAGTGAGATTTTATATTCATGATTATAAGGGTCGTGATGGCAGTATAGCGCAATCACATCATGTCTCTAATCCCTGAATATCCTGTAACCTGTCACAGTTTAAATTTGTTGAAGGATCCGGACGATGCGATCCGTAGCCATCCGTTCTAAAAAATCTGCGCTGTATCGGGAGTCAAACATTCAAATATTCATCATAGTCGCAAAACTTTAGGCGTTCCAATGGAAGAAACAGAGATGTTAATCTAAAATGTCCTTATGAATTTAGCGCAATTTACATGGACTGTCGTTCCGTTTCTATCAGTGCAGGTTGTCATCGGACATGCCATTATCGCAGTAACTATTGGCGCGCTTCTTTATGAAGTATCAGTCAAAAAAACCACATTAATGAGCATATGGATGGCAAAAAACGGACTGCTGTTGATGTTGATTGTGGCTCTGACTGCGACACTCGGTAGCCTTTATTTCTCGGAAGTATCGGGGTGGTCACCTTGCAAATACTGCTGGATACAGCGGATTTTCATGTACCCGCAGGTAGTCTTGCTGATAATCGCCCTTTGGAAGAGAGACAATAAGGTGGCTCGGTACATTCTTGCGCTGTGTCTGATTGGAGCCGCCTACGCCGCTTATCATTACTACATTCAGTTGTACGAAATCATTGCCAGTCCGACCAATCCTGCAACACCATGCGATGCATCGGGCGAATCGTGTGTAAAAACACCTTTCATCCAGTTTGGGTACATTACCATTCCAATGATGGCTCTGACAGCATTCATGCTGAATATTATGGGGTCTGTCCTGATGCTGCGAAGAAGTGCCGAAGTACGTTAAAATCGGTTTATATTCCTGTCGCAAGCGATTTGAGAAATACACCGACTGCATATGCGACTATCGCGCCGAGTGCGCCAACAAATACGATTTCAAGCGGCCCTTTATAGAGCTTCTCCTTTGTCACGTAACTGCGTGCGCCGCCAAGTAATACTAGAGCAATAGCCGTAGCTATAATCGCCACGACAAAACGCTGTTCATCAGGAACATGAAACAAGTATGGCAAGAGCGGTATGACCCCGAACATACTAAATGACAAGAACGTCATAATACCGTCCAGCAATGGCTTGGAATCTTCATCTCCTGCATATCCGTGCTCTGCCACCATCATCACATCAACCCAGCGATCTTTGTTACTTGTCACAATCTGCACAGCACGCTCTAAATCTGCCCCTGCAAATCCCAACTTCACCAAGTAGTCACTGACTTCCGCCCGTTCCATGTCAGGAATAGTTTCAACTTCCTTCATTTCTTCGCCACGGATGCGCTTCCATTGTGCTTGTTCGGATTTCTCGGAAAGATATGCGCCTGTTGCCATGGAAAGGCCGTCGGCAAAAAGGTTCGCAAGACCCAAGATAATAACGATAACATGAGGAAGGTCTGCACCTACCGTACCTGCAACAACCGCAAACGTTGTGACAATGCCGTCATTGCCACCATATACGATTTCCCGAATGTACGCGCCGAGCCGATGTCCATGATGCTCTTCTGCGCGGTGTCGGGCCAAAGCTGCTTCAGTAATATGCATGGAAAAAGTATATCGTATAATCTTGAGCTTTGCAGATGATGCCTATGTTCTGTCGGGAGAAAGAAAAATCCGGTAAGCGCTATTCCCTGCCAAGCTCAACGATTTCCTGCATCCAATCCGTTCGCATATGTGCAAGAATCTACGAATTTGCAGGAATGGGGGTTAAAAGTACCTCCATGTTGAAAATGGAGCTATACTTCAGCCGTTGATGCGTATCCGGCTACTCTCCTTATCGGCAATGTTGCTTCAAGTTGCACTGGGCAATGTGTGCATGATGCCGATGGCTTACGCAGAAATGCCTATGCACTCTGCGGGTATGGATATGATGCATGGGACAGATTACGCGGATTGCGAACATTGTGCAGAAGAGTCCCCCGCTTCACAGGAGCCATCAAAGACAATGGATTGCGGCAGCGGACACTGTTTTATGCATGCTTCGACCGATGGATCTGTGAGGCAGCAGGGATCCGGTCCGACTGCTGCCATTCTTCTGCCTGCTTCTTTCCCTGTTTCATTCGCGGCAGGAGCAACGGTTCTTCCACTCCATTCGACAGCACCACCCGGCGCAATGATTCACACCAAAACCATCGTATTGAGATACTAGAGAGAAAGCAGCATAGTATGACGCCGATATCCTCGGTGTGTAACTTTACCTATTTTCTCTTCCTCTCATGCCTAAAACCTCTTCACAGAATTGCACTACTACAGTCCGCATAAGCGGGATGACATGCGCCAGTTGCGAGCTACTCCTTGAACGGAAGCTCAAAGCCATGCCCGGCGTGCAATCAGTAGATGTAAACCATAAGACCGGCATTGGTTGTATCACTGCGACGGCAGGTAAAGAGCCGAGCATCGAAAGTCTATCCTCTGCCATTGAAAAGGCCGGCTATAGCGTTCTTGAAGGCGACGAGACAAACGCTCTTTCGCTCTCTCCCGACAAAAGAAAATGGATGGAAATCGGCGCCTCGCTTCTGGTGATCTTCGCGCTCTACAAACTTATGCAGACGTTTGATCTCGTTTCACTGACACCTTCGACATCGGACGTACTATCCGTCGGTGGCATCTTCCTGATTGGCCTTGTCGCCGGAACATCCAGTTGTCTTGCGGTGACAGGCGGTTTGCTTCTTGCTCTCGCAGCAAAGCACAATGCCATTCATCGTGCGGAAACTCCTGCTCAAAAGTTTAAACCACTTTTACAATTCAACATCAGCCGTTTGATCTCCTACTTTGTCCTCGGCGGTTTCGTTGGAGTGCTGGGCCAGTCCATCACACTCAGTACCAGAACAACGGGGTACATGAACGTCATCATTGCGCTTGTGATGCTCTATCTGGGATTGAGTATTTTGGGATTCATCCCCAAGGGCAGCTTCCCCATTAAACCTCCAAAGAAACTTTCACGATGGATTGTCGGACTGTCAGACAGCGAACACCCTGCCGCACCTCTTGCCCTCGGCGCACTGACGTTCTTTTTGCCGTGTGGTTTCACGCAGTCGCTTCAACTGGCCGCGCTCGCTTCGGGCAATTTCGCAACAGGCGCGGTGATCATGTTTGTCTTTGCACTTGGGACACTCCCCTCCCTACTTGGCATCAGTGCCCTTTCATCCGTCGCAAAAGGTCGATCGCTCACGCTTTTCCTGCGCTTTTCCGGGACCCTCGTCCTCGTCCTCGCGCTCTTTAACCTCAACAGCGGTTTGGCGCTCTCGGGTTTCGATCTCTCCCGTGCTTTCGATAGCGGGACGCAACAGGCGGCACCTGCACCGGTAATAAAGGGCAACGTGCAAGAAGTGTCGATGAAGGTGACGTCATACGGCTATGAACCGCGTGATCTTACGATCAAAGCCGGCATTCCGGTTCGCTGGAAAGTGGACGGGACCGATGCATTCGGTTGCACGAGCATTATGACCATACCCTCATTGAACATCTCACAGCCTCTGCGCGCCGGAGAGAACATCATCGAATTCACGGCTCCCCAAAAAGGACAACTCGCATTCATGTGTTCCATGGGCATGGTCCGTGGCAACTTTACTGTTTTGTAATTTTTTCTTCCTCTTCTTTATGCAAACAATCGTCTCTATCCCGGGTATCCATTGTGCATCCTGCTCCGCTCTTATTAAAGATGTGAGCAGCGAATTTCCTGATATCAAAAACGTTGATGTCGATATTGATACGAAGCAAGTGACGCTCGACCACGATGAAAGTTTCGATATGCAGACATGGACACAGGAAATCGAAGCTCTTGATGAAAAATATAAAATTCACTCCGTCTCATGAGTTCTCAAGCCACCCTCACTATCACCGGCATGCACTGCGCCAGCTGTAGTGCGCTCATAACCCGCAAACTTAAGAAGATCGCGGGGGTAGAGGAAGCGAACGTGAACTACGGGGCGAATAAGGCGCGTATCCGCTTCAATCCTTCCCTCGTAAATGAGCAAGGCCTGATAGCCGCTGTGAAAGCAGCGGGATACGGTGCGCTGATCGCTGATGAGAAAGATCGAGAGGCAGAGAAGAAGCGACGCCTCCAGGAAATCCATGCGTACCGCAATGCGTTCTGGATCGGCCTTGCGCTGAGTGCGCCTCTGCTGGGATTCATGATTCTATCTTTTCTGCCGCGGTCGCAGTTTCACGAAATCGTAATGCCCACTATGGGTATTGTCTCTCTTCTATTATCGACTCCGGTGCAGTTCTGGCTCGGAGCCGGTTTCTACAGGGGCTTCTGGTCGAGCTTGAAGATGGGCACGTTCAATATGGATAGCCTCATTGC
>Ga0163150_10007297_pt1 | contig 13084 bp, 25 predicted proteins | sample OliLakLV19P2IB_FD_148628 | JGI IMG/M metagenome (GOLD analysis project Ga0163150, IMG submission 148628) | Freshwater microbial mat bacterial communities from Lake Vanda, McMurdo Dry Valleys, Antarctica - Oligotrophic Lake LV.19.P2.IB | ecosystem: Environmental > Aquatic > Freshwater > Lake >...
GCCTACGGCGGCGGAGCGGTATAGGACGGGGTTCCGTGGTGAGACGCCCGCGACCTTCGGGGTCGGGCTGAAACCCGACTTCACTGTGCCTACGGCGGCGGAGCGGTATAGGACGGGGTTCCGCGGCGAGACGCCGGCCGAGTTCGGGGTTGGGCTCGTCGCGGACGTCCCGGGCGCGGCGGCCACGATCCGTCGGGACTTCCGCGGCGAGGGTCCAGCAGCGATGGACGTCGTGGCTGCGAGCGGCAGCGGGTACAGCGTCTGGGATGCGATCCAGGACTACATGAACAGCAACTCGATCGGCGCCACGGTCTACGCCAAGGTCATCTACCCGCGGCCGGACGACCGCGGTGCTGAGCCAGGCAGCCCCGTGCTTCCCGAAAGCACCACAGGCCCGATCAGTGGTGGCAGCGTGGTGAACCACGTTTCGATGACTAACCACTTCAGCGGCACGTTCCTCGGCGGGCCGATGCAGATCGCCCAGTTCGTGCGTGACCTGGTGATGCCCGAGATCCGCCGGCAGTTGGAGCGGGGCGGATGACGGTGATGCGATGACGCTGGCCACCCCGCGGTTCTACATGGACTTCAACCGCACCGGCTCGTTCGTCGACGACGCGGACAAAGAGGTGACGAGCTACGTCACCGAGTACGACATCTCGCTCGGCAAAAGCAAGGACTTCATCGAGCGGTACGTGGTCGGGACCTGCGCCCTGAAGCTGAAGAACACCGACGGTTGGTGGAGCGGCAAAAACTTCGGCGGGGTCGACGGCTCGGGTCAGGTGACCGGATTCCGCACGACGCTCGCTAACAATCAACCGGCCGTCGACAGTGATGTTTTTTTCGCTACCAGCGGGGCCAACGCGCGGTACGCGCAGAGCTTCGTGCACGGGGCCGGCCGCTGGGTGGACCGTGGTGACGCCCGGCTGCGACGCACGGGCTCGCCGGGCGGCACGGTGAAGGCGTACTTCTACCGCAACGCAGCGTCGCTACCGGAGTTCCAGCTGAGCGCCTATGCGGTCTCGAAGCCGATCGACATCTCATCGATCAGCACGAGCTACGAGTGGGTGAAGTTCGAATTCGAGAAGGCGGTCGCACTGCGGCCGAACGTCACGTACTGGATGGTCCTGGTCCCGACGGGGTACACGCGCGCAGCCGGCACCGCTGAGCTGTCCTGGGGCGCAAACGGCGCGGTCCCGTACGTCGACGGCGCCCCGGCGACCTTCAACAGCACCACAAGCACCTGGAGCGCCGTGGCGGGAGGCGCCGACTTCAAGTTCCGGATCACCGGGAACGACATCGAGTTGCGCGCGCTGACGTTGTGGGTCACACAGACTAAGGGTGCCGATACCGACTACCGGTTCTACGGCCAGCTGGCGCGCTGGTCGGTGAACCCGAACCCCGCGGTAAACGAGGCCATCCTCACGTTTGCGGACCCGATGAAGGAGATGGAGAAGTCGCCGCTCAACCTCACGACGCTGCACCAGAACCGCTACCTCGCACACGAGTCGGAGGCCTCGATGCTCGGCGACGTCCTGACGGCCGCGGGCTATTCGTCATCCAACTGGTCGATCGGTTCGGAGCTGCTGCGCATCCCCTTCGCCGTGTATCCACGGATGACCCAGGGTGAGGCGGTCGCGAAGATCACCGAGGCTGGGGGTGGGTTCTTCTTCTTCCAGGCCACCTCGGCGGCCGCGGGCTACGTGCGCCCAACCTACCGCTCGAGCAACTACGAGAACCTGACCGCGGCCGCGGAGTCGTGGGGATCCGGGGTGCTGCTGAACGGGCCCGAGACGTCGCTCGAGCAGGAGGAGCGGCAGCTTTCGACGCAGCTGATCGTGATGGTCAACCCGCGGCAGGTCGAGCCGAAGATCGCCGACGTGTGGGAGTACAAGTGCCCGATCCGGTTCTCTTCGCTGCAGCAGATGACGTTGTGGGCCGAACTCCGGGACGCCTGCACGGACCTCGTGACGCTGGAGTCCGGCGTCGACTACACGGCGGGCTTCACGATCAACACCTTCATCAAGTACCCCGGGTCGGCGCGTGCCAAGATCGTTCTCACCGCGCCGTCGGGCGGCGCCACGCTGTCGAAGCTCAAGATCCGCGGGCGGCCGGTTACGTCGGTCGACCAGTTCGCCGTCCAGATCGACTCTGCCGACGGCCAGGGCGTAACTGAGACGGCGGACGGTACCGGGATCGTGTCGCCCTCCCGCCTGGATAACGAGTTCATCCAGACGCAGGAGCTCGGCGAGCAGATTGGGACGAAGCTGCTGGAGCGGAACGTCCGCGAGCCCACGTGGCTGACGGTATCGCGGTCAGGCAACGACGCAACGATGTACCCATCGCTGATCAACCGCATGGTGGGTGACATCGTGTCGATCGAGTTCCCGACGACGGCGCCGGGCACCAACATCGGCGTCGATGGCGACTACATGATCGAGTCGATCTCCGAGTCAGGGAGGGCGACAGACGGTTCACACGTCGTCACGTACCGGCTGCGCGAGGTAGGGCGGGCAGCGACGCGGCGCTTCCAGTACGGCGCCGCGGGCCTGGGCTACTCGCAGGGGGCGGTGCTGGGACCATGACGTTGTTCGGAGATAAGGCACTGAGGGCGACGGAGCGCGCGGTCGGTCCGACCGGCGGGCGGCTCGCGGCGGCGGCGCGTGTGCCCGATCCGCTGGGTATTTGCTTCGTCGACAACTTCACGGCCGGTTTCAACGTGCCCGATGTCTACGCGGTGACTGACGCGGGCCCCGGCGGCAGTAATGGCGGGGCGCAGGTCGGCGGTTCGCCGCCGATGCTCGTCCTCACGGGGGACGTCATTGATGGCGGGTGGACGATCGTCGATTGGGGCCGGCAGTCACTTCGGGGGTTTGCCTACGCCACCAGGCTGAGTGCACGGATCAGTCTCCTCCCGAACCCCCTTACCAGCCCAAAGCTCTTCGTCGGCCTTGCGCGATCGACAGAGAGGGGAAGCGTTGCCGACGGGATTTTCATCGGCATGGACGCTGCAGTGAGTAGCACCTACTGCGTCGCGGTCGCTCGTAACGGCGGGGTTGCCACAACGAGAGTGCTCAACGGCGACGGCGGGTATGCGCGCTGGCCCATTGTGTACGACGAGTGGCACGACGTCGACATCCTCTGCGACCCGATTGACAACAAGGTGCTCTATTACGTCGATGGCGATCTGGCCGCGGAGATCGGCGTCGACGAGGACGTCCCGGATGATCCGAGCGACAACTTCACGCTGCACTTTAGTGCTGAAGGCGCCGCCGGGGCGAGTACCGCGCAGATTCGCTGTCGCGTGATCCTGGTTGAGGAGAACCCATAGTGTTCACGACGGTCCCGACGCCCGCCGACCCGTACGAGCCGTCGCGGTCGGACTACATCACCTACATCGTCGACAACATGGCGGCGCTTGAGGTGCACCAGCACCGGCCCACGGTGGACGGCGACGGCGCGGGGACGCTGCTGCTCGACGCGGGTTCCGTGGGGGTTCCGGTGGTCTCCCGAGAGGGTGACACCAACACGGGGCTATGGTTCCCGGCGGCGGACACGATCGCGATCTCGACCGGCGGCACCGAACGGCTGCGGATTAGTTCGGCGGGCGTCGCGGCAACGATCGCGGCGGCGGCGGCGACGACCATCCCGGCGATCATCGCGCCCGCGGTCGACGTGTCGACCGACGGCGCGGCGAGCGTGACGACCTCCGGGACGACAGAGATCGTCGTGATAACCGGGAACGGTGCGACTAACCCGATCACGAACCCGACCGCAGCCGGGCGCATCATCGTTTGGGCGACGATCAACCTCGTATCGCCGACGGTCGCCAACGACATATTCCTGTTCCGCATCCGGTTTGGCGCAACCTCGGTGCTGGCCGCGACCGATATCGCCCGGTCGACGGTGGCGTTCACCAGCACCAGCGAGCGCAAGACGGTCACCCTCGTGGGTTCGGCTGCCATCGCAGCGTCCGGGGCGCAGTACCTCGGCATCACGATGGTGCGCGACACCGGCACCGGCACGGTAACGGCGGAAAACGGGCGCTCGCAGCTCCAATGGATCATCATCCCCGGCGCGGGCATCACGGCGTAAGGAGCCACCCCATGCCAGACACCTACACCGTGCCCTTCACCACCGCGGAACTGAACGCCTTCCTCCGCATCCATTCGGAGGTGCTGAAGCTGTCGAGCTACGAGCACGACCCTCGCGTCCGAGCCGAGCGCGCGCACGTCGAAGCGTTCCTCGATCGCGCCGTGCACGCCGTGGTGGCCGCACAGGCGGCGGAGAAGGCCGAGGCGGCGGGGAGCGTCGAACGGGAGCGGGATGAAGCGCGGGCCGAGAACGAGCGGCTGACGGCGCAGCTTGTCGCGATCGGGGTTGCCAGCGTCGAGTCGCCACCGGCACCCGCGCCGACGCGGCCGGACTGGCGAGCGATGGACCGGGGTACGGCGTGAACGACCTCCCGGAATGGGTGCAGGTATTCGGACCCACCGGGGCGCTGCTGATCGCGGCGCTGATCAGCGGCTGGAAGGGCTGGTGGTGCTGGGCGCGGGAGTTGGCGAACGAGCGGGAGCGGCGCATCGCCGCGGAGACGGAGCGGGACGAATGGAAACGAGTGGCATTCTCCGGGACGACAGCGGCGGAGTATCTCGCGAAGGAGCGTTTGACGGGGAGTGGGACGTGAACTGGATCAGGCGGCTGTTTCGGTTCCCGGCCCGGATTGAGCCGATGGCGTACAACCCACACGAGGACGTGGAGCTGGTCGAGACGCGGCAGCGGCTGGCGCTGGTGCGGCTGGCGGCGGCTGAGGCGGCGCGGCGGAAGGCGGGAGCGTGAAGCCGGCGCCCTTCGACAGGCTCAGGATGCGGGTGGGGGAGACCCTCGCCGGCGTCTGGATTGCGGCCGCGATGGTCGTGTGGCTGGTATACATGGCCGCGGTCGACGTCGTCACCCAGGACCCGCGGCAATGACGACGACGGCGATCAACGCCTACGGCGTGGTGTTCCAGATACCGGACTACGAGGAGCTGTCGATCGAGCACCCACTGCGGGAGAACGCGGGCTGGGTATCGCAGGCCTTCGCGGTCACCTCGGTGACGGGCGTGATTCACCGGGGGCTGGATAACCCCTGCGCCGAGGTCCCGGTGCGGCCGGTCCTGCCGGGGCGGGTGGTCTACACCTACACGAAGGGCTATGACGCGCCGGGCCTGCAGTGGGACGGGAGCCCGGGCGGCTACGGGAACCAGGTGACGGTCGAGCACACGCTCGAGGATGGCTCCGTCATCTACTCCCACTACGCCCACCTCAAAGGCGTCTGGGTCGTGGTCGGGCAGTGGGTCGACCTCGCCACCATCCTGGGCCCGGCCTACACGACCGGGATCTCGTCGGGGATCCACCTCCATTGGGAAATGCGGAGGGCGGACAACCCGCCGCTGGCCGGCTACTGGGGGACGACGCGATTCGACCCGGCGAAGTACATCGGGAGAGAGGTGGAGGTGGACGAGTTGCCAGGATTCACCGACGACGAGAAGGACCGCCTGCATCGCCTGGCGGCGAGGGAGAAGCCGCTGCGGGCGATCGCGGACCACAAGACGGGCGGCGGGGTCGAGTTCGCAACGGCGCTGCCGTCGCTGGTCTACCTCGGCAGCGAGGGGAAGGCGGAGCTGTTGGCGCTGCTGGGCGGGAGGGTGCCGGAACACACGCATCCGTACGCTGCGACGGACCATGGCCACCCTCTCGAGGAACACGCGCACCCACTGCAGGAGCATACCCATCCGGCGCCGCCCGAGCTCGCCGCCATCGTCGCCCGGCTGGCTGCGGACGAGCAGGCGATCGGCGAGCTGCAGACGAGCACGGAGCTGTGGCGGGCGGTTGTGGGGGAGATCCGGCAGTTGGAGAGCCACGCGGTGCGGATGGCGTGTGTGGCGTTCCTGGTGCGGTTGCTGCGCGACAACGTGATCGCTCGAGGGAACGTCGACGGCGAGGGGGCGTGGAAGCCGCGGCACTTGTGGATCGATGGGAAGGCGCCGGCGACGGCGCGAGGAGGGCAGGTATGAACGATGCACTGCAGCTGGCATTCACGGGGGCCGGGGCGGTCCCGATCATCATCGGGATCGTGGCGGCCCTGAAGGCGATCCTTACGTGTTTCCCCCATCGTGAGTTATCGCGCCGCGCGATTTCAGCAAGCTCTGCGAGGCTCAGGGGCGGAGGGTCCGTGTAGGTCATCGTGGTTTGGGTCTCCTCGTCCGGCCGAAGCCGCCGTCGTAGCTAGCGGTCACCCTCTTATGGCAGGTGCCACAGAGCCCGCGCAAGTTGGTTCTGTCGTCGGTGCCGCCGGCCGCGCGGGGGATGATGTGGTCGACGTCGGTCGTGAGGGTGTACCGGCCCTCGGCCTTGCAGATGCGACACCATGGCTCCTCTGCGCGAACGACCCGGGCGACCTTCTCCCAGGTCCAGCCGTAGCCGCGGCCGGCGGCGTTGGGCCGCGGGTCGGCGCGAGGGGCGCGGGTGTGGTCGGGACAGCGTGGCCCCTCGGTGGTGGTCCGGGGGCAGCCGGGGGAGGCGCAGAGCCGCGGGGTCCGGTCAGGCACCCGGGCGGGCCGGGTCAGGATGGCAAACCGAGCACAACCAGGCGCGGCCCCAGGCGTTCTCGCGCCACCACCAGGTCCGGGTCCAGCAGGCGCCGCACGGGTAGCCGGGCGGGTCAGGCGCGGACCCCGTTGGCGGTGTCATCGCGCATCGAGGTCGGGCCGCGGCTGCGGCTTCGCGCCTGGAGGCGACACGCTCGGCGATGCACGCGTCGCAGGTGTCGCCGTGGCAGGGCGAGATGTCAGCGCACCCCTCCCAACGGGCCATTAGAGGACCTCGACCAGTTCGAAGCGGATGACCCACTGCTCGCCGCCGCTCTGACGCCAGTGCTCGAAGTCATGCCGACAGCGCCCCGGCTCGTCAAGGCTGTGCAGGTAATCGAACCCTTCAGCTGCGTAGTCGCGGTCCGGCATCCACGCCATCGGCTCGAGCGCGATGCTGAGGATGCGGACGCGGGCGACCTTTCGACCGCCGGCACGAGGATCCTTCGACCAAGCGTCGACGACGTCGCCAGCATGGAACTGTCGAGCGTGCCGGTCCGTCCAGTCCCGCCTGGTGACGGTCTTGGCGCCGGCGAGGACGGCGGGGGTGGTCCAGGCGAAGCTGATGTAGCTCACTGGAAGAACGCCTCCGCGACCGCGAGTTCGTCGCGGCCGGTGATGAGTTCGAGCGTGCGCAGCCGGCCGAGGGCGTTGCGGAATCCTCCGCCGGTGTCAGGCGGGATGGCGAACCTGCCCGCGTTCGGGGGAGCGCGGCGGGTATCCGGGCCGCTCACGAAGGCGGACCAGGTGCGCTCGGCGAAGAAAACGCCGCTCGGGAAGAGGAAGTTTCGGCGATGAACCGTTCGACGCAGGCACGGCAGACGACGCACATCGTCGAGTGTCACGGCGAGCCAAACATTCACGGCGGCGTGATCTTCATGCTGCCCGTGGCCGTGCCCTTGTCGAGAATGCGCAGCACGGCGACGATCACCGCGACGGCGTAGCGTGCGACAGTCGGCCGCCAGTCCAGTGCGACGCCGCCGCCCCACGCCGACAGGTCCACGACGGCCATACCCAGCACGATCACCACGACCGCGCGAATGGCGTTCGAGTCGAGCCAGTTCCTCATACTCACCCCTTCCTGCGCCCCGGGGCCCTCTGACAGCGATGTATCGCCGTATTCACCCAGTTCCCGCAGTGCGGGCACTCGCCGGGCGTCATTCGTCCACCGGTCCTTCGGCCTCGGTGTGGCCCTCGCCGGCGGGTGCGGGCGCGGTAGCGTCTTCCGGCCGTGATAGCTCCCGGTTGAGCTTGTCCATCACGTTCTGTGGCTGTTGGGCCAGCGAGGCCCCGAGCCTGCCGGTGAACCGCTGGAGCCTGCGGAGCGCCACCGCCTGCTGCGCGGCAGGTAGCGCCTTGTACGCGTCCATAAGGCCGATAAGCACGGTCCGGCCCGGTGTGCCTGGCGCGAACGTCTTCCCCTCGATATCGAGGTCCGCGAGCCGAACGAGACTCGCCTGTTGTGCGGTGGTCAGTGTAGCCATAAATTCCTCCCATGGATCAGGTGGTGGCGGCGGTGGTGCCGGTTCGCGGATCTGTGTGAGCGGCGACACGCGGAGAAAGTCGTACCGGATCTCCCAGTGCAGGTGTGGCCCGGTCGATAGTCCGGTGTTGTCGCTGTAGCCGATGACCTCGCCGCGCTCAACCTCGTCTCCGACACGGACCTTTGGGTACCACATGTGGGCGTAGAGCGATGAGACGCGGCGGGCACGGCCGTCCGTGTCGAGATGGGTGTAATGATCGATCAGCACGTGCCGTCCGTAGGACCAGTGGATCGTATCGACGGCCGAGACGCGGCCCTTCGCGACCGCCCGCAAAAGTGTGCCGGTGACCATGCCATGGTCCACTCCGCGGTGCCGGAAGCCGGACGATTGCGCGGCGGCGAAGCTCTGCGTCTGCCACACCGCGGAGTCGAACGGCATCCGTGCTGCGAACCCGGGGCAGTCCGCGACAGAGATCAGTGTGTTCTCGTCGAGTGCCGGAATGCTCATGGGTGATACACCAGGAAGTCAACGCACGGCGCACACAGCAGCCCGAGCCGTGGCGTCGGCACCGTGCCCTCTCGCCTCGTGCATACTCGGCAGATCGTCATGGGCAAAACTCCCTCGAAAATAGTTCGCGAAACCCCGCACGGGTGGGTACTAGCTGGTACACTGGTAGTATACCAAAGAGGAGCGAGACAGATGACCACCGAGACGACAAACACATGCGGACACCCCGGTTACAACGACAGCGACACGTGGAAGGCCGAGAACACAATCTGTTGGAACTGCTCGTTTAAGGCGGAACAGACACGGAAGAACGAGCGAGCCGCGCGAACATTCGTTGCGATGCGCGCTCATCCAGAGTACGCCACCGAGGGCGACGAGGAAGAGAACTACTAGATGAAGGCGATCATCAACGGCCGCACTTACAACACGAATACCGCGACGGCCCTCGACGGCCCTCGCGACAACTACGACCGCATCGACGGCCGCTACTACCAGCACACGCTCTTTGTAACTCGCAACGGGCGGAAGTTCGTCCACTATTCCGGCCGCGTAGGCCGGCCCGGCGGCCACTACGTGGCTGGAGAGGGGTGTATCTGGCCCACACCCGTTACCGTTACCACGCTCGCGGCATGGGATTACGACTAGATGCGCGACGGGTGGAACATTCGCAACGTCGATCAGGCGACGGTCCGGGCAATCCGGGCCGCCGCCGCACTGCGCGGCATGACCCTCGCGCAGTATCTGGCGTGGCTCGCCCAGCGACTGCCGGCGGAGTAGCGCTACCGAACCCACAGAAACACCCCCAGCATGATAAGCGCGGCCAGCGCCAGTTCGGCCAGCACGATATCCCTCACCGATGATCCTCCCGCACGAGGTCGATCAGCGCCCAGTACAGTATGCCGCCGGCCATCGCCACGGTGATTGCCAGGCCGGCGAGCGTCGCACGTAGCACGCTCATCGTCGCCCCTGCTCTCTTCGGTGCGAGGAAGCGTCTATGACATCCCGGGGCGCATTCTCGTCGGCTGGCGGGCTCTGTACGGCCCCTGGTAGGGGTTCGTGGGCGTGATGATCTTCGGCATTGATTGCTGCCATGAATGCGTCCTGGATCGTAGGCGACGTGATCGTGGGGAACGTGAGCGTCTTCCCGGAGATGGTCTGAGTGTTCGTCGTGCCAACGACGGCTCCCGTCGCTCCATGAGCCGCGGTCAGAGCGGCGTGCGTAGTGAGTGGACCGAGCGAGGCTCCGCCACCGGCGCCGTTCTCGTGGGTGTGTTGCGCGTTCGACAGGTCCGCGATCGTCGGCGCCGTCAGCGTCTTGCCGGAGAGGGTTTGGGTGTTCGTTGTACCGACCACCGCCCCCGTTGCCCCGTGTGCGACTGTCAGAGCGGCGTGCGTAGTGAGTGGGCCGAGCGAGGCTCCACCGCTCGCGCCCGTCGCGACGTAGGCGGTCGCTTCCGCTACCTGCTCGGGCGTCCGGCCTCTGGGAGCGACGTCGTAGAGGTAGCGGAGGACGAGCCCCTCGGCCTTCGGGAGCCGGCCGACCCAGTACTCGAGGAGGTCCCGGCCGGCCGGGAGCGGCTGCCAGTCGCCGGCGATTGCTACGTGACCGCCCTCGGTGATGGTGAGCGGGTCGCGGCCTTCGATCAGCCCCTTCGACCGCAGTGCGCCGAGGGCGTTGCGGAAGCCGCCGCCGTTGGCGGAGTAGCCGGTGATGACGGCGACCTGGGTGACGGTGCGGGTGCCGTACTGCGCGAGGACCGTCAGGATGGAGCGCTCGGCCCTCGGGAGCGCGGCCTCGCCGGCCGGCTTCGGCTTCGGCGCAGCAGGCCGTGGTGGCTGCCCACCGGCAGACGGCGGACGCTGGTGGGTCACGTTGCGCTCCGGATGTGCGCGATCGCGCTGTGGGGCTCGTGGGGGTTCGGGTCGCGCCACCAGAGACGGCCGGTGGCCATCTCGCGGTCGTTGATGCCGAGCGCGTCGGCGATGCCGTCACGCAGCGGCTTGCAGGCGCTGATCGCGTTGTCGTCGTCCCAGCGGGTCGGCGCGACGAGCTCCCAATCGACGATGAGCGGTAGTAAGGGGTGGGGTCCAGCGAGGGCGGCCTTCGCGGCCTGGTAACCCCACGTGCGCAGCTCGCGGGTCAGCCGGGACTTCGCGCCCCAGTTCAGCCGCCCATTGTTGGAGACGGCGTGGCTGGGGAAGGGGCAGGAGACCACGAGCTCGATCGTCACAGCAGCACCGCCTGGCCGTCAGAGACACGGTTCGAGGCCTTGATCCCCATCGCGACCCGCACGCGAGCCTTCGCCACGTAGTCCGGGTTGATGTCGCACCCGGCGAAGCGTCGACCGAGCTCGACCGCCACGGCACCGCTCGTCCCGCTCCCCACGAACGGGTCGAGGACGAGGTCGCCCGGCTCAGTGAAGATGCTGACTAGGCGGCGCGGCAGACGACGTTACCCTCGCTGCGAGGGGCAAGGTCGAGCGGGATCGGTTTGCCGGACTCGCGCATCACGGCCCAACGGACCGAGGCGTTGCAGCTGCGGCAGTTGCCGAGCTCGGACGAGGTGACGGGCGGTGGTTGCGTCATCGTGGTCCTCCCGCGCCGGCCGAGCGGAACGGGCCGAGCGGCGCTGTGTTCTCCGGTCGGATGGCGGGCCGCAGCGGGAGGGTGCGGTCGACCAGGCCGGCGGCGCGGCAGACGAGGCAGCGCGGGCCGTGGACCGTGGGCTCGCCGCACTCCTCGCAGCACGTCTCGGCTCGGCGCCGCCGTGCGGGCTCCACTTTCCGGGCCCGGGCCGCTACGGGCGGCACGAGGTCCGGGCTGCCGAGCTGGGCCCAGGTGCGAACACGGGCGTGCGCGCTCATCGACGCCGTTCCAGGCGCAGGGTGTCGGGCTCGGTGGCGCGGCGCCAGATCGCCAGGCGCTGGAGGCGGCGCTGGTGCTCGCGGTGATAGCGCCACCGGTCGGCCGGCTCGCGGTAGAGCAGATAGAGGCCGATCGCGACCAGGAGGACCGCGCTGCCCAGCGCCCAGAGTGTCCAGACGCCGGCGGACGCGACGTCGAGCACGGCGCCGCCGAGGTGGCGCAATGCCCGGTGGAGCGCGCGGCCGAGGCGGTCGCGGTGCGGGGTCCAGCGCGAGGGTGTGGTCCAGGTGCCGACGTGGGCGGCGTTCATCCCGTCCTCCTACGACGCCACGGCGGCGGCCGCGGCCAGTTCGACGTACAGACGCCCGCCGGCGTACCAGGTGGTGACCGGGCAGTTCGCAGTTCGACCGGCGTGCTGGATCGAGGCCCGGCAGGCTCGCAAGTTTTCGCCCGGATCGGGAGTGACGCGGGCGACGCGGCCCGGGGCGAGCTCCGTGACGAGGGCGGCGCTGGTGGCGGCCAGCCGCGAGAGCGGTCTGTGGAGCCGGTCGTAGCGGGTGGCGCAGACGCTCAGGGTGCGGTCAAGCCGATCGCCGATTGAAGACCATGTCTCGCCGGCGTCGCGGAGGGCGACTAACAGGCGCTGTAGCCGTCGAACATCTCGAAGGTCCAGATCGTCCCGTCGAAGAAGGCCGCGGATCATCCAATCGCGGACGCGGTCCTCCTCGGTCATGCCGAGGAGGAGCTGGGTTGGTTCGGGCATCGGATTCCTCCTGCTTTCAGTGGGGCCGTTCGTTGGCGCTGCGACGCGCCTGCGTTGGCTTCATGACCGCACGGCCTTCGCCAGGTAGGCGTCGCGGTGGGCGACGGAGCAGAAGGGGATCGAGCCGTACACGGTGCGCAGCCGGCTCTCGCGGATCGGGTTGCCGCACTCGGCACAAGACTCGCGGATTTCGCTCTCGTGCATCAGGACCCTCCGATCGCGTGACGGATGATTCGCTGGGCGCCGGCCGGCGTGCGGGTCTCGCCCTTCGGACCGGACCGGCACCAGGCGTCGATGTGGCTCGGGACGACCTGGGCCGAGGTGCTCTTGAGACCGAGGGCGGCGAGCACGGTGGCGGGGTCGTAGTGGCTGCTCGCGACCCACCCGGCCACGTCGACTGAGGTCACGCCGCCGTCACCCTCGCTGTCGGTGGGAGTCAATGCGGCAGCGGGCGGCGCCGTCGGCTGAGACACTTCCTGTTGCGGCGCCTCATTCGTGGCGGCAGAAGCGGAAGCCTGAACGCCGGCGCCGGTCTGGATCCAGCCGAGGAAGCGGCCGGCGCACGTGAGGACCTGCTGCTCGGTGTAGTCGTCCGGCGCGAAGTGGGCGGCGGCGGAGAGCGCGGCGGCGCGGAGCCTTCGAAGCTCGGTGTGCGGGTCGGCCGCGACGGTAGTGGCAGGAGAACGGCCGTTACTGTTAGTTAAGAGCCCTGAACTGTTAGATCGCGCCGCCTGGCGGTCGTCCTCCGCGTCGTCGTTGTCGCCAGCCTCGCCGACCGGCGCGACCTCATCGATCCAGGCGCGACCCTGGCGGTCTTCGTGGTAGACGATACGCACT
>Ga0163150_10007299_pt1 | contig 13082 bp, 9 predicted proteins | sample OliLakLV19P2IB_FD_148628 | JGI IMG/M metagenome (GOLD analysis project Ga0163150, IMG submission 148628) | Freshwater microbial mat bacterial communities from Lake Vanda, McMurdo Dry Valleys, Antarctica - Oligotrophic Lake LV.19.P2.IB | ecosystem: Environmental > Aquatic > Freshwater > Lake >...
CGATCCGCCGGCTCAACTAGCCGCGATGATTCGCGCGCACCAGGCGCTCTTTGCAGCGCGCCGCCCGTACATCTCGGCGCGATAGCCGGTAGCCGGTAGCTGGTAGCCGGTAGCCGGTAGCCGGTAGCCGGTACGTAGTGTCCGGCTTCAGCCGGACCCGTGATCAGAACTCGACGTTCAACCCGACTTTGATCAACCGCGCGCGCTGGATGCCGCTCACCCGTCCGTAGGTCGAGCCGAGCTGCGTGATGCGAGCCGTCACCGTTGACTCGTTGGTCGCGTTGAAGATATCGATGCGCGGCGAGATGGTGCGCGAACCGGCACGGAACGTCTTCCGGAAGCTGAGATCCAGCCCCGCCACGTTCGGGAACACCGAGTCGCCGAGTTCCCTGACGCGGAGCGTCTGGTTACCCTGCGGAAGCGTGATCGTCTGGTTCGTCACCACGACGGTCGTCTCTTCCGGCGCACCGGCCTGGAATTGCCAGGTGCCGCTCATGGATACGGCGTACGGCAGCTCGTAGATCCCCGACATCCGGTACGACCACGGCCGGTCGTTGATGCTGGCCTGCACATCCGAATCGAAGTAACTGAGGACGTGGGGATCGTTGCGGTTGCCCCCTCGGGTCTTCGCCTTGACGTGGCCCCACGACGCGCCGCCCATCATCGACCACCGATTGCTCATCCGCTTGTTCACCGTGATGTCGGCGCCATGGTAGTCCGTGTCCGATGCCGACGAGTTGTAGAACAGGTTGGCGCTGGCCGCCGTGCCGCGGCGCCAGACATTCACCGTCTCGCCGCTCGTCACGTCTCTCACGCTGATGGGTGCGCCCCACGAGGCGATGTCCGCCGCGGTATTGCGCTGACCGATGTTGCGGCGGGTCTGCTTGTGCGTGTAGCCCGTCGACAGGACCATGTTCTGGGGAAGCTGACGCTGGATTTCGACCGTGTACTCGTTGGAGATGGGCCGCTTCAAATCATCGTCGTACCGCGAGTTCACGCCGGCGAAGACATAGCCGGGGGCCGCGCCGAGTTCGCTCAGCTGCGGGATGCGGTCGTTGTTCGAGTCGGTCCAGTTGCGCTGGTCGCTGACGATGGCCACGGGGTTCAGCCGCTCGATCAGGCTGATATTGACGGGCTGGTTGTAACGGTTCGCCGCGAACTTCAGCGCGGTACGGCCGTCGCCCATCAGGTCGTACACGAGATTGAACCGGGGCGACAGGCCCTTGAAGGAAGGGGCCGTGACCTTGTCGAAGCACGCCCCGGCGAAGAACTGCGTCTGCGGCCGGCAGGTCGCCGGCTGGAAGCTCGCGCTCGTCTCGTAGCGCGCGCCGAGATTGAGGACCAGCTTGCGGAACGGGGTAAACCGATCCTGGATGAAGAACCCGTGCTCGTCGGCGCGGAAGCGATAGAGCTCGTCGATGTCCTCGCCAAACGTGGTCGCCGAGTTGGTGACCTGCACCAGGTAGGTGTTTACCGAGGTCGGCACACCGTTGGCAAACTGCGCGCGGAGGCCGGAGGTCGACCACACGCGGGAGATGCGGGCGGCGTTGACGTACTCGTAGCCCAGCTTCACATCGTGCTGTCCCCGAAACCAGCTGATGCTCGAACGCACCTGGTCGCGGTGCATGTCGTTGGCGCTGTAGGTCGGCAGCGCGACTTCCGTGGTCGACGTCGTCGTGTCGTTCGTCGCGATGTCGCCCGGCTTCACTTCGGGCCGCGAGCCGAACGCATCGTCGGCGCGGAAGCGGCTGTAGGTGACGTCGAAGACCATCTTGGTGCCGATCGGAGAGGTGTACTTCACCTGGTGCACCGTCGGGTACTTGTCGTTGTAGTTCCGCGCGCGGTCGTCGGCGAACACGCCGCCCCCGCGATGGCCGATCAGCTTGTGAGGACAACACGTCCAAGAATCCGGAGAACACTCCAGATTTTTGAAGCATGAAATAGTGCCGGAGGAGGGGGTCGAACCCTCACGACCTTGCGGTCACGGGATTTTGAGTCCCGCGCGTCTGCCAGTTTCACCACTCCGGCCTGGAACGGTAATTATACTGAGATTCCATGCACCGTCTGCTGCTGTGTCTCCTCCTCGCGCCCGCGTGGACCGCGTGCGTCCGATGGTCGCCTCCGATAATGGACACGAGCGACGCCGGTTCGTGCCGTTCCGCATCGCTGCGCTGGATCTCCCCGGCCGATGCCGACGAGCGCGAGCGGCTCGCGTCCTGGTGTCGCGGGGTCGGGGGCGCCGTCATTCAACCGGCTCCTGCCGCGGTCGAGGCGCCGCCGGCGCTGGCCGACATCACCTTCGTCAGCTGGAACGTGCACGTGGGCAACGGGGACATCCGCGCCTTCGTCAGGGACCTGCGTGCCGGTCGACACACCGGCAACCGCCGCGTCGATCACTTCATCCTGATGCTGCAGGAGGTCGCGCGCACCGAGGGCGTGCCTCCGTTTGCCGACGGCATCTCGGGCGCCGCGCGCATTCCCGCTCGCGCCGGCGACGACATCGACATCGTCCGGATCGGCCGGGAGCTCGGCCTCTCGCTGATCTATGTGCCGTCGATGCGCAACGGCCGCTCACCGGAAGACCCTGCCGCCGATCGCGGGTGCGCCATCCTGTCCACGTTTCCGCTCTCGGAGCCGGTCGCCATCGAGCTGCCCGGCGAACGGCAGCGCCGCGTCGCGATTGTCGCGAAATTTGCCGCCGTGTCCGTGGGGGTGATTCACCTCGACGCGCTGGGGGGCGCGAAGCGATTGTGGGGACTCTGGACGCCCTGGATGCGGGAGGCGCAGGTGCGATCGCTGGATGCGCTCTTCGGTGACGAACTGTTGGTGCTCGGCGCCGATCTCAACACGTGGCACGGGAGGGACGAGCGCGCGGTGCGCGTGCTCTCGACGCCCCCGCGGGCGACGCCGGCCTCCCCCGAGCGCCACGGTCTGGGGCTTCGCGTGCTGGACTATCTGCTCTTTCGCGCGGGAGAGGATCGGCGCGCGCAGTACCGCCAGATCCCGCAACGCTATGGATCAGATCACCGGCCGCTGATCGGGTGGATCGAGTAGGTGGCGATTCTCGCGCAGCCAGCGGCGCGAGACCTCGACGTCGGGACAGGCATGGGCTACGAGCCGCCAGAAGTGCCTGGAGTGATCGAGTCGTCGGAGATGCATCAGCTCGTGGATCAGGACGTAGTCGCGGACGGCGTCCGGCATCAGCACGAGCCGCCAGTTCAGACAGATGTGGCCGGCAGGTGAACAGGAGCCCCAGCGCGATCGCTGGTTGCGCACACTCACCCGCGACACGACCAGGCCATGACGTTCGGCGAGAAGGCGCAGCTGAACCGGCAGCTCGCGCCCCGCACGACGCCGCAGTTCCGCGACGTCTTCCAGTGTGTACACCGATCCGGTGTTCCGGCCGGCATCGACACGGGCTTTCTGGCGGTCAATCCACGGACGCTGCTGCTCGGCAAAGAGCTCGGCATGCCGCTGCGAGCCCCAGCGGGGCAGCGTGACCCTGACGGTGCCGTCGGGTCTCACTCGAATGACATAGCGCCTGGCTCGCGGATGGCGGACGAATTCCATGAAACAATCCCTATAGTAGTGCGAGCTACTGCCCTTGTCCTCACGGCTCTCCTCCTCGCGGCCGATGGCGCCGCGCAAATACAGTTTCCCCGTGGCGTCTCCCGTCGCTCCCCGCTCGCGTCCGACCCTTCAGGCGCACTTCCTGATTACGACGGCGGATTCCGGTTCTGCCGGGTCTGGTTTCGCAACGGGTCGGCCGGCGATGGGGACGGCTGGTTCGTCGATTACCCGCGGGCCGACGAGAACCTGTCCATCCGGCTGATGGAGCTGACGAGAACGCCGGTGACGCAGAACGGAGAAGGCCAGCCCTATCCGGTAATCGTGCGGCTGACCGATCCGGCGCTGTTCCGGTGTCCGTTCATCATGATGAGCGAGCCAGGCGGGTCGTACTTCAGCAACGAAGAAGCCGCCAACCTGCGCGCCTATCTATTGAAGGGCGGCTTCCTGTGGGTCGACGATTTCTGGGGCGAGGTGGCGTGGCGCAACTGGGCGAATCAAATCAGCAAGGCGCTGGCGCCGTCGGAATACCCGATGGTCGATCTCACCGTCGATCACGTGATGTTCCGAATGCTGTTCCCTGTCGAGAAGCTGCCGCAGATTCCCAACGTCGGGCTCTGGCGATTCGAGCGGCGCACGTCCGAGCGCGGCATCGAGAGCGACGAGCTGCACGTGCGCGGCATCCCCGACCGGCACGGCCGGATCATGGTGCTCATGACGCACAACACCGATTTCGGCGACGCCTACGAGCGCGAGTCGGACGACCCGAGTTACTTCCGCACGTTTTCGATCACCGGGTACGCCATCGGGATCGATGTGCTGTTGTACGCGATGACGCATTAGAGACAGTCGCCAGTCGGCAGTGCGCGAACGCCACTGTTGGGTAGATTGTGGAATAGAATGCCCGCCACAGGAGGATTTGATGCGTATTCTTGCCGCCGCCGGTGTACTTGCGCTGCTGTCCGGTTCCGCCTTCGCCCAGCAGCCTGCCAACCCCCAGGTTCCGACCGACAAGGCCAGCTACATGTCGGCGGCCGACCTGGCCGCTGCCATCGCGAAGGGCCCGACCGACCGCCCCAACTCGACCACCAGGATATTCAGCCTGGCGCCGTATAACGTGAACGTCGAAAAGCGCCAACCGGTCGCGCAGGGCGCATCCGCGCACGACGCCACCGCCGAGCTGTTTCATGTGCTCGAGGGCTCGGGTGTCATGGTAACCGGCGGCACCATCCCCAACGCGACGCGCAACGGCACGAACCTGCAGGGCAAAACGATCGAGGGAGGCACGCGCCAGGCGCTCAACAAGGGCGATTGGCTGATCGTGCCCGTCGGCGTGCCCCATCAGTTCGTCGATATCAAGGGCAACCTCACGATCATGTCGCTGCATTTGCCGAAGTAGTAGGGCGAGGACCGCCGCAGGCCATGCCCCGGCAACGCCGCGTTCCGCCACCACCTCGAAAACACGCACGCTCGGGGTGGTGGCCATCCCTGCTCATCCTCCTCGCCGGCACCGTTGCCTACGCCAACAGCCTGTCGGGCCCGTTTGTGTTCGACGATTACGTGTCGATCGTCGAGAACCCGGCGATCCGTTCGCTCGCCGCGGTGACGTCCGACCGCGTCAACTCCCCGTTGGCGGGCCGGCCCGTGGTCGGGCTGACCTTCGCGCTCAACTTCGCGTTCGGCGATCTCGACGTGACCGGCTATCACCTCACCAACGTCGCGATCCACCTCGGTTCGGCCCTGCTGCTCTTCGGCCTCGTGCACCGGACCTTGAACCTGCCGCGCCTGCGCGACCAGTACGGCGCCCACGCCCGCGATCTCGCGACGGCCATCGCACTGGTCTGGACGGTCCATCCGCTGAACACCGAAGCCGTGAACTACGTCACGCAGCGCACCGAGCTGCTGTTCGGCTTTTTTTATCTGCTGACGCTCTACGCGGTCGCGCGAGCGGCGGACGGAGTGCCGACCTTCAGACCGGCCGGCCTGTGGCACGTCGCGGCCGTCGTGTCGTGCGCGCTTGGAATGGCGAGCAAGGAATCGATGGTGACGGCGCCGATCGTGGTGGTGCTCTACGAGCGGGTATTCGTCTACGGCGCCTGGAGGCACATGTTCGCCGTTCGATGGCGCGCGTACTTCCATGCGGCGCTCGCGCTCACGTGGGTCGTGCTCGCCGTCCTGGTGCTGAGCGGACCGCGCGCGAACTCAGCCGGATTTTCGACGAATGTGTCCGTGTGGACGTACCTCCTCAATCAGGCGGGCATGATCGTTCGCTATCTCCGCCTGGCCTTCTGGCCCTCCGGGCTCGTCGTCAACTACGGACCGCCGGTGACGTTGCTGCTGCGCGACGTCCTGCCTCAGGCGCTGCTCGTCGTTTCGCTCCTCATCGCCTCGCTCGCGTTATCGTGGCGACGGCCTCTCCTGGGTTTTCTGGGCATCTGGGTCTTTCTCACGCTGGCGCCCACATCGAGCATCCTGCCTATCGCCACCGAGGTCGGTGCCGAGCGCCGGATGTATGTGCCGCTCATGGCCAGCGTCGCGGCCGCGGTCGGCGGCCTCTACGGCCTGACTGCAGGACGCAGGGCGGGTCGCGATCGTACGACCCGCCGGTTGCCGGGTCTGCAGACCAGGACCCGGCCTACGTTCAGTCTCGGTGCGGTCGTCGTCGGTGCGATCGTGCTCATGCTCGGCACCCTGACCGTCGCGCGAAATCGCGACTACGCCTCGGCGCTGACGATCGCGCAGCAGGACTTCGCGGCCTGGCCGACGGACTACACGCAGGGCGTGGTCGGCACGGAGCTCGCGCGCCTCGGGCGCGATGAAGAATCGATCGCCCTGCTCACCGTGGCCGCGCGCAGCGATCCCCGGGCGCGCTACAACCTCGGCGTCGCGCTGTTCAACACCGGACGCTACGACGACGCGATTCGCCATCTCACGGCTCTCGCCGAAGAGTATCCGATGAGAGAGGAAGCGCCGTGGGCACGGCGCATCGCCGGCCACGCGTACAGCCTGCAGGAGCGATGGACGGCGGCGATGGCCGAATTCCGGATGGTGCTGGCGATGACGCCCCACGATGCGGAGGCGCGTCGGCTCTACGCGCGCGCGCTGAACGCCCATGGCATCGAGCGCGGAACCGCCGGTGAGCACGCGACAGCGGCGGAGGCATTCCGCGCGTCGCTGGCGCAGGATCCCGGCGGCCGCGGCGTCCGTCACAACCTGGCCACCGCCCTTCTCGACAGTGGCGACGTACGGGCAGCCGCGTCGGAGGCAAGAACGGCGCTGGAGCAGGACCCGACCGATCCGAGTCTCTACAATCTGCTCGGCCGCGCGCTCGCCATGCAGGGACAGGTCAAGGAAGCGCTCATCAACCTGGAGGCGGCCGCGAAGCTGCGACCGGACGATGCGGCGCTGGCCGCCGACGTTGAGCGGGTTCGGAGGTTCGTTAGTTCGGGGGTTCGTTAGTTCGCAAGTTCCCCAGTTCACCAGTTCACGAGTTGCTCAGCGTCAGTTTTCCGATCATGTCGCCGCGCTCGAGCTCGGCGTGGGCCTTCCTGAGATGCTCCGCGTTCATCTCTCCGAACCCCGTCGTCCTGGTCGTGCGCAGCGTTCCGTTCTCGAACAGACCCGACGCGTCGTTGAGCAGGTCGTGCTGCGCCTGCATGTCGGGGGTCTGGAAGATCGAGCGCGTGAACATCAGCTCCCAGCAGAACGCCACGCTCTTCCGCTGAAACGGGTTGATGTTGACCGGCACGTCCCCTTTCGTCGCAACGATCGTGCAGAGGCGGCCCTGGGGCTTGATGACATCGGCCATGTTCTGGATGTGCTGTTCGGTGCTGTTGAGGCACAGGATGTAGTCGACCTCGGGCAAGCCGGCCGCCTTGAACTCCTCCAGAAACGAATGGTGATGATTGATGATGTCGTCGGCGCCGAGCGATCGGCACCACTCGCTGCTTTCCTTGCGTGATGCGGTGGCGATCACGCGAAGCCCGGCCAGTTTCTTCGCGAGCTGGATCGCGATCGAGCCGACGCCACCGGCGCCACCGATGATGAGAATGGATGCGTCGGTCTGCCTGTCCTGGGTGGCGTCCGGCTTTTGCCGGACCACGTCCATGCGATCGAAGAGCGCTTCCCAGGCCGTCATCGTCGTCAGCGGCATCGCCGCCGCGTCCTCGAACGACAGGTTGGCCGGCTTACGCCCGGTGATCCGTTCGTCGACGAGGTGATACTCGCTGTTGCAGCCCGGCCGGGTGATGCTTCCGGCGTAATACACGTCATCACCCGGCTTGAACAGCGTCACCTGATCGCCCACCGCCTCGACCGTGCCTGCGGCATCCCAGCCAAGGATGCGCGGATCGGCTTCGACCTTGTCTTTCGGCGAACGCACCTTGGTATCGACAGGGTTCACCGACACCGCACGCACCCGTACCAGCAGGTCGCGGCCCGCGGCTTCGGGTTTGGGAACGTCTACGTCGAGCAGGCTTTCCGGGTTGTCGACAGGCAGATATCGATACAGACCGACCGCTCTCATGACTTCATCATAATCAATCAGAAAAAGAGCCAGCAGAGAATCGCGCCGACGATGGTCATCGAGAGGCCCCAGGCGAGCAGCTTGTTGAAGACGCTGCGGACATTCTCTCCGGACGCGATGGCCGCGATACACAAGGCGCCGGTGGTGGAGAGCGGCGAGAGGTCGACCAGATGCGCGCCGATGTTCATCGACGCGGCAATCGCCAGCGGATCGCCGCCCCCGAGCCGTTCGATCAGGCCGGGAATCGTGGGGAGAAACGCCGGCAGCACCACGCCGGACGTGCTGCTGTAGACCGAGATCAGCCCGGTGACAAAGGCGATCACGCCGGTAATGGTTCCCGGCGTGGCGAGCCGCGCCAGCGCCGACGTGAAGAGATCGAGGCCACCGGTCCGCTCCATCAGCGCAATCAGCACCGTGACGCCGCTCATCATCACGATGACCGACCACGGCATCTTTGTGACGGCCTCTTTATGGTCGGCGGCGCCCAGCACGGCCAGGATCACCGCGCCGGCAAACGCCCCCATGCCGACGTTGACCCCGAACAACAGCACACCGACAAGGAGCGCGCCGATCACCACCATCGTGATGACGTTGTTCCGGTCGAACCGCACGTCTTCCGGCGCCTCGTCGACCGGGCCGATCGACCCGGCCTTGAAGAGCTTCAACCCGCCGAAGATGGCGTATCCGCCGAAGGCGACGATCGCGTGCGCGACCAGGTTGGTCCAGTACGTAAACCATTCGTGCCCGGGGAGACCGATCTTGTCCATCAGGCCGTTGACGATGATGCCTGTTGGCGCGAACGGCGACAAGGATCCCGCCTGCGCGCCGTTGCCGACCATGATGATCATCAGAAACGCCGGGATGCCGGCGCGGCCTGCCGCCGCCATCGCCATCGGCGCGAGCAGCGCTGCGGTCGAGACATTCCCCGGCCCCATCGACGCGAGCGTGCATCCCAGAATAAAAAACGCGATCGGAATGAGCCCGGCGTTGCCGCGGCACAGGCGCACCGCGCGGTGCGCGATGCGGTCGAGCGTGCCGTTCAGCTGTGCCTGGCTGAACAGCAGCGTCACGCCGGCGAGCGTCAGAAACAGCGAGACCGGAAATCCGCTGGTGACCTCGTTGAGCGGCATGCCGCCCACATAGACGCCCACGATCCAGGCGAGGGCCAGAGCGAGAATGCCGACGTTCAGCTCCGTAAAACAGCTGACCAGAATCGCGACGACCAGCGCCGCGAGCGACACGTACGCGAGGTTCATTCGGTGCCCTTCACAAGCAATGAGCGGAGCAGGACCGCGGGATGCACGGCGCGCTCTCCCGTAAAGTCCTTCACCTGGTGGCGGCAGGAGGTGCCCGATGCCACCAGGACGGCTCCCGGCTTCTTGTTGCGCACCGCCGGCAGCAGCTTCCGCTCGCCGATCGCGCGCGACAGATCGAAGTGCTCGGACGAGTACCCGAACGAGCCCGCCATGCCGCAGCAGCCGGCATCGAGATCCACAACCATCGCGCCGGGAATGCTCGAGAGAAGCGCCTTCGCGGGCGCCAGCAGTCCCATCGACTTCTGATGGCAATGGCCGTGCAGCAGGATCTCGGAGGGGCCCGAATTGAGCGACAGCGTCTTGATGAAGGCCTGCGCGATCTCTTCGAACAGCACGCATGCCGCCGCAACGGCGTTCGCCTTGTCGCGCGCCTCACCGCGCAACAGCGACGGCGCGTCCTCGCGGACCGCGGACAGGCAGCTCGGCTCGCAGAACACGATCTTCCGCCCGGCGCGCGCGTGCGGGTAGAGCGCGTCGGCGTTGCGCGCGGCGAGCGTCCGCGCTTCTGCAAGCAGCCCCTTCGAAATCTGTGGCCGTCCGCAGCAGTGGTGCGCGGCGACGCCGGCTCGGGTGCCGGCTGCCCGAAGGACCTCGAGCGCGGCCATGCCGATCTCGGGATCGTAGTAATTCGTGAAGGTGTCGCTGAAGAGGATGGCGTCGCTGCGCTCGTCCGCCCTTGGCGCCATGGATGCCAGCGTTCGCGAGGCAAACGCCGGCAGCGCGCGCCTCCGGTCGATTCCGAGCGACTTCTCCGCGAGGTACTTCGAGACGCCGGTATTCATCACCCAGTTCGACACCGGCGCGAACGCGCTGCCCACTTTCGCGAGCGATCGCGCACGGCCCAGCACGCGCGCGTGGCGCGACACGCCGTGCCGGGACCAGTAGTCGGCGAGAAACTCGCTCTTGTACCGCGCCATGTCGACGCCGACCGGACACTCCGCTTTGCACGCCCGGCATTCGAGGCAGAGATCGAGCACCTGATAGACCCCCTCGTCGCCGAGGCCCGACTCTCCGAGACGGCCCGCCATGGCGAGGCGCAGCACGTTCGCCCTCCCCCGCGTCGAGTCCGCCTCCTCGTGCGTCGCCATGTAGGACGGACACATGGTGCCGTCGAGCTTCTTGCGGCACGCGCCCAGGCCGCTGCACATGTCGACGGCGCCGCCCAGGCCGCCGTACTCCGAGTAGTCGAAAAATGTGATGGGCGTCGGCGTCGTATAGCCGCCGCCGTACCGCAGGTTCGACGCCAGCGGCGGCGCGTCGACGATTTTTCCCGGATTGAAGATGCCCTGCGGATCGAACGTGCGCTTGACCCGCCGGAACGCATCGTAGAGAACCGGCCCGAACATTTTTTCCATGAACGGGCTGCGGACGAGCCCGTCGCCGTGCTCGCCTGACAGCGCGCCGCCGAACTCCAGCACGAGATCGCTGACCTCGTTGGCGATCGCCTCGAACTTGCGCACGCCTTCGTCGGTCTTCAGGTTGACGACCGGCCGCACGTGCAGGCATCCCACCGAGGCGTGGGCGTAGATGCCGGCCGACGTGCCGTGGCGCGCGATGAGCTGCAGGAACTTGTCGATGTACTCGCGCAGGCGTTCGGGCGCGACCGCGGTGTCTTCGACGAACGACAGCGATTTCGCATCGTCCTTCATCGCCATCGACAAGCCGAGCGCCGCCTCGCGCAGGCTCCAGATCTTCGCCTGCCCCGGCAGGTCGAGCGCATGGTGATAGCGGTACCCGAGACCGTGCTCGCGGAGGTCACGCTCCAGCGCCTGCAGCCGCGGCGGCAGCTCGTCCGGCCTGTCCGCGTAGAACTCCACGCACAGCAGCCCGCCCGGCTCCCCCTCGATGAAGCTGTTGCGCAGGGCGTCGAGCTGCGCGCTCTGCCGCGTGTGGGCGAGGATGAAACCGTCCATGACTTCGACGGCCGAAGGCCGGTGGCGCAGGATCAGCGGCGTCGCCTGCAGGGCCTCGAGCAGATCGGCGAACTGCACCGCCAGCACCGCCTTCGCATTCGGCAGTGGAACAAGATTGATCCTGGCCTCGAGTACGACCCCGAGGGTGCCCTCCGATCCGACCATGAGCTTCGCCATGTTGAACGGCTTCGAGGGGTCGGTGAACTCGTCGAGGTTGTAACCGGCGACACGTCGCAGCACCTTCGGAAAGCGCCGCTCGATCTCGTCGGCGTGCTCGCCTGCCAGCCCGCGAATCAGCCGATAGCCATCGGCCTCCAGCCCCCGGCCCGTGCACTTCGCCTCGAGCTCGTCACGCGTGAGCGGCAGAAATCGCGTCACCGAGCCGTCGGACAACGCCACCTCCAGCTCCAGGACGTGATCGATCGTTTTTCCGTAGAGCACGGAGCGCGCGCCGCTCGAGTTGTTCGCGATCATCCCGCCGATCGTGGCCCGGCTGGCGGTGGAGATATCGGGTGCGAATCGCAGGTTGTGCTGCTTGAGCTGCGCGTTCAGCTCGTCGAGCACGATGCCCGGCTCGACGCGCGCCCAGCGCTCCTCGACGTTGACCTCGATGATGCGGTTGAGGTACTTGGACGTGTCGACGATGATGCCGGCGCCGATGGCCTGGCCGGCCTGGGACGTGCCGCCGCCGCGCAGCGTAAGGGCACAGCCGTGCTCGGCGCAGATGCGCACCACGCGGACCAGGTCGTCGCGCGACCGCGGAAGCACGACACCCTGCGGCTCTATCTGATAGACGCTGGCGTCGGTGGAATAGAGCGCGCGGGAGATTCGATCGAATCGAACCTCCCCTGTCGTCTGGGTTTGCAGATCGCGCTGAATCGTCAGTGTCGTTGTCTCAGCTCGTGATGGAGGCGACGATTCGCCTGAACCCTTCGTTGGCCTGAGCGCTCCAGCGCCAGACCACGACGAGATCGTGGCTCGGAGAAATGAAGATGATGTTGCCGCCCTGGCCTCTCGCGCTGAACGCAGTGGCGGGCGAGCCGGCCCATTGCGCCTGCTTCGTGTTCAGCCACCACAGAAGCCCGTAGTCCGGCCCATGCGCACTCGGGGTCGTCGCCTCTTTGACGTACGACGCCGGCACGATCTGCCGGTCGCCCCACTTGCCGTTTCTCAACCACAGCAGGCCGAAACGGGCCATGTCGTGGCTGTTGATCCACATGCCGCCGCCCCAGCGGGTGCCCCCGGCGACCGAGGCCATGCGCTTGCCGTCGATGTCGACGTACGAATTGGTATACGGCACCCACTTCCACGACGTCGACGCGCCGATCGGATTCATCACCTCATCGCGGAACACGTCGGGCAGCGGCTTCTTGAACAGGCGCAGCAGCGACAACGTGAAGCGGTTGATCCGGACGTCGTTGTATTCGTAGTGGCTGCCGGGCGCCCGCAGCGCGCGCGGCTTCATCTGCCCTCTGCCAAACGCGTCGAGCCCGAGGAAGTTGGCGTTCTTGCCCCACATCTCGCCTTCCCACTCCGACTGCTGCTGCAGATGACTCCGCCACGTCACGCGGCTGTTCTGCGGCGAGTCGTAACCGCCGTCCTTGATCACGCCCCCCACCGGCTGGTCCAGGGCGGGGATCAGGCCGCGACCGAGCGCGATGCCCGCGATCGTCGAGACCATGCTTTTCGCCACGCTGTAGGTCGGGTCGGCACGCTGGGTGTCGCCGAACTCGGCTACGATGTACCCCCGGCGGATAACGA
>Ga0163150_10007302_pt1 | contig 13076 bp, 5 predicted proteins | sample OliLakLV19P2IB_FD_148628 | JGI IMG/M metagenome (GOLD analysis project Ga0163150, IMG submission 148628) | Freshwater microbial mat bacterial communities from Lake Vanda, McMurdo Dry Valleys, Antarctica - Oligotrophic Lake LV.19.P2.IB | ecosystem: Environmental > Aquatic > Freshwater > Lake >...
CCTTCACCTATTGTCTCGGTGGCCTCGATCCGGACTCCGGCGAGAATGCCCAACTTGTTGATCTGAATATTACCCATGAGGTAGCCCGCACGAATCTCTTCCGTAAACTGCTGGTGATTTAGGAGCTCCGCCATTAGATCGTTCGCGAGCTGTCGTCGCCAGTGCGTCGGGTTCGCTGCAATGTGCGGATCCAGATTCTGGGATCGACCATCGGCCTGAAACGCGGGAAACGGCAAGGCGTCGTAATGCCGCAACCTCGTATCCGGAAACGGCTGATTCATCAGTCCAAATTGCGCTAGATTGTCGTCGTTGACACCGCCCAGCGCCGCATTGGGCCCCATCACCCCGTCTGGGCCAACATACGAGGTGCGATAGGGCGTGTCGTCCAGATCTCGCGACTGTTCACGAAGTCGAAATCCGGTTTTGACGAAGGTCGGCCACCGCGTCTCGAATCGCTTCTTTAGATTGACGGCCGCACCTAGATAGTTGTCCCAGCCCACCCGACGCGTACTCGTGTAAGCATTCTGAGTATAATTGGAAAGATCCGACCAGTCGGGACCGGCCGTCTGCGAGGTGCTCGGAAACAGTCGGTCGTTTTTTTGGATCGTGAATCCGACATTATTCAATGTATAGGTGAGGGTATTGTTTCCCGGATAATAGGCTTTCGATTTTGAGGAGTAAAGGTCGTAGTCGAGATCGAGCGTTCGGTAATTGTGTACTCCGCCAAGATTCAACGTATTGGTAAATCCAAGCTTGTATTCAACCACCGAGCTAATCGCCACGATGCTCGCGGGGACCGGTCGCACCTCGGTTTCATTGTCGGTGTAACCGGGCACGATGCCGCCGGTTCCAGTGAACTCCCCGGCCGCGCTGCGTGTGGCAATGGCTTGGTTAGTCTGCCAGACGGCCTGGCTCCGGCCAGAATGCTCGACATGTTTGTGGAGCTGAAAGTTAGCGAAATAACGAACCTGGTCAGTCAGCCGATAGTCCAGCCGCAAGCCGACACCGGACCGGGTGCGCACCGTTCGAACATCCTGAAGCCTAAGAAGGTATTGATAGGCCGGACCCTCTTCCCCCAAGGGCAGTTGTTGGTGGCCCTGCGCCGACAGGTCAAAGATCGATCCGTGCGGCCGGTAAGCGAGGTTGAGACTTACTCCCAGTTTTCCGCCGAAGACCTCCGAATACGACAACGATGCATTCGGTCGCGCCCGGTCGCGAGGATCCGCTGCGCGCCAGATGGCGCCGACTGAACCGCGTATGCGTCGGTCAGGCGAACTGTCGAAGGCGCTCTTCGTAACGAGGTTCACCACTCCCCCGATCGAGTCACCATCCATATCTGGCGTCGGTGATTTTGTCACTTCAACCCGTTCGATCGAGTCGGAGCTGACAGTTATAAACTGAAACTCGCGAGTCGCACCCGCTGAGCCAGCGTCAGCCAGCCGGTTTCCATCCTGCGTGATGGAGCTTAAATTCTGATGAAGACCGCGGATCCGGAGATACCGAACATCGCCACCGACCGACTCTCCTTCCACCCCCGGAATTCGCATCGCGAGATCCGCCGGATTCCCGGCAAGTCCGCCAAACGCGTCTGCCGAGACAATGTTTTTCACTCCGTCAGACTGCCGCTGGAGCGTGATGGCTTTGGCATTTCCCTCGCGCTCGCTTTCAACGACAAAGCTGCCCATCAGGTAAATATCCGACGTCAACCCGACATTCTGGGTGGTCGTTCCGGTTGAAATTTCGACTGCCAATTCGACGGGTTTCAAACCGGTGTAGGTGACCGAAATCACGGCGTTTCCCGTGGAGACGTTGGTGAGCCGGAACGCGCCCAGATTGTTGGTGATCACTTCTCGGCCAGTACCTTGGAGCGCCACGCGGGCGCCTTCCAGCTGTGCGCCGGTTGCAGAGTTGGTCACGACCCCGGTCAGCGTGCCTTGGCCGAACTCGGAAGTACCGACACGTTCACCGGAAATCACGGTGCGACCACGGGCCGGCGAGAGGGCCTCGCCATTGGTTGAGCTACCTCTTGTTCGCTTGACGGCGAGCGCTCCTGACTTCTGACCCTCGATAACCTCGAGTCCGGTTCCCGAAAGCATTCGATGGATCGCATCACGGGGGAGCATTTCGCCACGGACTTCCTTAGTCCTTACGGAGCGACCCAAGTCAGCTTCGATGATCACCTCGATTCCAGACTGGGTTGAAAATCGTTTAAGGGAGTCGGCGGCAACTGCGGCCGGAATGTCGAACGAGATAGGCTTTTCGCGTGCTGCCTGGGAGGCAAAAAGCAAGGTCAAGCTAGCTGACACTACAATATAGAGACGCAACAGCGCCTTTATCGGTCTGATTGGGGTTACGGGAAGCATGATAGGGGTTATGCGGCATCACTCCGAAAGGGAGACGAAACGTAGCCGCTACCCACTACGACGCGGATTTCGCGAAATTCGCCTACAAGAATCTGCGGCTACCGCGGAATTTTAGGACGAAGCAGGATTTCGCTTCCCGTTCGTTCCGCCGTCAGCGGGAAGGTCCGTTCAAGCAAGTCCGCAAAGCCCTCACTATTGTCCGCTCGAAAAAGCCCTGAAATTCGCACGTTTTCCAACGACCCGTCAGCGACTTTCAGTCGGATGTCATTGCGTTGATTTAACAGGGTGATCGCTTCGCGTAGTGGTGTGTCAGTAAACTCCAATCGTGGCACCCGCCAGGCGAGTCGACGCGCAAGTTCGGGCTCATCCAAGGTGATCGGCGTCTTGGACTGGCTCGCACCCGCCGAAACCACCAGCACCTGCCCGACTCCCAAGAGCGTGGCAGCCTCCTCCGCCTTCACCAAGGAGCGCGCGGGCTCTCCTGAATTCCCAACGGATACCGTTCCGGCCGTAACCACGACCTGAACGCCCGTCGCGGAGACTCCCACGGCGAAGGCGGTGCCGACGGCGCGCACGTGTACGCCGTCAGCCACGACCACAAAGGGGCGCGTTTCGTCCTTAATAACATCAAAATGCGCGTCACCCGAAAGGAGAACAACTCGGCGCACTCCGGCGCTGAAATCCGTGTCAATTCGGCCTTCGGACGAGAGTTCCGCCTCCGAGCCATCGGGCAATGTGATCCGGGTAGTCTCCATATACCGGACAATCGAGGCGTGGAGAGGCTTTTGCACCTGCGGATCGAGTTCCCACTGACTTATTCCCACAATGCCGGTCAACAAACACACGGTCGCCGTCGCAACCCGCCATCGGGCACGTCGGGTTTTCCGAGTTTGTAACCCCATTCTAATTCGATCGCCATAATCACTGCTCTTTGGCACATCCAATGCCGTCCACGCGCGCTGCAACTCCGCGACGACCTCCGCATGCCTGGCGTCCGCTGCGCACCACCGATCAAATTCGTCGCGCTCACGCACGGAGCTGCCACCGTCAAGTCGCACGAGCCAGCTGACCGCCGTGGCTCGAATCTCGCGTTTCGAAAGATGACTGGTCATATCTTTGCTTCTCCTAGGTTCCCCTGGACAGCCGGCTGCTCTCGATAACGCTGCAGACGATGTGCCAGCTTATCCATTCCCCGGCCGATTTGCTCTTGCACGGTTCGGGTGGAAATACCTAACCGCGCCGCGATCTCCCGGTGACTTAGTCCGTCCAACTTACGAAGCACCACTACATCGCGACAACGTATCGGCAGAGAGTCGATCGCCTCGATCAGCAGCTTCATTTCATCACGGACAATCAGGCCTTCCGAGATTCCCCGCTCCTCATTCATTAAGGCGAGCGCATGCGAGTCATTCACTTGCTCGTGATAGGTAGACTTATCGCGGCGGATGACATCAACTGCGAGCCTGCGGGCGACCCCGAATAGGAAGGCGCGGGCCGAGCGAATCGGATATACGGCCCTCGCCTTCCAGATTCGGACCATCGATTCCTGCACGACATCGTCGACGTCATGCGCCGACGAAAAATATCTTCGCACAAACATCCGAAGCGAAGGCATATGCGGCTGTACTTCCTCGGCAAACCAACGGTCTTGCTCCGGCAGAACCGTAGACGTCGATTTTGAGTGAGGTAGACTCATACCGTTAACTTACCGAGCGCGATAACGAGCGCAAGGAACCGAAATGCAATCCTAGATCGACGCCTTGCACGCTTGTCTCTGACTTCAAAACGGACACGCCAACCTTGAATTGGGCGACCTATGCCCTTTGGGAATGAGCGGGCCAATGCTAACCCTCTCTTCGGTTCCAGCGGAATCCTCGCCAGATCAATCAGCCCTCATCTGTTCGCTCCATGAAAACCTGCTCCCACCAAATACGCGGCCTCGTCATCGTCCCATCGCAGTGCGCCGTCTGCTCCCCTGCTCCGGTGAAGACGCTCCGACTCGGTCGCATCAAAGCGGCAATTTAGGAGATTGGGGCGGACGACCGCGCATTCTTCAATGTCACGTTCACCCGTAACTATGAGCGTGATCACGATAATTGATGGCGACGTTTTCCAGGTACTCGATGGCGGTCGGGCTGACCGATGGTGATCGCGCTACCACGCGGAACCGGGGCGACGGGCTTAGAAGAGCGTGAGCTGATCGTCTGAGGCAGCGGGTGTGCGACAGGAACGGCGGGATTCGATCAGACGGTGGGTGGAGACGAGCAGGTCGAGGTGACGTGCATGGCGCTGGACGCGCTCGGCGAAGCGGGCGGAGGCGAGGAGTTGGTCGAGCGCGTTGCGGATGTGTGTTCCGCATCACGCTCTTTCAGGGGGTGATCGTCATGATAAATTCGGCGTTCGTCACGATGGTTCCGGCGGAGTCGGGCGGAGCGTGACGATCGGCGTATCGGGCAGCGACGCGTCACCACGATAAGGGCGGGCGTATCTCAAAATAGGGATAGCTGCCGGTCGTCGGGTTTTTCACGTTGCGACCGGCGTCCGTGGATCAGGCGGTGTGTAGCCGCGAGCAGCTCGGTGTGTTGCGCGTCGCATTGAACCGCCGCGGCAAAGTGGGCGGACGCGAGCTTTTGGTCTACCCCGGGTGTCTCTTAGCCCCCGAAGGAACCATTGAAATCATTCGTGATTCGCATCATGACCCTGTCCTGATCGCCCCGTCAGCAATCTTGAACCGCGGGGGATGCGGCTCTGGTGTGCCATTGAGCGACGTACCACGAAGCGAATGCCGTGTTCTCATTTACGTACGTTGGGTCATGCGAGGCTAGCGCAGCCTTTGTCAACTTACCCGGATGACGGCTTGTCGCACCCGACGAGAAGACGCTCCATCTATGCTTCCATTTGCTGGAGGCTGGGTCTTTCCATGCCGTGTCGGCCCCGTGGTGGGGAACCTGCAACGCGCCAATTCTCAACCAACGCTGTGCAGTTAGTAGGTTCATAAGATCGGCCCGCAACCGCTCGCGCATCGTTATGTCACCGGTATAGAGTACTGCATGAGGTTTCTGGTTCGCTTGGCGTCCGGAGATCCGAGGGTGACTAAGCGCGGGGAATAAACCTGCTTTCCCCCGAATCATTTTTGGTGTGCCGACAGGACCTGCATACGTGATCAGCGAAATTTCGTTTCTGGCTACCGATGTGCCGCCAAACTGATAGCGGGCGTGGTACATCGCACGTAGTCGTTCAATTAGTACCCTGTAATCTTTCGCAGCAGGTGGTTGCGCCTCAAACGTCTTTAACTCCGCTTCAACTTGCTCTCTGAGGTCTTTCGCGCAACCACGCCATCTGCGCCGATTAAAAAATCGGAACTCCCATATCCCGAGAAATTCGATTCCCGCCTCACCGCAGAAATGTCGCTCATTAAGCGTGTTGATCGGCGACGTTCGCGATGATTTATCATTTCCCCATACACGCCACTCAGGAGTCTCAGGGCGCGGTTCCGAACCGGCAGAATTTGGCTCGTGTTCAAGTGGCGAACCTTCTCCCAAGTCATCGCCGGGGGCCGCGTCAATATAAATGAACTCTCCCACTGTTTCGGCGGCTGACTGAATGTATGCAGTCGGCGATGCAAGGAACTCGATATGCTCGAGACTATCAGGACCTTGTCCGCGAAGCGCGAAGAGTAGCCGATCGGCCGGTGCCGCGTAAGGCAATACGACAGTCCGGACGCATACCCCTCGTAAAAGTTCGCGTAACCCATTTACGTGATCCGCATCGAAATGAGAGACGATTAAAACATCGATTCTGCGGGGCGACCCAAGGAGCCGGCGTGCTCGAGCGATTTCCCGTTCGCGGGGGCCATAACTGGTCGACCCACAATCGTGAACCCAACGAAGAAAAATTTCCGGGCTACCGTGAGTACGCACGTGGCCCTGTGCGAAGAGTCCATGCCCAACAGAGCGGAAAACGTGAGAAACGGATGCGTTCACAATTTCGGTGCGATTTGAAACCTTTTTTAAGGGTCCCTTCAGAGACAAACTATCGGCGCGCGCTAGTGCGAGAACCTTGGCACCAGCGTAGGCTATGCTCCCGACCTGATCGAGCATTCGGCCGTAACGCAAGACTGCCGTGCCGCCTGCGCTACCCTCGCCCGCTCGTTTCCTTCGTGAATACGCGGTGCATGATGGCCTTGCCATAGATTGGCGGCTGAGCTTGCGTCGTTTACGGGCCAAGCGTAGCAGCGATTCGACGCTCGGCCTTTTTCGCCCCACCCACCATCGCAGCGACTAAGCGCCATGCCAACTCCTCCCCCGCCAGCTGAACGCTATTGTTCCGCCGGAACCAAAGGACAGTGGTCCGACCTCAGTGCAAATCTTACCACCCCTGATGGGACGGCCGAAACCACCACGATCCTACGCCGGGAACTGAGTGAATTGCTGCTCTCACAAAACCTTGTTGTGCTTTGCGGCCTCGGGACGTCGCTCTGTGTGAAAGGCAATGCGTCGGCCCCCACTATGGATGGTCTCTGGACTGCGGCTGAAGCCAAGGCCGGGGCAGGATTCGCTGCGGTCATCCAAGCGGTGAAATACGACATCGCCGCAAATGGTAAAAACATCGAACTCTTGCTTTCTCGCTGCCTGCTGGCTCACCGCTTGAACGGCGACCCTGAAGTTAAGACATTTACCGAGCAGACGGAGGCTGAGATCGTCCGCTTGGTGAATTTCATTCAGCCGGACACCGATTTGGGCATTCATGAAACCTTTCTCCGGAAACTCGGCCGCCGCCCAACGACCAAACCTAGACTCAAGGTGTTCACGACGAATTATGACCTCTGCCTTGAGGAAGCAGCCGCTCGAACGCGCTTCATTGCCATCGACGGATTCTCGCCGGTCGCGCCTCATGTGTTCGACGGCATGTATTACGACTACGACTACGTCAAACGGGGCGCGGACCGGGAATTACCGGAGTATCTAACGAACGTTTACCACCTTTATAAACTTCATGGCTCGCTCCATTGGACGCAAACTGGCGAACAAACGTTGCGCGATCCAACAACCAAAAAACCATGCATTATCTATCCTCGCGATTCGAAATTCGAAAGCTCATATGAGCAGCCGTTCCTGGAAATGATGTCCCGTTTCCAGACGGCGATCCGGGAACCGAACACCGGGTTGATCGTGGTGGGGTTCGGCTGTAACGACCGTCATATCGTCCAGCCCCTGTCCATGGCTTTGGCAAGCAATATAAACCTCCGGGTGCTCCTCGTTGACCCCAGTATTGAAAAAAAGGACAACGCCACGATCAAACGAATGAACGAACTCGTCAAACAGGGCGACTCCCGCCTCTCTCTGCTGGAGACCGGTTTTGAGAAATTCGTCACACTGCTGCCCGACTTAGTAACCCGCTCCGATAGCGAAGCCCATTTTGAACGGTTTGCCAAGCCGGTGGCCAAGTCATGAGCGGACTCCCTTATGCGTTCGATCCTGAAAGACTAATCGGCACGCTTTCGGAAATCGGACCCACGGTTGGCATCGTTAATTTGCGCAAGGATGCAGCCAGTGAGGGAAAGTGGCTGCATGGGCATCGATTCTGGGGCGGCCGAGTCGGTGAATTCGTGGTCATCGAATGCGGCGAAGCGGGGATTTTTGGCCGCATCACGCAAGTGCGGCTTCCAGAACGAGAGCGACTGGCTGTGGACGAGGCGTCCAAGCGACGGCCGGAAGTGCATCCGATCGCGACGGTTCAACTACTGACTACGTTCTATACTGACCGGTCGGAAGTGGTCGGAGGCATTGCGACCTATCCGAATCTGGGCAGTCGGGTGTTCGCGGCTCACCACCACTTGGTCAAGTGGCTGGCGGAATCCAGCCGAAAGCCGAACGAACTCCGCGATATTCTGGTCCAACTGGGTTCGCTGCCGGACGGCGACAACGTGCCGGTGTCCATCACTCCTGAAAAACTTTTTGGCCGGCACTGCGCGATTCTCGGGAGCACGGGTGGCGGTAAGAGCTATACACTGGCCCGGCTGATGGAACAAACCATGCGATCTGAAAGTAAAGTGATCCTGTTCGATGCGACGGGAGAATACTATAAGCTCGATGGAGCCGTCCATGTGCAACTCGGGGGACCGACAGGTAACGGAACCGCCGTGGTTTCGTTACCCTACTCCGAACTGACCGAATCGGATTTGTTCGTATTGTTCAATCCCAGCGCCCAGAGCCAGGCGCCCAAGCTTCGCCACGCTATCAAGAGCCTAAAGCTCGCGAAATTGGTGCCTGGAAAATGTCCCGAGGGCTTCGTCCCCAAGGCGAATAAGGCGAAAGCCCCGTTCGAAGCGCTCTGCAACAAATACATCGCGGAACTCGAATCACCCAAGGCAAGTTTTGACATCAAACACTTGGCCCGCCAGCTGGACGAGGAATGCGTGAAGCCGAACATCTGGGCAAACGGACTTCCCGATTATACTCAGTGGGGGCCCTACGACGAGCAGGCCCGGGGTTATGTGGTCTCCCTTATCGGCCGAATCGAGAGTATGTGCGCGGCCAAGGAGCTGGAGTGCATTTTTCACCCCTCGGGAAAATCAGTATTCGAAGAAATCGCCAGCTTCTTGGCCGACCCGGCGCAGCGCTTGCTGCGCATTTCACTCAAGCATGTCGCCTTTTCATTCTTTACTCGTGAAATTGTCGCGAACGCGATCGCTCGCTACCTGATGGAACAGGCCCGAGGGGGCAAGTTCACCGGTGCCAAACCCGTGGTGGCCGTCCTTGATGAGGCCCATCACTTCTTAAACAAGCGCATCGGTGAAGAAGGGGCCAGCCAGGCGCTTGATGCGTTCGAATTGATCGCCAAGGAGGGACGTAAACATTGGCTAACACTGTGCATCGCGACGCAAAGGCCGCGTGATATTCCTGAAGGAGTGCTGAGCCAAATGGGCACCCTAATCGTGCACCGGCTGACCAACGACCGCGACCGGGAAGTTGTTGAAAAGGCCTCGGGTGATATCGATCGGTCTGCGGCTGCGTTTCTTCCCACCCTTGCTCCCGGCGAGGCTGCGATCATTGGTGTAGACTTTCCCATTCCGCTAACAGTGCAGGTCGGACTGCCCACCAATCCACCCGACTCCTCCGGACCGAAATATCAAGAAAAGTGGTCAATGTTCGCTAAAGAATAGCCTGACCTTTGCCCTATCATAAAGGTCGGCTTGAGGTTGCCCTAATGTGACGGACCGGGGCTCGGTGACCAAAAACAAAAACAGCCGTCGTTTCCTTCTGCACTGTGGGACGTGGATGGAAGCCGCATTCCGCCGGCGGGGTTTCGTCGACAGCACGCGGGATAAGTTTCCGCATACCGCAAAGGCGCAACCGCTGGAAGTCCCGGTGGCGAAAGCCTAACTAAACGGCCGGCGTTTCAGCTTACCAACCACGATCGGCGGATTTCGGCGCGAAACGGGAAAATTTGCGAAGGAGGGCGAGCCAAGCACCGAATTTTCGGGGTGTAGGGCTCCGTCTCATCTTGGGACCAACCGATGTTTGGCGGGACGGCACGGAGAGGATTTGGGTTTGAGACGAAGTATTTGTTCTCACATCGACTCTAGCAAAGCGGAAATTGGGGTCAGGTCATGAAACGCGCAGTGTGACCGAACGGCGGGGATGCAGCGCGCAACCTCAGCACCTCGGGCCGGGGGCCGATGTGAAACGGACCGCACGAAAAGGTCAGGCCGAAAAAACGGACCTCATTCATTCCATCTAGGGTTCAAGCACAGTGGTTATCCTGACGCCCCGCGATAGAATCTTGAGCCCCCCTCCCAAGGAAAATCCTCGCGGTGTTTTGTCCTGAACCTCAGACCGTTGGCGTCAATGGTCGTGTCCGTCTATCCAGCCCCCAAGTCAGGTCAGTTAGTCCGAGTCCGTATCGATCAAAGGGGTCAAACTTTGCGCTTTGCACTGGTTCAGTTGCTATGAATTTGTGACGCAAGGGGTCAGGGGCATGGCACGAAAACTCCGGTTGGAATATGAAGGCGCGGACCTGACCGACGGGGTTAGTCCGTGAATCGCAATTCATCTCTCAATGAGCCGCCCATCGCTGATGAGGAGGCTAACAATTCACGGACTGACCCCGTCGGTCAGGTCCGTCGGTCAGCCTCCCCGAGTCCTTCGAGGGTGCGAGCCGGTGAGGCTTCTGTTCCCCACCTGACGGAAATGTCATGAGCCAAGCGTTGCAATGCGTCCCGCAACCGCACCACTGGACGCACGCACCGGTTTGGTTTCTACCCCCCAAAGATCATCAACCTCATACCCGTAACCCCGACGGAGCTGGGACGTGCTGGAGATTTCGGCGGCAGTTGTCCCAGTCGTCCGAAAAACACCACGTCTATGCTCCTTCCCCGCGTTTTCATTGCGTCAGCTGCTGCTGTCGCTTGTGCCCTTCACTTGCGCGCCGCGCAGCCGCCGACCCCGCCGTCGAGAGAGGAGGTCATCTCCCTTTCGCCGTTCACCGTCTCCGACACCGACGACAAGTCGTGGCTGGCCACCACCACGCTCATCGGCAGCCGCACCAATCAGGAACTCGCCAAACTCCCCGTGACGGTCGATGTGATCACCGCCGAGTTCATGCGCGACCTCGGCGCCTTCAGCATGGAGGACGCCGCGCAATTCGTCGCGGGCGTTGACGTCACTCCGCGCCTCGAGTCTCGCAATGACAGCCGCATCACCTACCGCGGCCTCGCCGGCAGCGGCAGCTCGCGCAACTTCTTTACGTGGTATGTCCCGTCCGACGCCTACAACGTCGAGCGTTTCGATTTCAACAAGGGCTCGAATTCGCTCATGTTCGGCGATTCGAATCCCGGCGGCCAGGCCACGATCTACACGAAGCGCGCCCGCTCCCGCAACATGGCGGAGGTCTTCGCCAGCGTCGGCTCCTACGACGCCTTTCGCGTGCAGCTGGATGTGAATCGCAAGGTCACGAACAACTTCTTCGTGCGACTGAACCTCGTGAACCGCCGCAACAAGACCTACGTGAAGGGCACCAACGACGTGTTTCGCGCCGGTGACATCGCTTTTACCTACGAGCCCTTCAAGACCACCACCATCCGCGTGGAGCTGGAGCGCGGCGAGACGCACCGCATCCGCGCCGACAGCGCCCTGGCGATTAACGATGGCGCCGCTGCGGGGCGCGGCTTCAGCTCCAACAACCAGTGGTATTACACGTCCGACGGGGAGATTATCCAGCGCACCAGCACTTCTCCCGCCGCCATCGACCGGAGCGGCCCTTCAGGCAACCGAGTTTCGTTGCTCCAGGGCCAGACCCAGGCCGTCCGCCTGCCCGACGGCACCTACAAGACGTTCAGCGGCTTCGACCAATACACGAACATACTTGGCACGGGCGATTACAACAACCGCATCTTCAACGTGGCCAACGTCACCATCGAGCAGCGCATCGGCAAGCTGGCGATCGAGGCGGCGTACAACCAGCAGTACCAGCACGAGGACCGGAACGACAATTCATTCGGCACCAGCCAGACGCCGCCGGTGCTGAGCGTCGATGGCAACGGCCGTCCCTTCATCGACCAGGCCATTGGCGGCTCGGCCTTCAAGGTCTTCGGCAACGTCGTGAAGGCGGGCCGCATCGCCGCCGTGTATCCCTTCGACTTCGGCCGCTGGGGCAAACAGCTCCTCGTCGTCACCGCGCTCAGGCAGCGCGACGTGAAACTCTCCCGCCGCACTGGCCTCTCCAACGAACTCGGCACCGGCACCTACGCGAGCAACGGCGTCCGCCTCCGCGCCTACCTCGACGATCCGGCCTTCGGCTCCACCGCCTTCTGGGATCAGTTTCTCCTGCCGAACCTGAAAACCACGCCGACGTTCAAGCCCGTTATTTACGAGAGCACGACCATCACCGGTCCCTACGTGGACATCCGCTACGCCCAGACGCAGACCGCTTCGCTTTCGGGAGAATATTTTGGCGGCCGCCTCAATTCCCTTGTCGGCGTGAGCTGGAACAGTCTCAAGCGCAGAATCCCGAAGGCGGAAACTTACGTCCCCGACGCGCGGGGTAACTTCCATCATCCGGGTATGCCGTGGGACAATCCCGGCGCCTACGAATACGACCCGCGCTTCGATCTGGCCGCCACCAGCAAGATGGCCGGCCTCACGTGGTCCGCGTGGCGCAGCGATGCCTTCAACGTCAACATCTACGGCGTCAACTCCGAGTCCTTCAACTGGCAGTCGCGCCAGGTGTTCTTCGGCCCCGACATCGGGCCCGTCCGCGGCAAGACCAAGGAAGTCGGCCTCAAGGGCGACCTCTTCCGGCGCAAGCTCACTTACACGCTCGGCTTCTACGACATCAAGCGCGTCAACGCGGCCTACGCGTGGTCCCCGGATGTGCTTAATCTCACCCAGCTGGAAGACCTGATCAACCCGAACAATATTCTGCAGGGCGATCCGAAATACGTGGAGGTCATCAGCGGCCTCAACAACGAGCGCCGCACGGTGAACTCGAACGAGCAGGCGCGCGGTATGGAGTTCACGCTGCAGGGCCAGCGCTGGCACGGCGTGCAGACCCGGGTGACCTTTTCGGTCTCGCGCGTGCGGGCGCAGGCGGACTTCTCCCAGTTCCGCGCCTACCTCACCGCCGCCGAGGAGCGCACCACGGCGGCCAACGCGCCGGGCGGCGACATCACGATGGCGGAACTTCCCCTCGTCCTCGACCGGGCTAACACCG
>Ga0163150_10007308_pt1 | contig 13069 bp, 7 predicted proteins | sample OliLakLV19P2IB_FD_148628 | JGI IMG/M metagenome (GOLD analysis project Ga0163150, IMG submission 148628) | Freshwater microbial mat bacterial communities from Lake Vanda, McMurdo Dry Valleys, Antarctica - Oligotrophic Lake LV.19.P2.IB | ecosystem: Environmental > Aquatic > Freshwater > Lake >...
CGCCCCAAGCCCCGGCTACGCGCCCTTGACGCGATTACCCGCGCTGCAATCTGCAATAAAAAACGCTACACAACACCTAAGAAAAACTATCCGCAATGCAAAATTGAGGTTGACGGGGACATAGATAGCGATATTTCGTATTGCCCATCAGTGCATCGGTGCTCTGGATCAGGCGATTGAGCGGATCGACGTTGCTGTCGGTAACGCGGGTCAATGCATCGGTGACGGTGTCCTGATTGCCGTTGGCGTCATAGGTGAACGTGGTCGCGGCATTCTGCGCGTTCAATTGGGACTGCAGACGGCCGAGGCCATCGTAGACACGGCCGAGCGTGCGAGGACGCTATTTCCCGGTCACGCGATTGAGGCAAAACCGCTGGCACGCGTCTCAACACATTTACGTCGCAATACAGGCATACTCGGCCCTTCACTCGTTGACGCAGCATGGGCAATCGTGCCCAAGGACTGGCGTCGACTCAGCCAACTTTCTTTTGGGAATCCAAAAATGATCACGCGGACGCCGATTGTGAAGAGTTTCCATGCTGGATTGTGCGCGACAGCCTGCGCCCTGTTGGCGCTTTGCGTTGCGGGGGCAGCAGCAATTGCTGCGCCGCAAGACACCAGCGCCAAAGTCGATCCGACCGTGTTGCAGGCTTTGGCCGCCGCACCCGATGATCAAGTGAAGGTTCTGATCAAATTGACCGATCAGGCAGACCTTTCAGCTGCTGCCCGCATCGAAGATTGGAGCGCGCGCGGCTGGGCCGTCTACAGTGCGCTGCGTGGCACTGCCAGCAATACGCAGACCGCCGTGATGCAACGCGTTGCCCTGGCCAGGTCGCAGGGTAAGGCTGCCAACGCGAAGTCGTTCTGGATTGTCAACATGATCGCGTTGAGTGCCGATCGAGCAACGATTCTCGATCTTGCCTCAATGCCAAATGTCCGCAGCATTTTTCCTGCGGTCAAGCTCGAGTCACCCAATCCGGTGCTCGAAACACCGACGGCACCGCTCGCAGTCGAATGGGGCGTGGCCAAGATTCGTGCATCGGACGTGTGGTCGACTTATGGGACCACTGGCGCCGGCGTGGTGTTGGCCAATGTCGACACCGGGGTGCAGTTCGACCATCCGGCGCTGGTCAATCAGTATCGCGGCAACCTCGGCGGCGGCACTTTCGATCACAACTACAGTTGGTATGACCCGACCGGCGCCAGCGCTTTTCCCGCTGACAGCAATGGGCATGGCACACATACAATGGGCACCGAAGTGGGCTCCGATGGCGGCGTCAACCAGATCGGTGTTGCACCCGGCGCGAAGTGGATCGCCGCGTTCGGCTGTTGCCCGACAAATGAGGCACTGCTTGAAGCCCAGCAATTCATGCTGGCACCGACCAACTTGGCCGGTACCAACCCGAATCCGGATTTGCGTCCGCAGGTGCTCAATCAATCGTGGGGCGGTCCGGGCAGTAGCGAAATCTTCGAAGAGGTAGTCGCTGCGGTGCGCGCCAGCGGCATCTTCCCGGCATTTGCTGCGGGTAACAATGGCTCGGGCACGCCGGTCACCGGCTGTGGTCGCTTGGGCTCACCGAGCGATAATCCGTCCTCGTTCAGCGTCGGCAACACGGATATCAACGACCTGATTGCAAGCTCGTCTTCGCGCGGACCCAATCCCATCAGTGGCAAAACGGGTCCCGAAGTATCGGCGCCCGGTTCGAATGTGCGCTCCAGCACTCCGGGCAGCACCTACAGTAATTTTACCGGCACCTCGATGGCCGCGCCGCACGTCGCCGGAGCGGTGGCGCTGCTGATCGCGGTCGAGCCCAAGCTCAAGGGACAGATCGAACAACTCGAAGAGCTGCTGCGGAAAACAGCCGTTCCGCTCACCAGCACGCAGGCTTGCGGCGGCGTGCCCGGCAGCCAAATACCCAACAACGTCTTCGGCTGGGGGCGCATCGACGTCAAGGCCGCTGCCGACATGATGTTCCAGGCCGGCTATATCCAGGGCACTGTGACCGTGGGCGGCATCGCCACTGCTGGCGTGCCGATTACCTATACCCGGCTCGGCGATACGCTGACGACATACAGCGATGCCAGCGGTGGCTATCGCGTGATCGCCGGCGCTGGCAGCTGGGCAATGGTCGCCAACCGCCATGGCCAAACGATCGGCGCGCCGGCGGTGGCGGTGACTCAAAGCGCAACGACCATTCAAAACTTCGCACTGTCGGCCGCGACCAGCTTTGCAGTCGACGGCACCGTCACCCAGACCGGCACTGGTGCCGGCATCGCCGCGTTGGTGATGGTTGCCAACCAGGACTCGCTGGCGCCGGTGTGGGCTGCTGTGGGCACCGGCGCTTACAACATCACGCTGCCGACGGGCACATGGGATTTGGTTGCCATGCATCCGGGTTATCAAACCGTCATCCAGACGGTGAGCGGTGGCAGTACCGTCAATCTGCAGATGGCGCCAATCGCCAACTACGCCTGCCTGGATAACACCGATGTCGGCGGCCCGGTGTACAACTGGGTCGATGCCAGCGATGGCACTGCCTTCCCGCTCGACGACGACACCAGTTCCGCTGCGCAGACCTTGCCCGCAACGTTCACCTACTTCGGCAATCCGTTCACCACCGTGCGCATCAACTCCAACGGCTTTCTGTATTTCGGCACCACCGCATTCAGTACGGCGAATATGTACCTGCCGTTCGAAGGCAATCCCAACAACGACCTCATGGCGTTGGGTGAAGACCTCAATCCGGCACTTGGCGCGCAAGGCACCATTTTCGCCAAGACCATCGGTACCCGCTATGTGGTGCAGTATCACCAGGTGCAACATTGGGCCAGCGGCTTCCCGGAGACATTTCAGATCATCCTGGACACGGCCACAGGTCAGATCACCTACTTGTACAACACCTTGTCGAATCCGGAATTCACCACCGTGGGCGTGGAAAACAGCACCGGCAGCGCGGGGCAGACCTACTCGTTCCGCAATTCGGCAAACCTGGTTCCGGGCCGCGCTGTGCAGTTCACTCCGGGCACTGGCAATGCGATCAACTGGGGATGCGATCACGCCCTCACGCTCACGCTTTCCGATGACGCCGATCCGGTCCCGTCTGGCGCCACGGTGACCTACAACATCCGCTGGAACCTCACCGGATTCGGTGGCTCACCACAGACCGCATTGACCGCCGTGGTGCCAGCCAACGCGACCTTTGTATCGGCATCGGGCGGTGTGACACCGGTTGGCAACGTACTGACCTGGAACCTCGGCAATCAGCGACCCAAAGCGCGCGGCACCGCGTGGTTCACGGTTACCGCCGGCAACGGTCCGTTGCTCACCACATCCGCGACGATCAGTGATGCCGCCAGCGAAACCCGCAACGCGGCCCAGACCACCACGGTTGCTATCACCGACGCGGTATTCCAGAACGGATTCGAATGAATCACAGCGGCAACGTCGGGCCAATGACAATCCAGGCGCAGCGGCAACATCCGCTGCGCCAATGAGCGCCAATGCGTAGCGCGTCACCGTCAAAGGCACACCACGCGAGCACACGCCGTGCTGCTCAGCACGCTTGAGCGGGGTTAACTAAGGGGAGGGTCTGAATAAGTCACCTCCTGGTCTTCGCCGCACTGCTAATTGCCTGCCAAACCCCCGCGCTCAACAGCGGAGCTGGTCGCTCTCAACAGCGGAGCTGGTCAAACCTGCGGTTTTTCGCCCCCAGACTGAGGGGGCTATCGCGGGTCCGAGCTTGTTCAGAGGTTCCCTGACGGCGAACCAGGCAAACATCCGCTTCTTCGTGCAGCGGGGCGTGACGGATGGTTTTCAATGGGCTTTGCCTCGCCAATGCGAGCGTGTCCCATATCATCGGCTGCAAAGATTCCCGCCTGAGTGCCGATCCCCCAGCGTCCGCCATCTCCACTATTCGCCCGCCTCGTCCGTCACCAGCGGTCCCAACAGGAATTGCATCAACCATTCGTTGCCGCGATGCGGCCAGATATGGCCCGCGTTGTAGCGGCCATAGACCAGGGGCGCGCCGTCGGGGCCTGGCTTAAGCAACTGACAGCAGGCGAGGAATGCCACGGGTTTGGCAGTGGTTCGATTGTGCCGTGCCAAGGCTTGCACGGTCTTGATCCAATCTTCGTGGAACTCGGGATCTTCGCCGCGACCGAATAGGTACAGCAGTGGTTTGGCTGCGGTGCCGGCAGCATATTCCGGCTGCACAGAACCGATGATGGTAAACGCTGCAAAGGAATCGTTGCGTTGGGCCATCAGCAGAAAGACGAAATGGCCGCCGTTGGAAAACCCGGCGACATAAGTGGACTGCGGCGAGATCGGGTAACGCCGGCCGATTTCGGCCAGCAGCCAATCGGTCAATTTCAGATCGCGGTCCCCATAGGTGCCGAGTCGATACTGCCAACCGCGCATCGGCGGCGTGGTATCGATGGTCTTTCCCTGCGGATAGACGACGATGGCCTGTGGCCAGTCGCGATGCAGCTTTACGGCTGTTGCAAATTTGTCGTTGCTGTCGCCGCGGCCATGAAATACCAGGATCAACGGCAGCGGACCGGGACTCGGATGCTCGGGTGTGTAGACCAGTGCGCTGCGCTCGACTCCGTCGATTTCGACGGTCAAAACCTGGCGTTTGCCGGTGGCAATTGCCGGAATTACGAGCGTCAAGGACGTCAGACACAGCGCGAAGATTCTGTCCAATCGGTTTGCCATTCGGCGTCCTCCTCGGTGATTGCCAGGTCCGTCCGTCGAGCACGACGCGGCCACCCGGTTTGCATTATGCGCGCAGTCGGATACGCGAAAGCAGCGCTGATTGCGCCAGTACCGACTCACATTGACGAACCCGACAGGCGCGCGTAGTCTCGGCTCATCTGTCCCGGGGGGCAGGTACGCGCCGCAATTTATCGCCACGCAAAACCTGGACTGGACTGAGCACCACGTCAGCCATTCCGATTGGATTCCTTGCGGCCGTCATGGCGCAGTTCTGGAGTGCGCCCCGGTGAGCGATGATCTGGTGATCTGTGTTGTCGGTGTTGGCTCGATGCCGCAGTCGGCGTACGCGCCCCCAATGCAGGACCGGCGTCAGCCGCAATGGGCGTTGCGTTCTGCCACGATGGCCACTCGCCACCGAATTCGCCACCGCGATCGCGAACAGCGCGGCCGGCGCAAAGGTTCGACCGTCAAGGCCATCGCCGGTCCGCGCGAACAAATGCAGCCCATTGCGATCCACTCAGGCAACCGCGTCGCGCAGCGCGTCCTGTGCCCCAAATTCCGATTTCGCAAATGAGACAGTTCGCCCGTGCGCGCCTCTTAGCTAATCGTGAGCACGTGCGCCTACGAGCGTAGCGGTGCATGCGGGCGGGGCATTTCCTGGCACACGATGTCCACGACTGTTGCGGTACCGAGCAACGTCTCGGGAACCGTTCAATTGAGTGCTCGGTGTGCCGGGACACAAATCGCGGCGCTACCCGCAGAATTTTCGGTCCACTGACTTGGACTTGCATTCCCTTGATGGGTCAATCGTTGTTGTTGTCAAGCAAGTGCGAAAAATTAGGTGCAACTCGCTGTCGAGCCGTTCTCAACCGAGGGAGTCGAACAAATGAAAACCTGTGGAATTTTCTTGATGATTGCCTGTGGCCTAGCACTGGGTGGTCGCTCGTCTTCGCTGCGGGCAGCTGAATGCGATGCCACCGGTGGCAGCTTGGAATGCCGCGAAGTGGATAAGCAGATTGGCGATCACTATTGTCTCGTCCCGGATGCAATGCCGATCCGAGAGCTTGCTCCTTCGGGCAAAACTAAACTGCCCGACGTCTGGCTCACATTGAAAGATGACAAAGGTAACCCTCTCGACATCGACCTCGGCACGGTTCCGCTGAGTGGTGGCCATCCGCAGGGAAAATGTTCCAAACCAATCCCCGATTTTTTCCTTGGATACAAGCTGCGCGTAACACCAAATGGCGACAAGTACGATATGCAGCTGCTTCCTAAGACGAGCAGATCCAAACTACGCAAGGTAGAGATGACCGAAGGCGGGCCAAACGGAAAAAGATTGTGGCTATCCGGGCAAGACCCGATCGATCCGCAATACCACTACTACCTGTTTTTGCGAGATCAGGATCCCAAGGTCGCGGGCAGAAAATTTCCCAAGTTTCTGTACGCGGTCGCCTATGATTTTATGGACGATACCTGCTGGATGAATGTGCCTGAGGTCAACGGAAACATCAGTCGCATGACGACCAAGAAGTGCAAAAAGCTGAGGATGCAAGGCGACATTCATGTTCGTGAAACCGGCGTGGGCGGCGGTGGCGAACAGAAAAAACCATAGAGGAGCGCATCGTGCGCAGCTGGTCCCGACTCCTCGTTCTTGGATGTGCCGCAATACAGTGCGTGTGCTGGCTTGCTGCACCCGCGGCCTGGGCAATTGAACGCAACGATCCGGCGGCAGCGGTGCAACTGGATTGCAATGCCCTATCCGCAACGATTGTGACCCTGCCCGATTCCGCCGCGACGGTTGCCATACAAACCAGCGGCGCGGGCATTGTCCACATCGACGAACGCGGCCAGGAAGTTTCAGCGGCGTCAACGGATGGCGCGTTGATCGAGGTTTCGACTCCGCCGCGCTTCGGCCAGATGCTGGCCGAAGTACAGCGCGGCAGCGTTGTTTCATTGCGTCGTGCCCGACCGGGCGCGGCGCAGGGTACGGTGTTGTTGCGGCTCAATTGTGCGCCTGATGCAGCGGCCAGGGCGCGCTTACTCTGGGTCACGCGCGTTGCGCAGATCGAATCGGCCATCACCGGTCCGCTGGATGCGCAGACGCTTGATTTCGTCGAAGCCAAAATTCGCGCGGTCGCTGTCGATGCCGCCGCTGGGCATGACTCCGCGCTTGCCGCACATTTGCTTGCGCAGACCTATCTGGTGGCCGGACGCAGCAGCGATGCGAGCACCGCATTCGAGGTTGCACAGCAGGCGTGGCTGGCATTGGGTGACCGCGATCGCGCGATGGCGGCGCTGGTGGCACGTGCGGAAGATCTGCAACGGACGGCAGCGTACGAATCTGTGTTGCAGACTACGCGCTCGCTCGACGGCCTGCCCGGTCGTGAGCACTACTTCAGCGTGCGGCTGGAGAATTCGCGTTGTCTTGCATTGCACTATCTTGCGCGTTTGGGCGAATCGTCGGCCTGCTATCAGTGGACGATTGCGCGGCTGGACGAACTTGACGAGTCACTGGAGCTGATCAGCACGCTGCAGGACTACGCCCAGCTTGAGCGCGATCGCGGAGACTTAACGCGCGCGGCGGAGCTGGCCAATCAGTCCTTGGCGATGATCGCATCCCCAATGTGGGACGCGTTGCCCGGCCCCGACGTGCCGATGGTGCGTGGGCGCGTGTATCGTCTTCTGGGCGACCTGGCCGTGCGCCGGGGTGACATCGCTGAAGGATTGCGTCAGGCGCAGCTGGCACTCGAACTGTTCACCAAGGCCAACAATCCGCGTTGGCAGGGCAACACGATGCTGCGCATTGCGGCGATCTATCGTGAACTCGACGCCCACGAAGATGCCTACGAAGCGGTAACTGCGGCGTTCGGTCGCTTCAGTCGCAAAGATGCGCCCGCAAGAATTGCGACTGCATTCTCAACGCTTGCGGAAATCAACCTTGCTGATGGCCGTGCCGATCAGGCGCAACGTTGGGCGCGCCAGGCGGCGTCCGAGTTCACCACTCTACACATGGATGTCGATGCGGTGTTGTCCAAGTTCATTGCAGCCGAGGCCGCCATTGGCCTTGGCGATTTTGAATTGGCGCGCTCGATTGTTGAATCTGTGCGTCCGGTTCCGCCGGGACTGGCGCCGCGCGCGGCGTTGATTGAAGGTGAGATCGCCGCGAAAGGCAATCAATGGCCGCAGGGCGGGCAGTGGTATCAGGAGCTGGCGCGGGTGCCGCGGCCGCTCACCGAATGGATGCGCGCCCAGACCGTTGCCGCGCAGAACCTGCAGCGATCCGGCGATGCGATCGGTGCGCAGCAAATGCTCGAATCTGCTGTGGACCACATGACCGAGTTGGCCGGGCACACTACAAATCCAGTGCTTCGCCTGGCGCTGGAGCGCAAGCGCCGCGTTTTGCGCAGCGTTGCATTGCGGATCAATTCCGAGCGCGATGGTGCCCAGCCAAGTGCCGCCTTGGTTTGGCGTTGGGTGGTGCGCGCCGACACCGCATTGCCGGCTTCGGTGGTCAACGTCCAGCGTTCCAGCTCGAGCGAGTTCGACCGGGCACTGGCGCAGTCAATGTTGCCGCCGACGCGCATCAATGGCGACAAGGCACGATTTGTCGACGCGGGGCTCGAACGCCGTTTGCTGGATGTGGTCGCGGCCGATGCGGCCGATCGCCTGGGCATAACCCCGCTCGCCGACGAAAGTTCGCTTGCACGCATACAGCAATCGCTGCCGGTGGATACCACGTTGCTGGTGTTGCTCGACGGCGGTCCCACAACGCTGATGCTCGCTGTCACCCGTGAGGGCACGGTGGTGGCGCGGTCGGCGCTTGAATCCAATGCGCTGCGAAACATCCTGGCGCGACTGAAGGTTGCGATCGACAATGGAAGCGGTTCGGTGCCAGACATCCAGGCGGATGCTGCGCTGTTGTCAAACGCATTGCTTGGTCCGCTCACGCGCACCGCACCACCAGCGCACTTGCTGGTGTACGCACAAGAGCCATTCAACGGCGTGCCTTGGTCGCTGCTGCAATGGCCGGGGTCGGCGACCGCGCTGATTGAGTCGACCGCGATTTCTTTGGTGGTACTGCGGCAAAGCGATTTTCCGATGCCTGCAATGACCAGCCCCGGCACAATTCACATCGTCGCCGCAGATGTGCACAAAAACGCAACAACCGGCTTGCCGGCGCTCGCTGGCGCAGTGATCGAGCCATCAATGGTCTTGCGCGGTGTGCGCGGCGTCGATCGCGCTACGTCGATCGTCGGCAATCCAACGCGCCATGCCGTGCTGGAAGCGCTGGCCGATAGCGGCGCGTGGGTGCACATCGCAGCACACGGTTCACACCAGGCTGGATACATCGGCCGATCGGGCATCTGGTTGTCCTCAACCGGGCCCAATCAGATGCCCGAAATACTGAGTTGGATCGAGGTGCTTGATCGCGGCGTGCGCGCGGATTTGGTCGTACTCAACGCCTGCGCAATGGCCGCATCTTCCAAGTCATCTATTTCCGCATCGGTTGGGTTCGCCGAAGCAGTGGTGCGTGCAGGCGCGGACAACGTGGTCGCCGCGCTGTGGCCAGTCAGCGACACCGCCTCGAGTCAGTGGGTGACGGAGTTCTATCAGCAGCTTGGCACCAGCCAGCCGACGTCATTCGAGATCGCGAACGCCGTTCGTCAGGCCGCAAGGCGCTTGCGCGCCAGCCGAATGTTTCGGCATCCATCGCACTGGGCGTCGTTGGTACATCTCACCAACCTCACGTTTGCCGGTTCGGTTGCCGAAACTGCTCACCCCTCAGATCAGCGGGCCGCAGTCAGATAGCTTCAGTCCGTCGTCGGACTGCACGGATTCGCTTCGCTGTATCGACCGTCAAGCGCAGCCAAACGAGACACACGTACAACAGAACCGTGGCGGCGATCAGCGCACCGCGTTCGGTGATGGCCGCAATTGCCATACCGCCTGTTCTTGCCAAACGCCAGGACTTCGCGGACGGGGAAAAGCCGCCATGTTGCGAAGCGATGTGCTCGCTTGGCGCCCTCGCGCGGCAAACGATAAATCGTTGTCCAGCCGAATCTCATGACAGAATGTACGCTTCCGCCTCGATCTCGGATCCCGGATGCGCCAGTTCATACTCGTAGCCCTTGCACTGTGCGTTGCGCCGTTTGCGCTGCGGGCGGAACCGATCGACACGCTGCTCCAAGTCGTGCGCGTGCATACTTATGATGACGCGCTGATCGAGCGTCTCGGGCGTCGCCACGCGCACATGATCGTCGACCGTACCAAGGGCATGATCGTGCTGGAAGCCGATGCCACCGATCTGGCGGTTCTTGCACAAGCGGGAGTGGACTACGAAATCGACACCGATGCCACGGATGCGATGCATCGGCCCCTGCTGCGATCGCTCGGCCAGAACGCCGGCATTCCGGGGTTCGCGTGTTATCGCACGGTGGCCGAGGCCAGGACGCAACTCGACACACTGGCAACGCTCTACCCCAATCTCGCGTCGGTGATCGATATTGGTGACAGCTGGGAAAAGTCAGCGGCGCAGCCCGGCGGCGGCGAAGATTTGCGCGTGTTGCGTTTGACCAATGCCAGCACCGGACCCAAAAAACCGAAGCTGTTTCTTATGGGTTCCATCCACGCGCGCGAGTACGCGCCCGCTGAGCTGGTGCTGCGCTTCGGAGAATGGCTATTGACTCAATATGGCGTCGACGCCGATGCCACCTGGATACTCGATCACCAGGAAGTACATTTGTTGGTGCATGCCAATCCGGATGGACGCAAGAAAGCCGAGGCTGCGCAATCCTGGCGCAAGAACACCAACACGGCTTACTGCGGTCCGACCAGCAACAATCGTGGCGCCGATCTCAATCGCAACTGGCCGTTCAAATGGGGCGCTGCTACCAATGGCAGTGGCTCCAGCACCAACCCTTGCGAAGGCACCTATCGCGGACCACTGGCCGGATCGGAACCCGAGACCGCCGGCACCGTCGCCTATGTGCGTTCACTGTATCCGGATCGTCGCGGCAACGGCGACAGTGACCCGGCTCCGCTCGACACCGAAGGCTTGTTCTTTGACATGCACAGCTTTTCCAAGCTAGTGCTTTGGTCCTGGGGCTGGAACGGTAATGGTGTCTCGCCCAACCACACGCAACTGGAAACACTTGGGCGTCGCTTTGCCTGGTTCAACAACTACACACCGGAACCCATCACCGACCTGTATCCGACCGACGGCACAACGGCAGACACTGTGTATGGCGAACTTGGCGTGGCAGCGTTTTCGTTCGAACTGGGCTCGGCATTTTTCCAGGACTGTGCGTCGTTGGAAAACACCATACTTCCGGACAATCTGCGCGCATTGATCTACGCAGCGAAAACAGCGCGCGCACCTTACCAATGGCCAGCGGGCCCGGAGGCCATGGCGATCACGGTGACACCGGACCTCGCCGTGAGCGGCGAAACCATCAGTATCGCGGGCACCATTGACGACACGCACTTCAGCAATACCCAGGGCGGCACGCAGTCGGCGCAGAGCATCCAGAGCGCCAACGCCTGGATCGTCACCGCGCCTTGGCAGTCCGGCGCCAGCGCATCGCCAATGGCGGCGACCGATGGTGCGTTCAATGCTTCCAGCGAGCAGGTTGCAATCAGTATCGACAGCAACGTTCTGACGCCCGGTCGAACACTGGTCTACCTGCAGGGGCGTGACGCCGACGGCAACGATGGCCCGGTGAGCGCTGCGTTCGTCAACGTTTACGCAGTCTCTGATGTGGGCACACTTTCCGGCGTCGTGCGCAGCGCCAGCGATGGACAAGTGATCGCAGGTGCCGAAGTCGCGGCAGGCACGTGGCGCTCGACCACGCAGGCCAACGGAAGCTATTCGCGAAGATTGCCGGCGGGCAACTACGACATCGGCGCTACGGTGGCCGGCTTCGAACCTTTATCGCTGACGGGCGTGGAGATCGCAGGCGCCGCCATTGTCGAACGCGATCTCACACTTTATTCCCTGTGCAATCGGCTGACCGAAAATGCCGAAGGCGGCATCGGCGCCTGGGCCGCATCAGCGCCGTGGGCCATCAGCAGCGGTGTCACTACGCAGACCGGCTCACGCGCCTGGACCGACAGCCCGACCGGCAATTACGCGGCCAATGCCAACACCAGCCTGACATCGGCGCTGATCAATCTGACTGGTTACGAAAATCCGCAGCTGTCGTTCGACTCTTGGTGCGATAGCGAAAGTGGCTTTGACTATGGCCATGTGGAAATCAGCAGCAATGGTGGCGCCACTTGGAGCCCCGCATTTCGCTGCGACGCCGATGCCGCACCGCGCCGCGTGACGATTGAATTGCCCACACTCACCAACGCCGCACAGGCGCGCATCCGTTTCCGCTTCAGCAGCGATTCGGGCGTACAACGCGACGGCTGGTACGTGGACAACATCACCCTGGCTGCCGGTGGCCCCAGTTGCCGCGCCACACAAATGGGGGGCACCGCGGTGTTCAAGCACGGCTTCGAATAGACGTATTCGACCACGGATTTCAGCCCCGCAGCGGCGACTCAATTCACAGCATTGCCGCCCAGTGTGGCGGCTTGGCGGATCAACCTCACAGGAATTAATCCAAGATGAATCTCACTAGTCGTTCTCAGATCAAAGCTGTCGTGCTTTAGACCGTCAGCGTGCTTTAGAAAGTCAACGACCCGAATTCACGCTGCAAGCACCAACGCTGGCCGCTCGCAGCAAAAAACTGTTCGATGTCCGATCCGATATCGTCGAACTCAAGCGCCGTGCCGCGTGTCATCGTGCGCTCCTCGGCAATTGCGCTGAAGTCGTCTGCCGATGCGCAGAAGTCGAGATCGTCAACGCTGTCTTCGTCTACGTCTTGGTCCACGGCCGTACGAGTCCGCGCGGATTGAAAGATCGCCGACTCAGGTTGCATATCAACGCTGGTAGATTGCAAAGCAAGTGACTTCTTGTTGTTGAGCATGGTGGCTACTCCCTCGGGTTCGCTACGTACCTCAAACGGCACGTGTTGCGACATTGCTCAACGCACACTCGATGCCAACTGCGAAATTGCCCGTGTATGCAGCATTCAATGCCTTCGCGGCGGCCTTTGAGCCCGCATGGCACATGCACATTGCATGACATCGGCATCCGCCCTAGCAAAATGCCTGCCTGAGATGTCGCACACGCCGAGTGTTCTATCAATCAATTGGCGTAACCTCTTCCAAACAGCGTACCCCTCAAGTTCCGCACTTCGCATCAATAGCTGACTGGTTCCACTGTGCTGTAGTGCGCGCGGTTGTGCGGATTTTGGCGAATGTGAAGGCGCAAAACGGCAAAACCTTGTAGTCACACGTTCAGTTATG
>Ga0163150_10007310_pt1 | contig 13062 bp, 11 predicted proteins | sample OliLakLV19P2IB_FD_148628 | JGI IMG/M metagenome (GOLD analysis project Ga0163150, IMG submission 148628) | Freshwater microbial mat bacterial communities from Lake Vanda, McMurdo Dry Valleys, Antarctica - Oligotrophic Lake LV.19.P2.IB | ecosystem: Environmental > Aquatic > Freshwater > Lake >...
TTAAACACCCCCGGCCAAATAATTTATTACCTTTTATTTTGGGTGCAAACATTTCATTGTCTGCCGGAACTACATCAATATGAGCAGTGAATAGTAAATCGGGGTTTTCGACAGTTCCCCAAAATTTTGAAGTGTATTCATCTTTGGTGTAATCTTTTTTAATAAGATTTAAATCTTTTAGTTCTTCATTAATGATGTTATATAGCTTCTCAAACTCTTCCGGTTGGTCTTTTGCAGATATTGTCTTTAATGAAACTATTTTTTTGAGTATGTCGATGTTCATATAGTACTAGCAAGATTATCTAATTCTTTTCTTGCTTTAGCAATATCCCCTGAGAATACGAGTCCCATTGTTGTGTGTTGTTCATCGATCATTCTCACTAATACTCTGGTTCTTTCTGCTTTTAATATATGATCAATTTCAGCAATTCTTGTTCTGGCAAAAGACATATCTGTTCCTTCCGGGAAATGGAACTTGTCTTGTGTATATACTCCTGCATCAATGGTTCTCATAATTGTATTTATCGACTTTGATTCTTGATTTGCACCGGCAACAAATAATAATGCATCGGTCCAGTTAGTAAATCTTGGATTGATTTCAGCAATAGTGATACCGGCTTTTTGTTTTAAACGCCGTTGGAATTCTACTTCTCTTGGGCCAGGAATCATATAATCAACATTAATAACTGCATTTACTTTTTCTTTATCATGTCCAAACTTTTGTAGGGATGCATCAATGAACTTTGTAAAGGCTTCGGTAGTTGGAACTTCTTCACGCCTGTGAATTTCACGCAAATATTCAGTCCCAGGTGCATATGAAGTAGTGCCACTACATGCAGTACTATTTTCTTCTTGAACTTGACCATTCCAAGGTAATGTAACAATGTCTCCGTTTAATATAACTGCTGATTGGCCCGGAGAATCGGCTAAGTCCATCAACCGTGATACTACGACTCTTGGTTCCACTACTTTTCCTTCTTTTTCTGAATATGCATTTCCTGTTGATGATAAGTATGTATGTGCTGCTTTTAATGCCTCTTCTTCTGATGCAAATAATAACTTTTCTTCATCGCTACCATTTTTAGTCAAGGTAAAACCATTATCTACTTGTCTAACAAAACAACCACCGTAATTTCCATCAGATTCTGCACTTCTGATCATTAAGCCAACGGGATAATCATCCATACCTGTATCTTCATATTGTTGGCGAATATCTTTTAAGTATTTATGTGACTCTTTATTAAATTGGTCTATTTGAACAATTCTATGATCCGGTGTCTCAATACCCGGAATCGAAAGTTCATTAATTAAGTCATGACAATCAGCTTTGTTTTTATGGATGTCTACTACATTTCCGGGAAGCCCCCATACTTCTAAACCTCTGGATCTGAACTGTTGTTCAACATGAGTTGTGTTAATAAACGGAACTACTAATGCTCCTTTATGAATTCCATTTAAAGTGGAGATATCTTCAACTTCTAATGGTATTTGTAATGTTTGTGAAACATACTTTGCATAATGTTCAACAATACGGGATGTTTTTTCTTCGACAATAACTCCTGTTGCATCAGAATTGTCCGGAATATGTGCACATCTTGAACCATAGAATGCCGCAATATAATCTACTAGTTCCGGGCTTGTTCTTCTGAAAACGTCGTGCACATTGGAGAAGCCATACCCGCGTTCACGAGGTGAACCAAAGATTGATTGATCGTATTGATTTATAGGTGTAATTCTTCGTTCCATATTACTTTTTTAAACTAAGCTTGGTCTCTTCGAGTCTAAGCAAGGTTTGAACCCTTTGGGCATAAAAAAACCTCCCTTGTTGGGAGGCTTATTACTTATTCCTTAGATAATAATTATCTTTGGAAGCCTCCAAAAGTCTGCACTCGAAGGAGTGCTAGATTAAGAAGGTTTAGTAATACGTTGTTTTTTGTACTCATATATTTAGGCCTAGAGTTATCATAGTATATAGTAAATCATATCTCAAATCAAGAAGTTAATTTTTTAATAACGCTAATTCTTTTTGAGCAGTATCAATATTGCCTGAAAGTATCAGTCCTGCATTTGGTTGATCAGGCATTCTCAATAACACTCTCGTGCCGTTTGGTTCAAGTTTTTGATCTAGATCAATAATTTTTCGACGGTATTCAGCGATTGTTGAGTCTTTTGGAACTGGGTGTTTATCAATGGTTAATATTCCAGCGGCAACTGATTGTACTATTCCTCTGGTGGTAATTCTGCCTACGTTTTTTTTTGCCCATTCTAGTGCAAGTAATGCATCGGTAAAGTTTGTGATCCGCGGATTTATTTCTGCCAAATACACTGTTTCTGGAGTAAGCCCTAATCTTCTGCGATATTCTAATTCTTTTGGTCCAGGGATCATTAAGTCTACATTTGCAAAACCTGAGACTTGGTCAAAGTTAATGTTGTGGCTTTTGGCTGTTTGTTTTAATAGTTTGATAAAATTATCAGCTGTTTGTTGTTCATACTGTTGTTGAAATTCTGCAGTGTATTCATTCTTAGGTACATAACTGCTGGTTCCTATACAGGCATTACCTCCTTCAGCTTGGACTTGGCCATTCCATCCAAGCGATGTAACATGTCCATTATTTATTACGACTGATAATCCTGGAGAATCTGCGAGATCCATTAATCTTGAAACAACTATTCTTGGCTCAACATCAGTTTTTGAATTTGCTGATTGAAGTAAATACTCTTTTGTATGGTTGAGTGCATCACTTAAAGTAGTGTACGCATTTGTTGGTTCTGGGACGCCATCATTAAAAACTTGGAAAGGTTGTTGTTGATCTTTATGTACTTCTAATCTGCAACTACCGTATCCGCCATCAGATTCTGCTGCTCTGACAATCAGACCCGGTTTGAAATCAAATATTCCAAGATCTGCATATCGCTTTAAAATATCATGATAAAAATGATGTCCAAAACCTGGAAGTTCTCGTACATCACCAACAATATGATCTGGCACTTCAAAGCCATTTTGAGAATATTTACTAAATAGTTGATGAGCTGTCGCTTTATTTTTTGTAATATGTACCAGTTCCGGATGTAAACCCCAAGTATCAATACCAGCATTGTTAAAGCGGGTAACTTCTTCTGGTAAATTAATGTATGGAACAACGAGAGATCCTCTGAGTGAGGGGAGATCTGTGAGTGTTTTTACTTCTAATGTTTTTCCATATGTTTTTGACAAATAATCTGCCTGATCAATAATTGCTTGATCTGCTTCTGCCACTAATAATCCACTTGTTTGCATATCAGGGATATGACCACCTCGTTTACCATAATGAGAATCTAATCTGAAACGAATTGCAGGATCTCCTGCTCTGAATAAAGCACCTACATTATGGTAGGCAAATCCTTTGGTATGTTTATCTCCGAATAGTGGTGTATCTAAAGGATCAATTTCGTTTTTCATAGTTTTTAGACCAAAAAAAACCTCCCAAGTTGGGAGGCTAGTGGGATATTCAGTAGTTTTAGCCTACTAAATACTGCCTCCTTTCGAGGTAATCACAATTTCCACAATAATACTAATTGTTCGTTTCATCTTTTTTGATTTTAGTACTTTAGTTATTTAAAAGTCAACAATAAAATGTATAATAGGCAGTATGGATAGAACATTAATTTTAGATACAGTTAAAAAGGTAGGAGAAACGGTTACGATTTCGGGTTATGTTCAAACAAAACGTGATCATGGGAAAATTGCATTTTTGGATGTGGCAGATCGTAGTGGTTTAATTCAAGTTTTTGCTACCGGGGACTTGGTAGTGGGAATTAGTTCTCAGTATGCAGTAACTATTACTGGTACTATTGCGGCTCGTCCTGAGAAGTTAATTAATAATGAAATTTTAACTGGAACTGTTGAGTTACAAGCTGAGAAAGTTGAAATTTTGGGTAAAGCAGCTGAGCTTCCATTTGATATGGGACAAAAAGAATTAGATCTACAACTTCCAACACTTCTTGATTTCCGACCATTAACTCTTCGTCATAAAAGAGTGCAAGATATTTTTAAAGTTCAAGCAAAACTTACTGAAGGATTTAGAAAAACCGCTGAAGATTTAGGTTGTATTGAAATTATTGTTCCAACTATTGCGGCGGCGGCATCTGAAGGAGGGTCCGAGGTATTTCGAGTTGATTATTATGACATTAAGGCTTATATGACTCAAAGTCCACAGTTATATAAACAAATTATGGTGCCAGTTTTTGAGAGAGTCTGGACGATTGCAAAAGCATATCGTGCAGAACCGTCTGTAACTACACGTCATTTGTCAGAAGCTACTCAAATGGATTGTGAATTTGGATTTGTAGAATTTCTAGAACTTTTGGAACTGGTTGAACATGTTGCTGTACATATGTTTAAGTACGCTGAAGAACATTGTAAAGTTGTACTTGAAGAATTTGGTTTTGAAAATGTGGCATATGGAGAAATTCCTCGACTTAAAATGCGAGAAGCACAACAAATAATTTTTGAAAGAACTGGAAGAGATAATAGAAAAGAAAAGGATTTAGAACCAGAAGATGAACGTGAAATTTGCAGATGGGCAAAAGAGAATCACGGTTCAGATTTTGTAACCATTACCCATTATCCAACAATGAAACGTGCTTTTTATACATTACCTGATCCTGAAGATCCTGAATTTTCACTTAGTTATGATCTCTTATTCCGTGGTGTTGAAATTTTAAGTGGAAGTCAACGTGTGAATGACTATGATCAGTTTATTGAAATTATGAAGGAACGAAAGATGAATCCTGCGGATTTTGAAATGTATTTACAAGCTTTTAAATATGGAATGCCACCAGAAGGAGGTTTTTCTTTTGGGCTTGAACGTTTAACAATGCTTTTGCTTGGACTTCAGAATATTCGTGAAGCATCACTTTTCCCTCGTGATATGGAACGAGTTGATATTAGATTATCTACACTTAAAAAAGACGCTCCTAAAAAATAATTGTAATTTCTAACTTCGTTCGAAAAGAAAATATGGAGTAGTCGTAAATCTGGAAAATCTCTTTCACTTGTGTTTATAGGCTCAAATTAGGTACAATAGATAGGTTGCTATGAGTGAGAGTTTATCTGTTCCTGCCATTCCGAAGAAGTTTTTTCAAAAGAAAACGCCATGGGTTGTTTTTGTTTCGATTCTCTTTTTATTTGTATTTTCTATTTCATTTTTAATTACTGCTCCAAAAGTTGTTGACTTGGTAGATTCTAGTTTAGTGATGGCCCAAAATGAACAATGGGAACAGCCGCATATTGCTGAAAAAAAAGGTGAAGTAGTTAGGATTCAAGCAAAAGCAGAAATTGCTATTACTAGTAAAGAGTTATTACCACCAAAGATTCAATCTGCTGGAGCTGTTGCTATTGATGTAGAGAGTGGAAAAATATTATTTGAGCGAAATAGTACTAAACGTTTATCTCCTGCATCCACAACCAAGATCATGACAGCACTTGTGGCAAAAGATCATTTTAAAGCAGGGGATGTACTTACTGCCAGGCCAGATACTGTTGTTGGTGGGTCAACAATGGGGCTCTCAGCTGGTGAAGAAATGTCTTTTCGGTCGCTTCTTTATGGGATGATGCTTAATTCTGGAAATGATGCAGCTTTTACCATTGCTGGAAATTATCCTGGTGGGATTTCTGCTTTTGTTGATCAAATGAATGTTAAAGTTGCACAAATGGGTCTGATGGACACTCATTTTCAAAATCCTGCAGGATTTGATAGTCAAAATCATTACACATCTGCACTCGATTTAGCACGGATTGCAAGTGAGGCAAGTCGCGATCCGCAAATTTCACGAATTGTATCGACCAAAGAAACATCAGTGATGTCTTGGGATAAAGAACATAATCATTTACTTAAGAATTTGAATAAGCTTTTGGGTGAAGAGGGAATATTAGGTTTTAAAACAGGTACTACAGATTTAGCAGGGGAGAGTTTGGTTATTTTGGTTGAGCGCAATGGGCATAAAGTTATAACTGTTGTATTAAATAGTCCTGATAGATTTAGTGAAACACGTGAGCTTATTGATTGGGTGTATGCAAATTATGATTGGACTGTTATTTAAGGTTCAAAATTATCAGGAGTAATTGCGGGTACATATGCTGCAAATCCTGGTCCTTCAAAAACATAGACTGGTTGTAAATATGGGGTGTATTCTTTTGGTAGCAGGTATCCAAGATAGACATTTTCAATTGCAACTGATGATTTAGAGTATGGCAATACAGTTATTCCTTCACCATTCTGGAGTTGATCATAGGCATCTTTGACTGTTTTTATCGGGTATGTTTCAGTTCTTGCTGTATCTATTGACCAATAAATAAAATCTACACTGAGATACTTATTTTGAGGTGAAACAAATTTTGTAACTACTCCTCGTACCAGACCTTCTTTAAAGTTAGGATTAACAATTGGATAGGCAATTGGTTGTTCTTCTGTTCCTTGGATAATATCTTTTTGCCATAGTGTGATTGCTGCTTCGGTCGCTTCTGATACTTTGGCATTATTATAAAATGTGGCATATTTTCCTGCATCGAGTGAGGCACTTAAGACGCCTTGATCATTAAGGTATTTTTTAAAGTTGTTTACTAACCTTGTTTCTTCCTCGATAGTAACTGTTTGTTGATCTTCAAAGTCTGCAGATTTTGTGGCGATCGGACGTTTAAAACGGAAGTTATTTGAATCTAGATCGTATATAAGCTCTCCTCCTTTATCATCAGTAAACTTGTGGATTGTAGGCGATACGATTCTTGGTCCATTAGGAAACGAAAAATTAGAGGCAATGTATTTTGCACGTTGAGGAGTGGCGTATGTTACTCCTTGTTTTGGAATAAAATAAATCTTCATCATGACAGGGAGACCTTCAGGGAGTGAGCCTGTTTCAGTGTTTAGATCATAGGTCACACTTGAGGCTGTCATTCTTGTTTTTGGTAGTACTGGTTTTGGTAATATGCCAAATCCTTTGGTGGGAAGCTCAATGTATTCAATTATTGGTCTTGTAGCCATGTAGTATGCGATTCCTCCCCACAGAGCGAATATGATTATGAGGGCAACTCCGACATAAACTATTACTTTTTTGGTGATTCGGGCAGTATCGGACAGTGTCATAATGTATATCTCATTATATGCTAAATCTAGCTTAGCTGATATAATTCTAGCGTGTATGGGATGCTGAAACAAGTTTACCTGAGGTAGTACTTCGTTTGCAGCATGACGAAATTTATGTCCAATGAAATAAGAACTAGAATTGCACCGAGTCCAACAGGTTATCCCCACATTGGGACCATTTATCAAGCGCTTTTCGATTATGTATTAGCTAAATCTCATAATGGACAATTTATTGTTCGGATTGAGGATACTGATCGAAATAGGTTTGTAGAAGGAGCAGAGGAAATTATTTTTCAATCTCTTGAATGGTGTGGTTTAAAACCTGATGAAGATGCATTAATTGGTGGGCCGTTTGGCCCATATCGTTCATCTGAAAGGTTAGAGATTTATAAAGAACATATCCAAAAGTTGATTGATGCAAGTCATGCTTATTATTGTTTTTGTACAAAAGAGCGACTTGAGGAAATGAGAAAAAAACAGGAAGCTGAGAAGAGACCACCAATGTATGACAAAACCTGTATGCAGATTTCAGCAGATGATGTTAAAGCAAAATTAGATCAAGGAATTTCATATGTTGTACGAATGAAGATTCCAGAGAACCGGGAAATTAAAGTTAATGATACGATTTTAGGTGAAGTTAAATTTGATTCGAATCTAATAGATCATCAAGTTATTTTAAAAGCAGATGGTTTTCCTACGTATCATTTGGCGGTAGTTGTTGATGATTATTTAATGAAAATTTCTCATATTATTCGTGGACAAGAATGGTTGCCTTCCGCTCCAAAACATATTTTATTATATGAATATTTTGGTTGGATGGAATCACTTCCACAATTTGTCCATTTACCACTTATTCTAAATACAGAAGGTGGGGGGAAGTTATCAAAACGTCATGGTCATGCATCAGTTGACTATTATAAAAGTGAAGGATATTTACCTGAGGCTCTTCTTAATTACTTAGCTAATATTGTTTGGAATCATCCTGATGGAAAAGAGATATTTCCTATTATGGATTTAGCTCGTGCTTTTGAGCTTGATGCTGAAAATAAAATTACGCATGTGCAGATTTATTCCCAAGGTCCACGATTTGATTTGCATAAATTATTATGGATGAACGGCGAATATATTCGAGCAATGAGTGATGAAGAATTAACTAAAAGGATTGAAGACTTTTTAGTTGATCACCCAAATGTTGCTGTCATTGCTAAACTTGCACCGCTCGTTAAGGAGCGAATTAAAAAGTTATCTGATTTTGTTCCGCTTACAAGTTTTGTTTTTGTGAAACCAGAATATGACCTTGAAATGTTTCAAAAGATTAAAGTTGAAAATGTTAAAGAGTTAGTGGGAAAAATTGCTGAAAAGGTAGAAGCTTTTGAAAAGCCTTGGAACTCACAAAAGTTTGAGGAAACATTTCGGAAGATGGCAGAAGATGAGGGTGTGCAAGTTCGTGATATGTTCCAATTATTACGGCTTGTTTTTGCAGGGCAACCAGTGACTCCGCCACTTTTTGAAACACTACAAATTATGGGTGAGGATGAATCGATTGAACGGGCAAAAGCTGCATCTGCATTTCTGGATTAAATCTGATCAATTTTGAATTTTTATTCTAAATGCAAGTATAGGCCTAGCTTGAACTTTCTGTTCTAAATGTGATCTATCTTCGCAGCCAGTATAAAATCATTTTCGTGTAATCCTTTTATAAAGTGAGTGAAAAGGGTAATTGTTACTTTATTATATGAGATAAAAATATCTGGATGATGACCTTCTGTTTCGGCTAACTGGGCAATTTTATTAATAAAAGAAATTGCTTCATTGAAATCTTTTAATTCATAGTTTTTAGTTAATTTATGAAATGGTTCATCTTTATTGATTGTCCAATTATTTAGTTCTTTGAGTAATTCATTTTCTTTATCTTCAAGTAGTGGCGGAACATATGTTTCACAGGGAACACATTTTTGATTTTGGAGATTGTTCATTTATAGAATATAACAAATATTGGCTAGGATTACTATTACAGCTAAAATTTGCTAAAATTCATTGAGTATTGCGGGATAGGGCTACTTTTACTTCGTAAAAGATCCTGTCCCTTAATATTTTGTATTGCGGGATCGTCTAATGGTAAGCAGAGCTTGCCCTTATACGCTCTTGTTTATTTTGCGGGATCGTCTAATGGTAGGACAACAGACTCTGAATCTGTTTATCATGGTTCGAATCCATGTCCCGCAGCAAATTTATGGTAGCCCTATGTGACCGTATTCCCTATTTAGCTTGAAGGGGCTTGCTAAAGCCCTTTCAAGACGGGGAACATTCGTACCGCTTAAATGATTAATTTTTCCAAAGAATGAGGCTAGGGTGAGAATATAATTTTGCCTTGGCAACACGGATTGAGTAACTATAGCCTTATGTTTCAAATTTTATAATGAAAAACTTATTTATACACAAAAGACCACCTATTACCGTTATAGTTCTCGGATTGGTTAGCTTCTTTAACGACCTAGCATCGGAAATGATTTATTCTATTATCCCTCTTTTTCTCACAACAGTTCTCCATACATCAATTCCTACCGATAGACCAGAAGTTGACATAATTTTCCTCCTTTCCTAGTGGCAAATAGCCGTCAACAATACATCTTTTATAATAACGCCATCTCTAAGCTCGATATTACGCTCTGTCAACAAAGCATACTCGGGCTCATGTGTTACCATAATAATCGTCTGCCCTTGCTGGTGAAGATCCTGAAAAATATCGAGTATAGTTTGTGAAGATTCTGTATCAAGGTTTGCTGTTGGTTCGTCTGCAAAAAGTATCTTAGGATTATGAGCAATTGCCCGCGCAATACTGACTCTTTGCTGCTGACCACCTGAGAGTTGGCTTGGTAAATTATCAAGTCTATCCTGAAGACCAACTCGAACAAGTGCATCCTCTGCTTTCTTTTTTGCCACCGTTTCACCTACGCCTTGCATTAGAAGTGGCATCATGACATTTTCTTTGGCGGTTAATGAAGGTAAAATAGCATAATCTTGAAATATATAACCGAAATTCTGAAGCCTGAAATTTATTCTTTCGTCACTTGTTAATTCAGAAGCATCGATCCCGTCTATAATAACAGTTCCTTCTGTCGGATGGTCGAGAAGACTTAGTTGATATAGTAATGTACTTTTGCCAGAACCTGACATCCCAGTGACTGCTAAAAACTGTTTTTCTGGTACCTTAAAATTAATATTCTTAAGCACCTTGTATTCTGTGCTTCCTAAAATGTAATTTTTTATTATATTTTTTGCAGTTATCATAATTATCTACCTAGAATTGCATCTAGAGTGTGCTGCCTTGTGACGAGCCACGCAGGGACAAATCCTGAAATAAATGCCGTGATTGTTAAGATAATAGCCCTAATCAAAAGACCTCCTACTGTAACCGCAAGCTCACCCTCCGTTACCGGAAATTGTATCGGGTGAAGTGAAAACCAAGGTTTTAAAAACCATATAACGATAAACGAAGAGATTAAAATTCCCGATAAAGCGTAAAATAACGACTGGAGTATGTATGAGACTTGAATAGCGCGCGCAGAAATTCCGATCCCCTTCATAATACCAATATATTTTCTTCCTGTGATTGCATTTACAAAAATAACAATAAAAATTGTTATTGCGCCTACTATAAGCGATATTACTCCTACGATATTTCCAAGCATTGAAAATGTACTTTTCATGTCGGATACTGCTTTTGGAAGTGCTTCTTCTGCTCTCTCAACACTTATATCATTAGAATAAGAAAAATTGGATAAGATATAATTTTTTGCATCTGTCGAAGAAGCATTTCCTTCTAGGGAAACTACAATTTCATTGGCATTTAGATTCTTATCATTCATTAAGGATCGCATCGCGCTTTCAGGAATAAAAATTCTGCCATCAACCGTGCTGTTGCCCGTATCAATAATTCCTTTAACGATTACATTCATGCTATTTGAACCGATTATTAACTTGAGTTTTGACCCAATGATGACTTCTTTTAACCGTGGTTCAGTCGATGATCCTTGAGAATATTTGGACAAAAGACTTTTACCAAGCAACACGCTATTTACATCCGAATCCGTAAGATAGCTTCCTTCAATTACCCTAGCAGATAGTCCAGTAACTCTATCTTCATCATTTGGATTTATTCCAACTAACGTACCACTTACGCGCTCTCCAATATCCGTAACTCTATCTTTTGTCTTATCTTCATTCTCAGCAATAGCAGGTGACAAATATCGACTTGACGATGCGCGATAGATAGGTAAGCTTATCAAAACATTATGCAAAATGTTGCTTTCTGTTATAAAAGATTTTCTACTATCAGGCTTGATAATTACATCTGATGAATAATACGTTTTAAATGAGCTCGTCATTCCTTCTGCAAGGCCAATTAATATCCCACCCATAAGAATCATATTGAAAAAAGTAAGCGACATTACGAAAATTATGAGGGCTGTAGACCAAATGTTGCTGCGTTTTAATTCACGAATTGCAAGAAACCAACCTACTTTTACATCTCTTAAAAGTCGGGTGATAAATTTATTTATCATTTTTCATTTTCGTATTAGCATTTGCTACGATGACTATTCCATCTCCAATCCCTTTAAGAACTTCAACTTTTGCAAAACCTTCTTCACCCAACTGAACCTCTGTTAACTCGTCCTCTTTATCTGCAATTTTTTGTACATATGTTTTGTTATTTTTTAAAATCACGGCACTTTTTGGAATCGTAATCACATTATCTTTATGGATAAGATCAATTTGTGTACTTGCAGTCATATTTGGCTTTATAGCCGAAGGCAGGCTGTCAATTGAAATTTTTACTTCGAAAGTAACAACACCTGCGTTTATACTTCCGATACTATCAATGCTTATAATTTTACCGAAAAGTTCCTTATTATTTAATGCATCAAATATAACTTTTACTTTTTGTCCTACGTACAGACTTGGAACATACACCTCATTTATATCCACAGAAAGTAACGGCTCATCAGCTAGGGTGTCTTCATAATCCACTTTCGCAGCCGCCACTTGTGCTTGGGCAGCCGCAATAGCAACATCTGCTTCTTTATATTTTTGCTCTGTAGCTGTGAAATTCTTTTCTGATTGAACAGTTGATGCATCTATGGATTGCTCTTCTAAATCTTCGTAGTCATCTTTATTATCATCTTTTACTCTTTTTGCTTCTCTTGCATCAAGGAGTGTTTTTTGTGCAGTCCACATTGCGACATCTGCCATCTGTTTATTTTGATTTGCAGTTGTTAAAACACTAATTGCCTGTTGATACGCTGCGTAAGATTGTGCCTCCTCTGCATCCGTATAGGTTTTATTGTATGTACCACTCACCTGAACAGTTTCGACAAATGTTCCCCTCTCAGCAGCATAGGAAAGTCTCTCGTCATCTGCTTTTAAAATTGTCATTTTTGCTACTATGGAAAACCCAAGCAGCATTAAAATCAATATGTATATTTTTTTATGGCGCATGTGAAACAAATTAGGCATTTTGTTTAATAATATTCGAAAAAATACGTATCATTTCCTTCATATCCTCTTCGGGAATAGAAGTAAAAATCTTAAATTGTTTAGATACTGATTGTTTTTTTAATAATTTAATTTCCTCGTCTCCTCCTTCAGCAATTGACAAAAAGACCACACGACGATCATCAGGATTTGTCTCACGTTTTATAAGCTTTGCATTAACTAGCCGATTAGTAAGCTGAGTGGTGGATGATAAGGACATTGCTAGGCTTTTTGCTAATGCCCCTACTGTAATTTTAGGATTAGACTTAATCAGTTCTAAAGCCTGGAATTGAAGCATTGAAATTGCTTTATTCTCTATACTACTGGACTGTTCGATAAGTCTTTTTACCTTGATAGCCTTATTTACAAATTCAGCGATAAGTTTAATGTTCATATTTATTTAAGG
>Ga0163150_10007312_pt1 | contig 13059 bp, 8 predicted proteins | sample OliLakLV19P2IB_FD_148628 | JGI IMG/M metagenome (GOLD analysis project Ga0163150, IMG submission 148628) | Freshwater microbial mat bacterial communities from Lake Vanda, McMurdo Dry Valleys, Antarctica - Oligotrophic Lake LV.19.P2.IB | ecosystem: Environmental > Aquatic > Freshwater > Lake >...
TATTCCATCGTCTTGCCGCCCTTGGTGATCGGCCTCAGCCTGTTGATTCTATTTCATCTGCCGCTGGGTGGAAGCAATCTGGAGCTCCTCATCGAAGAACACCTCGGCTTTCGAGTCACCTATGCGGAGCCGGCGGTCGTGCTCGCGCAGTTCGCCGTGGCCTGCGCCTTTGCCGTGCAGACGCTTCGAGTCACGTTCGATCAGATTGACGTTCGGCCCGAACAGGTCGCCTTGACGCTAGGGTGCCGGCGCAGCCAGGCTTTTTTTCGCGTGGTGTTGCCACAGGCCTGGCGCGGAATGGTCGCGGCAGTGACGATTGCCTGGGCTCGATCACTTGGCGAGTTCGGTCCGATCCTGGTTTTTGCCGGGGCAACGCGAATGCGTACCGAGGTCCTGTCAACCACCGTCTTTTTGGAGCTCAGCGTCGGCCAGTTGGAAGCGGCTGTCGCGGTATCGCTACTGATGGTCGTGGCTGCCATGCTGGTGCTCGGCGTGGTTCGCCTGCTAGGGACCCGGGTGATGCCATGATTGAAGTCGAGAATGTCACCGTCCGCAGTGGCCCATTCGAGTTGACGAATATTTCCGCCACGATTCCCGAGGGGAAATACGCCGTATTGATGGGCGGGACGGGTCAGGGAAAGACGACAATCCTGGAAGCCATCTGTGGCTTACGGAGCATCGTCAGCGGTCGCATTCGGTTGGAGGGCGCCGACATCACGCGGTGGAAGCCGGCCGATCGCAGCATCGGTTATGTGCCGCAAGACCTGGCCCTGTTTCCGACAATGACGGTGCGTGAGCATTTGGAGTTCGCGCTGCGACTGCGCCGGGCATCGCGGTCTCTGCTGAGTGAGCGAGTCGCTGAATTGGCGCACGTTCTGAACATCGGTCCGTTGCTCGATCGTCGGATGCGCGGTCTCAGCGGTGGCGAGTCCCAGCGCGTTGCGCTCGGTCGCGCGCTGTCGTTTCGCCCGCGCGTGTTGCTGCTCGATGAACCGCTAAAGGCGCTGGACGAGTCGACTCGCGACCGGCTTTGCGAGTTGCTTAGGACCATTCAAAAGAACGAGGGGTTAACGACGTTGCACGTTACCCACAGCCGCAACGAGGCGCGACTGCTGGCCGATAAGCTGTTGGTGCTCGCCGCGGGGCGCGTACACGAGCACCCTACAACCGATTTAAGTGCGCGTGGTGATGTGCCCGAGGCGGCAATTGTCGGCGTTAGCCAGAAATAATCCGAGAGACAAACGACCCATGCGACTGCGAGTTCAGTACACAGCCCAACTCCGCGCGGTCGCAGGTCGCTCCGAAGACGAGCTCGATCTTCCCGAGGGAAGCACCCTCGCGGAGGTACTCGTGCACGTCGCGACCGAAGTGTGTCGCGACGCGGCTGGACATTTGTTGACGCCCGGAGGGGGGCTGCAGCCGTCGCTGCTCGTCGCGGTGAACAATCGAGCGATCTCGACGCGCGAGGCCGGCGCCGTGCCAGTCAGTGCCGGCGACGTTGTGATGTTACTGCCGCCTATTGCCGGAGGTTGATCCCCGTGGCGCACCTTCCCGAACTTACCGCCGACGATCGGGGCCGCTTTGAGTGGCAGCTCTGGGTCCACGGCTTTGGCGAAGACGGGCAGCGGCGCCTGAAAGCGGCCACGGTATTTATTTCGCGAATCGGTGGCGTTGGCGGCACTGTGGCGATGCAACTGGCCGCGGCGGGAGTCGGGCGACTGATTTTGGCGCATGCCGGCGACCTGCGACTGGACGATTTGAACCGTCAGTCGCTAATGGCCACCAGCGGGATTGGTAAGCCGCGCATCGAGTCGGCCATCAGCCGTCTGCGAGACTTGAACCCGCATGTCTCCGTCGAGGCGATCGCCGAAAACGTCGACGAAACCAACGTCGAGCGGCTTGTCGGCCGGGCCGACGTGATTGTCAGCGCCGCTCCGCTGTTCGAGGAACGGCTGCAAATGAATCGCGCAGCCGTGCGCCGCGGCGTGCCGCTTGTCGACTGCGCGATGTACGAATTGGAGGGTCGCCTGACGACGATCGTACCGGGGCGAACGCCCTGCTTGAGCTGCTTGTCCCCCGAACGGCCTCCGAATTGGAATCGCGAATTTCCCGTTTTCGGGGCCGTGGCGGCCACAGTCGGGTCGTTAGCAGCGATGGAAGTCATCAAATTAGTGGCCGGTTTGGGTGAACCTCTGACCGGACGCCTGCTAAACTTTGATTTGCGCGAAATGACGTTTACGACGATTGCCATCGCCCGGCGGACCGACTGCGAGGTCTGCGGCCCGCGGTCGGCGGTCGGCGCTAGTGGCCCTAGGGAAAACAGATGATGAAGATTGCCTCGTGGGTGTTCTGGTTGGTGGCGGGAATTGCGTCGGCCGAGGCCGCCGATTGGCCGATGTGGCGCTGCGATGCCGCGCGGACCGCCTCCAGCGATCAACAACTGCCCGACGAGCTCCATCTGCAATGGAGCCGCAAGTTGCCGCCGCTGACAGTTGCGTGGCCCGACCAGGATATGATGTGGTTCGATCGCCAATACGAACCGATCGTGGCGGGTCAAAAGATGTTCGTTGGCTCATCGCAGACTGACTCACTAGTGGCATACGACACGCGAACGGGCCAGCGTCTGTGGGAGTTTCGAGCCGACGGACCAATCCGCTTCGCACCGGTGGCATGGCAGGACAAGCTCTACGTGGCCAGCGACGACGGGCACCTGTATTGCGTCCGTGCCGTCGATGGGAGTCTTGTGTGGAAGCATCGCGGCGGCCCTTCGAATCGCCGGGTTCTCGGCAACGAGCGACTGATCTCGCTCTGGCCGGCGCGCGGCGGGCCTGTCGTTGCCAAGGACACCGTCTACTACGCGGCCGGCATCTGGCCCTTCATGGGAATCTTCATTCACGCTCTCGACACCGAGACCGGCGCGGTCCGCTGGACTAATGACGGCGAAGGGTCGCGATTCACGGTGCAGCCGCACAACACGCCGTCATTCGCGGGCGTGGCGCCGCAAGGCGCGATGGTCGTCGACGGCGACCGGCTGCTTGTGCCGGGCGGCCGTTCCGTGCCGGCCTGTTTCGATCGCCACACCGGCCGACTGCTGTACTTTGAATTGGGAACGAGCAACAAGCGTGGCGGAGGCAGTGCCGTTGCGGCCGGGCCTGAGATCTTCTTCAACGGCGGAACGACTTTCGGCTCCGAGCAAGGAGATGTCATTGCGGATTTGACCTTCACCACCTTGCCGGTCGTGCATGGGCGGAAAGCCTATTACGCCCAGAGCAACGAAGTCAAGGAAATCGACTTTGGCGATCCGCTTTTCGAGATCCGCGAGGGCAAGGATCGCAAAGGGGTGCCGACAAAAATCCGCAAGCTGAACTTCAAAGCAGTTCAATCGACTTCGCTCGATGCTCGGAGCGACTTGATTCGCGCCGGGAATAAGCTGTTCGGCTGCTCGGAGAGCAGCGTTTGCGCGATCGAGCGAACATCCCAGGAACCGACGCCCAAAATCGTGTGGAAGACCACGATTGATGGCACGGTCGCACGACTGCTGGCAGCCGACGACCGGCTGTTTGTCGTCACGTCCGAAGGCTCGATCCATTGTTTTGGCGCGGACTCGGGCAATCCGGTTGTACATCAATTCGAGGCTAAGTCGCCTTTGATTGATCCAGCGGCCGCGACTCGCGCTCGTGATCTGCTAGGCGCGAAGAACACCCAGGGCGGCTATTCCGTCGTTTGGGGAGTCGGCGAAGGATCGCTGGTTCTGGCCCTGCTGCAAGCGAGCGATGTGAACGTCCTTGCCGTCGACCCCGACGCCGCCAAGGTCGATTCCTTGCGAACGAAGTTGGTCGATGCGGGGCTGTACGGTCGCCGTGCGACAGTGATCGTTGGCACGCCTGAGTCGTTGGAATTACCCCCTTATTTCGCGACGACGATGTTCTGCGAGGATCTCGTCGCCGCGGGCGTGAAATTGGATCCCGCCTCGCTCAGCAGGGTCTACGCGTCGCTGCGCCCGTTCGGCGGCGCAGCCCTGTTTCATCTCGATGAAGCCAATCGTGGCAAATTGGTTACCGGCGTGCGCGATGCGAGCTTGTCTCAGGCCGAAATTCGCCAGACGAACAAAACCGACACTCTGCTCGTGAGGTCGGGTCCGCTCGAAGGCAGTGCCGATTGGACCCATGAGCACGCCGACGCGTCGAACACGCGTGTGTCGCAAGATAACCTGGTCAAAACACCACTTGGTATTTTGTGGTTCGGAGGGCCGTCGCACGACGTGATCCTGCCGCGCCATGGCCACGGCCCGCAGCCGCAAGTCGTCGAAGGCCGCGTCATCATCGAAGGCCCAGACATTTTGCGAGCCACCGACGTCTATACCGGAAGATTGCTGTGGGAGCGCAAGCTGCCGGGAATCGGCGCGCTGTACAACAACACATTCCACCATGCGGGCGCCAACGGCACTGGCGCGAACTATATTTCACTGCCGGACGGCATCTATGCGATCCAAACCCCCGGTTGCGTGCGACTCGATCCGTCGACCGGCGCGACGATGGCCGAGCTCAAGCTGCCGGCAATTGGAGATGATCAAACCCCGCCGACCTGGAACTACTTGAACGCGACCGGCGACTACCTCGTCGCCGGGATCGACCTGCCAGAGAGCCTGGCCGATCCTCGCAAACGGGCCTTCGACGACGTCATCGCCAGCAAACGGCTGTTTGTTATCAACCGACACGACGGCCGCGTCGTCTGGTCGACCGACGCCCAGTTCCAGTTTCGCAATAATGCTATCTGCATCGGGGGCGGTCGACTCTACGCGATCGATCTGCTGAGCAACGCCGAGGTCGATCTGCTGAAGCGGCGCGGCCAGAAGCCGAAGGACAAGTCGCGGCTGACCGCTTTTGATCTGGCGACCGGGCGCGTCGTCTGGTCGACCGACCAGGACGTGTTTGGCACGTGGCTCAGTTACTCGGCGAAGCACGACGTGCTGGTCGAATCGGGCCGGCCGGGCCGCGATGTGTTGAAGGACGAGCCCGTCGGCATGCGGGCCTATCGCGCCGCCGAGGGGACCGCGATCTGGAAGGAAGCCCATCGTGGGCCCGCGATTCTCCACAACGACCAAATCATCGCCGACCGCCAGATCTGCGAGTTGCTCACCGGCAAGCTGGTGCAGCGAGCCGACCCGCTGACGGGCCGCCAGGTGGATTGGATCTGGCAGCGCAATTACGGCTGCAACACGCCACAGGCCTCGCAACACCTGCTGCTGTTTCGTTCGGGCGCCGCGGGTTATTGTGACTTGACGAACGATGGCGGCACCGGCAACTTTGGCGGCTTCCGCTCGAGTTGCACTAATAACCTCATCGCCGCTGGTGGCGTGCTGAGCGTTCCCGATTACACGCGGTCGTGCACTTGCGATTACCAGAACCAATCATCGCTGGCCCTGGTGCATATGCCCGAGGTCGAGCTTTGGACCGAGTTTCCGTTGTCCGACGGGAAAGAGGCGCGGCAGATCGCGCTCAATCTGGGTGCGCCCGGCTTCCGTCGCGCTGACGACGGCACGCTATGGCTCAACAACTTCGCCGGCGCCCAAGTCGAATACGACGAACCAGGGTACTACTGCCGCCATACCTCAGCCGTTCGTGGCACGGGAAAGTTGAATTGGGTAGCAGCATCGGGCTGTCGTGGCATCCGTCGTTTGACGCTCAATCCCCTGCGCAAGGAACCGGCCAGTTTCACGGTGCGCCTACACTTCTGCGATCCTGACAACGAACAAAGCGGCCGGCGGGTGTTCGACGTGAAGCTGCAGGGCCAAACGGTTCTTGAAGGTTTCGATCCGGTCGCGGAGGCCAAAGGCATTTTGCAGCCGATCGTTAAAGAGTTCCACGGAGTGCACTTAGGCGCCAATGAGCCGCTTCTGGCAGAGTTTCTCTCTCGGTCGCCGGCCGACGCCGGACCGACCACCATCCCAATTTTGAGCGGCATCGAATTGATCGTAGAATAACGCCACGTTTCGGGATAACCGGAAAAAGGAGCTAACCCATGATTTCTCATCGCCTCTTTGCGCTCTCGATCGCCGTCGGCTCTCTGTTCGGCGTTGCGCAGGCAGCGGACTGGCCGAGTTACCGAGGCGGTGCTAGCCACCACGGAGCGACGGGAGACCAACTCTCGATGCCGCTCGTCATGCAATGGGATTACGCTGCCCCAGCCAAACCACGCAAAGGCTGGGCAGGCGAGGACGGCAAAGCCTTCGAACGAAGGGTCATCATGGAGCGCGTCAAATACGACGACGCATTGCACGTTGTTGCAGCGGATGGTCGAATCTACTTTGGCTCGTCCGTCGACCATCAGGTTCATTGCCGACGCGCCGACTCCGGCGAACCAATCTGGACATTTTTCACTGGCGGACCGGTGCGGTTGGCACCGACGCTGGCCAACGGCCGCGTCTATTTCGGTTCCGACGACGGCTTCGCGTATTGCCTGGACGCCAAGACGGGCACACTCGTGTGGAAGCTGCGCGCCGGCCCGCACGACGAATGGATGCTAGCTCGTGGTGAGATGGTCAGCCGATGGCCGATTCGCACGGGCGTGTTGGTCGCCGACGGCACGGCATATTTCGGCGCCGGTTTGTTTCCGCACGAGGAAGTCTACCTGTACGCAGTGGACGCGACCGATGGCCGGATCGTATGGACGCGAGACAACATCAGCCACGAGGATGCCGGTCGCAACGATCTCTCGCCGCAAGGATATTTGCTGGCGACCGACGAGCTACTGATCGTTCCCTCAGGCCGTACGTTGCCGGCCGCCATCGATCGCCGCACTGGCGACCTTGTACACAAGCGAAGTCACAGTGCGAAGAACACGGCTGGCGGCGTCGTGGGCGGCACCGAGGCCTTGTTGGCTGACGGACAGATTTACAGTTGGGGCGCCCATCACATTTTCGCCATGGATCAGAAGACGGGCGAAGCGGGATTCGGTTACTTCGACGGTCGACAAATGGCCGTCTCAGGCGACGCGGCGTATGTGGCCAACGGCACTAAAGTGTCGCGCCTCGATCGACTCGCTTATGCCGCATGGAGCCGCAAACGCCAGGACCTGGAAATACAAATTGGCGCCGAAACAAAGACTGCCCGTGAAACCGGCCCCAATGGCGAGGCGGCCAAAGAACGATTGAAAAGGCTTCTCGTGGAGCAAGCGCAGCTCCCCGAAGCCGGCATTGCCTGGTCGGTTCCCGATACCAGTGAATCGTCGCTTATTGTTGCTGGCGACACAGTGCTCGTCGGCGGTCAAGACGTTGTTACGGCCTACAGCGCCGCGACCGGCCAAAAGACTTGGTCAGCTCCGGTCGCAGGTGAGGCCCGCGGCCTGGCGGTCGCCGATGGTCGACTGTACGTCAGCACGAACACCGGGCGGATCGTCTCCTTTGGCGCCGAGTCGGCAAAGCCTGGTTCCTCGACGGTCGCGGCGGTGACGAATCCTTATCCACAAGATAAGTTGAGCGATGTCTATGTTTCGGCGGCCGATGAAATTCTCCGGCGCAGCGGCGTCAAAGAGGGCTTTTGCCTCGTTGTCGGCAACGAGCAGGGGCGGCTGGCCTATGAGCTCGCGCGGCGCAGCAACCTGCGGATCTATGCGATTGAAACCGACGAAGCCAAGGTGAACGAGGCCCGACGCAGCCTGGCGGCGGCGGGCTACTATGGACATCGCGTAACCGTGCACCAGGCAGATTTTGCTGATCTACCGTACTCAAACTACTTCGCAAACCTGATCGTTTCCGACACGTTGTTGGCCAAGGGAGAGTTGCCTGGCGTTTCCCTGGAGGCCGTGGTTCGGCATCTCAAGCCGATTGGCGGCGTGATGTGCCTTGGCCGACCAGAGAATGCACCCGGCAAGGCGGTGGCCATCGACACGCTGACAAGCTGGCTGGCCAACGCCCAGTTAGGTGAGCAAGCGAAGATTACGGGCGAAGGTACGTGGGCCATGCTCACGCGCGGCGCCCTGCCCGGCGCGGGAAACTGGACGCACCAATACGGCGATCCAGGCAACACCGCGACGAGTGAAGAACAGCGAGTCCGCGGCGGTCTTGGTGTGCTATGGTTTGGCGATCCTGGCCCGACCATGATGGTCAATCGCCATGATGGCGCGGTCGGACCGCTAGCCCTCAACGGTCGCCTGGTAGTGCAAGGTGATGAAGTTATCCAGGCATACGACGCGTACAATGGGCAGTTCCTCTGGGAATTCAAAAACCCCAAGGCTGTTCGGACCGGGGTCTACAACAACCAGAATCCCGGCAATCTGGCCGCCAGTGACACGTCTGTCTTCATGTTCGCGGGTAAGCAGTGCTTTGAGATTGATTTGAACACGGGCGTGCAGCGGCGCGTTCACCATCTGCCCGCGGCCCTTGATGAAGCAAAGTACCAATGGGGCTATATCGCCTATCGCGACGGATTGCTGTTTGGCACCGCCACGATTCGCGCCGAGGTTGAAGCGGCCCGTCGGCGTCGCGGCAAAGCGACTGAAGATGCGACCGACATGATCTTCGCCATCGACACCCGCAGCGGCGAACACATCTGGCAGTATCAAGGCAAAAGCATTTCGCACCATACCGTAGCATTGGGACCTGGCCGCGTATTCTTCATCGATAGCCTGATTACACCCGAACAACGGGCGGCTGCGCTGCGGCAAGACAAAACGCCGCTAAAAAATTTGACGCCCGAAGAGGCCGCGGTCGAAGAGGCACGCCTGAAGGGGATTGACGTCCGGCTTACCGTGGCCTTGGATGCGCAAACCGGCAAGCAACTCTGGTCGCTGCCAATCGACGTGACCGATTGCAGTGAGATTGGCATCGGCGGTGGCAAGTTGACCATGATGTACCACAATGACGTGTTGCTGTTGTGTGGCGCTAACGCCAACGGTCATTATTGGCAGCAGTTCATGGCGGGCGAGTTCTCGCGGCGGCGGTTGGTGGCACTGAGCGCCGACGGTAAAGGCGTGCTGTGGCAAAAAGATGCCAACTACCGCCATCGGCCGATCATCCTCGGCCAACGTGTGATCGCCGAGCCGTGGGCCTTCGACCTCTATGACGGCAAACAGCAATCGCGGCCCAACGCCGTCACCGACAAGCCCGAGCCCTGGAGCATCATGCGCACCGGCCACCATTGCGGCATGATCACCGGTTGCGAGAATATGCTCTTCTTCCGCAGCGGCTTCACCGGTTTCTACGACCTAACGTCGGACGTGGGCGTGCAGCATTTTGCCGGGCACCGCCTCGGCTGTTGGATCAACGCCGTGCCCGCCAATGGTCTGGTCTTGATTCCAGAGGCGGGCGCCGGGTGTGTCTGCCTGTTCTCGATCGAATCGACCGTCGTGTTCGAACCGCGCGAACCGCGACGCCCGTGGGCGATCTCAAGCTCCATCGGCGAATTGACGCCGGTCAAGCACCTCGCTATTAACTTCGGCGCCCCAGGCGATCGCCGCGATGCACGCGGGACGGTCTGGCTGACCTATCCACGGCCGAAACCGTACAAAGAGACCAGCCTCGAAACGAAGCTGCAACTCGACGTGAAGTTGCTCGAAAAAGGTGGCTTCACCGCCGTCAACGAGGAATCGACTCCGATCGCGGGGGCCGAGACACCATGGGTGTTCACGTCCTTCGCTCGCGGGATGACCGAATGCACGATTCCGCTCCGCGGTCCCGAGGATCAGCCCGCCGACTATGACGTGACGCTTTACTTTACCGATGTCGAAAACGCAGCCGCCGGCAATCGCGTGTTCGACGTAAGAGTACAAGGCCGCGACGTGGCGAAAGACTTGGATATCGTCGCCGAATCGGGAGGTCGCAGTCGGGCGCTGGTCCGGCGCATTCAAGGTGTGAACGTTGCCGACAAGCTTTCGATCGAGCTCGCACCGAAGTCGTCCGACGCCTCGCCACAACAAATGCCAATTCTGAGCGCCGTTGAGATTTCGTTGAGCGGCGACGCACCCGCGAAATAGACAACTCAGACCAGGCTGCGATCGCCCGCTGTCAATGACAGGAAGCGATCGCGCCGCTCGCTAAGTCGGAATCGCTATCGCCAGTGGTGCGACTCTCATCGCACTGGACTGACATCGGCAGCGCGGTCGCAGAAGTCGGGCTGCTTGCATGTCGAATTGAGCCAGCGATCGTTTCAAAACTCGCCGAGGTCAGGCGAGGTTTCTTTCAGCGTGGGCTCGCCTTCGAGATAGCCCAGCCGGGCCAGGAACTTGTCGGCCTCTTTGAGTGTCGCGACGAACATCTCGTTGCGTGCCCGGCCGTAGTTGAAAAACCCGTGCCCCTGATCGTCGTAGCCAAATAACTCGCAAGTGTTGCCGGCTGACTTCATCGCCTTGGCGAAGGCGTCGACCGTCGCATAGGGCACTGTCTTGTCGGCTTTGCCGTGAAAGATGGCCGTGGGTGGCGTGCCGGGTGCAATGTGGTGGTACGGCGAAAGGTCGCGCGGGTTGGTGCCCATGCGATCGCTCATTGATGCCAGACGCTGCTCGTCGAATTCGAGCCCTTCGACTCTGGCCAACACGACCGCCGGATTGAACAGCAGCATGGCGTTCGGCCGAGAGCTAACGCCGGAGTCTTCAGTTGGCTCGTCGAAGCCGCTGATCGTGCCGCATGCCGCGGCCAGGTGTCCGCCCGCCGAACCGCCTGCCGCGACGATCCGGTCGGGATCGACGCCCAGCCGTGCTGCGTTCTTGCGTACGAAACGAATCGCGCTCTTGGCGTCCTTGACGCACTCGACCGCCTTAACGTGGTTGCGGCTCGCAACACGATAATCGGCGGCGATGGCCACCATCCCGCGCGTGGCCAGATACTTGCACTGCGGCAGAAACTGCCGCGGCGTGCCACCAGTCCAACCGCCGCCAAAGAAGCACACAATCGCCGGCCGCTTGTCACCAGATTTCCAACCATCGGGCTGAAACACATACAGCTCAAGCTTCGTGTCACCCACGGTCTTATACGTTTCCACTTTCGCACCCGGCATTTCGGGCGGATAGGCCCGACTCTGCCGCTCGGCCTCCTGTCCCGTGGCCGGGGAACCCTGAAGAACGGCAACAGCGACAAGCAGCGAGAGAAATCTCATGGCAATAGGTTGCACAATTGGGATCAGGATTTGAAACTCACCAACACAAAAGCACTATCCGCCAGACCGCCAAATTATGGGCGGACCACAAGCCTCCTTCAATGGGACCGTCAATAAATCATTCTCGCGGCTTGCTGGTGATAAACATCGATCTCGGACGGATTGCGATTTGCCATCGATCACGGAGTCCTGATCGCTGAAGCGCGTCGGTGGCTTCGGACGGGGTGAGACAGCCCGGCACCGAACGCGCCCAGACGGTTCCGATTCGACGAGAAAGGTGAAATCGCCCCAGCAACACTTGCAGCTTGCCCTGCCAGTTCATGTCCCGGCGATCCTCTCCGATACAGAACACGCCCGAAGGTTTGAGCACTCGAGCGATCTCATCAAAGACGCGCTCCGCTGGGTCCCAGTAGTGCAGGCTTTGAAACGAAAAGACGGCATCGAACGAGCTGTCCGCCAAGCCGTTCATTTCCACGGCATCGCCCAAGGTGAAAGTGACACGGTCGGCGACGCCTTCTCGGTAACTGTTTTCGTTGGCAATCGCGACAAATGCCGCTGAGATGTCGATGCCCGTCACGCGCACCGCCGGATGCGACTGGGCCAGGCGGATGCCGATCCAGCCCGGGCCAGGTCCGATCTCCAACACGTCGGCGTGCCGCGCCGGATCGATCTGGCTGGAAAGATAATCCAGAATCGGCTGGAAGTCGGGACAAAACTTGCCAACTTGTGAGTTGTATTCGGCGGCGAAATCCGGCTGCAGAAATGCCTGCCTGTCGTGTACCACTCGCACGGGCGGACGGCGTGAAAAGAAGGCCATGGCATTTACCGGTGATGTCTCGGCGTGGTGAACGAATGGTTGCCGGTTGAATCGGCGCGGTCATGTCGCCGCGCGCAACAGAACCTGTTCAAGCGAACGCAGTCGCATGTCGGATTGAGTGTCCCGCTACTCCGCCAGCCAACCCGAAAGGTCCCGCAGGCAGTGGGTATAGATTTCATAGTCATGGTGAAATTGGTCGGCCAAACGATAGATGGCACCTTTGAAACTGGGCGTGGCGACCCTTCGCCGCGCGTTGAACCGGCGAACGTTGCTCGTGGCGCGTTCTTCGCTCAGCAGATAGGCCACAATCGTGTTGGCCTGTTCGGAAAAAATCGGCCAGCATGAGCGCAACCCGACTGTTTCCGCCAGGTAAAACAGCCCCGGTTCAGTCGGGTGGAAGATGCGGAAACCTAGCGCGTCGGCGACCTCATCGACCGGCGCACCCGGACGGCACAGCAGTGGGTACGATCTCCCAAAGCCAGTCGCAAAAATCACGGCGTCGATTTGTTCAGGCTCGTGTCGGGGGTTGGCGAAGGTCGCCGTGCCACCTGTCAGGCTGACAACATGCGAGCGCGTCACAACGCTGCCCGAAAGAATCGCGGAGACGATCCCACGGTCGCTGACCGTCATCTTGTCGTGGAGTCCATGCTTCGGGCTTGGCAGCCCCAGCCGGTGAAACCCGCCGAGGACTCCCCAGCGAACCATGCGGAAGGAACCCTTGCGATACCACCAGGGCATCCAGTCGGGCGCGTCGCAGCCCAATTTGTCAACCGGCACGCCCTTCACTTCTTGCGGAATGATCCAGGGCGTGGTCCGCACAGAAAGCAACGTCCGCGCGGCGGTGGAACAGACTTTCGGGGCAATATCCGAGCCCGAGTCGCCCAGGCCCACCAGCAGCACTCGCTTGCCCGCAAAACGCGCGGGGCTCTTGAATTCCGAGGAGTGCAGCACGTCGAGTCCAGCGGCTCGCGCCTGCGAACCTAAATCGGGCGGAATGAAACTTTGCTTTTTGTTGTGCGCTCCGGTCGCAAACACGATGCAGCGAAACTCTTGCACCCGCATTTCCCAGATGAGTTCCCGATCTTCGGTATGCGATTTGCGCTACACCCTTGAAAAACAGGGGTATTCTGCCAATTCGTGCCATGCTGACGG